>Ga0307412_10000043_pt1 | contig 166562 bp, 121 predicted proteins | sample DK1Cmetagenome_3_FD_203823 | JGI IMG/M metagenome (GOLD analysis project Ga0307412, IMG submission 203823) | Maize rhizosphere microbial communities from greenhouse at UC Davis, California, United States - DK15-C-1 | ecosystem: Host-associated > Plants > Roots > Rhizosphere > Soil | place...
CTGCGGTAACACGTGGGAGAGTAGGTCGGTGCCAAATCTTAAGCAAAACCCTGTAGCTAAACGCTGCAGGGTTTTTGTGTTTATATACATTTCTGAAAGAAAAACCTTCTTGATGAAAATACAATGTTAAAAAATGCTAAATCTTCATCAGAGATACAATAAAACCGTATAATTGTATTTTACGTTAATCTTATAAAAAGCACTTTTGATGAAATTAAGATATATATTGCTTTTTGCATTTAGCTTTATCTTGAGCAACTCTGCATTTTCGCAAAGTAAAGATGTGAAGCTTCCTTCTAATTGGTACAATCTGGATTTAGTTGCTGATGGGTACTTTGGTATAAGTACCGAAAAAGCATATAAGGAATTATTGAGCAATAAAAAGCCTAAACAAAATGTGATTGTTGCCGTAATTGATGGAGGCGTTGATATTAATCATGAGGATTTAAAGGACGTACTGTGGACTAATAAAAAAGAGATTCCAGGTAACGGAATTGATGATGATGGTAATGGATATGTAGATGATATACATGGCTGGAATTTTATAGGATCAAAAAAAGGTAATCTAGCATATGATAATCTGGAGTTGGTGCGGATACTTAGAGTGTATGGCCCTAAGTATGTATCAACCATTCGATCTACAGTATTAGATAGTGTTCAAAAAGAAGAATATGCCCTATATCTTAAAGCTAATGCAGAATTTGGAAAGAAGTATAACGATGCTCACTATACATTTGGGATTGTAAGTATCATTAATAAGGTTCTGGATTCAGTGGCAGCTATTAACAATAAGAAGATTCCATCATTGGAAGATATTGATAAATACGTGGCTGATAATGAAGATGAGGAGCAAGTAAAAAAGATTATAAGAGGCGGATCTAAGGACAGTGGAGGAATTGATAAATTCTACAAGGAAATGAAAGATGCCTATAAGCAATATGATGTAATGCTTAAATATAATCTGAATGTGAAGTATGATCAGCGGCAGGAGCTAGTTGGCGACGATTATACAAACGCAAAAGAACGTTTATATGGGAACAATGATGTTGCCGGACCTAATGCAGAACATGGTTCACATGTTTCGGGCATAATAGGGGCAAACAGATCCAATTCAATTGGAATTAATGGAATAGCCAATAGTGTTAGTATAATGGCAATTAGAGTTGTACCAGAAGGGGATGAGAGAGATAAAGATGTTGCCAATGGAATTAGATATGCAGTAGATAACGGTGCTAAGGTAATTAATATGAGCTTTGGCAAAGGTTATAAATGGAATAAAGAAGTTGTTGACGAAGCGGTAAAATATGCTGAACAGAAAGGCGTATTGTTAGTTCATGCGGCCGGAAATGATAACGAAGATGTAGATGTTAAAGAGAATTATCCAAATAAATACTTTGATGGACCAGAGGCTGCTGCTTATAAGAAATCGATCAAAAAAGATGCACTTTCAGCATTGCCATTTAAGATCGAGCAAAATCAAGCGCAAAATCAGGGTATGAGAAGGGGGCCTAATTCTGTCGTTATTAAAAAAGCAGTTATAGATACGGCTAAATTTAAACTGCCACATGCGAGTAATTGGATAGAAGTTGGAGCAAGTGCATATGCTAATGATGCAAATTTAAAAGCATCTTTTTCAAATTATGGAAAGTATAATGTAGACGTATTTGCGCCTGGTTTTATGATTAATTCAACAGTTCCAGGCTCAAAATATGAAGAATTTGATGGAACTAGTATGGCAGCTCCTGTTGTATCTGGTCTTTCAGCCCTGATTTTGAGCTATTATCCGGACCTTAAGCCTAACCAGGTCAGAGAGATCATAATGAAATCCGTGTCTAAGGTTTTACAGAAAGTTAAATACAAAAATGAAAGAGGTGAGACTGTCCGAGTACCCTTCTCCGATCTTTGTGTTAGCGGAGGAATAGTAAATGCTTATGAGGCCTTAAAGCTTGCAGAGCGTTATCAATCAAAATAAATAGCCGTCTTCTATTTCTGAATTATTCCTTTCAAACTTAAGTAGCCACTTTTTCTTGTCTATTCCGGCAGCATAGCCGGTCATATTTCCATCGCTGCCTATTACGCGGTGGCAAGGTACTATAATTGCTAAGCGGTTTCGCCCATTTGTTGAGGCAATTGCGCGAATCGCTTTCGGATTGTTCATCATTTCTGCCTGTTCTTTGTAAGAACATGTTTTTCCATAAGGAATTTCCTGAAGTGTTTTCCAGACTGCTTGCGAAAAATCATTGCCAGGAGTGTGTAATGGAACTGAAAAGGTTTTTCGTTTTCCTTCGAAGTATTCAGTTAACTCATTTTCCAATTGATCTAGATACGAATTTCTTCCTGCTACCATCACTGCATTAAGTAGCTTTTGTAACTCAGCGAATTCTTTTTCTAATCTGATCCTGTTGGTAAATTCGAGCAGACAGACACCTTTTGATGTAGCGCCTGCCAGCATAGGACCTAAGGGAGTAGAAATCTCCGTCATGTTTATTATGGCATCCTTATCAGAGGATATTGAGGATTTTTCAAATATCCACGGATACCGATCAGCAAAACCTGTAATGTCAGTGAGAGATGTATTATTCATGTTTATTGTCGAATTTAATTTTTAACAGGCCAGCTTTTATTTTAGTAAATACTTCAGCGTTTGCATGATCTAATATTTCCTAAAAATAAGGAATCAATCAATAAGATGGTACCCGATTCTTGCTTTCCTCTGTTGTCCTTAACGCTAATCGCATTTTCATTACATGTTACGAATAAATCGCAATGATTCAGTAGGTAATCCCAATTGATCTCAGGATTGATTTAGAAGCACTATTGGTGTCAAAATTAAAATAGTAGTAAGAGTAGTAAATAGAAAAGCCTTGTCAAATAATTGACAAGGCTTTTTTCAGTAGCGGGGAGCAGGATCGAACTGCCGACCTCAGGGTTATGAATCCTGCGCTCTAACCATCTGAGCTACCCCGCCGGGCGTCTTTTTTCTAAAGAGTTGCAAATATAGAATAAATTACTTTTCTTTAGAAACAAATATTAAAAAAATAGTCTAATAATTCAGAATATAAGTGTTTAACGATGTCGGAAAAGAAAAAATTTACGTTAGAATATGAATTGAGGTCGTCTCCACGTATTTTATTTAGTTTTATTAGTGAGCCAAATGGACTGTCTCAATGGTTTGCAGATGATGTGATTTTCAGAGATCAGGTATATACTTTCACATGGGACGATGAAATACAGAAAGCAAAGTTGCTTAGCATAAAAGAAAATAAATCTGTAAAATTTAAATGGGTGGAAGATGAACCACACTGTTACTTTGAAATGGAAATTGTACAGGACGAATTAACAAATGACGTAGCCCTTTCAATAACCGATTTTGCTACTGATGACACATTAGCTGAGCGTACACTTATTTGGGATAATCAGATTAACTACTTGCACAGTGTAATTGGTGCCTAGTTTTTCAATAGCTTTGTCTACATTTGTATATTGAAAAAGATTCATTTACTTCTACTCAAAGCATTTATAAGGCCTTTCTTCGTCACATTTTTTATTGTGATGTTTATTTTGCTAATGCTTTTTCTATTTAAATATGTTGATGATTTAATAGGAAAAGGATTTGAATGGTATATTATACTTGAGTTAATGTATTATGCCTCTGCGGCAAATGTGTCTATGGCGCTCCCATTGTCCATTTTATTATCATCGATAATGACTTTTGGGACGCTGGGGGAGAACTACGAATTGGTAGCTATTAAATCAGCAGGGTTGTCGTTGCAAAAGGCAATGAGACCTCTTTTTGTACTCATAATATTTATTGCAATAAGCTCCTTCATATTTTCAGATTATATGCTGCCTAAAGCCAATTTGAAGTATGGATCGCTTTTATGGGATATAACAAACAAAAAATTATCCTTTTTAATTAAGGAGGGGGTTTTTAATAATAGTATTCCAGGTTATTCCATTAGAGTTAATAAAAAAGGGGATGATGGTGTTTCATTGTATGATGTAATGATTTATGATCATACAAATACAAACGGAATGGCAAAGATCATCATTGCTAAAGAAGGTAAAATGTATAGCAATGATAAGTTCCTTTTTCTAAAGCTAAAAAATGGCGTTAGATATGAAGAATCGAGTGGCCGTAATACCTATAACAATCCGAGACAGGAGTTAACTAGGATGAGGTTTACTGAGACTGATCAGAAGTTTGATATTTCCAGTTTTAAAATGAATAGAACTGATGAGCAGGATTTTAGGAATAACACTCAAATGCTGAATTTAAAGGGCCTAACAAGGAAAAGAGATTCCTTAACCAAAGAGTTGGATAGTGTAAATAAGTTCTCCTCAACCACTATAAATAGCTATTACAGGCAAAACAACTACTCTAAGGGATATACCGCTGTTAAAACCCCTGCAAAAGTAATAAAGGGAGACATTTTGAAAATGCTTCCTGAGAAACAGAGACTGGCAATTATTCAGAGTGCATTGGACCTGGCAACTTCAGTAAAACAAACTACATCTGGACGGGTTACGGATTATGAGGATAGAACCAGAAGTATAATAAAAGTACAATTGGAATATCAGAGAAAGTTTACACTTGCAGTGTCCTGTCTCTTATTGTTCTTTATTGGTGCACCGCTAGGCGCTATTATAAGAAAAGGTGGACTTGGTTTGCCTGTGGTAATGGCTATTGTGTTTTTCCTTTTGTACCATATCATTGCTACTGTTTCTGAAAAATCTGCAACAACAGGATCTTTAAGGCCTTTCTTCGGAATGTGGCTTGCAATATTTATTTTATCTCCCCTGGGTGCATTCTTAACTTATAAAGCAACAGTGGATTCTGCTTTATTTGATGTAGGTTATTTTAAACAAATATTTATAAATCTCTTCAAAAAGAAAAAATCAAATATTAACAGTTAATAATATTTGTATCCTTTAATAGGGGTAAACACCTAATATTCATTACTTATTTATGATAGTTTATAACGTAATATTGGTTTTGAAGATTGTAACTTTGCACCGTAAATCTTACTAATTAATCAGGTTACTTATTTGTTACTTGATTATTGATATATTCAGAAAAATGGAAATCAAACTAGATACAATAGAAGAAGCTATTGCAGAAATAAAAGCGGGTAAAGCTATTATTGTTGTAGATGACGAAGATAGGGAGAATGAAGGTGATTTTATTACTGCCGCAGCCAACGCTACTCCTGAAATGATAAATTTTATGGCCACTTATGGCCGAGGCTTAATTTGTGCGCCTTTAACCGAAGAAAGATGTGATGAATTAGGTTTAGATCTAATGGTGGGAAAAAATACCGCCGCTTACGAAACTAACTTTACTGTTTCCGTTGATTTAAGAGGTCATGGCTGTACAACTGGCATTTCTGCGTCCGACAGATCAAAAACCATTAAGGCCTTAATCGATCCTAATATTGATCCTGCTGAGTTGGGTAGGCCAGGTCACATTTTTCCATTAAGATCTAAAGATGGGGGAGTATTAAGACGTTCGGGACACACCGAAGCATCTGTAGATTTAGCTAAACTTGCAGGCATGGAACCTGCCGGTGTATTGGTTGAGATTATGAAGGATGACGGAGAGATGGCCAGATTGCCTGACCTGATTAAGATTGCAGCACAACATCAGCTTAAAATAATTAGTATAAAAGATCTTATTGCATATAGATTAAGCAAAGAAAGTTTAATAGAGCAGGAGGTAACGGTAAATCTACCCACTCAATGGGGTGATTTTAAGATGACTGCCTATACCCAAATAGATACAGGAGCCACACATTTGGCAATTAGTAAAGGCGAATGGACTATTGATGAGCCTGTATTAACAAGAGTACATAGTTCCTGTGTTACCGGTGATATTTTTGGATCGTGCAGATGCGATTGTGGGCCTCAATTGCACAAAGCAATGGAGATGATCGATAAGGAAGGCAAAGGAGTAATCGTTTATATGAATCAGGAGGGAAGAGGTATTGGTCTTGTTAATAAATTGCGTTCATATAATCTACAAGATGCTGGCCTGGATACTGTTGAAGCAAATATAAAATTGGGTTTCAAAGGCGACGAAAGAGATTACGGAGTTGGAGCTCAAATACTAAGAGCACAGGGCATCACTAAAATGAGACTGATGTCTAATAACCCTACTAAACGCGCTGGTTTAATTGGCTATGGTTTAGAGATTGTAGAAAATATTCCAATTGAAATAGAAAGTAATGTTCATAATGAGCAATATCTTAAAACAAAACGTGATAAGATGGGGCATCAAATAATGAAAGGCTAAAAAAAGTAGGTTATTTATAACCTACTTTTTTTTGTTCTTTTTTTCTGGAGGAACAGCCTCTTTGTTAACTGGCTGTTTACTAACGGGAGGTGTCTTTTTCTCTTCCTCGGCCTTCTTCTTCAAGTTTCTGTTGTATTTACCTGATATTCTTTGAACAAACTCTCTAAAGCTGTCAAATTGCTGTGTATAGATCAGACCTAAGGATGTTACATTGTTATTTTGGCTTACCCCAGTGTTAAAGAAGGTGTTTTGCTGTGTAGGAGGTTTATTGGCAAGCTTACCTACTAAAGTTCCATCTTTTCTAATTAAGGCTAAAACTTCAACTTCACCACCTACATTATTTCTGGTAAAGCCAATTGGCGACAAATCGTTTGTACTACGTTTATCTACTATCCCGGCATTTAATACTATGCGGTCATTAAAAAATCTAAAAGAGGCATTCGCTTCACTCAAAGAGCGGATATTAATGTCCACAAAATCGAGGTTGAGTGAAGATAAGACATTATTAAACTGATTAAACAAAAGCTCTGTAGCAGTACTTGCTACTCCTGATGTTAATTGCTTGCCAAGGGCTTCTTTTCCTGTTCCTGGAGCAAAACTACGTCTTATAATCAAACTAAGCGCCTGGAGGTTCCTGTTGTTGTCGTCATTAAAATAAGATTGCATCTCTTCTTTAATAGCAGGGTTTGAAGGGAAGAAGATATCAAGTTTAATATCCGGTTTTAATAGTGAACCGGTTAAGCCCATTTCTACTTCAGTAAGAACGCGCTCGTTGGCATTATTGCCGCCATCTCTATTAGCTGCAGTATAGAGATCGCTCAGACCAGCACGAAGGGAATAAATTGCCTTTAAATTTATCTGCGCAGTTGTGGGGTTTCCTGTCCATCGGATAGTACCACCTTGTCTGATGTTGAATTTCTTATTTATAATTTCCTGAGCAGTAAAATCAAAACTCCCTGATTCAATGATATAATCACCCGACATCTCAAAATCACCAAGACTATTAATGTTAAGCGCTAAATTTTTAGAATAGCCTTTCCCACTTAGATTTCCTAAAGTGGTATAAATATTTGCAGTGCTATTTGCATCAACCTCAAGTTTCAGGTTCATTGTAAGTCCGTCAAAACTGGTTTGTTTTTTTACAACCTTAGTCGTGTCCTTATTTACAAATGTTATAAAATCTTTATTTGATACGGTCTCAGAGCTGTTAAGTGGAAGATTAAATACCGTCCCTTTCTCTGTCTTGGCATTAATGTCTATAAATAATTTGTTTGTTGGACCTTTAAATCTGAAGGTGCCTGTTCCATAAGCCTTTCCAAAATATATAGAGTTGTCTTTTTCCGTAGTATTCAAGGCCATGAAATCTTTAGCATTAATATCAATATCTAGCGTTGGTGTATTGATGTTATTGAGGTCAACCGTACCATTTGCGATGGCCTGGTTATCATCAACGTCAAGCAATTTCAAGTCATTAATTTTGATAATGCTGTTTTCAACTTCTACCTGGTCGTTTAGTGTATATCTTGTTTTAAGATAATTAACTGTCACTTCAGCTTTGTCAAAAGATACCTGCCCGTTAATTTCCGGTTTTTCAAATGGACCTGTAACCGTTAATGATGATGAAACATGACCTTTAAGATCTGATACAAGTTCATTAACAAATGGTTCCAGTACAGCTAGTTCACTATTATCAAGCTTTACGCTTATATCCATCTCTTTCTTTTCCAGATCAAGAACGCCCAAAGCCCGAAGTGTTTCTCTGTCGGAAGAAACAATATTAGTGAAAATGTTGGCTACATTATTTGCACGATCATAAGAAGAAGTATCGGTCAAATTACCAATATGAGTATTGTTAAAGGTTAAAGAATCTATTTTTAGATTATCAGATATCCTAGGCGATTTTAAGATATTATAGAGTTTTGTTTCTCCATTAACGTTACCTGCTAACTGCACGCCAAATGCCTTAACAAACGGATTTATTGTTTTTAAGCTAAATTCTTTAAATCCGACAAGAAGTAAATCTTTGGGGTCGTCAGACAGAATACCATCAATAGTTAAGAGTTGATTGCCATTGCTTAAATCAAAATTGGTAATCTCGGTTTTTCCTTCATGAAAACTAATTCTCACTTTTTCCTGAATCTTCCAGTCCTCATTATTTACTTTAAGCTGAGATGGGAGTATGCTAACCCTTGCTGTGGTGTCGTTTGCAAACTCGACCAATCCGTTTAAATCCAGTTGGTTAGCGTCATCTGAATTGGCAAGTTTTAAGTTAAGAGAAAGACTGTCATTTCTCAATATGTTGGATATGTTGACATTCTTAATGTACAAACTATCATTTAAGTCAACTCTATCCGATGTTATGATAGCTTGTAATTGATTTACGGAAGTATTCTCATCGATAATAATATTGTTGGCTATAATGCCTTTGTATTTTAGCTTTTTCACAAAGCCATTTAATGTGGCTATGTTGTTTGGAGAATCAAAATTACCAATAAAGACCGCTTGATCATCGATCTCTAAGCCTGGAGCAAGAAGTTCTGCAATGGGCTCAAATCTTTTTATTTTTAAATTGAACTGAAAGATCTGGTCTCCATATGGAAGAATGGTAGTTTTGAGGGATGGTATGTATTTTTTCGCTAATGCTTTATAGTATGAAGGAATGGTGTTTAAGTTGTATTGCCCCTTTAAGCTGGCATCCAGAATATCTGAATGAATGGTAAGGTCTCTGTCTTTTCCTATACCTGCAGCCTTTAGTTCTACAGAATCAATGTTGTAAATGCCTTTAACATTGTCTAACCTAATTTGTTGAATTAGAAGTTTACCCTGTATGTTATTTAGGTTGGTGCCGGAGAAATTGGTGCTAAAAGTAGCATCAATTTTTAAAGAGTCCTTATATAGTTTTAAGGCCTTTAGCTTTGCATTGTTTATTTGGGCTTTAAAATTAAATACCGGCAACTTAGGGTTCAGATTTACCCCGCCATCAAAAACAAGCTGAACATTTTTGTCGTTAATTTGCAGGCGACCGTCGAAATATTTTTTATCAAAGGTTCCATCAATTTTAACATTTCTATACCTATACTGGTTAAAGTCGATGTAATCGATATCTCCATTTAGCTTCTCGGAAAGGTTTTTTATTTCTGTGCCTCTGCCTTCAACATTTAAGGAAGCAGATATTCTACCAAGATCATTCTCATCTAAAAGGTTTCCTAAATTAAAATCGTAGGCTTTAACATTACCTGAATAAGAGGGGACACCCTTCTTATCTATTTTCATATTAACATCAGAAACCAATCTGCCTAGTTTTGTCTTAAACTCCCCATAGGCAATAAAATCGTTTTGGAATCCGGTAAATGAGCCGTTGAAATTAATGTTGCCAAATTTTCCGATAACTACTGGGATCACTTTAGTCTTTTTCCCGGTTGTGCTTGTTAATATCTCATCCAGATCAGCTTTATTTGTTCCGGCCATCTCTATTTTAAGATCCATAAAAGTCTCTTTAAGATTTGGAAGCCCTTTTACAATAAAGTCCCCTTTTATATAAGTCGCTTTTCCGGCTTTAACCGATAGTTTTTTTGCTTTAAGATTATTAACCAAACCGGTAATCCTTCCGTCAACTTCAATCTCAAGATTCATTTGATCCAATTCCGGAGCAAAATAGGCAACATCGCGTGATGCTAAATAGCTGTTCTTGAAATTAGCTTTCATTCTTACTTTATTCACATAATCTCTAAAGTCTCGGTATTTATCAAACCGCATTTGAAAGTAATCAGATAGCCTGCTCTTATTGGTAACCAACATCAAATTCTTTAACTCAATGCTATTGGTATCCACAGTAGTAAAGGCTGTCAGGTTTTTTAAATAAAACCCACTCTTTTCCTTAAATGTCAGGTTTTTAATGTCGGCCTGCAGGATATGATCTGTAGTATTTAATTTTTCAAAAATTCCGTTAAAGCTGGTTAGGTATATGTCATCAAAATTTACCCCCTTCATAACGGTGTCAACTCGTTGGTTTTTGTATTTAAAGCTGATGTTGTTCAGGATAACTCTGTCAAATGATATCTTGTACGGTTTCTTTTTAGGTTTAACTGTGGGAGTGCCAGAGTCAAAGTAATCGATAATGAAATCTAAATTCGTCGATCTGTCTTTATATGATTTTAAATAAAAAGAGCCGTTATTAATCTGTACCGTATTAATGTCAACTATTCGTTTTTTAATTGAAATCTGATTGATGTCTACTAAAAATTTGGGTGTATTAAGTATGGTATCTTTCTGCCGATCCAATACAAGCAGGTTTTCTATCACAACATACTTAAAAGGTTTTATATATATGCCGGTTAAAGAAATGGTTGTATTAAGCTCTTTAGATAGGTATGCTGCCGCTTTTTTAGCTACGAAAGTCTGAATAGGCTTAAATTGGATTGCAAATAGAATGACACCAGCAAGTAATAATACTGATGCAACGACCCAAAGAAGTATTTTTAATAGTTTTTTAATAATTTTGTAGCTTAATAATAATAAACGTGTCTGTAATACTTGCTATAGAATCTTCCTGCGATGAAACCTCCGTTGCTATATGTAACAACGGCAAAATTACTGCCAATGTTATTGCAAACCAAACAATTCATCAAAATTATGGAGGTGTAATTCCTGAGCTAGCTTCAAGGGTACATCAACAAAATATCGTGCCAGTAATACAACAGGCATTAAATGATGCTAAAGTTAATAAAAAGGAGCTAAATGCAGTTGCTTTTACACAGGGGCCTGGATTATTAGGCTCATTGTTAGTAGGTGTTTCCTTTGCGAAATCATTTGCGCTTGCGTTAGATTTACCTTTAATTTCGGTAAATCATATGCACGCTCATATTCTGGCTCATTTTATTGATGATCCAATGCCCCAATTCCCTTTCATTTGCTTAACTGTATCTGGCGGACATACTCAAATTGTTGTGATAAGAAGTCATTTCGATATGGAGATAGTGGGCGAAACCTTAGATGATGCAGCAGGTGAGGCATTTGATAAAACTGCCAAAATTCTAAATTTACCTTATCCTGGCGGGCCACTTATAGATAAGTATGCTAAAGAGGGAAACCCTTTGGCATATAAATTTGGGGAGCCTCAGATCAGAGATCTGAATTACAGCTTTAGTGGATTTAAAACCTCAATTTTGTATTTCATCAGAAATCAGGAAAAGGAAAATCCTAACTTTGTTTCTGAGCATTTACACGACATTTGTGCCTCGGTTCAGCATAGTATAGTGCATATATTGCTTAATAAGCTAAAGAAAGCAGCTAAGCAGTATGGAATTAAGGAGATTGCCATAGCAGGAGGAGTATCTGCAAATAGTGGATTAAGAGCAGGCTTAACTGCTCTTGCCGAGGAGTTAAATTGGAATGTATATATACCTGCTTTTGAATATTGTACCGATAATGCGGCTATGATTGCTATTGCAGGTTATTATAAATATTTAAATAAGGATTTCGTGGAGCAAGATGTTGCACCTTTGTCCAGAATGGAATTTTAATATATAAAAAGTAGAGTTATGGGTACAATGAGTTTTGTTTTCTTTGGGCTAATGCTATTGCCATTAATCATTTTTTTAATCTGGTTAATCAAAAAGGATAAAAACAGAAACTATTTAGGGCTTGTGGTTTTGGTGGCGATGGCTATTATTGCGATTATTGCAATTGTTAAGTTCGATTCCACTTTTATGGAGTCTAGATCAGGTATGCCAGATAAGTCTCAGGCACCGAGTTATAAATAAGAATCGAAAATAAAAAAGGGGTATTTTCAATAAAGAAATACCCCTTTTATTTGAAATAATATTTTAAGCTTTATCCTCTAGCTTATCGCCAGTTACTTCAGCTCTAATTTTAGCTTCAATCTCTTCAGATAGTTCAGGATTGTCAAGTAATAACTGTTTAACTGCATCTCTACCCTGACCAAGTTTTGTATCCCCGTAAGAGAACCAAGAGCCTGCTTTTTTAATGATATTAAAGTCAACACCTAAGTCGATAATTTCGCCGGTTTTAGATATACCTTCTCCAAACATAATGTCAAACTCTGCAACGCGGAAAGGTGGTGCAACTTTATTTTTAACAATTTTTACTTTAACCCTGTTACCTGCAACTTCATCAGAGTCTTTAATTTGAGAAGTTCTTCTGATATCCAAACGAACAGACGCATAGAATTTTAATGCATTTCCACCAGTAGTCGTTTCCGGGTTTCCAAACATTACACCAATTTTTTCACGTAATTGGTTAATGAATATACAGCAACATCCGGTTTTAGAAATCGTTCCTGTTAGTTTACGTAAAGCTTGTGACATCAAACGAGCCTGAAGCCCCATTCTGGAGTCACCCATTTCTCCTTCAATTTCAGCCTTAGGTACCAAAGCCGCAACAGAGTCAATAACGATCACATCAATTGCACCTGATCTGATTAGGTTATCAGCAATTTCCAAAGCTTGTTCACCATTATCTGGTTGTGAGATCAATAAATTATCTACATCTACGCCTAATTTTTTTGCATAGCCTTTATCAAATGCATGTTCAGCATCAATAATAGCTGCTAAGCCGCCTTTTTTTTGTGCTTCGGCAATAATATGAGTCGCTAAAGTTGTTTTACCTGATGATTCCGGGCCGTATATCTCAATAACTCTTCCTTTTGGTACTCCGCCAATTCCTAAGGCAATATCTAAACTAATCGATCCTGTCGAAATAGATTCTATCGGTTCTACAGCATTGTCACCCAATTTCATAACGGTACCTTTACCATATGATTTTTCCAACTTATCCAAGGTAAGTTGTAATGCTTTTAATTTGTCTGCGTTTGTGCTCATATTATTAAATTCTGTAAGAAAGTAACTACTTACATTTCTTAACGTAAAATGATTTTCTTTTTACTAATTATATTAGCAAATATAACTATTATTTAATTTAAAATAACAAATAAAATTATTATTTTTTTATTGTTGGCTCTGAATCACTAAATATTTTAGTTATTTTATTATTGTTTTGATAATATTTGCAAAAACTTGTGATTTCGCAGATACTGCATTTTGGAGATCTCGCTAAGCAAACATATCTGCCGTGTAATATCAACCAATGGTGTGCAACATGTATTGTTTCTTCAGGCAAGTTCTTCACTAAATCCTTTTCGACAGCTAAAGGAGTTTTTCCGGTAGTTAATCCAATTCGGTTCGCAACCCTAAACACATGCGTATCTACAGCCATAGCAGGGGCATTATAAATAACCGATGCAATTACATTAGCCGTTTTTCTTCCAACGCCTGGCATTTTTTGCAAATCATCTATATCAGATGGGACTTCGTTGTTAAAATCGTTAAGCAACATTTTAGCCATACCAACTAAGTGCTTTGCTTTATTATTTGGGTAGCTAACACTTCTAATGTAATCAAATACAATGTCTGGTGTAACATCAGCCAATGCTTTGGCATCAGGAAAGCGTTGAAATAATGCAGGTGTTACCTGATTTATTCTTTTATCAGTGCATTGGGCAGATAATATTACTGCCACAAGTAATTGGAACGGATTGTTGTAGTGTAATTCTGTTTCGGCGTCTGGCTGCCTGGCAGAAAAATGAGACACAAAAAGTTTATATCTTTCTTTTTTGAGCATTTGCAAACTTATATAATTTTGCCTTTAATTTTCAATTTTGAACAAATTGAATCCCCGTTAAAACACAAAAGCTAAATTTCATTTTAACGATATTCTTGCCTTTTAAAACGGGCAAAATATATTTTTTTATTTTCTTAAATGAAAAGAATTTCAAATAGAGGCATAAAAAAAAAGCTGCCAAACCTTTGGCAGCTTTAATTCGTTTGTAAATTACTTGGCTCTTGAGTAAGCTAAAATCTTCGAAATCGTTGTCTCAGAAGGGTTTTTGGCTAAGCTGTCCAACTGTGGTTTAATGTTCTCATAGAACGATAAATCCTGTGGTTCAACATCATCTGCAGGAACTGTTTCCTGTTTTTTCTGTCCGTAATTTAGTTTGTTAACTGAAGTAGAGGTTTCCATCATAAGCAATAAACGTATATTAGTTTTACTAATTAACGCTATTATTATTAATTTATTTTAACCCTAACAACAATTTTTTATATTTTCTTTTTTTGGCTATATCAGGATATTTCTTTAACCTTCATCATCTTCCGAAGATTGCTCAAAGCATACCTCATACGTCCTAAAGCAGTATTAATACTTACGTCAGTTAAATCGGCTATTTCCTTAAAACTTAGATCGGCATAATGACGCATAATCAATACTTCTTTCTGATCATCAGGCAACAAATGAATCATCGCTCTTAGATCAAAATGAGTTTGTTCTCTCAAAATCCTGTCTTCCGCGCTTTCTTCATGAAACTGAAGCATATTAAACACATCAGTGCCATCGGCGCTTGTAATTACAGGTCCTCGTTTTTCACGTCTAAAGTAATCTATCACCAGGTTATGTGCAATACGCATTACCCATGGCAAGAATTTACCTTCTTCGTTATAACGTCCAGATCGTAACGTGTTAATTACCTTAATAAAGGCATCCTGAAATATGTCTTCAGCCAAATACTGGTCTTTAACCAATAAATAGATTGAGGTATAAATTTTTGATTTGTGTCTTCTTAAAAGTTCTTCCAAAACGGCTTCATCACCAGTAAGGTACAACTTCACCAAATCTTGATCACTATATTGTTGTAATTTCATAGGAGTATCCTAACTAAATTCCCTTGCTTTAAATGCTAAAAAATACTTAGTAGATGTTTGTTTCGATATAATTTCTCCTATTGTTTTTTAAGATGGTGGTGTGTTTTGTTCAGTTAATATATTTCAAAAGAAGCATTTTTTTATTAGAATTCAATAGAAAAAGTGTTAAAAAAAAATAAAAGTGGTCTCAGAGCCTTATTTTTGCATTCTCCCAAAAAGCCAAATATTCGTTTTTTGGGGTATATTAGCAATATTCTATCACGAAATCAATGAGCAACGAAATCGACAAAGATCCACACAAAAATATTATCATAAAAGGTGCCAGGGTTCACAACCTAAAGAATATAGATGTAGCCATCCCCAAAAATAAGCTGGTTGTAATAACCGGAATGTCGGGGTCGGGCAAGTCGTCTTTGGCATTCGATACACTATATGCTGAAGGTCAGAGGAGATACGTTGAGAGTTTGTCTTCTTATGCTCGTCAGTTTATGGGAAGAATGAATAAACCTGATGTAGATTATATAAAAGGAATTGCCCCGGCTATTGCTATAGAACAGAAAGTAATTACCTCAAATCCCAGGTCAACTGTAGGTACCTCAACAGAAATTTACGATTATCTTAAACTTCTGTTTTCAAGAATAGGTAAAACATATTCTCCCGTTTCTGGTAAAGTAGTAAAAAAGGATACAGTTACTACCGTCGTTGATTTTATATCTAAACTGGAGGAGGATAGTACAGTTACAATATTTTGCCCATTATTTCCGCACAATAACAGATCGGTAAAAGAAGAGCTGGCTGTACTTTTACAAAAGGGGTTTCTTAGAATTTCATATCAGGACAAAGTTCATAAGATTGAAACGATCCTTGAGGATGAGACCTTCAAAGATTTCGAATTAAAAGACGAAAATACCATCAAGATTCTGATTGACCGTATTGTAGTGAATTCTGATGAAGAGACATTAAGCCGTATCGCCGACTCAGTACAAACAGCCTTCTTTGAAGGAAAGGGCGATTGTTATGTGGAGCATGAAGGTAAATTAACTAACTTCTGCGACCGTTTTGAACTCGATGGAATCCGTTTTGATGAGCCTACACCAAATTTCTTTAGTTTCAATAACCCATACGGAGCCTGCAAAAGGTGCGAGGGATACGGAAATGTAATAGGAATAGATGAGGACTTAGTTATTCCCGATAAAAGCAAAAGCGTTTTTGATAATGCAATTGCGCCATGGCGCGGCGAGAAAATGAAGGAGTGGCTAAACAAACTTGTTAAAGCCTCTTCCAAATTTGATTTTCCGATTCACAGGCCATTTAATGAATTAACCGAAAAGGAACAGAAGCTATTATGGACTGGTAATAAGTATTTTGAAGGTTTGGATGCTTTTTTTAAAGAGCTGGAAGAGCAGACTTTTAAAATCCAATATCGCGTAATGCTATCTCGCTACAGGGGAAAAACATCATGTCCTGATTGCAAAGGCTCCAGGTTACGCAAAGATGCTTCTTATGTAAAGATCAATGACAAGTCGATAATCGACATCGTTTTGATGCCTTTATCGACCATACTTGATTTCTTTGACAATTTAAACCTTTCGTCAAATGACGAGAAAATAGCCAAACGTCTATTGGCCGAGGTGAGCAGTCGTGTGCTATACCTTAATAATGTTGGCCTGGGCTATTTAACGCTCAACAGGTTGTCTAATACACTTTCTGGTGGCGAGTCTCAGCGTATTAACCTGGCTACCTCTTTAGGAAGTAGCTTGGTAGGCTCCATTTATGTTCTTGACGAACCAAGTATAGGATTACATCCAAGAGATACGAATAAGCTTATCGAGGTATTGGTGTCGCTTAGAAATGTAGGGAATACCGTTCTTGTAGTAGAGCACGAAGAAGAAATGATGAAGGCCGCCGACCATATTATTGATATCGGTCCGGAAGCCGGAACGCATGGAGGTAACCTGGTTTTTAGTGGTACATACGAGCAGATCATAAAAGACAAAAAAAGCTTAACCGGCAAATACCTTTCCGGCGAAGAACAAATTGCTGCTCCTAAAAAAAGAAGAGGTTGGAAAGATCATATTCTAATTAAAGGAGCCCGAGAAAATAATCTTAAAAATATAGATGTAAAATTTCCTTTGGGCGTATTCACAGTGGTGAGTGGTGTTTCGGGATCTGGGAAAACAAGTCTGATTAAGAAAATACTATACCCCGCGCTGCAAAAGGCAATAGGTAATTATGCCGGAGAGCAAACCGGGGCTTACGATGGTATTTACGGGAATTACGAGCTGGTTAGCCAGGTTGAAATGGTAGACCAGAATCCAATTGGCCGATCATCAAGGTCAAATCCGGTAACCTATGTAAAAGCCTGGGATGATGTTAGGGCGCTATTTTCGGCATTGCCGGCAGCTAAAGCCTCCGGACTAAAGCCTGCAGCTTTCTCGTTTAATGTTGAAGGTGGCCGTTGCGATGTTTGTCAGGGAGAAGGAGAGGTGAAAATAGAGATGCAGTTTATGGCCGACATTTACCTGCCGTGCGAAACCTGTGGGGGCCGAAGATTTAAACAACAGGTACTTGATATCACCTATCAGGATAAAAACGTTGCCGACATTCTGGACTTAACAATCGAAGAAGCAGTTGACTTCTTTAAAAACGAACCCAAAATTTTAAACAAGCTGCAACCTCTGGTAGATGTAGGTTTAGGCTACGTTCATTTGGGCCAATCTTCTAATACACTTTCTGGTGGAGAAGCGCAGCGTATCAAGCTTGCTTCATTCTTAATTAAAGGAAATAATGCCAATAAAACATTATTTATATTTGATGAACCGACCACAGGATTGCATTTTCATGATATTAAAAAACTTTTAATTGCCCTTAATACTCTAATAGAGCAGGGGAATACAATTTTGGTTATAGAGCATAATATGGACATGATAAAATCTGCTGATTGGGTAATAGACATTGGTCCGGAAGGTGGAGATAAAGGAGGTAACATTGTTTTTGAAGGCACACCTGAAGATCTTTTACCAGTAAAATCATCTTACACTGCCAAGTATTTAAAAGCCCATTTGAAATAATTGTATCTTCGCGCATGCTTTTTTTAACACTCTTTCTCGGGATAATTTTGAATATGGTTGGATACATACCACCGGGGAATATTAATCTTACTGTAGTTCAGATCACGATAACAAGGGGGCTTCGCCAGGCATTGTACTTTATCATGGCGTTTTCAACTGTCGAAATACTCTTCACTTTTGGGGTGATGCGTTTTGTGCAATGGCTATCCAGCGAAATTCAGCTGGATAACATCATTGATGTAATCATGGTTTTCATGTTTGGGATATTAGGTGTAATTACCTGGAGGTCGCGTAAGGAAATGCCTAAAGCCGATTACTCAAAGAAAGACAGCATAAAATATGGTTTACTTTTGGGTGTTGTTAACCCAATGCAAATACCCTACTGGCTATTCGTAGGTACGTACTTAATATCGCACGAGTGGATAGATATCGGTTATCTTTCTTTATCTGTTTTTAGTATTGGGTCGGGTATTGGTGCCGGCCTGGCATTATATGGTTTTGCCCGCTTTGCCCAGTACATTCAAGAGAAATTTGCGCTAAGTAGCTATATTGTAAACAAAGGAATTGCGCTGCTTTTCTTTGCATTGTCAGCCTATCACGTATGTAAAATAGTATATATACACTTTATAAAATAAGTATACTACTTCTTCAAAAATTCAAGATTCCAGATCTTTTCTGCTCTGCGCCCAATGAACCAGAATGAGGCCGCCAGTACGCAAAAGAAGAGGGCTTTGTGCCAGCTATCCCAGAAGTATTCAAAGTACCTGGTGTAAAGGTTTATAAATAGAAAGGTAATTCCAAATTCCCTTGCAATATCGTCTCTGTATTTTAAGCCGATGTAAATACTTATCAGACAAAATGCAGCTGATAGTATGCCCCAATAAAACAAGCTTAGCTGCTTTACAGAATACCATTCTTCCAGTGAGCCGAAGTTACCGAATACCGAAAGTAGCCACAAAGAAACAAAAAGGTACACCATGCCGCAGACATAGTTTACCTGAAAAAAGATACCCATCTTTTTATTGTCCTTAATGATAAAAGAAAAGGCAGTTAGGCATAAACCAAAAAGCACAAAGCGAAGTGGATAATTCATTCCCACAAAATACCAGTTCCAACGCGATAGGTAACCCGTTTCAGTGCCAAACCAGGCACCTAATGATATCAATACAAATGCCCATATCAGCCTTGATTTAAATACATATGCCAATATGCCGTATATAAATACAGATGCTAAAATGAGCAAAGAGAAGTGCGAATTGCCGTTGTCAATAGCTTTACCCAGGTAGGCAATAGCATTGGCTGTTAACATTACCGCTGTAAAAACCAATGCCTCATTACTAAATACAAGGTGCGATTTGAGTCTTTTTCTTTTAAAGCTGAAATAGTATAAGGCTGCTGCGCCAGCTGCCGATAAAACACTAATCATTACATCCGAGGCCGTGAAAATCCGCTCCAGATAGTTTAAAATCTTATTGTCAATTAAAAGGGCGCCCAACGAAATTACACCGCAGGCCATTGCTATCCAAAAAGAATACTGGGCCAATCGGCGCCAGTCGAAACTTTTGGTTTCGTAACTTCCTCGCAATCTGCTCACGTCATCCGGCGACAAAAGTTTTTCTTCTTGCCAATGATTTAGCATCTCGTCTAAAAAGTCACTCTTTTCCTGATCAATTTTCATTTTGATACAAGGTACATCCTGTTACCCTAAAATCAAAATCTGTAATTTACTTTAGTAGTTCAGGAACTTTCTTATTGTTTCCTACAATCCACACAATGTCGCCATTCTCAAATGTAAGTGTCGAATCTGGATTTAGTATCCGCTCGCCATTTCTTTCGATCCCCACGACAAGGCCCTGGGTCATTTCCCGTATTCCCGAATTGCGAATGGTCTGCCCATAAACAGGGGAGCTGCTGTTGATCACTATTTTTTGGAGTGCCATATCTTCTTTAGGGAAGCTAGATTGCAAATTGTCATCTATACTTCCTTCAAATAGCTCTTTTATAGCCGCAAGCTGATCATCTGTCCCTATTACCAAAACCTTATCATTAGGATACAACCGTTCATCTCTTCCCGGTGTCGGGATCATAATTTTTCCGCGTTCAATTAATGCAATATTAACTCCATATTTTTCCCTTACAGATAAGTCGATAAGGGTTTTTCCAACAAGTGTTGATTCAGGTGCAACCGTAAGCTCTACCAGGTGGGTATCCCATGGCAATATTTCAGGCTGTGCATTTTGAGCTTCTCTGGCATTCAGATTAAGTAGAAACCTGCTTTCAAGTTTGTTATAAAAACCTTGTAATCTTCTTGAGAAAACAAACATACATAGCACAATAAGGGCAATTGCAATAACAATAGAAATCCAGGTGCTATAGAACTGATAAATTAAAATGCCAACAAAGAAAATAGCCAAAGAAATACGTAAAATTTCAAGCGCAATTAGCGGCCCCCGGGTATATTTCTTATTCAGCCATAAATGAGAATAAGCCTTTCTTTCAATTCTTCTTATGGCAAGGGCCCATAAGAATGGGGTCATTATAAATAGGGTAACTATTAAGCTGATCACAATGCCGTTATTACCATTAATCAGGTTCTGGGTTATAAATGGTTGAAGGTATTTGGAACCCAAAAATACTATGGCGATAAGAATAACCGAGTGTATAATAAGGTTAAAGGTGTACGATTTGAGCAGCGTTTTCCAATCACTTAATGTAGTTATACCGGCAGTACTTGAGCTATATCGGTTGATGCCTTCCACCCATTTTTTAGGAAGTTTGCGCTCCAGAAATAAATAGAAAGGTTCAGAAAACTTAATCAGATAAGGAGTAGTAAAAGTTGTAATGGCTGATACTGCAACTGCAATAGGGTATAGGAAGTCGCTGGTTACCTTAAGAGTTAATCCTAAGGTCGCGATGATGAAAGAGAACTCTCCAATTTGAGCTAAGCTTAAACCTGTTTGTACCGATGTTTTTAAAGGCTGGCCAGAAACCAATGCGCCCAATCCGGAGCTTAAGAACTTCCCTAAAACAGTGGCCAAAGTAATTACAACAATTGGAACAGCATAATCAATCAGAATACTCGGATTGATCAACATACCGACCGACACAAAGAAAATTGCAGCAAACAAGTCTTTAACCGATTTTGTAAGGTGCTCTATCCTTTCGGCCTGCGTGGTCTCAGCCAATATTGATCCCATGATAAATGCGCCCAAAGCAGGAGAGAAGCCTACCTTAACAGCAAGTAATACCATAAGTAAACACAAAGCGATAGAAACCACAAGCATGGTCTCATCGTTCATTAATTTCTTTGTAGCCTTTAAAAAAGTAGGAACAAGGAATATACCTCCTATAAACCACAAGACCAGGAAGAAACAAAGTTTCAGAATCGATATCAACATCTCTGCTCCTGCAAACTGTTGACTAACGGCCAGCGTTGATAGCAATACCAACAATAAAATAGCCACAAGATCTTCAACAATGAGCACGCCAAAAACCAGCCCTGCAAACTTTTTATGCTTTACTCCCAGTTCTTCGAAGGCCCTAATGATAATTGTAGTAGAGGATACGGACAATATACCCCCGAGGAATATGCTATCCATTGTAGACCAGCCCATAGCCAAGCCGGCTACAAACCCAATCAGCAACATAAATACAACCTCAACAATAGCCGTTATAGAGGCGGAGCCGCCCACTTTTACCAGCTTTTTAAAGCTAAACTCAAGTCCTAAACTGAATAATAAGAAGATAACCCCAATCTCTGCCCAGATATGAATACTTTCATTATCAGTAACAGTCGGTATAAATTTAATATGAGGGCCCACAAGCAGTCCGGCCAGAATATAGCCAAGTACTAGTGGTTGTTTAATTCTTTTAAAAAGCAGAGTAGTTATCCCTGCGGCAGCAAGGATTAAACCTAAATCAGTAATTAATACTGGTAAATGTATCATAGAAACGCGTATTTTTTAATGTATAATTTATTGTGTAACAGCAGTATAAATTATAATTACCAAAAAACATGTTTTGGGTACAAAAAATTAAAAATATAGGAGTAACTAGAAAATGAAAAAGAATTATAATAGTTTCCAATCAGTGGGCATAGGGCTAAGTGATTGTCCTGCCGCTTAAAAGGAAGAAAAATTCCAAAAGCGGTTTTCTTTACAACTTGTTGCAGCGCGGGAAGATCTTCGAATGATATTTTCTGAAGTGATGATTTGCCTTTCTTGCTAAAAACCAACGTTTTTTTTGCATTAATACTCAATCCCCTATGTTTAGTTTTTTCCGCGTCAAGACCTTTCCCATTTACTACGTGGAAAGAAAGAAGATGGAGAAAAACGATTAGTATAAGAGTAAATAATGGCCTCATTGTCGTAAATATACGAAAAAAAAGCCCTTATTTAGAATAAAAGTGGCTTTAAATGAGGTTATGACGATTTTCTGAAATATTCTAAAGTTGCTTCTTTGTCTTTTTGTAGCTGCACTTTTAATGCTTCCAGACCTGTAAATTTAACGTCGTGTCTGAGGAATTCGAGGAAGGTCATCTTGATATCCTGTCCATAAATTTCCTGGTTAAAATCAAATATATTTACTTCAATGTTTCTGGTCATTCCATTAATTGTCGGGCGCTGACCAATGTATGCCATTCCTTTAAATACCTGATTATTCAGTTCAACGGTTACCGCATAAATCCCATCAGAGGGAATTAGCTTATAAGTTTCTTCAACAAATATATTTGCAGTAGGGAAACCAATAGTACGTCCAATTTTATCGCCCTTAATAACCCTGCCATAAATAGAGAAGTTGTAGCCAAGGTAATTGGCAGCAAGTGCAACGTCGCCATCCAGCAGCGCCGTACGTATTTTTGTAGAGCTTACCGCAACATCATTAATATCCTGTTCCGGTATTTGTTCAATTTTATAGTTGAAATTCTTAGAGAAAGCTTCCAAATCCTGAAGACCACCTTTTCTATCCTTACCAAAGCGATGGTCATACCCAACAATCAGGTGTTTGATACCAATTGTATCAACTAAAATGTTCTGGATGTATTCTGCAGGTGTCAGATTAGAGAAATCACGTGTAAAAGGTGTAATAATTAGGTGATCTACACCAAGACTATCTAATATTTTAGCCTTTTCATTAATCGTGTTGATCATTTTTAAATCCTGATTCTCTGGGTCAATAATTAACCTTGGATGGGGGAAAAAGGTTAATATCACACTTTCACCGCCAGTTGATTTTGCAAGTTCACACAGTCGCTTAATAATTTTCTGGTGGCCAAAATGTACGCCATCAAAAGTTCCTATAGTTGCAACTGCGTTGTTTAGCTTCTTAAATTCCGAAAAGTGATTATATATTTTCAAGGTAGTTTTAAATTAATGTAAAGCCTGGCGTTTTACTACGCCACCCTTTATGTCGGCAATTTGTTGCTGAATCACAAACGCATCCGGATCGATCTGTCTTATTGCAGTTTGCAACTTGCTCATTTCAAGTTTGGTAACCACAGTATAAAGTATGTCTATATCCTTTTTTTCTCCGTATCCTCCTTCGCCTTTATAAATTGTTACCCCCCGTTTCATTTGGTTGATAATGAATTTTTTAATGCGGTCGTTTTTTTCTGAGATCACGGTAACACCGGTATACTGCTCAATACCATTTACAATATAGTCAACCGTGTTCGATGCAGATAAATAAGTTAGGATAGCGTACAATGCCTTATCTATACCTAAAAATATTGCAGCGATTGCGAAGATGATGATATTTAAAATCAGAATGATATTACCTACAGTTAGGGTACTCTTTTTACTGATGTATAGGGCCAATACCTCTGTGCCATCAATTACACAGCCGCCACGCATGGCCAATCCAATCCCGCCTCCCAAAAACAGACCTCCAAAAAAAGCAATCAGCAGGGGATCATGAGTAATCGGTTTAAACGGGGCTGCAATAAGTAAAATAGCGAGTAATGATATTGCAACAGATGTTTTAATGGCAAATACTTTCCCGATTTGCCTATATCCCAAAATAACAAAGGGAATGTTAATAATGATGATCAGATAGGAAAGGTTGAGTTTAGTAATGTTGCTAACTAGCAGCGATATACCAGTTACTCCGCCATCTATAAATCCGCTAGGCAGCAAAAAGCTTTTCAATCCAAAACAAGCCGAAACAATGCCACATATTATTAAAAATATGTTTTTGGCGATGTTGAGTTTTTTGGATTTCATCTGTCCACGCATAGCTATTCTTTTTTAAGTCTAAGATAGCTAACTAAATCTGCTACCTCAAAAGCATTTTCAAGTAAAAAGTTTCCGCTACGTGTGCGGGTAAGTTTTGACAGGTATGCGCCATTGTTAAGCTGCTTACCGAAATCAGAAATCAATGACCTGATGTAGGTTCCTTTACTGCAAACAATTCTGAAATCAATTTCGGGAAGTGCTATTCTGGTAATTTCAAACGCAGAAACGGTCACATTACGTAAACGCAATTCTGTTTCTTCGCCTCTTCTTGCTTTCACATAAAGACGTTCTCCATTTACTTTTACAGCAGAGTGTGCAGGTGGGTATTGTTGTATATCGCCAATAAATGGAGCCGTAGCGGCATAAATGGCTTCTTCAGTTATTCCATCTAAAGGAAATTCCTGATCAACAACAGTTTCCAGATCAAAGGATGGGGTAGTAGCACCTAAAACCATAGTGCCGGTATACTCTTTCTCTTCGGCCTGAAAAGTATCAATTTGTTTAGTCAGTTTCCCTGTACAAAGTATCAATAAACCTGTAGCCAGCGGATCTAAAGTGCCGGCATGGCCAACTTTTAATTTCAAAGGTTTTAATGAGTTGCGGATTTTCCCAACTACATCAAAACTTGTCCATTTGTATGGTTTATTGATGAGTAATAGCTCACCTTCGGCAAAATTAAAATCAGGAAATGTTTTTGTTAATATCGGTTCTTCTTTATCCTCACTCATTACAATACGTTCATTTCAACTCCCGAAAAATATAGTACAAGAAGCAGAACACCTATAATAATTCTATACCAGCCAAAAATCCGAAACCCATGTTTAGATAAAAATCCGATGAATGATTTTATTGCAATTATCGCTACAATGAATGCAATAACATTTCCGAAAAGCAACAGTTTAACGTTTTCAGCATTCAGTAATTCATATCCTTTCAAAAGCTTGTAGCCGGTAGCAGCGCACATAGTAGGTACAGCAAGGAAAAAAGAAAACTCTGCTGCAGCATGTCTTGTTAATTTTTGCTGCATACCTCCAATTATTGTTGCCGCACTTCTGCTTAGACCCGGAAATGCAACAGCAAGCACCTGAAAACATCCAATTTTAAAAGCAGTCAGGTTACTGATCTCGCTTTCGTGATTGACAGTCTGATTTTTGAATAGCTTATCAATAAACAACAATACAATACCACCAAGCAGCAATACCACTGCAATAAATATAGGATTGCCTAAAGTGTTGTCTATAAAGTCGTTTAATAAGAACCCAAAAAATAAAGCGGGGATAACCGCAATGATTAGTTTAATATAGAACTGCCATTTACTGAAATCAAAAAACTTTTTCCAGTAAAGTACCACTACGGCTAAGATTGCGCCTAGTTGTATGGCTACTTCAAAAAGCTTTACAAACTCATCTTTCCCAATTCCCATAAAGGAACTGGCAATAACCATGTGGCCGGTTGATGAAACCGGCAAAAACTCCGTTAGCCCTTCTATTATAGCTAGGATAAGGGCCTGTAAATAATTCATGTGCTAACCTATTTTTTTAATATGGCATAAACTCCAAAACCGAAACCGGCTAATACCACCATAGGGGCAAGCAATGTTTTTCTGAAGTCGTATATATCTGTTGTGCCTATCATTAAAATGAAGCCGAATACAACAATAGCTATGCTAATAAGCAATAACTGATAGTTCTTTTTTGTGAAAACTAATTCTGATTTTGAATCCTGATGTACAGGAGTAGATTTTTTTTCTATCATTATCTGTAAAGGTCGTAAATTTTTAAACGTAAATATTTGCTAACGGCAAATGAGGTACTTATAGCAGTAATAAAAATACCTACCCCCACAAGGCCAAGTAAAACAATACCAAATTCAGTATAATTTCTAAGAATTACAATTTCCGGGATCTCTCTCTGCGCATAATATAATATGCCTAGTAAGATCAGGATGGCAATAAATGCCGCAATTAATCCGTGTAAAGCAGCTAATAAAATAAAAGGTCTGCGGATAAAGCTTCTTGTAGCCCCAACCAGTTGCATACTTTTAATCAAAAAACGCTGAGAATAAATGGCAAGTCTTATTGTATTGTTGATCAATGCAACAGATATAATTAACAAAATAGCAGCAAAGCCCAGAATAATTAATCCTATGGTATTGATGTTTTTATTTACCATATCAATTAATGAGCTCTGGTAAATGACTTCTTTAACCACAGGGTTTTTAGCTATACTTGCCTTTAATGTGTCGATACTTTTGTTGTTTGCGTAATTTGCTTTTAAGTATACATCAACTGTTGACAGTAAAGGGTTGTAACCAAGAAAATTAACAAAATCTTCGCCAAGGTCGTTAGTTAAGTTTCTGGCTGCCATTTCCTTATTTACATATTGAGTGGTCTTAATAGCCGGATTGGCATTAAGTTCCTTTTGAAACTGCAACACATCTGTTTCTTTGGCGCCTTCATCTACAATTATGTTTAGCACAATATTTTCCTTCACGTAATTGGAAAGGTTTTTTGCGTGTACCAATATCAAGCCCAACATGCCCAGCATTAATAAAACCAATGCAATACTGAAGATTGTAGAAATATAAATGGTTTTTGTCTTCTTAGAAGCATCGCTCACTTCAAATTCTTCCATGTATTTGTCTTTATGTTTTGCGAAAATAAAAAATATAAGCAACTAATTTAAATTATATGCCTTTTATACTTCAAAACTTCAAAAACTTATAACGGAATTTGTGTTTAAATAGTGTTGAGTTTACGTTGGTTCTACACTTGTTCGAGGATGAGTCCACCTTTCCTTAAGAAAAACGTGGACTCACTGTGGACTCAACGTGGACCTACCCCTAAGAATTTTAAATGTATTATATTTGACTTGCATTATGATTGATAAGAAATTCATCTATAAATTAGGCAAGTGGTTGCTAATAATCATTTTACTTAGTTTCGTGGCAGGCACAATGTCAGCAATATTTTTAACATCATTAGATCTGGCAACAAATTTTAGAACCAAACATCCATATATTCTTTACTTACTGCCTTTAGGAGGGTTGGCAATTGGTTTGATTTACCATTATGCGGGTAAAAGTGTTGAACGGGGTAATAACCTTGTTTTTGATACTATCCATAACCCTAAGGATATTATTCCATTCAGGATGGCTCCTCTGGTGCTCATCGGTACTGTTGCCACACATTTTTTTGGCGGTTCTGCAGGTAGGGAGGGCACAGCTTTGCAGATGTCGGCTGCTGCGGCAGATCAGTTTCATAAAATTTTTCATTTGAGCAAGCAAGAGCGGATAGTGCTTCTTATTGCAGGTCTAAGTGCTGGTTTTGCCTCAGTTTTTGGAACCCCAATTGCCGGGGCCATTTTTGGTGTTGAGGTGTTGTTACTAGGCAAAATTCCGTACAAATCAGTTATACCTGCACTTGCAACAGCTTTTTTAGCGGCTTATGTTACCAGTTTATGGGGAGTGGGGCATACCCATTATCATATCGATTCAATTCCCCGGCTTTCTTTAACAGGAATTGCCTATAGCGCTATTGCAGGGGTGTTTTTCAGCATCGCTGCGGTAATATTTGTAAAATTGACCCATCAATTATCTCTGATATTTAAAAATATTAAATACGCACCTATGCGCCCTTTTGCAGGGGGCTTATTGGTTATTGCTATTGTTTCGTTGTTAGGTACTTATAAATACCTTGGTTTAGGTATACCCACCATAGTTGAGTCTTTTTTGCAAAGTTCAAAACCTCAGGACTTTGCTTTAAAAATACTCTTAACAACAGTTACGCTTGGTGCAGGCTTTAAAGGTGGCGAGGTTACTCCGCTCTTTTTTATTGGCGCAACGCTAGGCAGTGCACTTTCATTCTGGCTGCCTTTGCCTGTTGGGCTCCTGGCAGGTATGGGTTTTGCAGCTGTTTTTGCCGGTGCTGCAAAAACTCCGCTGGCTTGCTGCGCAATGGCGATGGAACTTTTTGGAATTTCCTGTGGTATTTATGTTGTTGTGGCCTGTGTGGTTGCATACCTTATTTCAGGAGCGCACAGCATCTATAATGCCTCCGAAAACAAAGCGCCAAAGCACTTTTTGTTCGGTAAATTTTCACTTACAGATGTACATCGCCGAAGGCAAATAAAAACTTCTTAGCCAAACTTTTCTGTAACCACCTTAATTTCTTTATTTTCGCGGGATATAAAGGAATTAGCAGTAATGGATTACCAATTTAAAGAAATAGAACAGAAGTGGCAAAAGTTCTGGGCTCAAAATCAAACGTTTAAAGCAGAAAAAGATACAACAAAACCTAAGTTTTACGTTCTCGATATGTTTCCTTACCCATCAGGGGCAGGCTTACACGTGGGTCATCCACTCGGTTACATCGCTTCCGATATATTTGCCAGGTATAAAAGATTAAAAGGATTTAACGTATTGCATCCAATGGGATATGATTCTTTTGGGTTGCCGGCAGAGCAATATGCTATACAAACCGGTCAGCACCCGGCTTTAACTACCGAAACGAATATCAATACCTACAGAGCGCAATTGGATAAAATTGGTTTTTCTTTTGATTGGAGCAGAGAAGTACGTACCAGCGATCCGGGATATTATAAGTGGACTCAATGGATCTTTATGCAATTGTTTAATTCCTGGTATAACCTGGAAACAGACAGAGCTGAAGATATCACTACGTTAATTGAGAAATTTAATGCTTCGGGCAGTGCCGATGTAAAAGCGGTTTGCGATGAAGAGGTTAAATCTTTCTTGCCTAGTGACTGGGCAACTATGACCAGCGAAGAGAAGCAGGAAGAATTATTAAAATATCGCCTTACTTATTTAAGAGAAAGTACTGTAAACTGGTGCCCTGCATTGGGAACTGTGCTTGCTAATGATGAGGTGAAAGACGGATATTCTGAACGAGGCGGATACCCGGTAGAGCAAAAGAAAATGATGCAGTGGAGTATGCGTATTTCTGCATATGCGGAGCGTTTACTGCAAGGCTTAAATACAATTGACTGGCCAGAGCCGGTTAAAGAGATGCAACGTAACTGGATTGGAAAAAGCGTTGGGGCAAGTGTTAAATTTGCTATAGAAAATGCTCCTGAAAGTATTGCAGACTATATAGAAGTTTTTACCACACGTGTGGATACAATATTTGGTGTGTCTTATTTGGTTTTAGCGCCAGAACATGAACTTGTTACTGCATTAACTACAGCAGCACAACTGGATGATATTAATGCTTACATCGCTAAAACAAAAAAGAAATCAGAGCTGGATCGAATGGCCGATACAAAAACCGTATCAGGCGCTTTTACAGGTAGCTATGTGATCAATCCGGTAAGTGGAGAACGAATCCAACTTTGGATTGCAGATTATGTACTTGCTGGTTATGGAACCGGTGCCGTAATGGGCGTGCCTAGTGGCGATCAGCGCGACTGGCTTTTTGCTACTCATTTTAATTTGCCTATTGTACAGATTCTTGATGCACAAAAAGATATCGAGCATCAGGCAGATGCCACCAAAGAGGGTAAATACATCAATTCTGGTTTTATAAACGGAATGAATTATACTGAGGCTACCCAAACTTTAAATGCCTGGTTAGAGGAAAAAGAAGTAGGGAAAGCCAAGATAAATTACCGAATGCGGGATGCTATTTTTGGCAGACAACGTTATTGGGGCGAACCAATTCCTGTTTACTTCAAAAATGGTCTGCCATATTTGATTAAAGAAGAGGAACTGCCGTTAATGCTTCCTGAAATTGATAAATACCTTCCAACTGAAACAGGCGAGCCGCCATTGGGCCGTGCAGAAGATTGGAGCTATGATGATCAGTACGAATATGAGTTGAGTACTATGCCGGGATGGGCTGGGTCTAGCTGGTATTGGTATCGTTATATGGATGCTAAAAATGATTCAGACTTTGCATCTAAAGAAGCAATTGCTTACTGGAAAGATGTTGATTTATATATTGGTGGTGCTGAGCACGCAACCGGCCATTTATTATACAGCCGTTTCTGGAATAAATTCTTAAAGGATTTAGGATATGTGCAGGAAGAGGAGCCTTTTAAGAAACTGATTAACCAGGGGATGATACAAGGTAGAAGTAACTTTGTATACCGCGTGGTTGATGATGAAGGCCGTGGTACCAATACTTTGGTTTCTCATGGTTTAAAGAAGGATTACAAAACCTCTGCTTTGCATGTTGATGTAAATATTGTAGAGAATGAGATTCTGAATATTGAGAAATTTAAGTTGTTTAGACCTGAGTTTGCTGATGCAGAGTTTATCCTTGAGAATGGAAAATACATCTGCGGAGTGGAAGTAGAGAAAATGTCTAAATCCAAATTTAATGTGGTAAACCCCGATGTGCTGATCGAAAGCTACGGGGCAGATACCTTAAGGATGTACGAGATGTTCCTTGGACCATTGGAGCAAAGCAAGCCATGGAATACTAATGGTATAGAAGGTGTGTTTAAGTTCTTACGTAAATTCTGGCGTCTATTCCATAACGAGGCATGGCAGTTTAATGTTAGTGATTCTGTGCCAACAAAAGCAGAATTGAAAGCTTTGCACAAGATCATTAAAAAGGTTCAGGATGATATTGACCGTTTCTCGTTCAATACTTCTGTGTCGAGCTTTATGATTGCCGTTAATGAGCTTACAGATTTAAAATGCAAGAACCGCCAGATACTTGAAGATTTGGTTGTTGTACTTGCTTCTTATGCACCGCACATTTGTGAAGAACTATGGGCTTTATTAGGTCACGATGCAGGAAGTTTGTCTTATGCTAAGTATCCTGAGTTTAACCCTGCGTATATGGTAGAGGACGAGTTCAGTTATCCAATCTCGGTTAATGGTAAAACCCGTTTAAACATGAACTTGAGCCTTGCATTAGAGCCTAAAGAGATTGAAGAAACTGTTTTAGCTGATGAACACGTGCAGAAATACCTTGAGGGTAAAGCACCTAAAAAGGTAATTGTAGTAAAAGGGCGGATTGTAAATATTGTGATTTAGAGTAATACGACGCCCTTCTTAGTTCTAATGCGGCTATCATCATTCTGCTGCCTTCGTCATCTCGACGAAGGCTTTATATTCGGTCTTTTAACGGATAGGCCAATTCTCTTTTCGCTTCATTAACCACAAAACAGCTCTGTAACGAACCTACATTTTTAAGCTTTGCCAGTTTCTCTACAATTAGCTTATTGTAACCTGCCATATCACTTACCACAATTTTTAACAGGAAATCAAAAGCCCCTGTTGTATGGTAGCATTCTAATACTTCGGGAAAACGGATTACTTCGTTTTGAAACGCAATAAGTGCTTCGCCGCTATGGTCGTTTAACTGAACCTGAGTAAAGGATATCCAAAGTTCATCAAATTTGTTGCGGTCTATTAGTGTGACACTTCCGGTAATATATCCAAGATCTTTAAGCCGACTCACACGCTCAAACATAGTGCTGCTCCCCTTATGTAATTTAAGGGCTAATTCTTTATTAGTAAGCCTTGCGTCCTTTTGCAGCAGGCGAAGAATATCCAGATCGGTCTGATCTAAGATGGTTGTATTCATATAACCACGACAGCTTTATATACGTTTAGATGTGATACAAATAAAGAACATTCAGCTCATATTAACAAATGGAAGACAACAAAATTTGGGGATTACTTACAGTTTTTTTTAAGGGCAAAATTTAATTCTGATGATAAGGGCGCGTTATGAATAATTTGCGGATAAATCCAATATCCAAGGTTATAACAAATCAACTTTAGAACTTTAGCCCATGCAACCGCAGGCTGCAATGTGCTAAGCATGAGAGAAATCAAGATAGAGAAATCCTTTACTAAACGAGACCATGATTCCCTTCGCAGGTATCTGAATGATATCGCGGGGTATCCATTGTTGAGTGCAGAAGAGGAAGTAATGCTGGCACGTAAGATTCAGGCAGGAGATCTTTCAGCATTGCAAAGGCTTGTAAATTCGAATCTTCGATTTGTTGTTTCGGTAGCAAAAAAATACGAAGGACAGGGCTTGCCTCTTGCTGATCTTATTTCGGAAGGTAATGCTGGTTTGGTTAAAGCTGCCGAACGGTTTGATGAGAGCCGGGGGTTTAAGTTTATCTCTTTTGCGGTATGGTGGATCCGCCAGTCTATGATGATGGCCATTGGTACCTACAAGCGTATGATCAGACTTCCGATGAACCAGGTTAATGATATACAGGAATTGTGGCGATCGGAAATGGAGATGGAGCAGAAACTAGAACGGTTGCCTACCGACGAGGAACTTTCTGAATATACCGGAATAGCACTTGATAAATTAAAAGCCTATCAATACAGTCCGGGCCATGCAGTTTCTTTGGATACCGCAGGTGATGACGAAGAGAAACCTGGTTTGCTGGTGTTTCTTGAGGATACTTCTATAGATGCGCCAGATACAGTACTGCAATCTCAGGATCTAAAGTACAGCCTCAGGAAATTGTTAAATCAACTGCCAGACAGACAGCGCAGAATAATCCAGCTCAGTTTTGGACTGCAAGGTAACGAAGCAATGCACCTTGAAGACATTGCTGATCTTTTTGACCTTAGTAAAGAAAGTGTTAGAAAGATCAAATATCAAGCGTTGCATAACCTTGGTAAGGAGGAGGGAGCAAAACGCCTCAGACAATATTTATAAATGAACATGAAACAGAAAGAATATATACTAATCATTGGTGCCCTTGGACAAATTGGAAGGGAGCTAACCGATGAACTACGAGAGAGATACGGAAAGGAAAATGTATTAGCTGCGGACATCAGACCCAAAGAAGATGTTTCTTTTGAGAAACAGCCTTATATACAATTAAATGTGATGGATAAGGAGGCACTTGAAAGCCTTATCGCTGAAAATAAGTTTACGCAGATCTATCATTTGGCAGCAATGCTTTCGGCAAGCGGAGAGCGTAATCCTCAGGCGGCCTGGACCCTGAATATGGAAAGCTTATTAAGTATTCTGGACTTATCTGTTAAATATAAAGTAGGAAAAGTTTTCTGGCCGAGCAGCATAGCTGTATTTGGCCCTGATTCTGCAAAACAAAATTGCCCTCAGCAGGGCGTTACTGAGCCAAGTACAATTTATGGTATCAGTAAGGCTGCCGGAGAGTATTGGTGCAAGTATTATTTTGAAAAACATGGACTTGATGTGCGCAGTGTGCGCTATCCGGGGCTTATTAGTTATACAGGTGCGCCGGGAGGTGGAACAACTGATTACGCTGTAGATATTTTTCACAGCGCAGTTAAGGGCGAAAAGTATACCTGCTTTTTGAAAGAAGATACGGCTTTGCCAATGATGTATATGCATGATGCAATACGTGCAACATTGGAGCTTATGGATGCTCCTTCGGAGTCTTTGTCTGTACGTACGGCTTATAACCTGAGTGCTCTGAGCTTTACTCCAAAAGAAATTTATGAACAAATAGCTAAAGAGGTGCCTGGATTTGAGATCTCGTACGTTCCTGATTTCCGTCAACAGATTGCCGACAGCTGGCCTCAAAGCATTGACGATAGTGTAGCGAGTAAAGATTGGGGTTGGAAACCTGCATTTGATTTGCAAAAAATGGTGAAAGATATGCTTAGTAATATTGAAGTATATCCATAAAGAAAATACAATTAGAAGTAATTGGTAAATTTAGGTTCAAAAGCAGGCAGTATCCGGATGGAGCGCCTGCTTTTTTTATGACTTTAAAAATGTTAATTTGTTTATAACATTTGCTAGAAGCTGGGATAAGATTCGTTAAATTAGATTATAAAATAATTCAAGTCTGTTTTGACAAAAAAGTCCTGTGAGTGGGTGATCCGCGAAGGGCAGGCACAGCATACACAGAAGGTACAAAAGCCAGCTTCTTAAAGCCGGCTTTTGTGTTTATAAAACTTTGGCGGGCAAATTGCAATATGGTTCAATAAAAAACTGTTATTTGCTGGCCGCTAACAATGCAAGAATCAATAGAAGAAAAGATTTATCTTTTTCAAATGTTACTCGACAACGTTCCTGTTGTCATCTTCAGAATAAATAAAGAAGGCATATTTACGCGCTCGGTAGGCCTGGGTTTAAAGCTGTTTGGAGTTAAAGACAATGAGTCTGTAGGAAAAAATATCTTTGAATTATACCCGGCTGTTGGCACCCGGATGCGTCGTGCACTGGCAGGCGAATCGCTTAAATTTATCACTGACATGGAAATTAAAGGGAGAGTTATACTCCTTGATGTTACACTTCGCCCGGATCCATTTGATTTGGGAGGTGTCATCGGTTCCATTTTAGACATCACTCAGCAAAATGATGTGGAGCAGGAACTAAGAAAGGCTAAGATAAAATTGGGGCAGACAGTTGAGTTGCTAAATACCGGAGAAGAAATAAGTAAGACGGGGGGATGGGAGTACGATATAGAAGCAGACCTGGTTTACAGAACAAAAAACATGAAGCTATTACTGGGGATTAATGAGGAAACAACTTCCCTAAATGATGCTGCAATTTTGTATGAAGACAATGGTGCAGAGTTAATTAGGGAGGGAATGAAAAATGCCATTGAAAATCAGTTGCCATATAATATTGAACTTATACCTAAGGGTACGCAGAAGTGTTTTAGGAGCATTGGTATTCCAATAGTTGAGAATGGTAAAACAATAAGAGTTGTTGGAGCTGTAACAGATATCACCGAAATAAAACAGGCAGAACGAGAGCTTCTGATGGCAAAACAAGTAGCCGAAAATGCGGCTCTGGCTAAACAACAGTTCCTCTCTAACATGAGCCATGAGATAAGAACCCCAATGAACGCGGTAATAGGTATGACCAATTTGCTATTGCAGGAAAACCCTAAGCCCGATCAGATAGATAGTTTAAAGATTTTAAAGTTCTCTAGTGAGAATCTTTTGGACCTGATAAATGATGTTTTGGATTATAGTAAAATAGAATCCGGAAAAATTTCATTTGAGCAGATTGACTTTAACCTAATAGAGCTGGTAAATAATGTTAAAGAAACGCATTGTTTGGCAGCAAAAGAAAAGGGGCTAAAGTTTAAAGTAAAGGTAGACTCAGATTTGCCAACTATGATAATTGGCGATCCAACAAGACTAACCCAGATATTGAATAACCTGGTAAGCAATGCCATTAAATTTACAAGTTCGGGTTCTGTTATTATTGATTTATCATTGAACAGGGCAGTGGGTAATTTGGTGGATATAGATTTTGCGGTAACAGATACCGGAATTGGTATTGATGCAGATAAGAAAGATTATATTTTTGAGAGTTTTACCCAGGCAAGTTCCGATACAAACAGAGTTTTTGGCGGAACAGGCTTAGGCCTTGCAATAACAAAAAAGATAATAGAGTTGCTTGGTGGAAGTATTTCTGTTAAGAGTACTGTTGGCATGGGAGCTAGTTTTTTATTTAATCTGCAATTTAAGAAAAGCAAAAAGAAGGCAGGCGATATTTCTGTGCCTGGGGTAGTCTCTGATTTTTCGAGCCTTGCGGGTTATAAGATACTCTTGGTTGAGGATAACGAGATAAATGTAATTGTTGCCCGTAAGTTTATGCAAAAATGGGGGCTCCACATAGACTGCGCAGTAAATGGTACTGAAGCAGTTGAGAAGGTAATAGACAACCATTATGACCTTGTATTGATGGATTTGGAAATGCCAAAAATGGATGGATATGAGGCAACAAAAGTAATAAGGTCTATCGGCGATGATAAATTTAAGCAGCTTCCAATAATCGCTTTAACTGCATCTCTGCTCACAGAAATTAATAAACAGATTTTAGAAGCTGGCATTGATGATTATGTAGCAAAACCATTTAGTCCTACAGAGCTGCATTCTAAGATCAGACAATATCTGCATTGATTTTATGATCTCATAGGAACTCAAACCTGCTCAATTTTTGTAATTTGCAATATAAATTGGTTCAGCAAATGAGAAGTATCATATTAAAGGATTTTGGCAGTGTAGATAATTTGGTTTATACCGAGTTGCCAGTGCCATCAATAAACGACGGAGAAGTGCTTATACAAATAAAGGCCATTAGTATAAATCCGGTTGATGTTAAAACGCGCATAGGTAAAGGACGCGCCGCAAAGCTAAAAGACGAGAATCCTATTGTTCTGGGCTGGGATGTATCGGGGGTTGTTAGTTTATCTAAATCTTCATTGTTTAAAGAAGGCGATGAGGTATTTGGAATGATAAATTTCCCGGGACATGGGAAGGCCTATGCTGAGTATACAGTTGCTCCTGCAAGTCATCTTGCTTTAAAGCCTGCTAATATTACCCACGAAGAAGCTGCTGCGGCTACCTTAGCTGCCTTAACTGCATGGCAAGCGCTTGTTGATCATGCAAAAATAAAAAAGGGCTACCGTGTACTAATTCATGCGGCCGCGGGTGGGGTAGGAACCTATGCTGTGCAGATTGCAAAACATATTGGAGCTTATGTGATAGGAACTTCATCTGCTGCTAAAAGAGATTTTGTTTTAAGCCTGGGGGCTGATGAACATATTGATTATACAAGCCAGGCTTTTGAAGATGCTACAGGTAATATTGATTTTGTACTTGATGCAATTGGGGGCGAGAATATCGACAACTCTTTAAAAGTAATGAAAAAGGGAGGGACAATTATTAGCATTCCATCTGGACAAAATGATGCAGTAGCCGAAAAAGCTAAGGCACAGGGGATGATTGGTTATCCGATTATGGTACAATCCGATGGCGAGGAGATGAAAAAAATTGCCGCTTTATTGGAAAGTGGTGCCGTCAAATCTCATGTGTCGCAAGTATTTGATTTTGACCAGATGAAGGCAGCGCACCTCTCACTCGAAACCGGAAAAACTCAGGGAAAGATTGTTATTAAGGTTTAATACTCTAGTCTTTTTGTAGATTTTTTCTATCATATGGCTGTTTTTTACTTTCGTATGAAATATTTTTACCCTCGTCAGTACCGATTCAGCTACCTTTGCATGGACTAAGAGTACTAGAAATATGGTAAGATATGCATTATTGGCTGTTCTAACGGCCTTTTCTCTATTCTGCAATGCGCAGATTAATTTGCAACAAGGAAAATGGAAAGCAGTATTGCATCGGGCAGATGGAAACGAAATACCTTTTGAACTAGGAATTCAAAAGCAAGGTAATACTACAATTTGCTATGTGGTAAATGATACTGAACGACTTAAAACAGAAATGACATGGATCTCTAAAGATTCGCTTTTAATAAAAATGCCCGTATTCGAGTCGTCGTTTAGGGTTAAAATTATCAATAAGGACAGTTTAAATGGTGTATGGATAAAGGGCGGATCTGTTAAAGATCTGGTTATGCCGTTCTCTGCCACCTCAAAAGCCAGCCGTTTTCCAAAAGGAAGTGCCGGTAAGGTATCTGTTAAAGGGAAATGGAAGATTGAGTTTACCAGGGCTGATCAGTCTGAGCGACTGGCAATTGGAGAGTTCACGCAAAATGGTCAGAAAGTAGGTGGTTCAGTGCTAACTCCTTCTGGCGATTACCGTTATCTTGATGGCACCATAATCGGTGATTCCCTAATGATCTCAACTTTTGATGGTATACACGCGCTTGTTTTCTCTGCTAAAATTAAGGGAGATAGCATTAAGGGTACACTGTATAGCGGTGCTACGTCATTAGAAAAATGGACTGCCGTAAAAGACTCCAATGTTAAATTGGAAGCTCCGGTAACTGCGCTTAAGGAAGGAGAAAGTGGCCGACTGGATTTTAGTTTTAAAGACCTTGAAGGTAATGTGGTATCTATAAATGATAAAAGATTTAAAGATAAAGTGGTTGTTTTACAGCTGATGGGCTCCTGGTGCCCTAACTGTATGGACGAAATGGCTTTTTTAAGCGACTATTACCGCAAGAATAAAAACCGCGGTGTAGAGGTGATTGCACTAGCTTATGAATTAAGTACAGATGAGGCAAGGTCGAGAAAAAGCCTGCAAAAGTTTCAGCAACAGTTTAAGGTTGAATACCCAATGCTAATTACTGGCGTTACTGCCGGAGATCCTGAAAAAACAGAAAAGACTTTACCTCAGTTAACCGCCATTAAAGTTTTCCCTACAAGTATCATATTAGATAAAAAAGGCTTGGTGAATCATATCAACACTTCATTTTATGGCCCTGGTACCGGCGAGTATTTTGTGCAGTATAAAAAGGAATTTGAAGAGGTTATGAATACTTTGCTAAGTAAATAGACTAAGCTGTTTTTTGACAAAATCACTTAATGTTTTGACAAAAAATTACACTATTGATAATGAAAATCAAGCTTTCTTTGAAGTTGATCATTATTCAATTTAATCAGATTATGAAGAAGAGGTATTATTTTAACAGGCTAAACTGGATTCTATTAATAGGACTTCAGTTGGTTGTTTGCGCGGGCTTGCCAACCAGTAGTTCTGCGCAGATCTTTACCAATAAAAACTATGTTGAAATTAATCCTGGAGATACTGAAAAGGATATTGTAAAAAAAGCTGCTAATGTAGTCCCTGCCGCCCGGCAATTAAGGTGGCAGCAGTTAGAATTAACCGCTTTTATACACTTCGGGATAAATACCTTTACCAATAAAGAATGGGGGGATGGATCTGAAGACCCTAAAATATTTAATCCGAAAGATCTGGACGCGAGGCAGTGGGTTAAGGTTTGTAAGGAAGCCGGTTTTAAGCAAATTATTTTAACAGCAAAACACCACGATGGTTTTTGTTTGTGGCCAAGTAAATACACAGAACATTCTGTAAAAAATAGTCCCTGGAAAGAAGGGAAAGGAGATGTTGTAAAGGAAACCGTTGATGCATGTAAGGAATTCGGTATCGGATTTGGAATTTATCTGTCCCCATGGGATCGCAATTCGAAATATTTTGGTAGCATGGAATACAATAACTATTTCATTAACCAGCTTACGGAATTGTTAACTCAATATGGACAGATAGATGAAGTTTGGTTTGATGGTGCAAACGGCGAGGGCCCTTCCGGTAAAAAACAGGTTTATGAGTATAACAGATGGTATGAGTTGATTCGTAAACTGCAACCTAAGGCTACTATTGCGGTTTCAGGACCAGATGTAAGATGGGTAGGAACGGAAAGCGGCTATGGCAGGGAGACTGAATGGAGTGTTGTGCCTGGTGATGAACTAAAGACCGAAAAAATAGCTGAAAACTCGCAGCAGAAAGTTGAATTCGCACCGAGAGATATGATGGCAAATGACTTGGGCAGCAGATCAAAAATTGCAAAAGCAAAAAGTCTGGTATGGTACCCTGCAGAGATCGATGTTTCAATCCGTCCAGGATGGTTCTATCATACTACCGAAGACAAGGATGTTAAATCTCCGGAGAAATTAATGGATATCTATTACAGCTCGGTTGGAAGGAATGGCGTTTTGCTATTGAACATACCTCCAGATACCAGAGGCTTGATTAGTGATAGCGATATTAAGTCGTTGCAGGGTTTTAAGAAACAAAAGGACAATACATTTGCAGTAAACTTGCTGGCAGGTGCAGTAGTTAAAGGCAGCAATGCAAAAAAATCAAGTGTATTGTTTGATGGTAAAGATAATACAGTTTGGGCTACCAAACCTGGTGACAGTACGGTTGTTATTGATCTTAAATTATCAAAATCAAAGAAGTTTGATTTGTTGCTATTGCAGGAGAATTTGAGGATAGGACAGCGAGTAGAAAACTTTGTTTTAGAATATAAAGCAGGGGATGAGTGGAAGGAAGCTGCAAAAGGCACTACCATAGGTTATAAGCGCCTGTTGCGTTTTGCTCCTGTTACAGCTTCTGAAATAAGATTAAGGATTGTTTCATCGAGGTTAAATCCTGCTATTGCGGAAATAGGCCTTTATAAGCAGGCACCTAAAGAAGCAAGTAATTAAGATAATCTTAGAAAATGGTTTTCAAGATGATTGCGCATCGCATTTCTGAATAATTCAGGAGAACCGTTTTCCAGGATATCAACCAGCCCTTTGTGCGAAACAAACTTTCCATAAGTAGTTGGTTTCTTGAGCATGCCACTGTTGTTTACGTAGTCAAATATTGGGAGTAGCATTTTCTGAAATTTCTTCATGGTTTTGTTCCCCGTTATTTCATAAAGTTTGGAATGAAAGGCTATTTCATGATCAATTTCAAAAAGATAATCTTTGGCCATTGCCGGCTCATTTTCGACAATGGCTTTTAATTCTTTGATGTCCTTAGGTGTGATGTTTCGAAATAAGAAGTCGGCCATTCCAATTTCAAGTGTTAATCTTATCTCAAAGATTTCTTTTAAAGTTTCCTCGTCCAGAATATATGGGTTCATACTTTTGCTGAGTATGCCAAAAATATCAGGGCTTGTAATTACGGTGCCTTTTTTCTTTTTAGTGTCGATTAGGCCCATCATTCTTAATCGTAATAACGCTTCTCTTACAACAGTTCTGCTTACACCCAAAGAAGAGCAAAGCTCGAGCTCGGTAGGAATACTATCTCCAATTTTAAGTTGTTTCGCCTGAAGAAGCTCAACAAGTTTTGTCTCCACGCGATCTACCAGGGAGCTTGTATCAATTTTCCGGATGGAGTTAAGTAAGTCCATTATTTTTCTAAATAGTTAAGTTCAAAGGATGAGAATTGGGCATTTGCTGTAGAGGCTCCTTTGAAATTTAGGCCAGGTCGCGGACTTCTATCCCATTGGGGAAGAAAATCTATTGAATATGCTTTATCATCTACGGATAATTCTTTCCAGTCTTTCGATTTTTGTCTCCAGTATACACGACAGGTGAAGTCAGGTTTTACCAGCATTTTTAATTGAATAGGAGTTTCAGGATTGTCAATTGTAGCTGTATTTAAAACAGTTTCTTTATTATCCTTTACCATCCAGAACTGAACTTTATTGCCTACTACTCCAATGCCTGTTGCGGCATTTGCATCTCCATAAACTACCAGGCCTTTTAAAGCGTTGTTGCGATTCACAACGGTCGTGGTCATTTCGTAGTTCAAATGAGCGGGACGGATAGTTAGCGCAATACCAGCATTGTTTTCTTTTTTAATATTGCCTGATAAATAAAGGTTCCCTTTTTGTTGTGCTAATTTAGGTGTGGAGTTTCTGAAATCCCATTGCCAATCTACAGATGGATTTTGTGTAGAGAAATTAGCCTTGAAATTATTGGCTGACGGGTTACCTGGCGCAGGTGATAATTCTTTGAACTCTGGCCACTCATTTTTGCCTGACCAAGTTAGCTCTGCAAGCATACCTTGGCGTCCGGTGAAAACACTGCTGGCTTTATTATAAGCATGGTAAATGTAGTAGTATTTCCCATCAGGACTGTTTACAAAAGTGCCATGTCCGGAGCATTTCCACCATTCATTTTCATATAATAGTGGGTTTCTTGGATGGTTTTCATATGGTCCCTGAAAGGTTTTAGATCTGGCGACTCTAACATTATAATCGCATTTACTGCCACAGCAATTTCCAACAGAGTAGAACATGTAATAATAATCGTCTTTTTTAAGGAAGCTTTGTCCTTCAAGACCGATGCCCTTCTCGTCTTTCATCATTGTAAATGCATCGCCAATTAAGGATAGTCCATCGTTAGTCAGCTTACTGCCAAGTATTTCTATTGGCCTACCGTCTAAACCATAGGCTTTCCAGGTTATGTATTGCTGGCCTTTGTCGTTAAATACGAACGCATCTATAGCTTCTTTACCATACTCAATAATGATTCCGTGATCTTTGAAATCTTTATCAGGATATTTGGAAGTGGCCACTCCGATGCAAGAAACACCGTCTTTTTTACGTCGTGCCGTGTAATATATAAAATAGGTTTTATTGTGGTAATAATATTCTGGAGCCCAGAAAGAAGCATTTGCCCAATCAGGAGCTTGTTTGAAAACATAGCCTGTTTGTTTCCAGGTTTTTAAATTGGTGGATTTAAATATTGGAAAGTGTGGGCCCCACTCTGAGGAAGTACCGATGGAATAGTATTCATTGCCTTTTCGGATAATTGAGGGGTCGGCAAAATCTCCTGGGATAACTGCTGTTATTTCCTGGGCAAATAAAGGCTGTACAACTGCTGTAAATTGGATTACAGCTAAAAAAAGCAGGTATTTAAAAAGTAATCTCATAATGCAAGATAGAATTTTACCTTAATTTTTTAACGGTTTATTATGCGTACATTGTGAGTTAATTGAAAAATCATGGAAATTAAGGAGTTAACCGAGTCATTAGGGGCGGCAAAGACGAGTTTGGCAGATCAACAACGTAACTTGAAACAAGTTCAAAATCTCGTTAATGACCTGGGAAAGGAAACTCAGACATTTGAAATAAAACTCGAAATATCTGATCTGAAGAAAGATGTTAATAACCAAACAACTTTAATTGAAGAGAGAGAAAAAGAAATATCTGAACTTGAAGCAAGCATTGCGCTTCTAAAGTAAAACGATGGAGAAATTCATATTAACAGCCTATATCCATATCTGATATATAAATTTTTTTGTCCTAAATTGTATAAAATATGTCCTTTGAGACAAATATATTACCCTGTATATTTGTTATATGAATGACGATGAATCTGCTCTCATTAGGAATCAGTTAAAGAAAAAAGTGGTAATCGTACCGATGTCTGGTCGTACCCTACTCCATTTTTCGGGTCCTGTAGATGTTTTTACCAATGCAGACAAGTGTTTATACTTATCTGGTTCTAAACATGGTTATGATGTTGTAATCGCATCTCCAACCTTAAAGAAGCACATACCGACTTTAGCCGGGGCGGAACTGGTTTGCCAGCAGAGTGCCCTGGAAATTACAACACCTATCGACATTGTTATCGTAGCTGGAAATGACTTTCAAACTTTAGGAAAATCAGAATACGCTACTTTTTGTAATTGGCTATCGGCCATCAATGAAAAAAGTAACAGCAGGATTGGGTCAGTTTGCGGTGGTGCTTTTGTTTTAGCTGAAGCAGGATTGTTAAATGGAAAAAAAGCAACCACACACTGGCAGTTGAGTGATCGGTTAAAGAAAGAGTATCCACTTGTTGAGGTCAATACTAATCCATTTTATATGGGGGATGGGAGGATATATACTTCAGGAGGGGTCTCTTCAGGCATAGATCTCGCTCTTGCTTTAGTAGAGGAAGATCACGGCAAGGATATCGCTATTCAAGTAGCACGCAAATTGGTGTTTTACTTGTCGAGACCTGGTTTTCAGGCCCAGTTTGGCAACCTATTGCCAGCTTACGAAAGCACCAATATTGCACAGAAATTATACGGATGGCTTAATGAGAACCTGGCTCAGCCTTTGGATGTAACGCGGATGGCCGAACATTTAAATATGAGCCCAAGGAACTTTACGAGGGTTTTTCATAAGCAAACAGGTTTGCCACCTGCCAAGTTCATAGAAAAACTAAGGGTGGAAATGGCCAGGAAATATTTGGAAGATACCGATGTTTCTATTGAAAGTATAGCTGAAAAATGCGGACTTAATAATCTTGTCTCCATGAGGCGTACATTTCTGAGGCATTTATTGACTACACCATCCGATTATCGCCGCGCATTCAGGACATCACTTCAATCGCCTGGCATTAATGATAGTTCTCAATCGAATTTATATAGAACAAATTAATCACAACAACATGAAAATAGCAATTAACGGATTCGGCCGTATCGGCCGAATGACCCTTAGGGCATTACAAAATAGACCAGAAATAGAAGTTGTCGCAGTAAATGACCTTACAGACATCAAAACACTTACCCATTTACTTAAATATGATACGGCACATGGTCGGTTCCCCGGAGAGGTAACCAGTGATGGGGATATGATCATTGCAAATGGAAAACGCATACAGTTATTGAGTGAAAGAGATCCTGAAAAGCTTCCATGGAAAGACCTGGCGATAGATGTGGTAATAGAATCGACAGGCAGGTTTACCGATAAGGGTTCTGCACAATCACATATCCATGCAGGTGCAAAAAAAGTATTGATTACAGCACCTGCCACAGGAGGGGTGAAAACGATTGTACACGGGGTGAATAATGAGCTGATAGGGGACGACCTGATCTATTCTACAGCATCGTGTACCACAGGCAGCATTGCCCCAATATTAGCAATTCTGGATAAGGAATTTGGTGTCGAATCTGGGTATATGGTAACTGTTCATGCATTTACTGCTGATCAAAACTTGCAAGATGCACCTCATAAAGACCTAAGAAGAGCACGCGCAGCATCATATTCTATTATCCCTACCACTACGGGTGCCGCCAAAGCTATTGGTGATGTGCTTCCTAACTTAAAAGGTAAAATGGATGGATATTCTTATCGTGTTCCGGTAATTGATGCATCTATCGTGGATTTATCGGTAAATTTAAATAAGGAGGTGTCTGCCGATGAATTGAATAACTTATTTAAATCCTATGCAGGAAGCACTTTTAAAGGTATACTGGAATATACAGAAGAACCGATGGTATCTTCAGATATTTTAGGAAACACACATTCTTCGATTGTAGATGGTAGTTTGACCAAAACTAACGGTAAATTGGTTAAAGTGGTCGCCTGGTATGATAATGAAGTTGGAATTTCCAACAGGATTGCAGAGCTGGTTAGTTTGTTGTAAAAACACCAGAAAAAGGAAAGGCCAGCAAATGATCGTACACTTGCTGGCTTTTTCTCTATTTTACTACAGTAGCTTCTAGTTCGACTGTTAGGGTTGCAAAAAGCCCTTTGACTTCCAGTAAGGTTGTAGCTTGCCTTATGCCATACTTCTGCGAAAAATCCTTGTATACGTCGGCGCATGTACTAAAAAATTCTTGTACAGAAGTGGTGTAAAGATTCAAACGGACGATGCCGGCACAATCATATCTGGCGCTGTGAATAAGTTCTTCCAGGTTTTTAACAGTAAGGGCAGGTATGACAAGAATGGAGTTATGCTAGACTTCGAAGCAATTTATTAATTTACAATTGTCATCTCCTTTGGTAACCAAAGGAGATGACAATTGTAAATTGCCCAAAAAAGGGCCAATGAGTCTAAAAGTAACTTAAAATTTGAAAGAGAAGTTAGCTGCAAAGTTTCTGGTAAATTGGGGGTTTCCTACCAAATCCCAGTATTCTACATTAGAGATGTTGTTTAATTTAAAACCAAATTTCCATTTCTCCTTTTGGTAAGAAACAGCGGCATTAATAATATGATACGCCGGAATGGTATAAGTATTGCTTGAATTAAGATACGAATCGCCAATATAATTTCCTCCAAAACCCACTCCAATACCTTTAATACTTTCAAAAGGCAGACGATAGTTCAGCCAATAGTTAACGATATGTTTGGGTGCTTGAGTCGCAAGCTTACCTTCGTATGCATCACCCTTAGTATATTTATTTTCATTATATCCGTATCCGGCTACAATACTCAGGCCGGTTAGAGGGTTAGCAGTAAGCTCTACTTCTACTCCCTTGCTCACTTGCTTGCCATCCTGAAAACTATATAGTGCATCATCTGTACGCAAAGCATTGTCGATACCAATATGATAGTAGCTAATACTCCCACCAAGCACGCCGCCCGGTAATTCGGCTTTTACACCGCCTTCCATTTGGTTGGCAAAAACGGGTTTAGGTTTAAACAGACTGCCATCAGGCTGTTCAAGTGGACCCTGGTTTTGAAAACCATTCATAAAGTTCCCAAATAAAGATACTTTGTCTTTCACCAGCTGATACACAACTCCTAGCTTGGGAGAAAGTGATGGCTGAACAAAGCCCCCTTCGTAGGTTTGTTTAAAACGATCAAAACGCAAGCTTAACATGGTAGACAAACGGCCGGTCCAGTTGATCACGTCAGAAGCGTATGCACCAAAAGAGTTTCCTCCGTATGCATCAGTAGATGAGGCTATTGAATTATCTGCCAAAAGACCGGTTACCCTGCTCAGGCCCGATTTTTCGAAAGGCTGGGTAATGTCTATTTCGTCGAGCTCAAGGGCTTTGTAAGTAAGTGTTTCATCGTTGAATTCATAACTGGCACCAATCAATATGTTATGATGAATTTTACCGGTATTAAAGCTTCCGTTAAAATTCTGTTGGATATTTGCGTAAGTTCTTTCTCTTGGACCAAAATGCCTGATACTGGTTTTGGCCGTGGTTGCATTAGTCCATTCTACATAAGGTTGATAGCTGTGGTTTAAAAATTCATTTACATGAGATACGCCTGTAGTTGATGTCCAGTTTTTACTAATCTGATATTTGGCCTGTCCAAAATATTTTGTGGCCTCTGCGTCGCTAAGCAGATCATTCTGGAAAAAAGATTTTTTAAAGCCAAGCGGAATATCTTTTGCAGATTTAAAAGGCACTTGATCTCCAAAAAGTAATGTATATGCCAGGCGGTTTGCATCACTGTTAAAATATTCAAAATCGAACAGGAATGAAAGGCGGTCGCTGGCCTGGTAAGATAGACTGGGGCTAATAACGTATCTTTTATTTTTGCCATATTCGTTTGAACTGTTTTGCTGATGCTTTACGGCATTGAATCTCAGTAATACTGTTTTTTCATTATTTAGTGGTGTATTCAGATCAATAGTAGCCCTGCTTAGATCAAAGCTTCCCATGCTATAATCTATCTCGCCTCCAAAGGCTGCATAAGGTTTTTTGGTGACCAGATTTATTGCACCACCAAATGTGGATATTTGCGAGCCAAACAGCGTACCTGATGGACCTTTAATTAATTCTACGCGTTCCAGATTTGCTATTTCTGTTCCAGATCTGTAAACTGATGTTGCCATTCCATTCCTTGCGTAATCGAAGTTGGTGAAGCCTCTGAATAAGACAGCAAAGCTTCCGGTAACATATTCAGTTGGCGCAACGCCGGGGGCAGCCCTGAAAACCTCCTTAACGTCGGTCATCAGCTGTTCTTTCATTAACTCCTTGCCGACAACGTTATATACTTGCGGATTCTCGAGATTTTTTAATGGCATCCGGGCAACATAATCGGTTTCCTTATTTGTTTGCCGGCTGTTGCTGTTTACAACAACCTCCTGTAATTGCCGGTTGTCTTCTGTCAAAGTAAAATTGACTACGCTGGTTTCTCCGGCTGTTACTGTTACTGTGCTTTTTTGTGTGAGAAGCCCGGTAAAACTTGCAGTTAACGTATAAGTTCCTGCAGGAACTTTGTTTATGGTATAATTGCCAGCTTCGTTGACTATGCTGGCCTTATTTGTTCCGGCCAGAACAACATTTACAAATTCAGCAGGTTTACCATCAGAAGTGGTTACTGTGCCTCTAATGGTACCAGTTTGGGCAAATGCCTGCACTGTAAGGATAGATAAAAATAGAGTTAGAGATTTAAGCATACATATTAGATTTTATTTAGACTTATTATAAATAGTTGCAAATATATAAACATTTGGATTTCTAACATTGTAATTCTAATTTTTAAATTTCTTTATCCTAAAGGATCCCTTCACTCGTTTAGTTATTGATGAACACTAAAATTGAATGGATAGGCAACAAGCAAAAGAATTAGTTGAAAGATATTTTGTGAATAAGAGCAAATTCAGGTTAGTACAAGCGCTTATTGAGTTAGGCATGGTTTAACCTACTTTGCAGATAAAGAAAAGCAGAAAAAAGATCCCGGTTATGGCTATAAAAATGCAAACACGACCTGTTAGATAAGTTTTCATGATGTTTGTAATTTAGGTTTTACTTAAGCTTTATATTCACAGATACGTTAGCGGCTTTTAAATAGTTGCCTGCTTTTGGAAGTTCCGTGGATTTAAAGTCATATAGTGATTAGAAAATGAAGTTTCGCTTAAATAGGGTGTAGTTTTGCAGCCTACTTTTAAGCAATATGAAAAAATTACTGAACACCATTCCTTTTTCTGTATTAGATCTTGCAACTGTTGTTGAGGGCAAGACCCCAGCCGATACCTTTAAGAAAAGTTTAGACCTTGCCCGCCATGCTGAAGATTGGGGGTATAACCGGTATTGGTTGGCCGAACATCATAATATGATTAGTGTTGCCAGTTCAGCAACATCGGTAGTAATAGGCCACATAGCCGGTGGAACAAAAAAAATAAGAGTAGGTGCTGGTGGTATAATGTTGCCGAATCACTCGCCTTTAATTATAGCTGAACAATTTGGTACTCTTGCTTCACTATATCCTGATAGAATAGATTTAGGATTGGGAAGAGCACCAGGCACAGATCAGGCAACGGCCGCGGCAATTAGAGGTGAGCGTATGCATGCTGCTCAGGATTTCCCGGGAGATGTACTGAGGTTACAAGCCTATTTATCGCCAGATAATCACAGAAGTAATGTAAGGGCAATTCCTGGTGAAGGACTTGATATTCCGATATGGATATTGGGATCGAGTACTGATAGTGCACATTTGGCTGCCGCATTGGGTTTGCCGTATGCCTTTGCAAGTCATTTTGCCCCGGCTCAGTTCCTTACGGCAATAAATATATACAGAAAGAACTTTAAACCTTCTGAGCATTTGGCTGCACCATATGTATTGGCTTGTGTAAACGTTGTTGCTGCAGATACTGATGCGGAGGCTAATAAACTTGCCACTTCGTTGTATCAATTGTTTAGAGGAATTGTAACCGGAAAGCGCAGACTTTTGCAACCTCCTGTTGATAGCATGGAGGGAATATGGACAGATTATGAGGAAGAGCAGGCAGGACAAATGCTGGCTTGTACTTTTACAGGAAGCAAGGAAACGATAAAAGCGGATTTGCAGCAATTTCTGGATCAGACAGAAGTTGATGAGATTATGGCTACGTCACATATTTTTGATCATAATGCCAGATTACGCTCTTATGAATTGTTGGCTGAAGCTTTTGGCCGATAAAAAGGAGCATTTCACCGCTTCCCGTTTGCAGATAATCTAATTTCTATTGATAAAAAGTGTAACAAAACCGATTTTGCGCAGACTAATTGAAGAAATAAAATTTTTATGAAACGAATTATACTACTATTTGCGGGATTGGGGTTAATGCTGAATGCTAATGCGCAGTTTTCTTTGGGTGGGGCACCACAAAAACCTAAAGTGACTGGACGTATTACAGCATTGATTTTAGACTCGCTTACCAAAAAACCTATTGACTATGCAACAGTATCATTAATAAAAACAGCTGATAATAAATCTGTAAATGGAGGGGTAACTGATGAGAAAGGTAAAATAGTTTTGCAAAATGTTGCGCCCGACCAATATAAGCTTTCTATTGGGTTTATGGGCTATAAAACAAAATCTATATCGGTTAAGACGAGCCCGGAAAAACCTGATTTAAACGCAGGAACTATTTATGTAAGCCCTACAGAAAGTAACCTGAAAGAGGTTGCAATTGTGGGAGAAAAATCTTTGATTGAGAATAAGGTTGATAAATTGGTTTACAATGCTGAGGCCGACATTACCAATGCCGGTGGAGATGCAACTGATGTAATGCGTAAAGTACCTATGCTTTCTGTTGACATAAACGGAAATGTGCAGTTGCGCGGAAGTGCAGTTCGTGTTTTGATAAATGGAAAACCCTCAGGAACAATGGCAAACAGTGTGGCTGATGCTTTGAAAATGATTCCTGCTGAGCAGATCAAAAGTGTGGAAGTAATTACAAGCCCTTCTGCAAAATACGATGCTGAAGGCTCGGGTGGTATCATCAATATCATCACCAAAAAGAAAACTGCTGAAGGTGTCAGTGGAAGTATAAATACATCGGCCGGTACACGTTCAAATAATGGCGCGTTTAATTTAAATGCTAAAACAGGCCGTTTATCGTTAACAGGTAATCTAGGTGTAAATCATGCTTATCCACAGAATTCGAAGGTTGTTGTGTTTAATAGTTCTGTTGTAGATGGGGTTACAAATACCGTTTCGCAGAATGGTTTTTCTAAATGGTCCAGAGTTGGATACAACGGGAGTGCTGGTTTGGATTATGATTTTAACAGTTACCACAACATTAGTTCTACGGTTAAATTTAACAGATTCTCTAATGGAGGGCCAGGCAGCTCTGATATATTGACCAATAATGTTTTTTCTCAGAATATTAGAGATATGGATATGGGGTTCAATAACATGGACTGGAACGTAGATTACAGGAAAACAAGTAAAAAGGAAGGTGAAGAATTGAGTGTTTCTGCACAGCTTTCGCGAGGAAGAAATACCAGTGATTTTACCAATAGATTTGTAAGCGAGGGTGTGCCTGATTTTACTTTAATTGGAGGCAATACGGGTAAAAATAATGAGTACACTTTGCAAACTGATTATACTTATCCTTTTAGTAAAACAACCACACTTGAAACCGGGTTGAAAGGTATTTTTAGGAACATTATAAGTGACTATGATCAGAATGCCCAGGATTTTGACTACGATCAGAATGTAGGTTCTGCTTATGGTGTGCTTGGTTTTAAACTAACTAAAAAAATTACTGCCAAAGCCGGTTTAAGAGCTGAGTACACTAAAATTGATGGATTGGCTGGTAACATTTTGCCCTTTAAAAATGACTATTTTAACCTGTTCCCGAGCTTAGTTTTATCGCAGACTTTAAAGGGGATGACCACTGTTAAGGTGAGTTATAACCGCAGGATACAGAGACCAAGTTTGTTTTATTTGAATCCTTTTAGAAATGAAAGTGATATTTATAATCCGATGCAGGGTAACCCTGAATTGTCGCCAGAGTTGAGTGATAACATTGAAGTGGGATACTCAACCTTTATTAAAGGTTCTGTAATTAATGCCTCAGTATTTTACCGCAATACAAAGAATGTGATTGAAAGTTTTATCAGTCCGATTGTAGAAGATGGGGTAAACAAAAACTTAACATCTTATACCAACGTAGGTACCAGTCAATCGTATGGTTTTAACGTTTTCGGTTCATACAACCCTAAACCGAAATGGACCTTAATGGCCAATTTTGGAATGAATACCTACGATGTAAGCAATGCAAATAATAATATAAATACCGGAACTTTTGTTAATTATACTGCTTTTGCCAGATCAGCATATGCTTTGACTGGAGGGTGGAGTACTGAACTTTGGGGGGTAATTAACTCGCCAAGAAGGACTTTTCAGGGAAAAACTGATGCAATGTATTTTTATGGTGGTGCCGTGAAAAAAGAGATTCTTAATAAAAAAGCAACTATTGGCTTAAATGTATTGAATCCGTTTAGCAGAGATTTGAATATTAAGACTGTAAATAATACTGCAACATCAACACAGAATACTGATATCCATTATCCGTTGCGCTCTTTTGGTTTAAACTTTAGCTATAACTTTGGTAAGCTTAAGTTTACTCAAAAGAAATCTATTAAAAATGACGACTTGAAGAAAGAAGAGCAAGGCGGAATGGGAGGTGGTGTGCAATAATTGATATTGCGAATTGCAAATTGTGTAAAGTTGCCGTCATCTCGACGATAGGAGAGATGACGGACTAACGAGGTAGCGAGATGACGGGGATCTTAATTCTTTTTTACCGTTTTAAGAATCATTAGGTTTTGCGGATTCATATTGTACCCACTAATGTTATTTTGCGTCATAATTACTGATTGATCATAATAAATGGGAACTATGTTTGCATAATCAATTACCATTTGATCCATTTTTTGATAAAGAAGATAGCGTTTTGCATTATCGCTAACATAGTAACTTTGTTCAAATAACCTGTCAAAATCGTTATTGTAGTAGGCTGTGTAATTTGGACCATTAGGGACTTTGTTTTTAGAATAAAACATGGCAAGATAATTCTCGCCATCCGGATAGTCTGCTATCCAGGAACCTCTGAAAAAATTCACTTCGTTTTTTGACATGAGGTCCCTTAAGCTTGCATTGGGGCTTACATCTACTTTTACCTTAATACCGATTGCGGCCAATTCACCTTGTATGAATTCTATAAGATCTTTATAAGTAGTAGAAGTGCTGAGGGTAACCTGTGGCATCCCTTTGCCATTTGGAAAGCCGGCTTCTGCTAACAGCACTGCAGCTTTTTCTGGTTCATAGTGATACCCCTTTACTGCTGTGCTGTCAAACCCGGGCATGCCTTGAGGAATGAAGCCAGAAGTTGCCGGTATGCCTATGCTGTTACGTAAATATTTGATTAGTTTAGGCTTATCAATGGCGTAATTTATGGCCTGCCTTACTTTTCTGTATTTTAATGGAGAGCGTTTGGCAATGGCTATATTGGTGTCGACAAGTATTCCTACATACTCTGTGCAAAGGTAAGGGCTCTTTCTGAGGTTGAATTTGCCTTTATATTTTGCAGTCATCTTTCCGCTTTTTGTTAAGATGTCATCGCGATAGCTGCCGTCTACCTTGTCAAAGAAGTCGAGATCCTTTTTAAGGAAGTTCATGAATGCGCTTTGCTTATCTGTGATAAAGGAGACCTTTACTGCGTCGAGATAAGGTAGTTTGGTATTGCCTGCTTTTTCCCAGTAATTTTCATTTTTGAGCAATACCAGTATTTCATCTTCTTTCCAATATTTAAACTTAAAAGGCCCTGTTCCAATTGGATGGCTTCGAAAATCTTTGCCATAATGATCTACAACTTCTTTTGGCACTACCGAACAATATTGAGTGGTAAGTAATTTCATAAAAGCAGGGAATGGCTTTATGAGTTTAACCTGAAAAGTGCTGTCATTTATTGCTACAAAATTATTGATGTCTTTTACTTTGTCGCTAAATATCCAGCCACCTGAAGACGCAACTTTAGGATCGATGAGACGATAAAAGCTATAAACAAAATCAGCAGCTATGGCTTTTCTGCCTTTTCCGTTGGGGAAAATGGGGTCGTTGTGAAAATACACATCGTTGCGGAGGTTAAAAGTATATGTTAGTCCATCTGTAGATATTTGCCACGTTTTTGCGATACAAGGCATTATGTTAAGGTTACTGTCAACCTGTACCAATCCATTAAATACCTGATTAATCATCCATAAAGCATTTTGGTTGCGTGCAAAAGCGGGATCCAGAGAGGTTAAATTCTGGTCCAGGTTCATGCTGAATACCTTTTTTCCTTTATTGGAGGAAGAACTATTGCACGAAAAGACAATAGGTAGAAGCAGTATGCAAAAAATATTTATTATAATACGATGCATCAGTTTAGGAATACTAATTTTGCACAAAGTAATAAATAAATCGATATGTCTTTTTTAAATGCGGTTATAAATAGGGTTGGGGACGAACAATTACGTGAAAATTTTCAGGAACGAGTAGACATAATTCAGCATAAAATTAAGTTTATGGACAAAGTTGCCGTGGCTTGTCTTGATACCAGGAATAATCTTAAAAAAGATTTGGAAGCACTTATTGCCGAAGCTGGTGGGGTCTTACAAGATGATGTTCATACAGCCAGAGTAGTTATTTATTATGAAAAAAGCACCAGTATGTTGCAGTTGATGGGAGTTGTGCCCTCGTTGTTGGATAAGGGTTGGCCTGCTGTTGAGTACGACAGAATATATCTTTGGGATGATGAAGCTGCAATGGCAGATGAGGCAGACGTGGCTGTAAACGCATTAGAAGATTTAGCGGAAATGCTATATCCGGGATACTTTGTTTTTGGAAATGAAGGTAAAACCTGGATGAGTTTTAAAACGCAATAAACTTATTTATCTGCTGGTCGGTAAATTTAAGGGTATCCTCTTTAAAGAAATCGCCCTGTTCATTTAACTCGGCTTTAATGGTTGCAATGTGGAGCCTCAGGGGTAGCACATTTAAATGCAGGTAACTGCATACACCACCAAAATGATCAACACCACGTATGTTTCCGTATTTGCCAGATGATATACCTACAAGGGCCGCTTTTTTATCGTAAAAGCTTTCTGGAAAGTTGCAGGCATCAATAAAGACTTTTAATACTCCGGGGAAACTTCCATTGTATTCTGGTATGATAAAAAGAAACTTGGTAGTTTGGGTTACCATTTCCTGAATAATCTGGAAATCAGGGCTTCGTTTTCCATACAAATCAGACGCGATAAGGTTATCGGGTAAATCTTCCAGATTGAAAATGGTAGATTCTAAGCCTTTTAATGCCAGAGTTTTCTGATAATATTTAGCGACTTTTAGCGTATTACTTTCAGGTCTGTTGGTTCCGGATATGATGGTTACCATGTATAAATTGTTAATAAGATGTTTAAAACACTTAAGGCTTTAATACTAATTTTGCCATTTAGTTTGTATCTTAGCTATTCGTTAAAATATGCCTAAATAAACACAAAAATAGCATTTTTTATAGATTTACGTCGAGTAAATACAAGCCGTTAGAGAATAATTGTAATTATTAATTAGATAGATGAGTAAAATTATTGCATTGGCAAATCAGAAGGGTGGCGTAGGGAAAACTACTTCATCAATTAACTTAGCCGCAAGTTTAGCCGTACTAGAATATAGAACATTATTAGTTGATGCTGATCCTCAGGCCAATTCTACCTCTGGTATTGGTTTTGACCCAAGAAGCATCAAAAATAGCATTTACGAGTGTATCATTAATGATATCGATGCGGTAGACGCCATTCAGAAAACTGAAACTCCTAATCTTGATCTGCTTCCGGCACATATCGATTTGGTAGGTGCAGAGATCGAAATGATAAACCTGAACAACAGGGAATATAAGATGAAGGCTGTTCTTGAAAAAGTTAAAGATCAGTATGATTTTATTATTGTTGACTGCTCACCATCTTTAGGTTTAATTACCATTAATGCACTTACAGCTGCTGATTCAGTAATTATCCCTGTACAATGTGAATATTTTGCACTTGAAGGACTAGGGAAACTTTTGAACACAATTAAAATTGTTCAAAACCGTTTAAATCCTGAATTGGAAATTGAAGGAATTCTACTTACGATGTATGATGTGCGTTTAAGACTGTCAAATCAGGTTGTAGAAGAGGTTAAGACCCATTTCCAGGAGTTGGTTTTTGACACAATTATTCAGCGTAATACGCGCTTAAGTGAGGCCCCAAGTTACGGTATTTCAGTAATTATGCATGATGCCACTTGTAAAGGCGCAATTAACTACCTGAACCTTGCCCGTGAAATTGTTCATAAAAACGGAATGGTTAAGGAAGTACAGAATACAACTACAGCAATTATTTAAAAATATTTTTAATGACATCTTTTCAGCGAAAAACAGGTTTAGGTAAAGGGTTAAGTGCGCTTTTGGATGACTCAGATGCTGTAAACCCGCCAAAGAACGGGGTGAACCCGGTAAGCGAAACAAAGCAAGAGGGCGGTAACAACAATAATATTGGGCATATTAATATTAATGATGTTGAAACTAACCCGTATCAACCTCGTACTGAATTTGATCAGGTTGCTTTAAATGAGCTTTCTGAATCTATCAGGGTTCAAGGTTTGATACAGCCAATTACGGTAAGAAAACAGCCTGGAGGTAAATATCAGTTGATCTCTGGAGAGAGAAGATTGCGCGCTTCTAAGTTAGCAGGCCTAACCGAAATTCCTGCATATATCCGCAGTGCCAATGATCAGCAAATGCTGGAGATGGCTCTTATTGAGAATATTCAGCGTGAAAACCTTAATGCAATTGAGATTGCACTGAGCTTTCAGCAGATGATAGATGAATGTAATTTGAAACAAGAGCAATTAGGTGAAAGAGTTGGTAAAAATCGTACTACGGTAACCAATTATCTTCGCCTACTGAAATTGCCACCAGCAATACAGGTTTCTATAAGAGATCAAAAGATTTCTATGGGACATGCACGTGCACTGATAAATGTAGAACAGGCAGAAAAACAGCTCTTTATTCATGATGAGATCATTGATAAGGGACTGTCGGTGCGTAAGGTTGAAGAGTTAGTAAGAAGCATAAATAGTGTTCAGGTAAAAGCAAAACCAAGCAGACAGCCTGTTAGTGTTTCATTTGAATATCAAAAACTACAGAGAGATCTAGCATCTAAATTTGCCACTAAAGTTAAGCTGAAAGTCGGTGAAAATGGGAAAGGGGCTATAGAGATCCCATTTATGTCTGAGGATGACCTAAGCCGTATTCTGGAATTATTAGATTGGTAATGTACAAAAGTCTGCTGCTATCGGTTTTGTTTCTTTTTGTGACAGCGTTAGCTCGTGCCCAGGAAACTCCTGTTGTTAAAAAGGATACCCTGGTGATTAAAGCAAAACCAGTAGTAGAACCTGTAAGGGCTCAAAAAGTAGATACAATTAAAAAACCAGCCTACGTAAATCTTGGTAAAATCGCAGGCAGAAGAGCTGCGCTAAGTTCACTTATGCTTCCCGGACTCGGACAAATCAGAAATGGGGTTACCGTTTATAGGCTGGCAAAAGTTGCCGGTCTTTATACAGGGATAACGCTTCTTACTATTTCGTTTATAGACAATAGTAAGAATTACAAGCTTTTTTATGATGAAATCATTTATCGTAGAGCGAATAATAATGAGAAAAGTGCCGATTTCCCATATAACAACATGGATGAGGCTGGATTAATTACTGCAAAGGATCTTTTCAGAAGAAATAAAGAGGTAATTATTTTCTCATACGTTGGGTTGTATCTACTTAATGTAGTCGAGGCCTATATAGATGCCCGCCTGAAATATTTTAATGTAGACGATATAGGGATGAAAATTTCTCCTGGTCTAATCAACACTGATACCATGTATGGTTTTAATAATGTAACGCCTGGGATAAAACTTACTATCAGATTATAGTATATTTTTACGCAAGTTTGAACTCGTATATGAGGGCTTTTAATACCTTTAGCAAAAAAATAAAAAATTAGATGATTCAGTCTTATGTTTAAGTCTGGTTTGTAACAAATAAAAGAATAAAACCAATGAAAATAGCATTACTAGGCTATGGTAAAATGGGTCAGATTATCGAACGTTTTGCCTTAGAAAGAGGACATGAGGTAGTTTTGAAAATCAGCATTGATAATCTTGATGACTTAACGGTTGCTAATCTGCGAAAGGCCGATGTAGCTATCGATTTTAGTGCTCCTGATGCGGCAATAAATAATATTTATACCTGTTTTGATGCAAATGTTCCTGTTGTTGTAGGTACTACGGGATGGTATGGCCAATTGCAGGAAGTAAAAAATGAGTGCCTTACACGTAACAATGCACTTCTTTATGGGTCAAACTTTAGCATTGGGGTTAATATCTTCTTTCACATGAACAAGGTATTGGCGAAGTTAATGAACGACTTCCCTGCATACGAGGTCCAGGTAGAGGAAATACATCATACGCAGAAACTAGATTCACCAAGTGGTACAGCTATGACTATCGCCGAAGGCATTATCGAGAATGTTGACAGAAAACGTGAATGGGTAAATGAACTTGTGGGTACAGAGTTCGATGATGTATTAAAGAAAGAACAATTACTGATTGAATCGCATAGAATAGAAAATATACCAGGTACACATACAGTGGTTTATAGTTCTGAGGTAGATGAGATCGAATTTAAACACACTGCTCATAATCGTTCAGGGTTTGCATTAGGTGCAGTAGTAGCTGCCGAATGGCTTGAAAAAAAGCAGGGCTTTTATAACATTGCTGATATATTTAATTTTAAATAATAAAAAAATATGAATTGGAAATTCTGGCAAAAGGAGAATAAGGACACTAAGCCAAAAAAGAAAAAATCCAGAAGCCGAGAATGGGTTGATGCTATTTTGTTTGCAGTAATTGCTGCTACGATAATCAGGGTATTTTTTATAGAAGCATATACTATCCCAACAGGATCTATGGAAAGATCATTATTAATAGGTGATTTCTTATTTGTTAGTAAGGTTAATTATGGCCCTCGTGTGCCAATGACACCAGTTGCATTCCCTTTTGCTCATCATACAATGCCTTTAACCGGTACTAAAGCATATTGGGATGGCGTGCAATGGAAGTACCGCAGATTGCCAGGCTTATCCGAGATCAAAAGAAATGACGTAGTGGTATTTAACTACCCTCAGGGTGATACCGTAGCCCTGGAGATTCAGGACGTTGACTACTATAAAATGGTGAGATCAGAAGGCTGGGATGCAATTAATAAACACTACACTGTTGTAAGCAGACCTGTTGATAAAAGAGAGAATTATATTAAAAGGTGCATCGGTATTGCCGGTGACATAATTAGTATGAAAGATGGTCTTGTTTCTGTAAATGGTAAACCAGAGAAACTTAAAAGTACTGGGCAGATGACTTATGCAGTTACATTTAAAACAGCCGATATCAATTTCTCTGTTTTTGAGGATCTTGGATTTAATATATCAGAGGATATTAATCAATCATCTCCTAATACTTATAGTTTTACAGGAACAGAACCAATGATGGATAAGGTTAGTAAACTGGATTTTGTGCAATCTGTAAAAGAAGTGACTCAACCAGAAGGCTATCAGGAGAAAGATGTTTTTCCTTTTGATCCAAAAAGAAATTGGAATGCTGATAATTTTGGCCCCATTCTTATACCTAAAAAGGGGATGACAGTTCAATTGGATAGTGCATCAATGCCCCTTTACGAGAGAAGTATCAGGATTTATGAGGGTAACAAGTTAGAGAAAGCTGGCACTGGCTGGTTGATTAATGGTAAACCTGCAACCAGTTATACTTTTAAAATGGACTACTACTGGATGATGGGAGATAACAGACATAACTCATTAGATTCTCGCTATTGGGGATTTGTACCTGAAGATCATATTGTAGGAAAAGCATTATTTATTTGGATGAGCTATAATACCAATGGATCATTCTTTAATAAAATAAGATGGAATAGGCTACTGAGAGGAATAAACTAGAACCAAAGATTTATTTAAATAGTAAAAAGAGGGTGTCATTTAGGGAGGGCACTGAAAAAGTCCATTACAAAAATGGGGTAGTTCATAAATCATGAATTGCCCCATTTTCATTAAGTTGTAAGAAGTTTTTCTAGTTAAAATTTTCTGTAGCCGACCCTGAGAGGGTCAAATTCAATTATTTCATAATTTTATTTCTCTCGGTTATTTTCGAGCCACTTTTTCAGTGCCCTTCCATTTAGGGCCCTCTTTTTTTATATAATTAATATTAAATCACGGTTGGCAATCGATGGGGATTTCTTTACTTTTAGGGTGCATGAAAAAAAGTATTATAATAATAGGTTTAGTCGCACTTTTTGGCACATCCAAAGCCCAGGATAACGGTGTACATCAACAGTCAACTGTATACGAATGGCCTAAAGATCCTCTGGTTAGCCAAAAACTAGACAAATGGCAGGATCAAAAATTCGGAATGATTATTCATTGGGGGCTATATGCCGTTCCAGGCATTATTGAATCATGGTCTATTTGTTCAGAAGATTGGATCTCAAGAGATAGCACGAGTAACTACGAAGATTATAAAAAATGGTACTGGGGTTTAAGTAAGGATTTTAACCCTGTTAAATTTAATCCAGAACAATGGGCAAAGGCAGGTAAAGATGCAGGCATGCGTTACCTGGTATTTACAACCAAGCACCATGATGGCTTCAATATGTTTGATACTAAAGAGTCAGATTTTAAGATCTCTGCCGGACCATTTAAGGATAATCCTAAAGCTGATGTTGCAAAATATGTATTCGATGCTTTTCGCAAACAAGGCTTTATGATTGGGGCTTACTTTTCAAAACCCGATTGGCATTCTGAATACTATTGGTGGCCAAAATATGCAACCGCGGATAGAAACAATAACTACGATATCAGAAAAAATCCATGGAGATGGAGCATGTTTAAAAAACAGACATTTAACCAGATCAGTGAGTTGATGCATAATTATGGTTCAGTTGATATTCTATGGTTAGATGGTGGATGGGTTAGACCATTAGAAACCGTTAATGAAGAAGTACTTGCATGGGGAATGAAAATTCCTGAATGGAGTCAGGACATTGATATGCCTGCAATTGCCACTATGGCACGTAAAGCACAGCCAGGTTTATTAATGGTAGATAGAACCGTTCATGGGCCTTATGAGAACTATCAAACACCCGAACAAAGCGTGCCAAAAACACAGTTAGCAAACCCATGGGAAAGCTGTATGACCTTAGGCGGTGCATGGGGCTTTGTTCCTAACGATCAGTATAAGTCTGCCACCCAGGTAATTCATACTCTAATTGAGGTGGTGGCAAAAGGAGGCAGTCTGTTGCTGGGAATTGGTCCGAAAGCGGATGGAACTATTCCTCAGGATGCAATATCAAGACTTGAAAACATAGGTAATTGGCTAAATATAAATGGAAAGGCTATTTATGATACAAGAATCACTAAGGAATATCATGATGGTGACACCTGGTTTACCCAAAGTAAGGACGGAAAAACCAAGTATGCATTAACTTGCCTTAAAGATAAAACTCCTGAATATGTAGTTTGGAATGGAAACATACCTGCTAAAGGAACGGCAGTTCAACTAATTCAAACCGGTCAGAAACTTAAATGGGAAAACAAGGGAACTACTGTAAAAGTATGGTTGCCAAAAAATATCCAGAAAGATCTACCAGCATTAGCATTTTCTTTTAAAGGGGCTTTATAGCCCCTCTATTTCTAATTTTTTCGCGAGTTCGTTCAAATCATTAACAACTACGTCAATTAACGGGATACCATTAATTCTACGCTCTTGCTCATAAGCAAATTCCGGTTCTCCCGGAATAATTACCTTTTTATCCGGATCAACAGTTTTAGCACTTTTAAAGCGTTCAATCCAATTGTCAAGATGATCTTTAAAATCCTGCGCCGGCCTAAAGCCATCAACTCTCATCGCACCAAGAAAATGTCCTATACCTTCTCCAACAGGGTCAGCAGGGGGCTCTAGAAAAGCAACAAATGGCGGTACCCAGGGGCCGTAATTTGCGCCAGACAATACTGCCGATAAAATATCCACAGTAGCACTTAAACCATAACCTTTGTGGCTTCCATGATCTTTGTCGCTACCAAGAGGCAGTAATGAACCACCTTCTTTTAATTGATGCGGGTTTGTTGAAGTATTGCCTGAGGCATCTTGTACCCATCCTTCGGGAATAGGTTGATTTGCTCTTTGAGCAATCTCCAGTTTTCCATTTGCAGCTGCGGCAGTTGCCATATCAACTATAACAGGAGGATATTTACCTGCCGGAAAAGCATAACACATAGGATTGGTGCCTAGCAACCGTTCATTGGCATAAGTAGGCGCAACAAGCGGACTCGCATTAGTCATGCTAATACCAATCATTTCCTCTTCAACTGCCATTAACGAATGATAACCGGCAATACCAAAATGATTTGAATTTTTGACAGCTACCCACCCGCTACCATAAATCCGCGCTTTTTCAATTGCAACTTTCATTGCAAAAGGAGCAACCACCAAACCTAAACCACCATCGCCATCAACGGTGGCGGTTGTAGGAGTTTCATGAACAATTTTTATTACCGGATTCGCATTTATCCGCTGCTTTTCCCACAAACGGACATAGCCGCTTAAACGTGCTACACCATGTGAATCAATACCTCTTAAATCAGATTTTAATAATACATCTGCCGCCAACTGAGCATCGGTTAACGGGCATCCCATTTTTAAAAATACATTCTCTGTAAACTGGCGTAATTTGGTTTCTGTAAAAGTGTAAAAGGTCATCTGATTTTTTAAGCAAAAAGAACTGTAAACTGATGGTCTAAGGGTTTGAAATGGGTGATCAATGAATCAATAAAATCATCACCGTAAAGCACAATCATTGGTGCAATATTAAGTACCCTTTCCTGTAGCACACCCGAGGGGAATAGTTTTTCTTTAAGATTATCTATTTGAGAGAATGAAGTAACATGCTTTCGCTTTTCGGCTCTTAACATCTTTTTCTCCAGTGTAGAGATTAGTTTTAAAGCCTTTGTTTTTGCTGCATCTGCAGATTGAGAAAGGCTTTTGTCTATTTTATAAGCATTAAGCTTTATTTGATCAAAAACAGCTCTTATAGATCGTTCTTCGTTATCAAGAGAGAACTGAAGGTTAACGTGAGATTTAACCCACTCGTTCTTTAGCGCTTCTGGTTCATTAAATAAATTCCTGTGACTAATCCCCAATACTTCCATTCTGGTTTCGCTTCTTTTGTCGATAAGCATAGCTGAATTACGCAGTATCAATACAGGGAAATCTATTTTATAATGGTCAAAGTTTGCTTTTAATTGCAGCCAGTAAGTAACTTCCGCCCCACCGCCAATGTAGGCTATATTAGGTAGAATCACTTCCTGGTAAACAGGTCTCATTATCACATTAGGGCTAAATCTTTCGGGGTATGAATTTATTTCTTCTTGCAATTCCTCTTTAGTAAAATCAATAGAAGAGTTCATCACTTTGTAACGACCTTTTTCTTCAATAATACGTTCCCTTAAACCATCAATCATATAAAAGAAATTGATCTCTCTTGGGTTAACCTGAGCTTTGTAACCGAGGGTTTCTAACTTAGCATTGGTTTTGCTGATATGCTTAAAGCTATTTTCTTCGGTAATATCTTTATAGATAATCTCAGCAAACTCGCTTTTAAGATTATGGTCATCGGCATCTACGCAAACCAGACCATACTTGCCAAAAAGAGCATCTACCAGTTCACGGGTAGCGTCACTTAACTTTTTGTTTTTAGTATAAGCATGATCAACTATCTTAGAAAACTTAATACCATTTTCGCTTATCCCAAGATATCCTTTATAAGCTGCAAGAGCTTCTGCGATGTCAGAGGTGTCTAGTCTTCCTGTAGCGCCGGCAGCTTTTTTATTCCAGGTAATCATTTTGTCCTCAACCTTAACATGATTGATCTCTTCAAAATCATGATCTTCTGTGGCCATCCAATAAACGGGAACAAAATTGTAATCAGGAAATTGTTGTTTTAAATCACTGGCAAGGTTTATTGCCGTTACTATCTTGTAGATAAAATATAGAGGTCCGGTAAATATATTTAGCTGATGGCCTGTCGTAACAGTAAAAGTTTTCTTATCGGCTAACAGCTCAATGTTGGCTTTTACTAATGACGAAACATGAATTGATGAATATTGTTTTTGTAAAGTGCTAACCAGAATAGCTCTGTCGGCACTAAAATTTCGTTCAGCAATAGCCTTAGTAAAGCCAGTAAAATCCGGTTCATACTTGTAAAAAGGGCTCAGCTTCTCATTTTTTCCGATGTAGTCTAGTACGGTGGAAGAGAACGCATTAGTTTCCTGATAAGAGATGTATTTAGCTTGCATTGCCACGAATTTAAGCTAATAAACTATAAATCTAAATATGAAGCCTTTATTTTACAATCTGTCCATATAGATCGAAATCCTCAGCACGATCAATCTTAACATTTACAAAGGTTCCATTGGCTGCATAACCTGTTGCAGCATCAATTAAAACTTCGTTGTCAACCTCCGGAGAGTCAAATTCAGTACGGCCAATAAAGAAATCACCTTCTTTTCTGTCAACCAAAACTTTATAGGTTTTACCTACTTTATCCTGGTTTATGTCAAAAGAAATACCTTGTTGTAATTCCATAATCGCATCCACACGTGCTTGTTTTACTTCTTCAGGAACATCATCAACTAGATTATGTGCATGGGTTTTTTCCTCATGCGAATAAGTGAAACATCCTAATCTGTCGAAACGGGTTTCTTCTACCCAGCTAAGCATTTCTTCAAAATCCTGCTCAGTTTCTCCTGGGTATCCACAAATTAAAGTAGTACGCATAGCGATGTTCGGTACTTTATCTCTAATCTGATTCACAATGTCGATGGTTTTTTGCTTGGTAATACCACGGCGCATAGATTTTAGCATGTTATCTGTGATGTGCTGCAGAGGCATGTCTAAATATTTGCAAATATTCTCGCGCTCATTCATGGCATCAAGAATTTCCATAGGGAAGCCAGAAGGGTAGGCGTATTGCAACCTGATCCACTCAATTCCTTTCACGTCAGATAGTCTGCGCAATAACTCATCAAGGTTACGTTTTCCATAAATGTCAAGGCCATAATAGGTAAGGTCTTGTGCAATTAGAATAAGTTCCTTGGTTCCGTTGGCAGCTAATATCTTAGCTTCATTCACCAATTCTTCCATATCACGGGATACGTGTTTACCACGCATCAGCGGAATGGCACAGAAAGAGCAAGGTCTGTTACAGCCTTCTGCAATCTTAAAATAAGCGTAATGAGAAGGAGTAGTTAACAGGCGTTCGCCTATTAGCTCATGCTTATAATTTGCACCTAAGGAGTGCAGTAAGTTATTTAAATCGTTGGTGCCAAAGTAGGCATCAACGTTAGTAATTTCAGCCTCTAATTCAGGTTTGTAACGCTCAGATAAGCATCCGGTCACAATTACTTTACCAACTTTTCCTTCACCTTTTAGCTGGCTGTATTGTAATATGGTGTCTATGGATTCTTGCTTTGCATTATCTATAAAACCACAGGTATTGATTACCACAATATCATTTTTGCCAATCTGATTAGACTCATGAACAACATCTAAACTGTTTCCGCGCAATTGACCCATTAGAACCTCAGAATCGTAAGTGTTTTTGGAGCAGCCCAGTGTAATTACGTTGATCTTTGGTTTTTTAACGGGGATTATTTTTGTGGAAGTTTTTGTATTCATGTTTTGTAAGTCAGTATATTTTTTTTATTTTATTTTATGCTTGTTTGTACGTCAGCCATCCAAGAATAGTAACTAATGATGTTTTTAAGCGCTTCGTCATCTCGACGATAGGAGAGATGACGGAGTGTGCTATTTAAACAAGCTATCAACAAATGCTTTTTTATCAAACAATTGCAGGTCGTTCATGCTTTCGCCAACGCCTATGTATTTTACGGGTATTTTAAATTGATCTGAGATTCCGATAACAACGCCACCTTTAGCAGTGCCGTCAAGTTTAGTAATAGCTAAGGCATTTACATCGGTTGCTTCAGTAAATTGCTTGCACTGTTCAAAAGCATTTTGTCCTGTAGATCCGTCAAGTACCAATAATATTTCGTGCGGTGCTCCAGGGACTACCTTTTGCATCACATTTTTAATTTTACCAAGTTCGTTCATTAAACCAACCTTGTTGTGCAAACGTCCGGCAGTATCAATAATTACAACATCTTCGCCATTAGCAACGGCCGACTGCAATGTGTCGAAAGCTACAGAAGCAGGATCAGATCCCATTGCCTGTGCTACCACACGAACGCCCACACGCTCACCCCAAAGTTTAATCTGCTCAACCGCTGCGGCTCTAAAAGTATCGGCAGCACCTAAAACAACTTTAAGATTTTCTGCTTTAAGTTTATGTGCCAGTTTCCCTATTGTTGTGGTTTTGCCCACGCCATTTACACCAACTACCATAATAACGTATGGCTTGTGGTTACCGTATTCAAAACTTCTGAAATCGTTGCTGTTATTTTCTGCAAGTAACAGTTGAATTTCATCACGCAGCAGATTGTTTAGTTCGGAGGTAGATAAGTATTTGTCCTTTGCTACACGTTTCTGTATGCGATCGATAATCTTTAATGTGGTGGTTACACCAACATCAGAGGTTACCAGAACTTCTTCGAGGTTATCCAGTACATCATCATCCACTGTAGATTTACCAGCTACAGCTTTAGTGATCTTACTTAAAAAGCCCTCTTTAGTTTTCTCTAATCCCTTGTCGAGAGCTTCCTGCGCTTCAGGCGCGGTCTCTTTTTTCTTAAAAAAATCAAATAAACCCATAAGAATGTATAGAAAAACAAAAAAAGCCCTCCCAGAATAAAGGGACGGCTTTAATATTATAAAATATTAAAATTATTTTTTAGATGCAGAAATAGCATCTTGAACGTGATCGTTGTGAACAATAACTTCTTTGAAAGAATAAGCACCAGATTTTGGCGACTTAGTCATTGTAATAACTTTCGAATATTCCTTTCCTTTACCCGTTTTCAGGGTTGCAACTACCTTTTTTGCCATGATCTAAATAGATTGTATTTAGTTAAATACTAAATGTATTACTTAATTTCTTTGTGTACAGTTACTTTTCTCAACACTGGATTGAATTTTTTCAACTCTAATCTCTCAGTAGTGTTTTTACGGTTTTTAGTAGTGATATATCTAGAAGCACCAGGCATGCCGCTTGCTCTATGTTCTGTACACTCTAGAATAACTTGTACTCTGTTACCTTTTTTTGCCATTTTATTAATATTAAGGTTGATTTCACATCAACCAATGTTTCTACAAATATCCTTTTTTCATGAAGCGGTTAATCGCTTCTGTAATACCAATTTTATTGATGGTTTTGATAGCTGAAGTAGATACTTTCAGTGTTATCCAACGATCCTCATCAGGAATATAAAATTTCTGAAGTTGTAAGTTGGGATAAAACTTACGCTTGGTTTTAACGTTTGAGTGAGAAACATTAAAACCTGTCATTGCCATTTTTCCGGTTAAATCACAAACTCTAGACATGCCTTTAAATATATTGTTAATTGTTCTTCGCTTAATTTTTTTAAGAGTGTGCAAATATCAGTAAAATATTTGTAATCATCAAGTAAGAGTCAAAAATAATTTCAATTATTATTTATTCATCACAACTACATATATAAAGTAATAACATCGCCAACGCCTCTAACGTACATCGAGCCAACCACCTTCGTAGTATGTTCCACAAAAAGTGCATTTTTACGAATCTGTTCCGAAGATACCTCGAACAAGTGTGGAACAAGCTCAACGCCAAATCCCTTTCCGAACATACTTTTTAGCCACTATAATATTGATCAATAAAATTGTTTTTATAAAGCACAATTTTATCTAAGTTTGGGTTTTAGTTGTTGAAATAAACCAAATATGCAAATTAATTCATTTGAAGAATATCAAAAAACTTATCAGTTAAGCGTAGATCAACCTGAGCAATTCTGGGCAGGTATAGCCGATAATTTTCTTTGGAAAAAAAAGTGGGATAAAGTACTTTCCTGGAACTTTTCAGAGCCTAATATCAAATGGTTCGAAGGTGCCAAACTGAACATTACCGAAAACTGTCTTGATCGCCACCTGGCTGAAAATGGCGATAAACCTGCCATTATCTGGGAGCCAAATGATCCACAAAAAGACAGCATTACTTTAAGTTATAGAATATTACACGAACAGGTTTGCCGCTTTGCCAATGTTCTGAAAAAGAACGGTGTACAAAAAGGCGATAGGGTTTGTATTTATATGCCAATGGTTCCGGAACTAGCCGTGGCGGTACTTGCATGTGCACGTATTGGCGCTGTGCATTCTGTTGTATTTGGTGGTTTTTCTGCTAAATCTATAGCCGATCGTATTAATGACGCCCAGTGCAGGGTAGTAATTACCGCTGATGGTGCATTTAGAGGTAATAAGCAAATTCAATTAAAAGAAGTAATTGACGATGCACTGATTGGTTGCCCAAGTGTTGCAAAAGTTATTGTTTTAACACATACCAGAACTCCTGTTTCTATGTTAAAAGGACGCGATATCTGGTGGGAAGATGAGATAAAATTAGTTGATACCAATTGTCCGGCGGAAGAAATGGATGCCGAGGATTTGCTGTTTATATTATATACATCCGGCTCTACAGGTAAACCAAAAGGTGTGGTACATACTGTTGGTGGATATATGGTTTATGCCGGATACACATTTTCTAATGTATTTAACTATCAACCTGATGAAGTGTTCTTCTGCACGGCAGATATTGGTTGGATAACCGGACACTCTTATATTGTTTACGGACCCCTTTCGCAAGGCGCAACAACGGTAATATTTGAAGGTATTCCAACTTATCCAGATGCGTCAAGAATGTGGCAGGTGGTTGAAAAACATAAAGTAAATATTTTATATACTGCCCCAACAGCAATCAGATCTTTAATGAGTTTTGGCCTGCAGCCTATTGAAGGGGTCGACTTAAGCTCTTTAAGGGTTTTAGGATCGGTAGGAGAGCCTATAAACGAGGAAGCCTGGCATTGGTTTGACGAAAATATAGGCAAGAGCAATTGCCCTATTGTTGACACCTGGTGGCAAACTGAAACTGGTGGTATCATGATTTCACCAATCGCCTTTGTAACGCCAACTAAACCTAGTTTTGCAACACTTCCCTTACCTGGTATACAGCCGGTGTTGGTTGATGAGCAGGGCAACGAGATTGAAGGTAACGGTGTGAGCGGTAATTTATGTATTAAATTCCCTTGGCCTGGTATGTTGCGTACGACTTACGGAGATCATGAACGTTGTAAACTGACTTATTTCTCTACTTACGAGAACATGTATTTTACAGGGGATGGTTGTTTAAGAGACGAAGATGGTTACTATAGAATTACTGGTAGGGTAGATGATGTAATTAATGTATCTGGCCATAGAATTGGTACTGCCGAAGTTGAAAACGCAATTAATATGCACGCAGGTGTGGTAGAAAGCGCTGTAGTAGGTTTTCCACATGAGGTAAAAGGGCAAGGTATTTATGCTTTTGTAATTTTCCCAAATGCACATGGTGATGAAGATCTTACCCGTAAGGATATTCTTCAAACGGTTACCCGTGTTATCGGGGCTATTGCTAAGCCCGATAAAATACTCTTCGTTTCGGGATTGCCTAAAACAAGATCCGGTAAAATTATGCGCCGTATTTTAAGAAAAATTGCAGAGGGTGATACTACCAATTTAGGAGACATTACTACGCTTCTGGATCCTGCGGTTGTTGATGAAATTATAGAAAAAGCAAAAAAGTAACAAACAATTATTCCTTAAGCTTGTTTATGTAGTGTCTATTTATTGTTAAACAAAATAAGAAACTATCATGGATAAGTTAGAATTAAAAGGAAAATGGAATGAAATTAAGGGTAAAGTGAAACAAGCGTATGCTGACTTAACCGAGGATGATTTGAAGCATGAAGAGGGGAAAGATGATGAGTTGTTGGGTAAATTGCAGCAAAAAACAGGTAAAACCAGAGATGAACTGGTAACCTGGATAAAATCATTATAAGAAACATAAATAAAAGGGCCTGATCAAATTATGGTCAGGCCCTTTTATTTATGAGGATTTTTTGGATTTTAATACCCAAATATTTGTTCCAATGTTAACTTGGTAACGGTTCCAAACTTCTGCATGTCTTCTAATTTCACTTTTTTCTCTGAAGCAACAATGCAATAATTGTAAGGCTTGTTAGCGACATTGTTGGTGTGAAATTCTTTGATGTCAGCAAATGTTAAAGGCTTTAAACCATTGTACTCGTCAATTCTCGAATCATGGTCAATCCCAAGTTTCTGATCTGCAAAGTAACTCTGTATGATATCATCTTTAGTAACACGGCTGGTTTCCAACGCATTTAATGCATTGTATTTTGAGGCTTCGAACGATTTATCTGCTTGTGGTAAAACATTAAGCAATTCGTTCATCCCTGCCACGGCGTCGTTCATTTTATCAGCCTGACTACCTACATAAGCTATCATAGCATAATTCTTGTCTTTTCTGTCGGGCGATGAATAAACGGCAAATGTTGAATAAGCCAAAGCTTTAGATTCACGTATAGTTTGGAAAACTATAGATCCCATACCCCCACCAAAATAGCTATTGAATAAGTTTACTTTGGCTGTAAGGTCTGGATTAAAAACGCCTCCATTTCTTATCCAGCGAATTTCTGACTGAACCATGTCGTAATCTGCAAAATAGACCTGATTGGTCGCATTGTTGGTGTACGTGAATTTTTTAGCCGGTGGTTCAGGGCTAAACGCTGCAGGTAATTTATGAAGTTTACCTATGCTTTCTGTAAAAGCTTCCAGGGTGTGTGGTCCATAATAGGTAATGGTGTGTTTAAAGTTGTCGATATTATGTAGGATGCTGATCAACTGGTCTGAAGTAATATTTTTTACTTCTTCGTTGCTTGAGGTAGAATTAAATGGATTGCTAGCTCCATATTGAGCATAGTTCATTAAACCGCCTAGTATTGCACTCTTATTAAGTTTGTTGTTCTCTCTTGCTTTAAGGATACGGCTTTTAAGTTCTACCAATGCCTGTTCATTCGGTTTGCAGTTGGCCAAAATATGCTCAACCAGCGTTACAGCTTTCTCAAAGTTTTCTTGTAAGCCACTAATATTTATAGTAGTAACCTCGTTACCCACATTGATGCTATAGGTGCAGGCGATATTATAAAATTCTTTACTTATTTGTTCGGCAGAGTATTTATCCGTCGCTAAAAAAGTTAAGTATTGCGAAGCATATGGTTGCAGCATGTTGTTTAATGCGCCCATTTCGAAACGGTAAGATAAGCGGAAAATGCTATTCTCTTTATTTTGAACTGTTATTACATCGGCAATGCCCACTTTGCCATAGTTTAAGTCTTTTTTATAATCGAGGAACTTAGGTGCTATAGGATTTGTTGGAGCTGCAAGCAGATCTTTGGTGAAAACAGATGTTTCTGCAGCATTTGTGTTTACGGGAGTGATGGCAGGTTTTTCGACCTTAGCAATGTTTTTGTCTTCACCCTTGTGTTTAAATGCAATAACATAGTTGTTAATGAAAAACTGTTTTGCAAATTCAGTAACCTGGCTCTTGGTAATCTTAGCCATCTCATCAGGATTGCTTAAAGATTTGTCCCATTTGGTTCCACGATTTAAAATAAATTCATTAGTTGCAGCATCAACACGGTATGCATTATTGTCGAAGGCTTGCAGTAATCCTAGTTTACTATTGGCTACAGTTGCTTTGATAAGGCTTTCATCAAAACCTCCTTTCTTTAAGATCTCAATTTGATCAAGTAATAGCTTTTGAACTTCTTCTAATGTTTGGCCTTGTTTAGGTTGGGCCGACATATTGAAAACACCATAATCCTTCATCTGCTGATAGCCGGCGCTTGAGCGTAAAACTTTTTGCTGTTTGTTTAAGTTGATGTCGAACAAACCTGCTTTTCCGTTCGCTAAAATGCTTGATATTAAATCTAATAGCATGCTCTGTTTGGTGTTCTCAGCATATCCTCTATAAGATATTTCTACACTCTCTGCACTGGGGCCATATATATCGACCTTTTGAATTTTAGTTAACGGTTTTTCAGGAGCCGGATTGTAAAGTGTGACAGGTTTTGATTGCATAAAGGCAAATGACTTGTCAACTTTTTTAATCATTTCATCAGGGTTAAAATCTCCAGCCAATACTACTGCCATATTATTAGGCACATAATATTTATTGTAATACTTTCTGATTTCGACAAGAGATGGGTTTTTAAGGTGCTCTATTGTACCAATAGTGGTTTGCTGACCATAATTATGAGTAGGAAATAATAGTGCCGACATTTTCTCATCCATTTTCCAGGCATCATTATCAAGTCCACGGTTTTTCTCTTCATAAACAGCCTCCAGTTCAGTGTGGAAGATGCGGAAAACAGGATTGCGGAATCTTTCCGCCTGCAGAGCTAAAAACTTATCAGTGGCATTGGCCGGAAAATCTTCATTGTATACGGTTTCTTCATACCATGTATGGGCATTGCTAGACTGGCCGCCAATTGCTTTAATCATTTTATCGTATTCATTGGCAATTGAATAATTAGATGCCAGACCAGATGTTTTATCTATCTGCGCGTAAATCTCTTTCCGTTTAGCAGGATCAGTGGTTTTGTTGTATTGCTCGTATAATCCATCTATCTTATCTAACAAAGGTTTCTCTTTTGTATAGTCCATTGTTCCGAATTTGTCGGTTCCTTTAAATAGCAAATGCTCCAGGTAATGTGCTAAGCCAGTTGCTGTACGCGGATCTGTATTACTTCCCGCTCTAACAGCCATTCTGAACTCAATAGTCGGTTCTTTTACGTTTTGTGATAAAATAACCGTTAGCCCGTTTTTTAGTGTGTAAAACCGCGACTTGGTTGGGTCGTTTGTTACGTATTTGTAAGTGTATCCATCAGTGGTGGCTGTTTTCCATTGATAGCCAGATTGAGCCATAACCCCAGACCCTATCAAAAGGAAAAAGGATAGCGCTAATAGTTTGTTCTTCATATATTTTATTTTTTTATGTATAGTAAGGTTGTCTTGGGTCCTTATTAAAATAAATTTAAATCCCATATGGCCTCACAGCTTTTAAGTTATACATCAAATATATGTGGATTGTGTATTAAGTCCTGAACTTTAGATCGAATTCTTGTACTTTTACGGCAACAAGGGCTGTAGGCATACCAGTTTTGCTTAAATAGGTGATTCTGACATATCAACAGGCTTTTATGATTATAATAAAACAGATATATCTTAAATGAAAAAGCAGCAATCCAGACCTAATATTTTAGTGGTAAACGACGACGGTATAACCGCTCCGGGAATTAAGAATTTGATTGAAGTTGTTGAGGAAATCGGAAATGTAGTTGTGGTAGCACCAGATGGACCTCAATCGGGGATGGGCCACGCAATTACTATTGGTAAGCCATTGCGTTTTGATCGGGTAGATTTGTATCCTGGTGTGGAAATGTATAAGTGTTCCGGTACACCTGTTGATTGCGTTAAGCTTGCTGTAAATAAAATATTTAAAGGTAAAAAGCCTGATCTGTGTGTTTCTGGTGTAAATCATGGGTTAAATAATTCCATCAATGTGATCTATTCAGGAACCATGTCGGCCGCGGTTGAAGGGGCAATAGAAGGTATCCCTTCGATTGGTTTCTCACTTGATGATTTTTCGCAAGAGGCAGATTTTAGTCATTGTAAAAAGTTTATTAAAGCCATTTCTTTACAGGTACTTGAACATGGTTTACCGCCTGCAACATTGCTTAATGTTAATTTTCCAAAAGGCGACGGTTTAAAAGGCATTAAGATTTGCCGACAAGCGAATGCTAAATGGGCAGAAGAATTTGATGAAAGAAAAGACCCATATGAGCGCCCTTATTACTGGTTAACAGGTGTTTTTCAAAATAATGATAAAGGTGAAGATACAGATGTTTGGGCGCTGGAGAATGGTTTTGTTTCAGTAGTTCCTGTTCAGTTTGATTTAACAGCTCATCATGCAATTCCTGTTTTAAATACCTGGACATTTGATGTTTAGAAATGTAAAGAATTCTGTATTAATAGGTTTGGGTATCGGTGCTTTGGTGCCTGGTATACTAGTTGCCGGGGTATGGTACCTGATGCATAGGTTCGCTTTTTTAGCTAAAGCAGATCTTTTGTTGATTGGCTGTATTGCTGTAAATGCCTTATTAATGCATTATTTTTTTAAACAGAATAAGGATAATGTGGGCAGGGGTATTATCAGTGCAACATTTCTATGGGCATTTGCCTTCTTTTATTATAAAGTTACCCAATCATGAGATACTATTTAGTAGCCGGAGAAGCATCCGGAGATTTACATGGAGCCAACTTAATGAAGGCATTAAAAGTTCAGGATCTAAATGCGGAATTCAGATTTTATGGTGGTGATAAAATGAAAGCTGAGGGGGGTATTCTTAAAAAGCACTATGCTGAAATGGCATTTATGGGCTTTACCGAGGTTTTGTTAAATCTACGTACCATCCTTAAAAATATGAAGGCATGTAAGGCTGATGTATTGGAATATCATCCTGATACGCTGATTCTTATTGATTTTCCTGGCTTCAATTTAAAAATAGCAGAGTTTGCTAAAGAGAATGGAATTCGTGTTTGCTATTATATTTCTCCAAAGGTTTGGGCATGGAATCAAAAGCGTGTATTAAAAATCAAAAGGATAGTTGATAAGCTGTTTTGCATTTTGCCTTTCGAAGTAGATTTTTATAAAGAATGGGGCATGGAGGTCGATTATGTTGGCAATCCTTTATTAGATGCAATTGCTCAATTTACTCCTGACCCTTCTTTCAAAAAAACTTATGGGTTGAATGATAAGATTATAGCACTGCTTCCTGGTAGCAGAAAACAAGAAATTGAGCGCTTGCTGCCAGATATGCTAAGTGTAACAGGTCGTTTTCCCGATTACCAGTTTGTTGTTGCAGCGGCTCCTGATTTTGATGAGAATTATTACAAACAATTCATCTCGTCTGAAAATGTAACGCTGGTTTTTGAACGAACTTATGACCTATTGAATGTTGCCGCGGCCGCAATTGTAGCATCTGGTACGGCAACGCTTGAAACTGCTTTGTTTCATATACCGCAAGTTGTGGTTTATCGCGGAGGGGCAATCTCTGTTGCTATTGCCAGGATGCTTGTTAAAATAAGGTTCATTTCTTTGGTGAACTTGATTATGGATAGAAAGGTGGTTACAGAATTAATTCAGGAAGATTGTAATACACAAAATATTTCTGATGAGCTTGGCCTCATCTTAAGTGGAGAAGGCAGACAAAAAATGCTGGGCGATTACGAAGAATTATCTTCAAAAATGGGAACTGCCGGTGCATCAGAACGTACTGCAAAACTCATAATTTCGTATCTAAAGGGGATTTAGGAAGTCCCTCTGTTTCAGTTTTTTAACCTAGATTTATTTTTTAAAAAATATTCTTTTGTGAATTATTTTCCTTATTATTGGTATAGATAAAACGTTTTTATAAAATATAGCTCCCATATATTATGAGAAACAGAACCAACCAACCAGTAGTACATCTACACCAGGAATTTCTCCTTTTGATTGTAAGAGAAATTAGATTTTTTTTACACCCCACATTGTATGATCCTGTTGCTTTAAAAGCATCTTAATTATACCCTTTTCAGACTTTTCTTAAGCATTCCTTTTTAAGGTCATGTGCGTTGTTGCGTGCTTGTGATTTTACATTGGAATGGGGGTTTTTAGTACGCTTACTCTAACTAAATATAAACTAAAATTAAGCTAATGAAAATCAAACAAATTATCCTCGCAGGGATTCCAATGCTCTGTTTAACAGGGTTACAATCCTATGCGCATCCCGCTGATTACACCAAAATCAGTTCCGGTATGGGCAGTGTCGCCTTCTTTCAGGCACAGAAAATTGTGATTACAGGCACTGTGGTTGATGAAAAATCTCAACCTATACCTGGTGTAGGGATCAAATCTCTCAAAACAAACAAGTCTACCGTTACCAATGCCAGTGGTAAATTCAGCATTGAGGTAGATAATGCAAGTGAGCAACTCTCGTTCTCATATATCGGGTATGCTACTCAAACCCGGGCCGCGGGGTCTGGTGCTTCACCACTTACCATTAAAATGGTTCCTGCCGAAGGAGTTGAATTGGCAGATGTAGTGGTGATTGGTTATGGTACCTCTAAAAAATCTGATTTAACCGGTGCGGTAGGTACGGTAAAAGCAGAGCAATTGCAGGAACGTCCGGCATCTTCTCTAAATCAGGCCTTAACAGGAAGGATATCCGGAGTCCAGGTCAATACAAACTCAGGTCGGCCTGGCGGAAGAGCCAATGTCAGGATTCGTGGTTTTAGTTCCATCAACTCATCTAATAATCCTTTATATGTAGTAGATGGGGTTCAGTTGCCAATGGGAAATCAAGCCCAGGCCAGCCAGGCTATTGACTACATCAATCCTAATGACATCGTTTCTGTAGAGGTGTTGAAAGACGCATCCTCTACCGCTATTTATGGTTCCAGGGGAGCCAATGGTGTTATTCTGGTTACAACCAAGCGCGGAAAGACCGGTGAAAGCAGGATAGATTATAATGTAGATGTGAGTGTGCCGTCAGTTGGTCCTAATTTTCCGAAAGTATTAAATGCGAAAGAATTCCTGGCTGTGGAAGATCTGGCATATAAAAACATGGAAAAATATGACCCGGCAGGATGGGCAGCAGGTAAATATGTTACAAGAAACCCAGCCCTGGCCAGAAAGGATCCAAGGTTGTTTGATAGTAGCGGCAACCCTTATTTTGATACCGACTGGCTTAAAGAGGCTACTCAGAACAAGCTATCTCAAAATCATGAGCTTGGTTTTAGTGGAGGTAATGAGCGCACTACCTATGCCTTTTCAATCGGACACAGAAATGATCAGGGACTCATCAAGACCTCATTCCTCAAGCGATATTCTGGCAGGTTCAGTATTGATGACCAGGTAAAACCATGGTTAAAGGTAGGGGGTACGCTAAGCTACACCAATCAAAACGAAAATCTGGTAGATCAAAGTGATCAGGTGGCGCGCAGTATTGTAGAAGATTTTCCGTTTTTACCTGTAAAATACAGTAACGGTTTTTATGCTGATAACAGAGACTATCCAAATGCCGAGGGCCGTTTCAATGTAGTGCACAGGTTGTATGATACCAAGTTTTTACTGGGAACCCAAACAACCCTTGGCAGTCTGTATTCAAATATCAAGTTTGCCGAAGGTTTAGAAATGAAAACCATAATAGGTGCAAATGTGATTTCACAGGAAAATAATGAATACAGCGGGCGTACGCTAAATATCTCTGATCAGGGCTATGCTGCCGGACGTACCCGGAAAGAAGCCTTCTGGTCTATAGAAAATTTCCTGACCTACAACAAGCGCTTTAACGAGAATCACTCCATCACTGGTTTATTGGGGATATCCTGGCAGAAAAGCACTTTCAACAACATCAGCTCTGAGGTAAGAGGCTTTGCAACTGATTATTTTGAATTTAACAATTTAGGAGCAGGCAGTCTGAATCCGCAGGTCGGATCCAATAGATCGCTGCAACAACTTAACTCTTACTTTGGTAGACTAAATTATAGTTTTAAGGATAGATATTTGTTCACTGTTACTGGTCGTGCGGACGGCTCCTCGAAGTTTGGCGAAAGTAACAAATATTCGTTCTTTCCCTCTGCAGCAATTGCATGGAGAGTTTCTGAAGAGAATTTCTTAAAAGACAACCGCGTTATTTCTAATTTAAAGCTTCGCAGTAGCATCGGAGTTACAGGTAATTCGGAAATACCACCATACTCATCACTTCCCCTGCTGGGCACCAATTATCCAGCAGTTATTAATGATGTAAGAGTAGTTGGAACAGGTCTAAACAGACTTGCTAATCCGGATCTTCGCTGGGAAAAGACCACACAAAGCGATGTTGGTGTTGAACTGGGAATGTTTGGCGGCAAAATATCACTGGAGTTGGATCTTTATTATAGGAAAACCACAGACATGTTGCTGGATGCGCCGGTTCCACGTACAAGTGGTTTTGTAAATATCCGAAAAAATATCGGATCTATGGAGAATAAAGGGTTGGAAGCTCAATTGAATACCACAAACTTTGATTCAGAAGATTTTTCATGGAAAACGTCTTTTAATATATCCTTTAATAAAAACAAAATACTTTCTCTGGCAACACCTGCTGATATCTTTGGTATAGGTGGTCCTAACTTTACCAATCCAACTAATATTATCCGTGTTGGAGAGGCTGCTGGTTCATTCTGGGGACTTACCCGTTTGGGTGTTTGGTCTGAAGCAGAGCGTGCAGAAGCAGCTAAATTTGTGAGTTATCGAAATGGAAATACAATTCTACCAGGTGATATTAAATATCTTGATGTGAATGGAGATTATGCTATAAATGATGCCGACAGATCAATTATTGGTAATGGTAGTCCAGACGCCTGGGGTGCATTATCCAATACTTTCCGCTATAAGAGTGTTGACCTAACTGTTGAACTTCAATATTCAGTTGGGGCAGACGTGATGGACATGACTACTCACTCTAGTGAAGACAGGGTTTCTCTGGCCAACAGCTATGCTACGGTATTGAACGCGTGGACTCCTCAAAACCAGAATACGCAGATTGCCGAAATCCGTGATACTCGTGCCGGCTATGTAACCAATGTGGATACCCATTGGATCAAAGACGGTTCGTTCATCCGTGGCCGGAATGTGTTGCTTGGATATAACTTCGCCAATTCAATTGTACAAAAAATGAGGTTGAACAGATTAAGGGTCTATGTATCTGCACAAAACCTCTTTTTGATTACCAGTAAAGAGCTTCAGGGAGACCCTGAAACAACACCAACAGGTGGGTATGCAAATGACGGCAATAACGTATTCTCGCAGGGAATGAATTGGCACAGCTACCCAAGACCAACAATCTTCATGTTGGGTTTAAATATAGGTTTGTAATGTTTTTATTAAATCATTTTAATGATGCGATTAACACTTAAAAAAGATATACTGATGAAAATTAACATATTAAAACATATTAGCAGTGCGGCCCTTTTTGGACTATTACTGCTTGGATCAGGTTGTTCAAAGTTTCTTGAAGAGCGCGATCCTTCAAATCTGGCACCTGATAATTTCTATACCATACCGGAACATGCTGAAGCAGCGATAGCCTCAGTATATGCAGGGACACGATTTATTGGCGATGGGGCCGGAATCTTCTCTTCAAACTGGCAATTGCTGGAAGCAGTGACAGGAACTTCTACCACAGAGACAGCTCAAAACTCCGACCTAAATAACTTATACGGACTGATTTACGACCCGAATACGGGACATGTAATCAATTATTGGAATGGTATATATCGAGTTATTGCTCAGGCAAACCTGGTTCTTGAAAAAGTTCCAGGCATTACGCCTATGGATGATGCACAAAAGAAACGTATTTTAGGCGAAGCAAAATTCCTCCGTGCATGGGCATATTTCTATGCAGTAAGGTTGTGGGGAGATGTACCATTAATTACAAAACCACAAACACTACAGTCTGAGGATTTTTTCCCTAAGCGGGCTACAGCTGAGAGTGTATATACTTTAATTGTAGAAGATTTGATTGCTGCTGAAGAGGCGGGATTACCCTGGATGAATAAGAATGGCAGGGTTTCGCTGGCAGCAGTTAAGTCGGAACTGGCGTTGGTTTACCTGACAATGGCTGGCTTCCCATTGAGCAAAGGAGCAACCCATTACAAACTGGCAGCGGATAAAGCCAATGAGGTGATCACTTACGCAAAAGCGAATCCGGCAGCGATTGATCTTTTTGCAACTTATGCAGAGGTACACAGAGAAACATTGAAAAATGAAAAAGAACACATTTTCATGATCCAATACAATTCTGTAGTTGCAGGTAACCCAATGGACAATATGTATCCAAACTTCAAACCGGTTACATTTAATGGTGCATCGGGTACAGGAAGTACCGTTCCTACCCGTCAGTTTTATAATTCCTACGAAGCAGGAGATGAACGTGCCAAAGACCGGGAGGGGTATTTTTATACCAGCTACTTTACTAATGGTAACGGAGCTTTATTTCAACTGGGAGCACCTTATATATTCAAACACTTTAATACCATCGCCAATGGTTCTTCGGGCGTAGCGGGTACACGCAATAACAATTTGAATGTACCGGTGATTCGCTACGCGGAAATTCTGCTTGTCTATGCCGAAGCTCAAAACGAGTTAGGTGCTCCAACGCAGGATGCTTATGATGCTTTTAAGCGCATTCGCGATCGCGCCAAACTGGTAACTCCTGCATTTGGCACTTACAGTCAAACAACATTCCGGGAAGCTGTGTGGAGAGAGCGCTGGCATGAACTGTGTTATGAGCAGATCACCTGGTTTGACATGGTCAGGCTTAGAAAAGTATATAACGAAACTACACAGGGATTTGATAATTTTGTGGGACATGTGAACCTGAGTTCCAATCAACCTTTACAGAATAAACATCTGCTTTTCCCTATTCCAAGACCTGAGTTGCAAAACAATCCTAACCTTGCCCCTCAAAATCCCGGATATCAATAATATCAAATAATTAATCAGGATAGAGCCTGCAGTTATATTTTATACTGCAGGCTTTTTTGTGATTTTTTTGCTACAAAGCCTAGATTTTTATCAATTATATAGCCTCTTTTTTTGCCTTAAATTCCAGTAGTAATTGCTTTATTTTAAGGGGACTTAACTTCTATTTTTCCTTCATATCATTTCAAATTGTAACAATATTGTTTGTAAAAAAAGCAAAAAAAAAATTCTGGTTTGAACAATTTTCTTTAATATTGGCGTTGATAAAACGTTTTACTGAAATCTACGTATACCAAATATTCATGAAAAACCAACGATTATTCTTAGCCGCTGCTCTCTCACAAAACATTCAGGTTGTTCCGTTAAAAAAATATTTTCTTTTTATCAATAACCGCTTCAGGGTATAATCTTAGACCCTCTCTCAACTAATCTAATTTTCTCTCTTTTTAGGCTACTCCAAAGTAGAACCATAGACTTTTTATGCCTACGGTTTTGATATCTGGAAATAGCTGATAAAACGTTTTATCTGCTTTTGCAACAGTATGAACTTGAAACATTTAATAACACTAACTATAATTTAAACTAAAAACCCATGAACATTAAACTACTAATTGGTACGGGGGTATGTCTACTCTGTTCCATGAGTTTTCGAAGCTACTCTGCAACGGAGGGTTATCTGGAAACGAATAATTTAAGCCGGGCCTTATCTCAGCCAGATAGACAGGCTGTTGCGCGCAAAGTAATCATAACAGGGGTAGTCCTGGATGAAAAATCTCAACCTATACCCGGTGTTGGAGTTAAAACAGCATCAAATAAAGCTACAGTAACTGATGCTAACGGTAAATTCAGCATCGAAGCCGAAAGTGAGACGGAATTAATTACTTTCTCTTATTTAGGCTATGCAACGCAAAGTAAAGCTGCTGGAAATGGTACTGCGCCATTAACTATTAAAATGGCGCTTGATGAAGGTGTGAACCTTGATGATGTTGTTGTAGTAGGAGTAGGTTATGGAACATTAAAGCAAAAAGAGGTTACTTCATCTGTAGCTCACGTAGGTAGAGAAGATTTCAGACAAAGTGGTTCAAGAAACCCACTAGATCTTATCCAAGGTAAAGTAGCCGGTCTTCAAATTTCCAGACCGGGCGGCTCTAATCCGAATTCTGGTGTAAGCGTTCAGCTCAGGGGAGCAGTAACTGCTACGGGTAGCGGAACACCTTTATATGTAATTGACGGTATACCTGGAGGTAACCCTGATCTCTTGCAACAAGACGATATCGCTTCGGTAGACATCTTAAAAGACGGATCTGGTGCGGCCATATATGGTACCAGTGCCAATGCGGGTGTAATTCTAATCACCACCAAAAAAGGTAAATCAGGACCTGCCACATTTGATTACTCTTCATACTTTAGAAAAGAGTATATCCAAAACAGACCAGATTTCTTAACTGCTGATGAGTACAGACAGAAAATCGCTTCCGGAGAACTTAAACAACAAGATTTTGGTCATAGTACTGATTTCTTTGATGACTTGATCAATCACAACAATTTTTCTCAGAATCATAACCTGGCACTAACCGGTGGTTCGGATAAAACCAGCTATCGTGCCAGTGTAAATTACAGGAATCTTGATGGGATTGCCCGTGAAAACGGTCGCGAGGAATATGGACTGCGTTTAAATGTAAATCAAAAGGGATTAGATGATAAGTTAAATGTGCAGCTTAATTTAGCTACCAACATCAACAAAGCAAACATGTTAGGCGGTGGCGGTTGGGAAAGCGAGTCCACAAAAAACCCGACATTATCTAATTTTAATGACGATGGCAGTTACCGTTTTGACTTAACCAGTACCAATGAGTATGCGCGTTTAGCCCAGCAAACCTCGTACAGGAAACAACAAACGAGCTCTGCAGATGCAAAGGCAGACCTGGAAATTGTTAAAGGCCTGAAAGCGTCAATTTTCGGATCGGTACAGCGCAACAGCTATACGGATGGACAATATCGTTTAAAAGCCAGCGAAGATTCAATGGAAAACACAGATTTTCCGAGCGGCGGATACGCTTATAAAGGTGACTTTTTAGAGCAGAAATATGCCTTAGAACCAACAATTCAATATGAAAATACTTTCGCTGATAAGCATAAGATAACTGCCATTGGTGGTTATAGCTATAGATATGAAATTCAGGAGGCATCTAGCCTTGAAAACAGAGGCTTTATTAATGATGCATTTCGGGAAGATAATATAGGTGCTGGTGCAGCTCTGGGGGTTGGAAAGGCAGGTATGTCCAGCTCAAAATCTGACAACACATTGATTGCTTTTTTTGGAAGGGTGAATTATGTATTCAATGACAAGTATATGGCGCAATTTATTTTACGTCATGAGGGTTCTTCGAAATTTGGTAGAAATAACAGATGGGGTAATTTCCCCGCAGTATCTCTTGGATGGAATATGTCTCAGGAAAATTTCATGAAGGATGTTAAGTTTATCAATTATCTGAAATTGAGAGCTGGTTATGGTATGACTGGTAATGCTCCTACAGAAAACAATGTTTCTAGAGTTATGCTTGGCGGAGGAGGTAAATATCTGTTCCCAGATGGTAGTTATTATGAAACCTATGGCCCGAGAACAAATTATAATCCTGATTTGAAATGGGAATCAAAAAGAGAGCTAAATATTGGTGTTGATTTCACCATGTTCGATAATAAATTGACCGGATCAATTGATGTATTTAATCGCAAAACCAAAGACCTACTTGATAGTTACACGTCGCCTCAACCTCCATTTGTTGTTGAAAAGATCTGGACTAACGTTGGTACATTTTCATCGAAAGGAATTGAGTTAGCATTAGGCTATAAAGCCATTACTACAGAAGATTTTTCGTGGAATACCAATTTAACCGCAAGTACGACTAAGAACGTTATGGACAGCTATTCGAACTCTCAATATGTTGTTAAGTTTATCCAAAAAGGAGATATACAAGGTGCAGGTGATTTAGGTCAAGCTTTTACCATTTTTGAAGGTAAAGAAATAGGTGTATTCTATGGAAAGAGATTTGCTGGTTTTACAGATGATGGTAAGTGGCTATTCTATAATAGAAATGGTGAAAAGGTTAGAAATGATCAAATCAACAATTCAAGAGATGATTTAAATGCAACTGATCTTGCGCCAATTGGAAATGCAGTACCTAAATACTATGCTTCATGGGCCAACAATTTCAGATACAAAAACTTTGATTTAAGCGTCTTCCTAAGAGGAAAATTTGACTTTGATATATTAAATACAACGGCTTTAAGCTACGGCAATAAGTCTGCCTGGAGTGGGAATATCTTAAAAGAAGCCTTCACTAAATACAGTCAGATCAACGATACGTACATGTATTCTGATTACTATGTAGAGAACGGAAGCTTTGTGAAAATTGACGAGATCACTTTAGGATACAACTTCAAATTGAAAACTAAAGGCTTGAGAAACCTGAGGGTATACGTTACAGGTCAGAACTTGGCTACAATTACTGGTTATTCGGGTAATGATCCTGATTATGTATTGGATACGGGAATTGGTAATGAAGACAACGGAAGGTTTTTAGGCATCGACACCAGAGGTCCTTATCCAAGTACCCGTTCTTTCTTAGTAGGTCTAAATGTTGGATTTTAATTAATAAAAAAATGAAAAGTAAATCACTTATATATACCGCGTTGGTTGGCGCAATGTGTTTAACAAGCGCTTGTACCAAACTTGATGAAAATGCGTACGACGAAATTGCTGCAGATGATTTCTATAACAATAAAACAGAAGTGATATCTGCTGTTTTAAGGCCGTATACACATGCCAATGCTTGGGCTACCCCTTCCGGACAAGACGGCTGGTGGAGACTTGCAGAGTTATCGGGAGATCAATTGGCTTGGCCAACTAAAGGCCGCCATGGTGAAGATGGGGGTAAATGGAAAAGATTGCATTACCATACCTGGACTGTTGATGAAATTGGAATTAACTCTGCATGGAAACTGATGTATTGGGGTATGGGTCTTTGCAATAGCGCTATTACAAATATCGAGAATCGTGATATTGCAAAAATGGGTATCACACAAGCAGAGAAAGATGCTTATATCGCTGAATTGAAGTTGCTTCGTGCTTTCCATTATTTAAAACTAATGGACTTATTTGGTAACATCCCGATCTCGACAGTTATTCCAGAGGGTGCATCTGCAGATCTTCCAAATACTACAAACAGAGCAGAAGTATTTGCATTTATTGAAGGTGAGATTAAAGCAAATATAGAGAAAGCACCTAAGGCATCAAGAGCTACCCTCGGTCGTATGAATCAGGCAGCTGGTTATGCAATGTTGGCAGAGCTTTATTTGAATGCAGAGGCATGGATAGGCACTCCTAGATGGGATGATTGTATCGCAGCAACTGATAAAATAATCTCAGGAGAAGCGGGAGGACAAAATGGAACTATGGCTTTAGATCCAAACATTTCAGACCAGTTTAAAAGCACTAATGATCTGTCTAAAGAAGTGATCTTCTCAATTGCTTACGATTATAAAATTGCCAATTTTGCTACGGGCTTTCCATCAGAATTCTATCACTTTAAACAACAGGAAATCTATGGCGGTGGCCGTAATGGTAACGATGGTATTGTTGTAATTCCTGGCGTATACACCACCTACAAAGACGCTGACAAACGTAAATCTGATTGGTTGTTAATTGGTAAAATGGTTAAGTTTTCGGATGGAAAAACACCTGTTTTGGCTTCTGAAGAATACAAAGATCTGCAATTAGAATTTGTGGATAATATCCAGAAAAACAAAACTGGCTCTAAAGTCTCTAATATGAGTGAAGGTGAAGAGAACAGCGGTGTTCGTTTTAATAAATATAAATTAGGTAATCAATTTCCTGGACCAGGCGGAAAACCTGAAATTGATCCTAACTATAATAATACCGACTGGAACATCTACCGCTTAACCTGGATTTATTTTGCAAAAGCAGAAGCGATTATGCGTAAAAACGGTGGCGTTGCAACAGGGGAAGCAGTACAATTAGTCAACGATTGTAAAAAACGTGCATTCACTGAGGCTGACTGGGCTGCTAATGCATACACGACTTCAACACTTACAATGGATGAGTTGTTAGCTGAACGCGGACGTGAGTTCATTTTTGAAGGTTTCAGAAGGGATGACTTAATCCGATTTGGTAAATTTGCTACAGGTTTATGGTGGGACCATACACCTAGTAATGCAAACAAGGCTTTGTATCCAATTCCGCAGCAACAGCGTAATTTAAATTCTAAGCTTACTCAAAACCCAGGTTATAATTAAATAATAATTCCTTAGGATTTTCCTAAGTATCAAGAACGGGTGATTGTTAACAACAATCACCCGTTCTGTTTTTAAAAGTTATTTTATTTTCATATTATTGGGATACTAAATCGTTTTAAACCAAATATAAAACCCCTTAGATAGGTAATAAGGGAGAACCACACAAACATGAAACTAAAAACTATTTTAATCGCATTTGTATTGCTGCTCAATGTTGCATTTGCGCAACAGCCAGATCTGGTGCAATACGTAAACACCCTGCAGGGTACCAATTCTAAACATGAACTTACAAGGGGTAATACATACCCTACAACAGCACTACCTTTTGGCATGCATACATGGACCCCACAAACGGGTAACAATGGAGATGGCTGGAAATACCAATATTTTAAGAAAACCATTCGCGGTTTTCAACAAGCCCATCAATGCAGTTCATGGACAAATGATTATTGCGTATTTTCTTTAATGCCGGTTACAGGAAAGCTAGTTGTAAATGAAAATGATCGCCAGACTGGTTTTGACCACAAGAATGAAATTGCTAAACCTAATTACTACAAGGTAAAACTCGATAATGATGTTGTAACTGAAATTGCCCCAACAGAAAGGGGAGCGCACCTGCGTTTTACTTTTCCTAAGAATGGTAAAAGTTACCTTGTTTTGGACGGATACACCGGTTTAAGTGAGGTAAAGATCTATCCTAAAGAAAAAAAGATCACAGGGTATGTTCATAACGGCCGTATAAGAGACAGCCTGAATAGCTATTTCGAAATCATTTTTGATAAACCCTTTGTAAAGTATGGTACCTGGGATAACACTAATAATGCAATATCAGAAGGTACATTAACAGCACAGGGTAAAGGGAAGGGTGCTTACATCGAGTTTAAACCTGGCGAAATGGTACAAGCGAAAACGGCGTCATCCTACATCAGTGAAGATCAGGCAAGCTTAACTTTAAAAAGAGAGTTAGGGAAGTTTAAAACCCTGGATCAAACAAAAGCTGCGGGCGCAAAAATATGGAATGACCATTTGGGTAAGATCCTTGTAGAAGGCGGATCGGAAGAGGATAAAGCTACATTCTATTCTTGCTATTTCAGAGCAAGCTTGTTTTCAAGACAATTCTTTGAATATGATAAAGATGGTAAACCTTATTATTTTAGTCCGTATGACGGTAAAGTGCACCAGGGATACATGTTTACTGACACTGGTTTCTGGGATACCTTCCGTGCCCAGTTTCCACTAAATACTATTATGCAGCCTACAATGCATGGCCGTTATATGCAGGCAATGTTGGATGCGCAGGAGCAATGCGGATGGCTTCCATCCTGGTCATTCCCTGGAGAGGGGGGAAGTATGATTGGTAATCACGCCATTTCTTTATTGGCTGATGCCTGGGCAAAAGGGATCAGAACATTTAATCCGGAACAAGCGCTAAAAGCATATCTTCATGAGGCAACCAATAAAGGTCCATGGGGCCCCGCCAATGGCCGCCATGGTTGGAAGGAATATTACGAACTGGGTTACGTCCCATATCCCGAATACAGAGAGGCCACAGCAAAAACGCTGGAATATGCTTACGATGATTTTTGTGGCTATAATCTGGCAAAAATGACCAATAACGATTTCTATGCTGATGTATTTAGCAGACAGATGTATAACTATAAAAATGTTTACGATCCGGTTACCCGCTTTATGCGCGGTAAACAAAAGGATGGCAAATGGGTGCCTAATTTTGACCCCATCGAATGGGGTGGTCCGTTTACAGAAGGCAACGCATGGCACTATCAGTGGTCGGTATTTCAAGACGTTCAAGGGCTAATCAATCTGATGAAAGGCGAACAGAATTTCACTGCTAAATTGGATTCTGTATTTACTGAACCCAATAAAGTTAAGGTAGGTACTTATGGTGGCTTAATCCACGAAATGACAGAGATGGTGATGGCCAATCTGGGCCAGTACGCACATGGTAATCAGCCAATACAGCATATGATTTACCTATATAATTATGCCGGTGAACCATGGAAAGCACAATTCCATGCACGAGATGTAATGTATAAACTTTATAATTCTACAGAAAATGGGTATCCTGGCGATGAAGATCAGGGCCAAACTTCTTCATGGTATGTATTAAGTGCAATGGGTTTTTATAGCGTTTGTCCGGGTACAGATCAATATGTTATTGGCAGTCCAATGTTCAAAAAAATTACAATTAGTCTGGAAAATGGCAAGAAATTTATCATAGAGGGAAACAACAATAACAAAGAAAACTTTTACATTAGTGCAGCCGCGCTGAATGGAAAAACATATACCAAAAACTATATCACACATAGTGACATTACCAATGGGGGTATATTAAAATTTGAAATGAGTAATAAACCAAATCTGCAAAGAGGCCTTTCTGGTGATGATAAGCCTTTTTCTTTATCAAAATAAAACATGAAACGAAGAATCTTTTTACAAAACACCGGGTTATTGGCAGCCGGACTTATGGTAGACAAAGTATCATTTGCTGCAGCACCAGATTTTCCTGTTGTCAGAGTACCTGAATCAAAAAGACACTTTCAAAGTAAAGCTGTAGAAAGTGCAATAGCTGAATTCAAAAAGAATGTCAAAAACAAGGAATTAGGATGGTTATTTGAAAACTGCTTTCCTAATACTTTAGATACTACGGTAACTTATACAGAACAAAATGGTAAGCCTGATACTTATGTTATCACTGGTGATATTGATGCTATGTGGCTGCGCGATAGTACAGCGCAGGTAACACCTTACTTATCGCTTGTAAAGGACGATAAAAAACTGCATGATATGATTGCAGGTGTAATTAACCATCAGGTGAAATGCATTCATAAAGATCCCTATGCAAATGCATTTTATGGCGATGAAACAAAAGAAGGGGAGTGGAAAACCGATATTACCGACATGAAACCCGGTATTCATGAGCGCAAATGGGAAATTGATTCATTATGTTACCCAATCCGTTTAAGTTATCAATATTGGACGTTAACTAAAGATACAGCACCGTTTGATACAGCCTGGAGAGATGCAATTGCTTTAATTGTGAAGACTTTTAAAGAACAGCAAAGAAAAGACGGCCTGGGACCATATCATTTTCAACGCAAAACATCCTGGGCTACTGACGGCGTACCATTAAGTGGTTACGGATATCCAGTAAAACCAGTTGGGTTAATCTGTTCTTCTTTCCGTCCTAGTGACGATGCAACTATATATAACTTCCTTGTTCCTTCTAATTTCTTTGCTGTTATCAGTTTAAAACAAGCAGCAGAAATATTGAAGGCAGTAAATAAAGATACTGCTCTGGCAAATGAATGTATTGCCTTGGCAACTGAAGTTGAAAATGCATTGCAGAAATATGCGATTGTAACACACCCTGAATTTGGTAAGGTATATGCATTTGAGGTAAATGGATATGGCAGTTTCAATATTATGGACGATGCTAACGTACCTAGTTTACTGGCACTTCCTTATTTAGGTGCAGTAAAACCTAATGATCCCGTATACATCAATACACGCAAACTAATTCTTTCATTAGAAAACCCTTTCTATTTTGAGGGTAAGGCAGGAAAAGGAATTGGAAGCCCACATACGGGATTAGATAAGATCTGGCCAATCAGTGTTGTAATGAGAGGATTAACGAGCAACAATGATGCAGAAATTAAGCAATGTTTGCAAACATTGCAAAGCTGTCATGGTGGTACGGGATTTATGCACGAATCTTTTAATAAAAACGATGCTAAAGATTTTACCAGATCTTGGTTTGCATGGTCGAACACAATTTTTGGCGAGCTGCTTTGGAAAATTTACAAAGAAAAACCTCACCTTTTGGTGTAAATAATGGTCTAAGTAAAAGGGAGTTGTTTAAGAAAAAACAACTCCCTTTTCAATTATACCTAAAGCAGTAGTTTTGATTAGGCGAAATCGCAATTTTCCACTACAAGAGTTGCGGCACCTAAAAGTTCAGATTGTGATGCAAGATTCGAAACTTTTATTTCTGTATGATCAGCTAATCTGGGGATGCAGAATTCATTTATAGCTTGTTGTATTGGAGCCATTAAAAATTTACCAGCTGCCGCACCCCGACCACTTAAAACTATAAGTTCCGGATTCATAATGTGAATAAGTGTAGCAATCCCCTTTCCTATTAAAAAAGCAGCATCAGAAAGTATAGAGAGTGCTAAAGGATCACCCGCTCTTGCCGCATCCAGAAAATGATCTCCTTGTAACCTCGATTCATCTTTAAATAAGTTTTCCATACTGGAACTTATACCATTTGCCATTTCAGATCGTGCCCTTTCAACCAGAACCAATAAAGAGGTATCTACCTCTAAACAGCCTCTTTTGCCGCATGAGCATAATTTGTTACTTTGAGATAAAGGTATGTGGCTAAATTCACCCGCATAACCATTGTGTCCTTTAAAAAGATTTCCATTAATGATCATTCCAAGGCCTATTCCCCAGCCAATATTTATAACCATAATGTCATCGTAGCCTTTCCCAATACCAAATTTCAATTCTGCAAAGGCAATCAAGCTAGAGTCATTTTCAATAAATACCGGTAAACCAATTGATTTCTTTAGATAATCCTTTAAGCTTTTTTCGTCTGTGGATTTAAGAAAAGTATGATTAACTCCCTGTTCTGCATTCACAAACCCAGGCATTCCAATCCCAACTCCAAGGAGCTGTTCTGAAGGAATTCCAGAAAGTGCTATGTTTGATTTGATGAACTGGACTAATTTGGTTAATGCATCAGTATCTTCCACCAAGTTGAGTGGGAGTGTATAAGTTATATTTTGAGGTTTGTTTAGCAAATCATAAATAACCATGCGTGTTACCAGCTGATCCATAGCCACAGCGATGATATACATTTGTTTTTGCGGATTCAATGAAAAAGTCAAGGGCCTGCGACCACCACTTGAGGGGGCAAGGCCGTGTTCTAGAACATAACCATCTCTTACCAAATCATTCACCGCGCTGGTAATTAGAGGTAAGCTCTTATGACTAAGAGAGCTTAGTTCAGTTAAGGTGAGCATCTTGCTGTAATACAGCTGTTTGATCACTTCTTTTCTTAAGATGTGGTATTTTCTAATTGTTGCAGTCATGATACATGTTTTCCAGAGGCCGGTAGAGCCAAGAGTATGCCAGTTAAAATATTAATGCGCATAAGACTAAGGATAGCCGTTTAATTTATTATTGGGTTATTATTGTTCATAAGTGAACACGCATCGTGCAATTTGGGACAGCTCAATCGTTCCAGCACTTTGCGTTGTCTAAAATAATGAAAATTATTATCTCCAAGGATAATTGTTAGTATATTTATCGCATCCACCAATTAGGGGGCCTAACCAGTTCAATTTACTGTATGATCCACTTTACAAGACGAGCCTTTTTTAACGGAGCTGCGGGCTTACATCGGGCCTCCTACTCACCACCGATACTCTACTCGGTCGGGGTGATATGGTTATTCCATTAAAATAGGTATCTTTAGAATCTTATTAGCGCCTAATAGTGAACGATTTATCTATATTTAACTGGTCTCTCAAAAGAACGTTGCTGAACGTCTCGGATCCTATTGAAAGAGCCAAAATAACAGTATTCTTCATCGTTTTTCTGTTAAATTTCCCAAAACTTGCACTATCAGTTACCGATCATTTAATTAGTCATAGCTACGATAAACTTATTGGCGATTCAATTTCATTTCTCGTCTCAATTGTGGTAATTAAACTATTACTCTCCAGACCAGATATTGTAAAAATATTAATACACGTTGCGTTAATAGCAATTACCAGCTATATCATGAGGCATTTATTTTTTCATAAAATAAGCATTCCAATAATGCAGCATATTTTTATGGCAATGACCTTTAGCTTTTATGGGCTTGGTCGCCGGTGGGGTATCCTTTACTGTTCAATATTTACCGTATCGATGTGTTTAGCACTTATTAATCGTGGAAGCGACTTTACGGTTCTTAATAGTCAATATGATAATCATACCATTGCCATACTCATAATAGGAATTAATTTCATTGCCATAGCAGCATCTCACTACTACTTTTATACCGTCCTCTATGGTACACTAAATGAGAAAAAGATACTTAATGAAGAACTACAGCTTACTGTTAAGTCTAAAACAGATTTTCTTTCAACGATGTCACATGAGCTAAGAACACCCCTGAATTCTGTGATTGGAATGTCAAACGTTTTACTAAATGATAAACCAAATAAAGAGCAAAAAGAAAATCTGGATGTGCTTAAGTTCTCTGCCGAGAGTTTGCTGTCGTTGATAAACAATATTTTAGATTTTAATAAAATAGACTCAGGGAAAATAGAATTGGAATCGATTCCTTTTGATATCTCAACTCTGATTCGAAATGCCTGCGCAGGGTTCGGAGCAAAGGCTGGAGAAAAGAGATTAAATTATCATGTTCAAATAGATACCCAAATTGGAAAGCAACAAGTAATTGGAGACCCAACAAGGCTTGTCCAGATTATCTTTAATCTAGTAAGTAATGCCATTAAGTTTACCCAAAAGGGGATGGTGGAGGTACGTGCCATAATAAGAAGGAAAAATCAGGATGGTATTGTTATTAGGTTTTCAGTTAAAGATACAGGTATGGGCATCAGTCCTGAAAAGCAAAAAATAATTTTCGAACCTTTCTTACAGGCATCAAAAAGTATTACCAGAAATTTTGGAGGTACAGGATTAGGCCTTTCCATTGTAAAGCATTTGTTAGAGCAAATGGGTAGTAAAATAATGATAGATAGTGAGGTGGGTAAAGGAACCCGCTTTTATTTTGATATTAAATATGCAACAACGGAGCTAACTACTACTCCAGTTAAGGAAATTAAGCAAAAAGAGGTAAATATTGATCAGCTAAAAATCCTTCTCGCCGAGGATAATGCAATGAATATCTTGTTCATGAAAAAGCTGTTGTCCACCTGGAATGCTCAAATTGTAATCGCTGAAAATGGTGAAGAGGCATTTAGATTAGCTAATGAAAACTATTTCGATGTAATCCTAATGGATTTAAATATGCCTGTGATGGATGGGTATACTGCAACTAAAATGATTAGAGAAATTGCTGATTCCACTAAATCAAATGTTCATATCATTGCACTTACAGCCTCAGCCTCCGATGAGGTAAGGGAGAAAATAGAAGAGTGCAAAATGGATGATTACTTAAGCAAGCCATTTCAGCCCGAGGAATTAAAAGTGAAGTTGCAAATTGTTCAGGAACGTATAGCAAACTTTAATTCCTTATAATAGTCTAATTTCTGCCCTTTTATCTTCATTTCACTTTTTCAACTGTTTTTATCAGTTTTTCCAGAAGCTTAAATATTCCATCTAAAGCATTCTCAGTTGAAGAGTTGGCCATAATGATATAAGCTACATTTTTATCCTTGTTAATCAAAGTATAGCAGTAAAATGTACCCGCAGAACCCGCGTGTTCAGATGAATGCTTGTCGGGTTTATTTACATTAAGCCATCCTATAGCATAATCCTTTAATCCATAATGCAGGTAATTATAAGTCTCTGACTTTAAAAGATTATTCTTACCCCTTAATCCCGACAAGTTTAGCTGAACAAATTTAATATAATCGCTGATAGGCATACTGATGTCTCCAGCTGGTTCAATAAGATTTAAATTGTAATCTGTATGAGGAGATAGGGGAGTTAACTTGTTGTTCTCAATCCAATGTCCCCAAGGCTGATTTACATCAGTTCTGTTAGGCCATCCCAATTTATAGTTTAAATGAAGTTTTTTTGAAAGGACTTCATCTAGTAGCCGTTCCCATGTTTTTCCGCTAGCTTTTTCAAGCATGGCAGTGGCAACACTGTAGCCAGCATTAGAATAATTATAGGTTTCATTATTTTTTTCCAGCGCGTCATTATTGATCAGGTATTTTACAAACATTTTACGCTGCTCATCTTTGGTGCCGGTAAATTTGGGTAACGATTGAAACTCTGTCCCGCTGTTATAGGGTTTAATGAACGCTCTGTGCGATAATAAGTCGAGCAACGTGATTTCATAAAATGCAGGGTTAGCATCTTTTTTCCATTCCGGGAATAAAGTGAAAAACTTTGTGGCCCAGCTAATCTTTTTGTTTTCTACCAGATAACCCGCAATAAAACCTGTTATTGCTTTTGTATTTGACCCCAAATGAAAATAATCATCAGTGTTGGCTTTTGTTTCATTATTTTGAACATCAGATCTTCTAAAGCCCAATACGTTTTTCACTAGTACGCTGTCGGCCGTAAAAGCAGCATAACTTAGCTCGGGTATTTCATTTTTAACCCTTATACTATCAGCAAAATGAGCTAAATCCTGCCCCCTTGACGGGGAAAATAGAAAAAGAAGAATAAAAACTGATAAGATTTGCTTCATTACAGTTCGCTTACTCCGCCAGATCCAATCACGGTTTTTTCTATTGTAGGGTTTCCACTGTAATAAACATTACCAGAACCACTAATAAATGCTTTAATGGTGCCATCCGTTTTAATGCTAACAGTACCTGATCCACTAATCCTTGTTGATAGTCTATTGGTTACTAAGGTTTTTCCATTTAAATTTCCTGATCCACTGATGGTAATTTGTGCTGCATCTGTTTTACCGCTTATGTTTAGGTTGCCAGAACCGCTGATGACGCCCGTTAGCTTATCTACATCAATATTGGCTTTTATGCTGCCGGAACCACTTAACGTGGATGTAAATTCTCCACTGGTTAATGCGCCTGATACAATTATGCTTCCATTTCCGCTCATGGTTAAACTTGTGATGTCTTTTGCCGTTACATATGCAGTAATTGTTTTACCTTCATATTTTTTTGCCCAGCTTGTCCAGCTGTTCTTTGGGCGAATTACCAGGATGTTGCCCTTAACTTCACTTATTAATGTAGAAATTGCCTCTGCATCCCCCTCAAATTTTAAGCTTTCGGTACTGCCCATTTTAATCACCACATTAATAGGCCCACCTGCGGCAACACCGGTAAAGTTTTTTACATTTCTTTCGTCAAAAGAAGAGGCATCTATCTTAGCAAAAGGAGGGAAGACTGAATTATTATTTTTAGAAATTGCATTGGACCCAATGGTACAAAATAAGGCGGCAAATAGAAATGTCTTCTTCATCTTTATCTTTTTAAATTTTATATGTCTAAATAAACGAATTAATGTCTAAAACCTTGTGTAAAGAGCTAGTTGAATTACGTTGTTCATTGTAGAGGAGTTTAGCCCCTTAGAAGTTTGATTAAGATAGCCAGCTTCAATATCCACCTTTTTACTTAATCTATATCCCGCTGCGGCGTAGGCACGATTTTGATCAAATACATGGCCGTTTAGTTCGTCTTTATTTTGAAGGTTTAGAAATACCTCATTTTGTAAGGCTACAAATGGTCCTTTTTCAAAATCCTGTTGACCTTTTTTTAGTGGCACAATAAATCTTAAAAAATACCTGAAGCGTTGTGAAAAAAGATCATCTGTTCCGTTTCTTTCTATAAAACGTTGCTCTGTTCTAAACCTGTGACTGGTAAGAATTGTGCTGATTTTATGTTTATAAATATATTGCTGCCATATCCTATGCTCAGTCAACTTGTTATCATTGGTGCCGATTAACTGGGTGTGAGTTTCATTTAACAAATAACCTAATGTCACTTCATTTTTATTATTAATATAGTAGGTTAAGCCGGGCCTGAACATGAAATTTCTTAGCTGGTCCCAGTTGTCAGCCGTTCTTAGTTGAACATCAAGATGGGCACCCCATTTATTATTTATTTTAGTAGTGTTCATTAAGAATAACCAACCGCTGTTTTGTTGTATGGTTTGGGCAATACCGGCGGTGCAAAATAGGCTTAATGCAGCGAGTAGAAATAAGGAAAGGCGCATAAAAATATTGTTCTATTTGTGTGTGTTGCTAAAATAGGAACAAAATTTAATATTTATAAAAGCTTATTTTATTAGAGGCTGTTCTTTTAGTTTTCAAAACTATATCCAGACTCTGCTTATCTGATTTTAATTCATCTATTTCGTTATTTAATTTGCAAGGTTTCTAAAATTAATTACTTTTGCCCCACTCTGGTAGTTTTCGAACTATTATTAGCCAAGGGGGATTAGCTCAGCTGGCTAGAGCGCTTGCCTGGCAGGCACTCGGGCATCAGCCTCAGATGCACTTTAAAGCTTTATTTATCTTCTCATTCTACTTCTCACACGAATTTCACACTGTATCTAACCTTAGTTATCTAATTTGTTAATTAATGCAAGTTAATAATGTTTGCTAATAGGTGTGTATTGTTTCGTGGTTGTTTCTACTGAATCTCTTTAATTGTACATTCCAGAGGCATCTCTTTACAGCTTTGATTGGCTGTTCTTGTTTATGTATCATATGTTTATTAATTATAACACTCAAACCAAGCTTTCAACACAATTAAGCAAAGGCAGGAACGGAATAAATGGGCTGTGTGATGTCATGTTAGCGTTTATGCCGTAGTTCCTTTAAGCGTATTGTGGTGGCAAGCTTAACTTTGTGTGATGATTAATGCACTCTTCAATTCACTCTATCTAATACATACAAAACTTAAGGCTGCCTCAAAAAGGCTAGGAGTGTACCAATTATTCCAGTAACCCTCGTTTAATACAATTGCGCTGTATGCCTTCTAGAGCGTTGATGAACTCAGTTGTGTCAAGAAAATAACTTGGGTAGGCCTTCTTGAGCGCTCTCATGTTCATTGCGGACACTAATACTACAGCATTCTTATTGATGTCAATAATCTTTTCCAAAGCAAGATACCTATCTGTAGCTATCTGTAGCTGTGTTTTCTTATATAGTATAACATTAACATTCATTGCCACAAAATCGATGTTCAGCAGATAATAGTGATTGACATGAGTAGTTTCTGTCATTTTATCAATTGTCACTGTAATAGCTCGAAGCGTTTTAATAACATTTAACTCGTCACATAAATGATAGCAATTGACCATTAGGTCATTCATCGTTAAATCTTTATGGGCCTCTAACTTAGGTAATTGCTCTTTGATCGCAAATAGAGAGCTAACTATTTTGAAGAATTCCAGCCAAAGCTCAGATCCCTGACTTGATTTTAACGATGTGTTTGTTATCAATCCAACCGTCTCAACCGCTGTGGCCCAGTTATGCTGTAACTTTGTCCTTATCTGCAACTCAAGCTTTAATCCATTGAATTTTTGCTGTGTTGAGGAATACTCATAAACGAAATGTATACTTCTGTAGCCTGATGTTTTGGGTGTTTTTATATAGTCGGTTGTCCTCAAAAGCTTGTGACTTGTACGCTGACTATCAACTAAGTTATATAGTGTCTTTAAGTCATTCACATCTTTAAGAACAACCCTATATCCCGCGATATCTTGCATTCCACCCAACCCCATATTGGGGTTAAGATCTAACTTATACTCGATAGACGTTAATCTTTTTAGCCTCTGGGATGATATTAAAGCTTGAAGGTTATTTTTAGCCATCAATCTCAATAATGCATTCTTTCTGCCAAAGAGAGGAAACACATGATTAGAACGCCACTCATTAATGATTTGCAATGCTGCATTTCTCTCTTCCTGAGACTTTGCTGTCATTAGAGCTTCACCTGCTTTGCTTATTTTCTTCCTACTGTACATTTACCTGCTATTTGAACTTATTACGTTTAAACGACTTTGATACTGCTTTTTAGTGCCTCTTGGGAGCAGATCTGGTATGGGGTCTTACATAAGTTCCATCTTTGCGGGTATATCCTTTTACATGAACAGTACCACCAGAGCTAGACGTGGTCTTTGTAGAAGTACCTGAGGATCTTGTGCTACCTGAACTTGTAGTCGAAGTAGAAGTGCTTCGAGAAGAACCTAATGTAGATGCATATTCTTTATGTACATAGCCTAAGCCAGTAATATAAACAAGGTTTGCATACTCGGCTGCACTTAATTTTGTTTCTTTAATCACTCTTTGTGGTTTCCTTGAATAGCCACTAAACGATCCCCACTGCGTGAACCTCTTGGATGATTTACCGACAGTAATATAATTATTACCACTTGGAATTACGGTAACAACTTCATCGCCTCCGTTCGAATTGTAAATCTCTGTCGGTTGGTTTGACGTTATGAGGTAGTAGTTGGTTGTACACCCCATCAACATTAGTATCGGGAATAGCAAGAGCGTTAGTTTTTTCATCCTGAGTTAATTTGTTTTAAATATAGAATAAACTTTTCAGTATTGATCTTTGTCTCACCGCGTTGAATAGAAGTGAATCTTCCCAAGCAGTTAAGATAACAAAGTCATACCTACCTACACTTTTATCTGTAATTTGGGTTTATACCCCCTATTTATAAACTGTAGGTTTTACGCTTTGAGCTGATGAATTGAATCAAAATGCATTTTGCTGCTGTTCTGACTAGTACTTACTGAGATGGAGAAAGTAAGGCAGGAAAATGCTGATACAGGTGTTTGCCAAGGGAGTTGCAATTGGGTGAATGTGGTTAGGGGTGTTTGTTGTTGCTAATCCAACCTTTATGCCTTACAAGGTAAAAACATATCTTGATACTCAAGTGCCCTCCTTTTAAACAGACAGGAACAATTTTACACGTACCTTCAGCTCTAAAATAGAAAGGGCACATATTCTTACAGCATCCGGTTACCGGGCTTACTACTTTTAATGGTACAGACTAACAATAATCATCAATCCCATCTCCACCCGTCCACTCTAAACCTTGCGCTAAGCAGTATTGCTTTTCTGCTCCTTTCTCTTCGAAGAAAGTGCCTTTGCTAGTATGCACGAACATACCATCTTCAAATGTAACCTCTGCAAGTGCCCAACCTTTCATTCCTTCTTCATTATGCGTCATAACATATATCGATTGCCCATCATTTATCACTACGCTCTTGTAGACAACTGACGAGTACAAATCATTAACACAAAACACAGCATCTTCGGTTAGCCTATGACTATAAGCTTGTATTGGATCACCTGTATATTCTTGCGGACAACATGGAAATTCAGATGGTTTCTGCCAATTACGTTGCAAAGCGTTAGGAGTAATTGCTTGGACTAACACGGGAAGCTGTTCCATTGATTCGTATTTGGTATTACGATTAAATAACCACCCTTCTAAAGAGCCGCCAGAAGGAAGATTGTCACTTTTCGCCCAAGCCAACAACCGCTCCCTACTCATATCTGCTTCTTGTTTGCTTACCGTACACATCCAATCATATTTACGGTCTGGGAATTGTCCCTTGAACTTTGAAGGCTCAGCAAGGAATGCTTCGACACTTCCGCATATTATCGCTAATCTTTTCGCAGTTATGGGATTGAGTAATATGTTTTCTAACCGTGTAACCCATCTAAGATTCTCAGGTCTGTTGTTCTGCCTATTAGTATCTATGTGGTCTACTACATGCTCTTTAGTTGGGGCTTCGCCGTGAAATGCGGTTGCAACTATTCTATGAACCGTAGCAGAAGCAATCTCTAGATAACCACTATTAAAATTTAGATTACCATACGTCCACTGGTTATCATACTTACGTGCTCGTCCACCAAGCTTAGAATGGCGGTATACCATGCCGTTATCTCTTACTGAGTAAAGTTCTTCCTTGTAGGTACAGCGTATATCGTCTTTTAAATCAAATAGATTCATTACAAATCAATCGTTATTAGTCGCATTGCTAAATATATTCATCTTTGTTTCCAAACATCGCTGTAAGATAGCAGTTTGCTTTCACTCTTCCATATCCATTTATTATTGTAAAACCTATTGTTAAGGGGGGAGTACAGATTTTGGATATTGGTATGATGGCACTGTTGAGTGAGTAATCCAGCCCTTATCTTTTAAAATGTGAAAAGTGTCATTTCAAGCTGCGAGTTATTACCTTTTAAACAGTCAGGAACAACTGCTTACCTACCTAATAAGAGTAAGCAAGAGGATGCTTACCACTGTCGGTTGGTGGTATGTGAAATGGCTCCATCCAAGAAAAAGGTTGGTTTGTAACATTCTATCGATCTGATAATGTATTGCCATTAAAGATGTCCCACTTGACAGAGCTATACGGTTCAAAACCAAATCCCATTGACTTGTACAATGTAAATGTGTCTGGTAGAAGCGCAAATTCTGGTCTATATTTCTTTATCAGCGTGAACTTCATAGTTTGCATTTCGCGATAGTGAACAATGTCGTATTCAGCACTCACATAGTCTTCTATTTTATAATCCTCGAACTGAAAGTCCAGCCTATCGACTATTGTCAACGTCCCTGAATATGTTCTGTTCTCCTTTGGTCTAAAAGGGTGCCTAGTTTTATCGGCATATAATTCGAATTCAAACTGACCCAAGAAAGTATAATGGGCTTCAATTACCTTTTCACAATGATATTCGCCATTAATCGTCCAATGCTTGAGCTCGGCATAGTCTAGCTCTCCCTTGAAATAACCACTGTCATCAGTGTCTCGAATATTAAATATGACACCAGCTTTGACAAACTTCCCATCTGCCGTAATAGTCGGGGCTGTATAGGCGGCATATATCCCGTCGATGGTATCAAAGTAGCTTGTAGACCATAGTCGCTTTTGAGAATAATAAAACCAGACAAGTAGTATGAATGGTGTTGAGACACCAATGATGTTGCTAATGTCATCAAGACTTAGGCACCATTTAATGCAGACAAATAAGAATGCACCAACAAATACTGTTAGCGAAATAATTAATGTTCGGTTAAAGCTCATAAGGAACGGTACTCTGATTAATATAAGATTAGGGATAACTCTGGATCGCCCTGGACAAGGAATGAAGTATTCTCCTTACGTTTATAGTAAACCTCAATGCCAGTGTTGATTCTCAAGGGGGGGGCATCATAAGAGAAGATTTCTGGGACTTCGCCCCTAACGGCTTTTTGTCGTTTTGAATAAAGCTTGAATATTACCATGCCGTTGAAAGGTTATTGTGAATGTCATTTCTCATAGATGTCTACTTACTCTGCGGAGTTATTATTTTAGTCATATCAATGATTGAAGGCATGTCATTGTTTGATTCAGAGGATGCTATATATCCTGTTTGTCCGGCATCATATATAGATTCAGCCACCTTCATCAAGATAGCATTGTAAGAAGCAGGATCTAGCTTATCGGGAGCCTTAGATAGGTATTCAAATGACTTTAATGTATTGGCTCTATGCTTATTTAGGGTGTACAAGTGCATGTTAACTCTAAATTGTTTAAACGCAAATGAAACCAAGAAGATGCCCATGCTAATAGTAACGATTCTCCCGATTATGTGTAAAGTGACCTCAGGAGTATACTCATTACCGCCGCTAACAGGAAACATGCTATCTAAGCTTAGAAATAAAGACACTGTTGAGACAATAAATATAATAGCAAAGCACGCCCATATTTGTGCCTTACCTATTCCCCAACCAATGTCCTTGCCATCTTCTGTTCCCTTAGAGCCAAATAGATTAGAATGCTCCAGAGCTTGCTTATCAAAGATATCAGCATATAGTTCTACTCCAATTTTTCCAACCTGCTTATTTAGGATAGCCAATGAAGCTTCTGCCTGCTTATTTAACTCTCTGGTTTGTTCAGTCAAGGTTTCGAACTCAGCCTTAATTTGATTCACAGGCAATGCATCACTAACAACCTTATTGACCAGCTCTTCCATATTCTGCATAGTGGCCTGTTGACCCTTTAAAGCAAGTATATCAACGTAAGCCTTTAAGTAAGGGATAGAGTAAAGCCTGCCATTGTTATTGTAGTCAGAAGGCGCATCATATGTCAGCCCGTCATAAACAGCATATGGATATATCTTCTGAGGTGGTTCATTCCTTTTAGGGAACAAGTTCAGAAACCTCTCTACTAGGTTTTCTAGGCTATCTTTAAACCAAGGCGGTAATTGGCTTGATGGGGCGTGATCTGCAATATATAGAATGTCATCTCTAAAATGTTTTAAAGCCCAAATCTCCGTCCCATCTATAATGTTTTGGTAGGTCGTTGTAATAAATTCATCTGTCTTGTCTTGGACATCTAAGTAAGGTATTGCCATGAGCTTTGTTAATTATACATTAAATGTAAGGCTTATAAATTAAACTACAAATTAACTCATTATGCTAAAATTTGCTCACCGCCTGCTCATGGAACGAAGGTCAATGGAGTAAAGCTACTTCTGTAGCGTTCCATTGATATGTTTTCACTAAGAAAACACGAGGGTTGGCGGAATTGTTGATTTGTCGGCCTAGAGCATTGCCCTTTCAACAATTGTGACAAACCGAAGCCTGAGAGACCCGCAGGTGAGCCACACAGAGAAAAGCGAGGGATTTATTAGTCACGAAGTGTTTAATAAAAACAGAGTAGCTTTTCATGAGCTGCGCCGCTTGCTGAAAGCCAAAAATGATGACAGATTGCATGTGGGCAGGTTAAGCCAGGCTGCTAAGCCTAGCTGAGTGTGGTGGGGCAAGTGAAGCGTAGATGTGCTTGTAAAAGCTTATCAAGCGAACGTGATCTGGCGTTATTTTATGGCCAGTATAGTAGCGGCTCATACGTATGTTCCTGGGTGTGGCTTTGTTCAAAACCCACAGGCCTATAATAGCACGAATAGTCCGCAGTATAGTTTGTAGATGGTCACTACAGGAAGTTTACCTTATAAACGAATGACTAAAGGAGGGCTTTCCTCTCTTATGCACCAAAAGAGCGCAAGCCCGAATTTAGGAATGTCGATCTTTTCTATATAAATTAGTAGCGATGGTACTATACTTGTACCAAATCACGTCATGACTGAATTAGATAACGTAATATCACTTCAAACAAATACTGCAACCGAGCACTTGTCATTTGCGGCTCGTTATCTGGTTGGCATAAACTTCACGTTTGATTTGACAGTGCTATCTGAACGATTTGCTGGAACCTGCCATTTCTGTGTTAGGAGAGATGAAATAGAAGCTTTGTGTTCGGAGTTATCATCTATGCATTCAACTCTCAAAGGTATGGCTAGGCTTAACGATAATGACTCGGATGCTTACGTTGAGTTCGAAATTGAATCTGGTGGATGGTTATTTGTAAGCGGTCAGGTAGGAGGTTCTCATGGAGATCACTTCGTAAGGTTCGCGTTTAGGACAGATCAGACGTGTATACCAAAGTTCCTGAATGATTTTAAGAGTTTGCTAACCAGCAGCTATTGAAACAATCTAATCCAATGCATTCACGGCTTAAGCTACCCCCCCTCTTGTGAAGGGGGATGGATTGGAAATGTGGTTAGGTAGACTAAACAAAAGGATCACTAATAAGCCCCTGCTCATACTTGAAGTACTCCCATATTATTTGATCTGGAATGTTGCTATGGTTAAAGTTCTTTGCTAGGTTATATTTCTTAAGTAGAAACAAAAAGTTAGGGTTACCATATCCGGTAACTATAGAGTTATATACTATTGCATATAGTTCGTTTTGTGAGAGCTGTGCCCTAACTAAACTTGTATAAAAAGACCTTCTGTCATCAGTTATCAATGGTGACAGGTGCACATACTTGAAGATATGATATAGCTGCCGGAAATAGTGGTTCAGTGTATTCTCATACTCATAGTAGATTTCCTTGTATCGAGTATTTAGAGCTTTCTTTATGTCGTCAAAGCTTGCGAATGGAATAGGTACAGATTCAGTGTAATATCCAAAATCGTCTTCCAAAGATGGGGGTGTATAGCCTCTAGAGAAGTGATCTAGCTGCTGCTTCCAGACAATAAAGACATCTTTTCCATTTGAGATTACGTGATTAAGGTGTCCACGTGATGATGAATAAGTAAGATCTTTTACAGTGCTTGAGTGTAGTTGTAATAATTCGAAAAAGGTATTCTCGAAGCCTTGGGTTTTGAAAGTGTTGGACTGATCGATGTAAACCATTCTAGTGTCCTCAAGCTCTTTGATCTGTAAATTGAGAGCATCTTGGTTTATCTTGATATCTTTCCTTTGCTCCCTTAAAGCAAGGTAAAATAAGATTACACTAGCTAGTGACCATACAATGCCAACAGTGCCAGACAGGAATGACCCCATATTGCTTAATCGGGATGTATCAGCCTTTAAGTCGGTAGTCATTCTTGGCTGATTCCATGAGAAGGCTATAATGCCAATTAGAGCAACAATCACCCCAATGCCCAGTAGTAAGAAGGCCGCAATCTCTATCGATCGAATTGACAATAGTGGTTTTGGAATAGAGGGTTCTGAGGGTGTCATAGTTTTATTTTCTATCTAATATACTTTATTGTGCAATCATATGCAGTATGTCTTCACAAGTCCCCAACCAATTGTAAGTAGCAAAAGAGGGAGAGGCATTGTATGCGTCTTCGACCCATTACCGCATTCGATATCCATCAAAACAGCTAATAGCCAGAAAAGTTGTTAACAATTATTTCATCTTAAGGTCCATTAAACAGTCTAAAGCAGCCCTTTTTAATCAATGAAGCATGATGGACGTCATGATCCCCACGCATATGTTAACAACTTAATGATCGTGTGTTTATGTGTGCTTGGCCATTATGGCTATCTTTGACTTAGAATTCATCCACTATGATTGGCAATAATGAAATACTTAAAGAGCTAAAACATAAAGAGTCGCGATTGATCAGCGAACTTACTAAAGTTCAGCTTGCAATCAAGGCATTTGGCGGGGAAGAGGCACTCAACGATTTAGTTAGTGTTGGGAATCTATTTGAATATGGCGGTAGTAGCATTCCACAACCTGAGTTCGATATAAATGCGACATATGATGAGAAAATACTATGGGCATTACGGAAGTTGGGTCGACCTTCAAATGTAAAAGAGATAGTTGAGATCTTATTACAAAGTGGTGAAGTTAAAGGGAAAGTTGCATTGATTGGAAGAGTGACCCACAACGCCTCTAAGATGTACAGGGCGAAGAAAATAGACGCAGACGCGACACGACGACAATACAGGTACTTCATTGGTAAACAGAAGTCCTTTTAAACAAAAAGCCTGATGTGAATCAGGCTTAAGATTGTAAGATAACAGACGGCCAGTGCAATTAATGTTGCAGACCACATTAGAGTCTTGACATGATGTCAGCCCTCATTAGGTGACATTCACACGTCAGCAGTCACTGTTGTTTTAATGCAGGACACAAATTGCAGCTTGTGTTTATGAGGTGTGCCGTATGGTGCACCTCTCCTGTTTTAGTCAAATATAGAAATAATTTAATAAATCAGTTAGAGACATTGTGCAGCGACCGTGCTATTAACGTTTTCTCCTCGATCAGTTCGCTAACATATGTAGTCAAGGCTGACGATGGCCGATCTAACTTGAGCTCTTCTGCTCCAATGTCATTAATCCTTAAAGCTTTAGATGTTTCAAATAGCCCCCAAAACCCCCACCAGCCTAATAAGGATGTCTTATCTTCCGCCGATTGTTTAAGCTCCATAAGGCAATTATTACACCCAATGTGCAATTGCTTTTTAACATTTGTCGCAAGTAGACTTGTTACGGTAGTTAATTGGATTGCATTAAGCTTATATTCATTGCTGTTACATATTGGACAAGGTAAATCTCTAATCTCATTACATTTGTCTAATATAAGTTGGTTAATCAGTTCTTCTTGTTTAAAGGCATCATCAATTGATTTGAGCAATGGTAAATCTCGTTTAACAACCTCTTCCTTCAGGACCTGTAGGCCATCCGGTGTTAGGGTAAGTAGATCTTTGCCAACGAGAGAGCGAATCTTTTCATCCGTTAACGTAGAATAATGTTTTCTTATTGTTGCTATATTCTGATTCATGATAACTATTATTGAACTATTCTCCTTTAAATCCACTTAATGGTTAAAGCATGTTTATAAAACCAGTGTAAACATGCTTGTTACTCCCGCGCTTGACTTCAAGAACAAATCTATCGCCTTTAGGATCTATTATGATGCAAAATAAGACATTAAACTTAGCCAGATTGCCGTTGTCATCTAAAGTATTCCATATATAATTTGTCTTAGAGCCACCTAACTTGTCCTTCGTTTTTTCTTGTCTGCTATGGCTTATGTATTCCAATGTACCATCAACTGAGATATCTTCATCTACCCATGCTGTTAACTTTGATGCGGATTTCTCACTACTCAGCAAAGCAAACGATAGTGATCGCGTTTTAGTTAGCTCCTGTAAAGTTGGCTTCCCATTAAGAGTGGCAGATACTACAGGTAAATCAAACATGGCATCCTGTGCCACTACTTTATTTATAAATAGGAATAATGCGCCAATTAAAATAACTGTTTTCATATGTTTTGATTAAGCAAAGTCATTAATTAATCTAAAGCCCATAATACGAACAACACTATGCCCCAGTATAATCCAAAGGCTATTACTGAAAGTACAATTGGATTATTGGTGGGTACGATATTTTCTATAAAGCTATCAAAGCCCCCTAGTAGCCAGATGTAAACTAAATATAAAATGTAACCAATCAAGATGAACCGTCTAGTGGTTTTTTTTAATGTGGAATACTTTGTGAGTGCGGACATTAGATTTAAGTTAATACCGATAGTCCCAACTCGGCGCGTTAATAAATGTAAAAGCGTGGAACTGTAGCCAATCCGCGCTTGAGGCCCTAGGAAGCCCAACACAACAGAAAGGAACAGCCCACGCTTTTGCGCGGACGTTCACCATCTGTTCTTGTTGTGTTTAAAATTTCCTAGGTTCCAAGCACAAGAACAAAAGCTAACGCTTTATATCTTATATGTAATTCTATGTTATGTAGTCTACTATCTGTTATGTTCCTCCGATTTTAGTTCGTATTACTACAAAGCTAATGAAGTTTAACGAAACTAGCGTAACCACCTGTTGCATTTATTCAGTCATAGCTACAGGCTCATCAATTAAAAAGGTTACGGTGTCATTTTCGCCCTCTGCAAGCCTGCGGTAAAAGAATCCTCGAATATCCTTGGTATTTGCATCTATTCTGATGCAGGATTCTATGTCAACTGCTGTTTCCTCTTTCATACTTAACCTTATCACTTGCCGCATAAATTGGTTATGAATGAATGTTCCAAACCTTAGTACAGCTTCGCTGTCAAAACCAATATATATTAGCAGGATAGAATTGCGGTTACGGGTTAACGTGATGTTAAAGAAGTAGCTAATATACTCCTGTACCAGACTATTATTGTTGTTTGGTAGATGGTTAACAAGTACACTGGTCCTGTACTTCCTCGTTTCAAAGTTGCTGACCACTGCTCTAGCTGATTCTGTAATAAGAGAGAACACTCTGATTACCTCGCTGTTCATTTGTTGCTCTGCACTGAGTTCATTCTCGATTGTTGCTTTCTTTGCTTTCATTTTGATATGGTTTTGTGTTGTGAATAGTAGTTTGTAATTCATTTAAAAGGTGAGATGCTTTCAGTTGCATCCCGTCGGACTTGGTTACCTTGTAAAACAGTAAAGGCCTGTCGTTGAAGTTGGCAAGCCTTACAGTGGGGTTAAAGTTGATGGATGAACCTATCGGGTTGCACCTGTAGGCAGGTGCGGAAAAAGGTTGCGTAGTCTGCTTGTTTCACTACTTCCGTACTAAAACTCTTCATAGCAAACTGGTTAATCAATTGCTGTATTTCTGCTTCCACAGGGCACTGATCGAATTGGTATTCAATTCTATAGTTACTTAGAATATCACATTCGAGGTAGAAGAAGAATGATGGTGTGATTAACGTGTATAGACCATGTGAGTCGGTGGGGTCAAGCTCATTGTTAAGCAGGATGATAACTCTATCCTCCTTGTTAGGTAGCTTACTGTACAGCTCTTTGGCCTTTTTGACTATTGTGTGAAACATTCCTGCAATAGCAGGATTGATTGATTTTTGACTACTCGTACCATGCAACGCAGCGCGGGTGGCATTCTTATATACGCGCCTAGTCGAGCTTAATCGAGCTTCAATTTGCTTTTGTGCCTCTAAATTCTTTTGAATTTGTCGATTGTGGTTGAGTTCTGGTCTCATTCCTGATTGTTTTAAAAGGTGAATTCTTCTGAGTTGACTTCTGTGGTAAAGCGGTTCTATGTAGCTGTATATCGCTTGTAGAATCTTTTTGCTTTCCTAAGAGCAAGATTCGGGGGTGATGTCCTACCTGGTTCAGTTCGGTCTCAACACGCAAAAAATTATTTCTGGGCACTCTCTTTAGAGAGATAGGGGTAACGCTGTCACCTTTTAAAAGAATAGGAAAAACTGTTAGGTCAGGATAGCCTCGTTGAGCGGAACATGTATATGAAACCGTTTACAAAGGGGTTGGGGAGGGGTAGGTATTGAGGAACGACTTCAAAAAATATATTATTATAAATACAGGCATATTCTTACCTTTAGCTTAATGCTCCAACACTTCAGATGCCTCGCTAATATGGCTCTCTAGCTTGATTTAGGCTCAAAACAGTAAGGATTAGACTAGCTAGTTGTGTCGTAGCAGATCATTGTTAAAGTGATTTAAAAGCCATTAATGAGGTTATGAATTCGGAAACGACAAAAAAATTATCTATCCTATTGCTTTGCTTGTTCTTCTTCGCGTGTCAAAACAACCCTAAAGTAATTACACGTGAAGGGGAACCTGATATTGCACGAATTGAGGGAGACGACAGTGAAATGAACAATGCAATAGAAAAAGCAAATCAGACGTTCAGTCAATTTGATGACGCGCTGAACAGCAATGATACATCACTTATCGCATTGGCTATCAAAATGCGTTTTAATACTCCAGAAGGAAATGGTGAACACATTTGGCTTACTGACATCACTAAAAAGGGCGATCAATTTTATGGCGTGATCGGAAACGAACCTAATTCAACTACAGAGGTTAAATTGGGAGATACTATACTGATATCTAACGCTAAGATCAGTGATTGGATGTATATCCAGAACGGTAAATTAAAGGGTGGGTACACAATTCGTGTATTGAGGGATCAACTTTCTGAGGAAGAAAAGAAGGCATTTGATGAACAAAATGGGTTTACTGTAGAATAAGGGGATGCTCCAACACTACAGATATCCTTTAAGAGTTTGGCTCTCTAGTTTGATTTTAGGTACAACATTGTACTCCATTTACGATGTGATCCAATCGTGGAATTACAGAAGCGATTATATGATTGGTATTGAGCCGTATTTCTACATACTTATATTAGCAATAAGCCTATTGTGTTCAATACCATGTCTGATATTATTTGTCGTTTTGTATAATTTCCTATTGAACACCAAACTCACCGTATTTAAGGTCAAGCTTATCCTGTTTCTGATCAGTGAAGGGTTCATTGTTTTCTGGATGTACTCACTCATGGATGGTGGCAGTAATCATTCGGTGTTGCGTTATTTGAATCTGATCGCCCCATATTCTATTGCGATAGGTGTGAGCATCTGGTTTTATAAATTAAAGAGGATTGACAATGAAGCATAGTTATGTTTATCCATTGAAAGTATGGCTGACAAGTGTGTTGCTTAGTCCCATAGGGTATTTGCTTATTGTTAATCTAGGTGGCTATAGAGATCATTACTCGGCATTGTTTAATGGGTGGGGATTCTATGCTGTTGCTGTTATGATAGGGGGCTTGGTTTCCATTCCTAACTGGCTATTACTGTGGGTCTGCTATTACTTTATCAGTGATGCAAAATGGCCACTATTAATCAAAAAGCTCATACTGTGTGCGGTTAGTGTTCTTCTAACAGCCCTGCTATTCAGGTGGAACTTTAGCGAACTAGATAGCATCAGTAGAAGCGATTACATCACTGCTATATCTTATATGGTGACTGTTGCAGTTAGCTGCTTGGTTTATAAGGTAAATCAAACGAGAGTTTAAACCGAATTCAGCAGAGACAAACTCCCTGATCAAAAAAGAACTGCTGTATAGCAAGTCTCTTGCCATTCCCACAGAATGGAGCGGTTTTAACATTTCTCCCTTATAGAGGCTCTATATGCAGTTTTTAGAGATTCTGTGGGCAGACGGATTCATCGGCATCACCCGCTTCCTCATCCAAATTGAAAAGCTTCTTAGCAATACTATAGGCACGTGCCCTTCCTCCATTATCTTCTAGCCGCTCATCCTTTAGCTTGAACCAGCCTTCCCTTTCAAAATCGGCTAGGTGTGCCGTTTGAATGCTATCGGGCTTTTTCACATCCAATAGTCCCACCACACCATATAAATGCTGTAGTCGATCAGTTAAATTCTTTGACGAGAATATCTCGTTTCCAACTTTAAACTCTTTATCAAGCAGCGGTAGTAATCTAATCTTCGCAGCCTTGTTATTCAGCTCAACCAACTCTTCCATTATTGCTTTCTCATTGTAATCTAACTCATCTATACGGTCTATTTGTAGGGTATGGTAAGCCTCAAATGCTAATGGTGATTCCGTCTGAATCTCGGCAAGCCTCTTAATTGCTACCCCCATCCTGTACCCACCACTAGCTCTAGATATTTCCAGATCATGGATTAAGTTTATTAACTGTCTATAACGATTTGCTCTCGACATTTTCTTCTTAACATCAAGCTCAGGTATACTCCTATGTTCTACAACTGATACATCATATTTACCACGCTTCCAAGCATCAACGATGAAGTCAATATGGTTAAACTCTTCATTGCAAACCAGTTCATTGATTACCTGATCTAACTTGCTCTGATTAAAGGTTGCAACATTAGTGTACTCGTCAATTTCTGTAAACCCTTTGATAGGCACTTGATAGCTCATTAAAGGTGTAACCTTACTGCTGTTGCATTTCTCAATATACTCGTTGTATGGAGCGATGATAGTCTTGTGCAGTTCATACTCCTGCTTAAATTCTTCTCTTGGCTTCATTTCTTTGGCGTTCCTGTGGTTGGTAATGTGTATGATCGCAAACGGTTTGTCATTATCTCCACCATTGTCCCTTATGCGCCCAACCGCTTGTACACCTTTATTCGAGATACCTACTCTAGTGTGTGCTTTTGTGGTATCGGTCACTAAAATTATAGTTGCGTTCTCAGCTATTAAGTCAAAACACTCAAAATACCTTGTGGTAAAGAAGTTGATCTTTGCGTACTTACCTGTCTCAGGCTCTCTCTTGAACACCTCTAATTGATCAGGGAGCCTTTCATAGTTATCGCCCTTGTCTGCACAATATATATGGCAGTCTGTTAAACCGTTGCGTTTAATTGCTTCGGCGATCTCTGTGACAGAGTTGTAAAAGATAAACAGACTACCTGGTAGATTAGGAGCATTAGCAATATGAGCATCAACGCATGAACCTATTTCATAAGGTTTACAGTTGACTACATTCACTTTGCCAACATAAGGCTCATGAAACTCAATCTTGTAATTTTGTAAGGCAAGAAAGTTAGTGTCGTTAATCTCACATGGAGTGGCCGTAATAAAACTCTTGTTCTTGAAGTTCCATATCCACTTAAAGGGAGCCAACACATTCGGCCTCCATGCTTCAGTTACTGTGGTATGTACTTCGTCGTAGAGTACAAAGTAGTCACTGTGTAACTTATCCAAACCGATGCTGCCTTTTGCTTTTGCGGCTTCGATAATCTTCCAAAAGCTATCAGGTGTTACGAACAGCTTTCTATACCCTGTAGTTTTCATCAACTCGGGCACAATATCCTTTGGTTTCATCTTTCCATAGATAGCGAAGATTTCAGAGTTGTCATTTGCCTTCCCTACAATGCCACCAAGTGTGCAAACTATAAATATGCTATGTCTCTTTGCTTCAATTTCAAGAGTTGTGCCACCTATCCCACACCTTCCCTTATCAATGTTTGCATTTGAAGGTAAGACATCGAATGCTTTATCTAAACGGTCGCTTACACTAAGTTTAGTAACAATCGTCTTAGCATCATTTGACTCGTTGTCTATGTAGCAGTAGTTATAGAAGGTTTTGCTCTCAATAAGGCTTTGAAGTACCGTTGACAATGCTGCTTTGGTATCTAAATGTCTGGTGCTCATCTTGTTTTTTGCCGGAGGGGTTTGACTCCGTTGATGCAAAAGTGCCGATGCCTCCATGCGTGGGAGGCAATAGAAAGAAAGGGGCTTTGTAAAGTTTTATAGCCTTGTATTTCAGTCCGTTATACACAGGTTCTATGAGCAAAAAAAAGGAAGCCAACCACAGGTGGAGCTTCCTCTTAAAGTGACAACTGGTATGCTTATGTCTACTTAATAATCCTGACTGTCATCAGCTTCGTAATCAATCTCTTCAGTACTCAAATCTAGCTCCTCTGTGGACTCTAACATGCTATCAATAAGATCAAGTTCACCCGATTGAAGTAACTTGTTTAAGTCACCAACAATTGCTTTCTTACTTGGCAGGATTTCCCAATCTACTATGAATTTGCCTGTGCTATCTTTTGAAGCGCCTTTTACATGGATGACCCTGTTGGTCAAGTCTTCATTTAGTAGTTCAGCGGAGCTTGGGTACGGATTCCTTTCAAAGGATGCTAGCTGGATTTTAGTCTCGAAACTGCTATCAAACTCATCTTCGAGATTTAGTTTCCAGTAGGCGAAGACTCCTTTTAAAGTATGCTGAGGAATTAATACTCTGCATCTACGAATTACTTTGTAGTAACCTGTTCTTGGGGCATACTGGTTCATCCCTTTTGGCTCAAGTTCTAAGTACGTTTGGCTGGTTGGTTTGTTGCTTCTGTAAACCTCTGGTTTCATGACTCTTGTTTTAATCACCCGCTTCATTGCTGATGATGATACAAATGTCATAGTAGCTCAGTTGGATAGAGGCAATACTATCCATTGGTTATAGATAAGTTTTATAGCCTTAATTATCAGTAGCTTACTTGGTGTGATTTCTGAACATCGCATGAATATAATCCTTAGGTTCGGATTCTATATCGTCTCTGTCAAGGTATCCAAGGAGTTCCAGTACGTCAAAAAAGAAGTTGGCCTGTACATCCGTTAGAGATACGTTAGTTGGGAGAGTCAGTCTTGTATGCTCTATAAGGTAGATTTGGATATGTAAGCAGAACTCAACATAGAGTTTTTTAATCCTTACAGTTGGCTTTTTGGGATTCAGCTCTGCTGTAGCTTTTAACCGCTCTGAAGATATTGGTTCATCGGTAGCAAAGCTATCACCAAAGAGATCGAACAATAACTTCTCGCCAAACACACCTAAAGGCATTTCTTTGGCTTCAATAGCTTTGTAAATCAATTCACACATCCATCTTGCTACTGCTGCATCTTTTATTGCAACACTCCCTGTTATTGGCTTGGCAACAAGCTGAAAGTGTTGTTTAGGGTTTGATTCCTTGTAGGCGAGTAAGAACTTGGCAACCTCTTTTGAGGTTTGATCGTCATTATAGTTCTGCCAGTAAGCATCGTAGCGTTCTCTAATCTGTTCGTTCTTCTGCAAGATCAGGTAAAGCAACTCATCATAATGATCGGCAATGCCATATCTCTCCACTACGGTTTTTAGCCCTTCCGAGACGCTTAAATAACTTACCTCCCTCATATAGTCCAAGATAACAGGAACGCCTCCTGCTTGCTTTATAGACGTGATATCAGCATCAGTGATATTAGGTAAGTATCCCTTAAGTCTGTTGAAGTCGGGATTGAGAGTGGTGTCGTACATGGCTATCCGTTTAAGCAGAGTAGCTGAGCTACTCCGCTGTAAAGATATTCAAGATCGTTAAACTTCAAAACAAAATGAAAGCTGGGTGGAGAATAGCGGCTGATAAACAATCAGTAAAACCTACTTATAAAGTGATCAAATCCTCCACCTGTCCCTTATTGATTTATAAGGTAAAGCCTCTAAGATGAGTAGTTAACCTGTCCCACTTAGTTGCACTTTGTATTTAACGCTCCGTGCAACCTTTCGATTTACTTCATCTAGTACTTCTCGATCAAATGAGTCGAGGTAGATGGCTGTAGTTTTATTGCCATGCTCATGTCCCAGGCATTCAGCAATCAACTCAATGCTAATTCCAAGCTTCTTGCATATAGTTGCCCAAGAATGTCTTGTTGTATATGTAGTGATTGGCTCAGCCATTACAAGGTCAGCCAACCTTGAAAGGTATTTGTTCGCAAGCCGTGTCCTATCCTTAATTAACCTTAACCTTTTTGCCACTGATGCCGTCTTACGGTTGATTATCGGAAGCAGATACCCATAGGAATCATATTTGTAGCAGTTGAGTATCATTATCGTTTGAGGCAGGAGTTTAATATCATATAGCTTCCCTGTCTTTTGCCTTTTGTATATTAGTCTGTCACCCTTGATATTCTTGTTCGTAAGTAAGGCTAAGTCAACAAAGGATATTCCGATTAGGTAAAAGGATAACATGAACCAGTTACGCACATGCCATATTGTTGAGTCTTCAGGTAAATCAAGTTTCATAACCTGTGTTATAACTTCTTTATCAACAGCACGTTTTTTGGTCTTTTCTCCTTTGATTGTGAAGTCATGAAACGGATAAAGGTTACGATCGACAAGCTTATGCTTGATAGCCTTGTTGTAGAAGGCTCGGAGTGTCCTTAAATAAAGAAAGGCTGTGTTTTGTTTAACTCCTCGCCTTAAGAGGAACTTGTTGTAGCTGTCAAGGAACTTGTAATCTATATTGTCAAAGTATAGCTGTTCATGAGGGTGGAAACCCTTTAATGCATTTACAGTAGATTCATATACCCATGCATTGCCGATGCGATTATCAGTTTTGAGTTCTTGAATGAGCTCATTTGCAAAGCTATACACCGTAGGTTTTGGAGCAGGTGGTTCAATGGACTCTGTGATTTTAGGAGTTAAGTATTCCTTTACAACTTCATCATCAGCTAGTAATAGTTCTGACTGTAAATCGACTAGTTGCTTCTGTAGTAGTTTGTTAAGTATAGATGAGTTGGGATGTGATTTCTTAATCACCTTTTTCGTGTCGTCCCAATCGTTATCACTGACATCGATCTTAGTTGATCTTGTAGTCGACTTACCTCCGTAGTAGATTCGAAGGCAAATAGGGTAGGTGTTGTCTTTCTTAATTTTACGTTTGTCTAGGCTTACTTTGATTACTGCCATAAGTGTTTTGTTATGGTCAGATACAGTGTGAACTTATTTTTCTCACACGGTTTTCACACGGTACTCACACTGTGAGTATGGAAATCCAATGTGTAGTTCTGTTAGGAGAATGTATAGTGGGAGAGATAAGTTTCAGCTCAGTTCCAAATGCCTGCGATGCTTGTAAAGACCCGCTGGGAGCCTCATAGAGGCTATTTAAACATTTAATTTGGATACAATCCAAAAAACATTACTTTTGCCCCACTCTGGTAGTTTTCGAACTACTATTAGCCATGGGGGATTAGCTCAGCTGGCTAGAGCGCTTGCCTGGCAGGCAAGAGGTCAGCGGTTCGACTCCGCTATTCTCCACCCTTAGAAAGCCTTTCAGTTAATTCTGAGAGGCTTTTTTAATTTAAAGCGAAACCCGTATCAGAGCAACTGTAAAGTTATAGACGGATAAGACCTAATGACAAGCTATAGCAGGACGAACTATATTAAGGATTTTTTATGTGAGTAAGTCCAACCATAAATCCAGTCAAGCTGTATCACCTACTTTTCTGGTACTTTTATTACTTTTTTTCTACTCAGGGCTGGCGCTCTGACTGAAAAGCCTGAAACGCGGTACTGTAGTCTTTATGTAGTTTTAACAAACCGGCAACTACAACCGTGTCTTCCAATGCTAACGATGCTCACTGCCCAATATGCTGAGAAATGCCATGTGCAGCATCTCCTAAAACCCTGCCTTTATACCAATGGGAAAAGTCTGGGCACGTCATAAATAGGGGAGGCAATAATCTCGTGACTGAACTTTTTTTACAAAACAGATTTTTGAGGTTTATTACTTGTTGCAGTCCTTTGCTACAATCTTTTATGAAAAATGTCTAATTTGCTTGGAGTGGTATCCCGTGATCAGGTGGGAGAAAAACATAAAGATTGAAGAAATGTCATAGCACAATGCAAACATTTATAGCCTTAAATTCAACAAATGAGGCCAAGTTCTTTTTTTTATTGAGCTAGTTTTGGCTTATTAATTTATCATATATGCAAAAAAAATACATTATCCTCTCTTATTTAATCGTACTGATAACATTGTTTTCGGATGCCAGGGCACAAATGACTTTAGAAAATCCAATTCTTCCAGGATTTTATCCAGATCCGGCAATATGTAAAGTCGGAACGGATTATTATATGGTCACCTCGACTTTTGTTTATTTTCCAGGGATTCCGGTATTTCATAGTAAGGATCTTAAAAGCTGGAAGCAAATTACCAGCGCAATTGATCGGCCGTCACAAATGGATTTTATGGGTCAGCAGGTTTCCAGAGGTTTGTTTGCACCAGCAATAAATTATTATAAAGGGATCTTTTATATTACCTGTACCAATATTGATAAGGGAGGCAATTTTATAATCACAGCTAAAAACCCCGCGGGGCCCTGGAGTGACCCAATTTACCTTAAAGAGGTGAGGGGGATTGACCCTTCTTTATATTTTGAAGATGACAAGGTCTTTATCATATACAACAGCGATCCCCCTGAATATAAGTCATTGTACAGCGGGCACAGAACGGTGAAGATCTACGAACTGGATCTTGCTACTTTGAAACCCATGGGAACTGAAAGAATCTTGGTAAATGGTGGCGTTGACATCAGTAAAAAACCAGTTTGGATCGAAGCCCCCCACATCTACAAAAGAAACGGATACTATTATTTAATGGCTGCGGAAGGCGGAACCAGTGTGAACCATTCAGAGGTAATTTTCAGGAGTAAAGATGTCCGGGGTCCTTTCATACCCTATGAAAAGAATCCTATTTTGACTCAAAGGCATCTGGATCCTAAGCGGAAAAATCCTATATCATCAGTTGGTCATGCAGATTTGGTAGAAGGACCAGATGGGAATACCTACGCTGTTTTTTTAGGCGTGCGTCCCTATGAAGGAGACTTTTATAATACTGGCCGGGAAACGTTTATAGCCCCTGTAAAATGGATAGCCGATTGGCCAATTATAAATCCAGACCATGAAGAAGTGCAATATGAATATAAAGTGAACTGGAAAGAAGATAAGCAAAACAATCAATTGCCAGTTACCGGAAACTTTAACTTTAGAGTTCCATTTAAAGATACCCTTAATACCGAGTTTTTATTTTTACGAACACACAATCCCTCATGGTATAATTTTAAAGAAAATAAAAATGCACTTACGATTAAGCTGCTTCCTCAGACAATTTTAGAAAAAGGAAATCCTGCTTTTATTGGAAGAAGACAGCAACACTTGTCAAGTTCGGCCTCAACCGAAATGAATTTTTCCACTAAACTGGCCAATGAAAAAGCTGGAATAGTGATTTTTCAAAATGAAAACCACTTCTACTTTATGTGCAAATCCCACGATAGTGGTAAAGATGTAATTCAATTGTTCAAAGGTAATCCCACCACTGATAAAATGGATTTGTTAAAGCAGGTTGTTCTACCGTCTTTTCAAAAGACTGCATATTTTAAAGTGAATTCCGAACGCGATGTTTACTCGTTTTGGTATGCTTTGAAAGAAAATGAATGGAAACCCTTAGCCGATAAAATTGACGGTAAGTATTTAAGTACGGCCGTTGCAAAGGGCTTTGTTGGTGTATTATATGGTATGTATGCTACAGCTGATGGGCAAATCACCGACAATAAGGCCATTTATAAGTGGTTTGACTATAGCGGGAATGACAGTACCTTTAAAAAGTAGCTAATTGATTAGGAACCTTAAATATGGATTTATAAAAACAACTATGGCTTTATTTAAGCATTCATCGACAGAAAATGATTAGCCGTTTTCTGGTAGACTACAAAAACTCGCGGAGAGACCTCAATAGCCATTGGCACCTATTTTAAATCACATGAAAATATATAAATTAAAGACAGAGACACTGGCATTGGTACTCCTTATTCTGGGAGTCTCGATAAGTTGCGGGACATTTGGTCAAAAGCCGTCGACTATTAAAGGACTTAAGGATTATTACAAAGATTACTTTCCTATCGGTGTTGCTGTGAGCCGCAAAACTCTATCGGGCGATGAAGCGAAACTTCTTTTACAAGAATTTAACAGCATCACCCCAGAGAATGCGATGAAAATGGAAGCCATACATCCTCATGAGGATTTTTATTTCTGGCGTGATGCAGATTCCATAGTCAACTTTGCTCAAAATCACGGGCTAAAGATTCGCGGACATAATTTATGCTGGCATGAGCAAGTTGCCGATTGGATGTTTAAGGACAAAGAGGGTCATCTTGTTACAAAGGATGTGCTCCTTAAGCGTCTTAAAGAGCACATCACTACAGTGGTGAAAAGATATAAGGGAAAGATTTACGCATGGGATGTTGTCAATGAAGCAATAGGCGATGCTGATGACGAGTTTATCAGAAATTCCATGTGGTATAAGATATGTGGTGAAGAATATATAACAAAGGCATTTGAATATGCTCATGCTGCTGATCCGGATGCTTTACTTTTTTACAATGACTACAATACAGAGCGACCGGTTAAACGCGATAAAATTTATCGGCTGCTCAAAAAGCTGATTGCGCAAAAAGTTCCTATTCATGGGGTAGGGTTGCAAGCCCACTGGTCAATTTTTGAGCCATCTGAAAAAGAATTGCGTGAGGCAATTGAATTGTATTCATCTTTAGGTTTACAAATCCATTTTACAGAACTCGACATGTCAATTTATCCATGGGAAAAACATAAAAGACAAAAAAGGGAGGGAGAAACTGAGTATTTGACCCCAGAGCTGGAACAAAAACAAGCTGATCAGTACGCCAAAATTTTCCGAATCTTTAGGGAATACAAGAAGCACATTACCAGTGTGACGTTCTGGAATGTTTCAGACCGGTACAGTTGGCTTGACTATTATCCGGTACAGGGTAGGAAGAACTATCCCTTATTATTTGATCAGAAACTTCAACGAAAAAAAGCCTACGCTGAAGTTATAAACTTTAAATGATTCAATTTCCAGCGCACTATTTTAAACTTTTGTAGCCAAAAAAAAGACATTTGTTGCCATTGGATGTCTATATTGTTGTTACTTTCGTTAACGAAACCAAATATACCACTTGTAACCATTTCCGCTGAAGGATAAATATCAATCGGAATTATAGCGCTTAACAGTTATTTAATTTGGAGCGGATCCAAATTTATGCTGTCTGGTATACTTATTTAAATAAATTTAGGTAACCAAAGACCATGTTGAACCAGGCTATTTTTAAGAAATTTTGTTTTTGTTTCTTCTTTTTGCTTTTGACATTCTCAGCAGGATATGCACAACGGCAAAAAGTGAACTTTACTGCATTGAAAACAAAAGATGGACTCTCATCCAATATGGTCAATGCAATTTTAAAAGACCGATACGGATTGATGTGGTTTGCGACCGAGGACGGATTGAATAAATTTGATGGGACCAACTTCATTGTTTACAAATATAAGTCTGATGATTCCTCTGGAATACAAGCAAATGATGTCCGGGCATTGCATGAAGACAAATCAGGAAACCTATGGATCGGAAGTTCCGGAGGTTCCCTGAGTTTATATGACAGGAAGAAAAATTCCTTTATCACTTTTCCAGCAAATACACCTGAAGGCCTGAGTCACGACAATGTACGTGCAATTTATAGCGATTATAAGGGGAAAGTATGGGTCGCTAGTTATGGTGGTTTAGATGTTCTTGATCCAAAGACTAAAAAAGTTACGAAGTTAGCGATCAACCCCCGCCTCCGGCAACCAGTTCCTTCTATCGTGCTCAACTGTCTTTATGAAGACAGTAAACACAGAATGTGGATCGGATCTGACAATGGACTTTATTTATACGAAAGACAAAGTAACTCATTTAAATATTTTAAAAACGACACTTCGGATTCTTCAAGTCTAAGTGACAATTATGTGTCGTCGATTACAGAAGATCCCACCGGAAATTTATGGTTTGCCACAAAAAATGGCCTCAGCCGTCTACAACCAGACGGAAAAGGATTTAAAAACTTCAGACATAACAGCAAGGATGTAAATACATTAAGCAATAATATTGTGATGAGTCTAGCGGCGAACAGTACTGGTCAGCTTTGGGTTGGGACGGATGATGGTTTAAGTATTCTTGATATCAAAACTGGGATTTTTAAAAGGTACAATGCAGATTCCAGGGATATATACAGCCTTACCGGGAGGTCAATAAATTGCATTTATATAGACAATCAAGGTATTTACTGGCTGGGACCATACCGGGGAGGGGTCAATAAATACGATACCAATCTTAATCTTTTTCAATTAAAACAAAGTAATATTTTCAATTTGAAGGGATTAAATGCTTCTATCGTTACTTCATTTGCTGAATATAACAATGACGAGATTTTTGTTGGAACAGATGGTGGGGGACTTAATTTGTTCAATCGAAAAACCGAACTATTTAGAAGGTTTAATTTTCCTTTGTTAAACGGGGCTACCCTAAGCAATATTTCGATCATGAACATGGAAATAACCAGGTCTAAGCAATTGTATCTCGCAACCTATGCAAGTGGCCTGGTGATCATGGATTTAAAAACCGGAAAATTTCAGCAGATTACCCATCATGATCGTCCGGATGCACTGAATTCAAATGATATATTTTGTGTTAAGGAAGATCAGAAAGGCAAAATCTGGGTGGGCACGAACGGCGGGGGGGTTAATGTGATAGGTGCCGACCACGAAGTGCTGGTGAAATATTGTAATAATCCGAGAGCCATAAATGAGCACGATTATCCCGGAAATAACTTTATCAGGTTTATTGAAGAAGATAACAGTGGCAAGATCTGGATTGGCTCTTATGGCTCTGGAATTGCCGTATATAATCCTGACAGCAACAAATTTGTTGTTCATAATAAGGCAAATAGTAAGCTTCCCAATGATCTTACTTTGTCTGTAATGAAAGACCGCCTGGGGAATATCTGGGTTGGAACTTTTAGCGGTGGCCTGAGCTTATTTGATCGTAGTAAGAATCAATTTATCACTTTCTCTGAAAAGGATGGATTGAACAATGCAACTGTTTATGCAATAGTGGAGGATAAGCAGAGACGAATATGGGTCAGCACAAATAAAGGAATTAGCAGCTTTGACCGTAAAACGAATAAATTCACCAACTATACCATTTACAATGGTGTACAGAACAATAATTTTGTATTGGGAGCAGGCTTCATTTCTTCTGACGGGGATATTTATTTTGGAGGTGCCGATGGCTTTAATTATTTTAACCCCCAGTATTTTAAGAAAAATAAAAACGTGCCGTCAGTCCTTTTTACGGATCTGAAAGTAGCCAATGCCTCAGTTGTAGCCTCAGCAGATGGTCCGATTAGGGAGCATATTTCAGTTGTAAAGGATATTTATCTGGATTATAAGCAAAATTTTACCCTTAGCTATGTAAGTTTAAACTACACCGCGCCTGAGCAGAACAGATATTTGTACCGCTTAGAGGGTTTTGACAATGAATGGGTCGATGGGGGGACTTCTAAATCTGCTTCTTATACTAATCTTGATCCGGGTGAATATGTCTTTCATGTAAAAGCCAGTAATAACGATGGGCTTTGGAACGCTGGCGAAACCGCAATAAAAATACATGTACTGCCACCATTCTGGCGCACCGTGTATGCATATGTTTTGTACTTCTGCTTGGCTGTAGGCACTCTTCTTTATATCAGGCACAGGGGAATTCAAAAGCTCAAACTGAAATTTGCGGTGATTCAGGAAAAAATGAAAGCAGAGCAGCTAATTGAACAGGAACGCAAGGAGGCCGAACGCTTACGCGAATTAGATAAACTGAAGATCAAATTTCTCACCAACTTGAGTCATGAGTTCAGTACCCCGCTGTCGCTAATTATCGGGCCTATTGACAAACTGTTGACGGAAAAGAGAGCTGCTGAAATTGCCGACCCTTTAAGCATGATCAAACGAAATACCCGACGCTTGCTCAATCTGGTTAATCAAATTCTGGATTTCCGGAAAATGGAAGACCAGGAATTAAGGTTAAACCTTTCTGATGGAGATATGGTTTCCTTTATCAAAGAAGTTTTGGAACCCTTTAATGACCTTAGTGAACGGAAGCAGATTCAGCTTTTATTTAAGAGCCGCTTCAATTGTATTTATACCTCTTTTGATCAGGATAAAATAGAACGTGTATTATTCAATCTCCTGTCTAATGCATTTAAATTTACTCCGGTTGGTGGTACAATATCCGTGGAATTGGAAAAAAACGATCCGCTCATCGGCACTGAATCTTGTCTTATGATCAGGGTTTCCGATACGGGTATTGGCATCTCTGGGGAAAATAAAGAAAGAATATTTGAACGGTTTTTTCAAATCGATACCACAGCCTCCATTTTGAATCAGGGAAGTGGCATTGGCTTGTCCATTGCCAAGGAATTTATTAAAATGCATGGCGGGAATATAGTTGTTGAAAGTGAACCTGGTCTTGGAAGCAGTTTTATCATTAACCTTCCTTTTTCAACAACGATGGCTGACGATGAACTGGAGTTGGATTTTTCGGGCCCAACGCGATCCGAAAACGGGCAGGAAGCCACCGGCGCTAAGCAAGAAATCCAAGTCAGTATCGAAATCCCTTCAATTTTATTGGTAGAGGACAACGAGGATTTTAGATTTTATCTTAAAGACGGTTTAAAACCCTTTTATAGGATCTATGAGGCCAGTAACGGACAGGAAGGGTGGCAACAAGCTTTGGCACATCATCCTCAGGTTATCGTAAGTGACATCAATATGCCTTACATGAATGGAATTGAGTTGTGCTATAAAGTTAAGTCAGATAAAAGAACCAATCACATCCCGATCATATTGCTGACAGCCTTAACTGGCGAAGAAGAACAGATCAGAGGGCTAAAAACAGGTGCTAATGATTACTTGACCAAGCCATTTAATTTTGAAATTCTTAATGCTAAAATTAAGAATCTCCTGGCACTGAATAAGACACTCAAAGAAACTTATACCAAGCAGATCAAGGTTCAGGCACCCGAATTGATCATAGAATCGCATAGCGACAGGTTATTGAATAAGGTTGCCTTGTACATTGAAGAAAATCTGAATAATCCTAAACTTTCTGTTGAAGACCTTAGCAAACATGTTGGTATGAGCAGGGGATCCTTATACCACAAAATTTTGGAATTAACCGGACAATCTCCGGTGGAATACATCAGGTCTGTTAAACTGGACAAGGCCACTGTGTTACTCGAAAAAAGTGATTTGAATGTTTCCCAAATTGCCTATATGGTGGGTTTTGCTACACCAAACTATTTTGCAAAGTCTTTTAAAGCCAAATTTAATATGCAGCCCTCTGAATATATCCATTTAAAGCGAAAAGCGGATGTTGGCTTGGTTGGAGAAGTTAAATCCTTGTAAATCTTAATTGTTTGATCCCGGTTTATTAACGCAGCCCGTATTTCTACCATAAATTTTATTGCTATAACATTTCTGCTACAATAATGTCCAAAACTTCCCTGTAAAAGAGCCTGCATGATATAGTTTTATGGCACGCTTAACCATGTGTCTTTGCTCATATGCACTGGGTTCTAGAACAGGTAGGGCTGGTTTAACAACAATAACGATTATCATGATGAGAAGTGAAAATATTTCAGTGTTTGGTTCATCCACATTGAAAATAAAGAGAGTTGGTCTCTTTTTGATTATGTTTCTGCTAAGTTTAAATAAAAGCTACGCACAAGATAAGGATTTTCATATTTATCTGTGTTTTGGTCAATCTAATATGGAGGGGAATGCCAAATTCGAAGCTCAGGATACAATAAGCATAAGTAATCGTTTCAAAGTATTGCAAGCAGTGGACTGCCTTGATCTTAACAGAAGGAAGGGAAACTGGTATACCGCAATGCCCCCTTTAAGCAGGTGCAATACGGGTTTAACGCCAGCTGATTATTTTGGAAAAACGATGGTTTCTAATCTTCCCAAGAATATAAAAGTGGGAGTGATTAATGTTGCAGTTGGTGGGTGCAAAATTGAATTATTTGATAAGGAAGGGTACAAATCTTATAGCGCTACTGCTCCAGGTTGGATGATCGGAATGATCAATCAATATGGAGGGAATCCTTATGGGCGTTTAGTTGAGTTGGCAGAAATTGCCCAAAAACAAGGGGTAATAAAGGGGATTCTGTTACATCAGGGCGAATCTAATACGGGTGACACATTATGGGTAGAGAAAGTTAAAGCTGTTTATGATAATTTGCTGAGAGATTTGAACCTCAAAGAAAACTCAATACCATTACTCGTCGGAGAAATGGTGCATGCTGATCAGGGGGGTATTTGTGCGGGTATGAATGCCACGATTGGAAAATTGCCTCAGACCATTTTAAATTCATATGTCATCTCGTCAAAAGGATGTACGGCTGCTGCGGATAAATTACATTTTAACGCCGCTGGATATAGAGAGTTGGGTAAACGCTACGCTACCAAAATGCTGTCATTACTAGATGACAGTTCAAAAAATAGTAATTTAAAAATAGTTCATAGGAAATAAACCGCTAAAAAAAACAATTATGATTAAATGGAATAGACACTTAAGTATAAGGCAGATGTTACTTGCCGGTATGTTGTTCTTGTTCAGCATGCCTGTTTCTTCACAACAAATTGTCGAGCCAGCTTCTCCTGGTTTTGACGTTGTAAATGTGGACATACCACATGGTAAAATAGACACGATCAGTTATTACTCTGAAACTGTAGGCACCATTAGAAAGGCGATAGCCTACACCCCTCCGGGTTATACAAAGAACAAGAAGTATCCTGTTTTGTATTTACTCCACGGGATTGGTGGAGATGAAAGGGAATGGTTAAATGGAGGGAAGCCACAGGTCATACTAGATAACCTTTATGCAGCAGGGAAATTAGTGCCTATGATTGTTGTAATGCCTAACGGTCGCGCCATGAAAGATGACCGTGCAATTGGAAACGTCATGTCCAAAGATAAGATTGATGCATTTTCAACTTTCGAAAAAGATCTATTAAACGATCTGATTCCCTTTGTGGAAAAGAAGTTCCGAACACATAAAGACCCTGAGCACCGTGCAATTGCGGGACTATCCATGGGCGGAGGGCAATCGTTAAATTTTGGGTTAGGGAATCTTCAAAAATTTGCATGGGTTGGTGGTTTTTCCTCAGCACCAAATACCAGAGTCCCTCAGGACCTGGTGCCTGATCCTGCCAAAGCAAAAGAAATGCTTAAACTGTTATTTATATCCTGCGGAGCAAGTGATAATCTAATCATTTACAGTAAGCGTACCCACGATTATCTTATCCAAAATCAAGTACCTCACATCTATTTTATTGAACCGGGCTTTCATGATTTTAAGGTTTGGAAAAATGGATTGTATATGTTTTCTCAAATGCTTTTTAAACCGGTAGATACCGCTTCTTTCTAGTATAAAATTACCAAACACATAACCCTGACAAGATGAGAAATATAATTGCCTTTGTGATCTTAACTACATTAAATTGTTTATTTCACTCGGTATTTGCTCAACAGCTAAAGGCACAAAATCCCATTATTTTTGCAGATGTACCCGATATGTCTATGGTGCGTGTAGGAGATTTATACTACATGAGTAGCACTACAATGCACATGAGCCCCGGCGTTCCGATTATGAAGTCCAGCGATTTGATAAACTGGAGTATTGTAAATTATGTCTATGATACACTCGCGGACGTAGATGAACTCAACCTAAAAAACGGTAAGCAGGCTTACGGTCAGGGAACCTGGGCAAGCAGTATGCGTTATCATAATGGGGTTTTCTACGTAAGTACATTTGCCCAGACTACCGGAAAAACGTATATCTATAGTACAAAGGATGTAGAAAAAGGTCCCTGGAAAGTAAAGGCTTTTAAGCCAGGATTTCATGATCATTCCCTGTTTTTTGATGACGACGGCAAAGTTTATATGGTTTATGGCGGAGGAAAGATCAGGTTAGTTGAAATGAAGCCTGATTTATCAGGTCCTGATCCTGCTGTTCCTGAACGTATTATTATAGAAAATGCCAGTCTTCCTTCTGGGGAAAAGATTGGATTGCCGGCTGAAGGATCGCAATTGTTTAAGGTTAAGGGTAAATACTATCTGTTTAACATTACTTGGCCAAGAGGTGGTATGCGAACGGTAGTGATCCATAGAGCAGATAAGATAACCGGTCCTTATGAGGGTAAAATTGGCCTGCAGGATTTGGGTGTGGCTCAGGGTGGGCTTATCGATATGCCAAATGGCGATTGGTATGCTTACCTTTTTCGTGATTTCGGTGCGGTGGGCCGTATTCCTTATTTAGTTCCTGTTAAGTGGCAAAATGAATGGCCAATCCTGGGCATAGACGGAAAAGTTCCGGACACCCTGGATTTACCAGCGGATAAGGGTTTGATTCCGGGTATTGTCGCCTCTGATGAATTTAACCGAAAACCCAGTGAAGCTAATTTGCCCCTTGTCTGGCAATGGAACCATAACCCTGATGCGCGGCTTTGGTCGCTGAGAAAGAGAAAAGGCCATTTGAGATTGACCAATGGACGATTGGATCATGATTTTTTGTCAGCCAGAAATACATTAACGCAACGCACAACTGGCCCTTTTTCCACAGCAGTGACCTTGCTTGATGTATCTAAGCTGAAGGATGGTGATTTTGCTGGGTTGGGTTTGTTGCAAAAAAAGTACGGACTGATTGGTGTAAGGGTAGAAGGAGGTGATAAATATATTGTGATCATAGATGCTGGAACCGGCGAGCCTATCGAAAATGAACGGATTCCGCTCAAGCAAAACACCATCTATTTTAGCGTACATTGTGATTTTAGCCAAAGGAGAGACCTTGCCAGCTTTAGGTATAGCCTTGATGGAAAGCATTGGAAGAAAATCGGAAGCTCATTAAAAATGGCTTATACCATCCCGCACTTTATGGGATACCGGTTTGCGCTGTTTAATTATGCCAAAAAACAGACAGGTGGGTATGCCGACTTTGATTACTTTCATATTTCAGATCAACCAGCTCCGGCAAACTAATCTGGTAATCAATTCTTTTACTTTCCCAGACCTTTAGATGTCCGCCTAATCGAGGAGGGATGAATTTTAATGTGGTAAATATGTATTATGAGATTTATTCTTTCTAAATATTTACGCCGGATTATGGTTGATATCGCTGTTTTTGGTCGTTTAGACCGTGTTTTTGTCGTTTTGAACATCCTGCATATAAATTTAAACAATTGTACCAGCCTAAAAAATGATGCGCGCTTAATTTAGGTTAACTAAATATAAATCCATCCGCGCGTTCCAAAGAGCCGCGGGATTAAACCAACAAACCCATGAACAGGCATCTTTATTTTTCTTTAATTCTTTTCGATTGACGAAGGTTCTGAACCAGTGCCGCTGAACCTGATCGCTTATCATGAGATTTTCGTGGTAGGTGTGTTGCAGGAAATACAGCAGCGGTTTAGGTCTATTGAATCTTGTTGAGGAGCGGCGATGTCAATGAGTAAAAGTACATTGACTAATCAAGCCAATCCAGATGAAACCACCAACGCAGTTGACTGGAGTGGGCATGCTATACCCAGACCAACCGCTTTAATTTTTTAAAGTAACCAATAAACAAACCAAATGTATGATGGAAAAAAAAATCTACTACTAAGACTCCATATGGCGTATGGAAGACGTAATTATCAAAATTAAATTCTCTTAAATGATTTTAAATAATGGAAAAATACACAAAAGTGTGTAATCATGGCTGTCTTATCAAATTTTTCAGACAAGCACTATTACAAAAAGTTTGCTTTTCAATATTTGTTTTTTTTCTGCTGACCAATGCCGTCAACGCACAACAAAGACGAATAATCAAAGGCACTGTTGTCGACTTACAAAAAACACCGCTTATTGGTGTAACAATTACGGTCAAAGGTACAAATACAAGAGCATTAACAAATTCGGATGGGCATTTTACGATCGAGCTGGGCGACGGAATGACAACCCTTATGGTGGCTTATGTTGGAATGGAGACTCAAGAGGTCAACGTTACAGGTAAGAATAATGTGACGATTTTATTAAGAGACGATAACAAGGCATTAAATGAGGTTATCGTTGTGGGCTATGGAAAACAGAAAAAAGAGAGTGTAGTTGGGGCAATTACACAGGTAAAAGGAGAAGTATTGGAGCGGGCAGGTGGGGTTTCGAGCCTTGGCGCAGCATTGACTGGGAACTTGCCTGGTGTCATTACAGTGGCAACGCAAGGAACGCCAGGTGCTGAAGATCCAAAGATTTTCATCCGCGGTCAGAGTACTTGGAATAACAGTGACCCACTGGTTTTAGTGGATGGAATTGAGCGGTCTATGAACAGCGTCGATGTGGGTTCTGTGGAAAGTATTTCAGTTTTGAAAGATGCATCTGCGACAGCGGTATTTGGGGTAAAGGGCGCAAATGGGGTAATCCTGATTACTACCAAACGCGGAAAAGAAGGCAGGGCAGATATCCGTTTTACTGGCAATGCCACAATGAAAATACCTTCTTTGCTGGCCAGCAAATATGATTCATATGATGCCATAAAGATCCGGAACCTGGCCATTGAGCATGAATTAGGTCTTTCCCCGTCTTCATGGAGTAAGTATGTACCCTCTGCTGAGTTAGCGAAATATCGTAACCCCAGCAGCCAGGCAGAAGCAGAGCGCTACCCGAATGTGGATTGGGGGGAGGAACTGATCAAGAATTCTGTGATGTCTTACAATGGAAGTGCAAATGTGTCCGGCGGTACGGCTTTCGTGAAATATTTTACAGCGATAGATTTTTTGAAAGAAGGCGATATCATTAAAAAACTAGACAATGGAAAATCATATGAACCCGGATATGGATTTAACCGCATCAATGTCCGTAGTAACCTGGATTTTAATTTAACTAAGACTACTGTCCTGACCACGAATCTCGCAGGCTCCTATGGGGTGAAACAAGACGCCTGGGGACAAGACAGCTGGGAATACCGGATTTGGCAAAGTATATACAGCAATGCGCCAAATATTTATTATCCTAAGTATACCAACGGGGGCTGGGGATACTATCCGCAGGAACAGGTGTCTACGGTAAACTCACTGGCAACCATGGCAAATAATGGTGTCCGTAAAACCACCACTACACGGATTAATACGGACTTTACCTTAAAGCAGGATTTAGGTATGGTCTTAACAGGTCTGTCAGCGAAAGGGACTTTCTCTTTTGATAATTCATTTATATCCCAAGGAGGTATTTATGACAATGGTACCATTCAACAACAATACATTAACCCGGTCACAGGCGAAGTCACCCTAAGCCAATACTTAGGGACAAATCAATTCGATTGGATACCCTCTCGTTGGAGCGTTAATACCGACGCAGTTCAGAATGCTTCAACATTTCGTAAAGTATTCTACCAGGCAGTTGTGGATTATGACAGGACGTTCGGTAGCCACGCGGTCACTGCAATGGGGTTGTTTAGCAGGGACAAATATGCTGGTGGCAGTGAATTTGAACACTTTCGTGAAGACTGGGTGAGCAGGGTTACCTATAATTACGGGCTCAAGTATTTTGCCGAATTCAACGGCGCGTACAACGGTTCTGAGAAATTTGGCCCCAATTACCGATTTGCCTTCTTTCCCTCGGCAGCAGTGGGGTGGATAGTCAGTAAGGAAAATTTCATGAAAAACCTGACCTTCATTAATACCTTAAAACTTCGTGTTTCCCGTGGTCAGGTGGGTAATGACAACATTGCAAATCGTTGGCTCTATGCCACAACATGGACCTACGGAGGTAATACACCTTTGGGGTCATCGAGTGATCAATACAGCCCCTATACCTGGTGGCGCGAAGCACAAACGAGCGTTGGTAATCCGGATATTCATTGGGAGAAGGTAACAAAGACCAATTATGGGATCGAATATTCCTTATTTGATGATTTTTTATCCGGGAGTGTGGATGTCTTTAGCGACTATCGTACCGGTATTCTATTGGATGGTACAAGCCGTTCTGTACCTTCTTATTTTGGCGTCCGACCACCTACGGCTAATTTGGGCATTGTACGAAATAAAGGTTATGAGATCGAGGTACGCGCGAATAAAGTATTGAACAATGGGATACGTTTGTGGGGTAATTTTAGTATGACGCATGCTAAAGACAAGATTATTGAAGCGGATGATCCACAATTGAAGGATGATTATTTAAAAAGAGCAGATAAACAAATTGGCCAGACCTATTCCTATTTAAGTAATGGATATGCCAATACATGGGACCAGATTTATGGTACTGTCCAGCTCAATACCAACAACAACCAGAAACTGGTGGGCGACCTTAAGATGGTTGACTATAATGGGGACGGCATCATTGATAATGAGGATATTGTCCCTTACGGATATCCTCAGCGGCCTCAGAACAGTTATAATGCAACCTTAGGGTTTGAATGGAAGGGGTTTAGCACTTTCGTTCAGTTCTATGGCGTGAGCAATGCGAATCGTTCCCTGCAATTGGTAAGTTTCTCCGGACAGGATCATTACGACAATGTGTATAAACAAGGTTCCTACTGGAGTCCGGAGAATTTAAATGCCGATGTGACCATGCCCAGGTATGCTTCTCAAATGCCATATTATGGAACTACCTATTTGTATGATGGATCCTATGTCAGACTGAAAACTGCGGAAGTCGCTTACACCTTCAAATCTTCCCAGCTAAAAAGGATCGGCCTCAGTGCCTTGCGGGTTTATGTGAATGGCAATAACCTATGGTTATGGACTAAAATGCCTGATGATCGCGAAGTTGACAATGGGGCATCTACGGCTTACCCCACTGTTAGACGTATAAATTTTGGTTGTAACATAACTTTTTAACTACTGTAAATATGAAAAAGTACACAAATCTATTTTTTAAGTTTTTTGTCTTTCTTGCGATAGTAGGACTAGTTTCTTGTAAAAAATATCTGGATAAAGCACCTGATGCTGATATTTCGCCAACAGATGCTTTTATTAATTTTAATAATTTTCAGGGCTTCACTGAGGAGCTTTACAGCTGTGTGCCGGAGTTTACCAGTAAGACCTGGGCTGCCAACTGGATTCTGGGGGACGAAATCGTACATAAGACTGGCGTAACCTGGTTAAATGAACAGTTTGATAATGGAGATTCCTGGTCCTGGACAACTGCCGAATGGATTTCCTGGCTGGATGCAGGTAGTTACAACTCCGATCAGGGCAGTGGATTTGGAAAAGGCTTATGGCCAAACGCCTGGTACGGTATACATAAGGCCAATTTAGGACTGGCCAATCTCGATAAGCTCAACGGGACACAGGAAGAGAAGGACCTGATCAAAGGACAGTTGTTGTTTTTTCGTGGTTGGTTCCATTTTGAACTGATGACTTACTGGGGTGGGCTTCCCTATGTTAATGAAGTGTTGTCTGCCAGCTCAAAATTGGAATTGCCCCGCCTGAATTATCAGGAAACGGCTGAGCTTGCTGCAAAGGATTTTAAGGAAGCAGCTGAATTATTGCCAGTGAACTGGGATAAAACAGATGCGGGTAAGATTACCTTAGGGAAAAATCAGCTGCGGGTTACTAAAATAACTGCATTGGGTTATTTAGGCAAAAATTACTTATATGCAGGCAGCCCATTGATGAACAAAGCATCGACAGGTGCGGCATCGTTCAATGCTGACTATTGCAAGAAGGCAGCTGAGGCATTTGCAGAGCTGCTAAAAATGGTCGACAATCAGGAGACCTGGGTTAAGCTGGTCGATTTTTCTAAATACAGTACACTTTTCTATTCTAACGGTGGGAGTTTTATCCCCGGATTTCCTGAAGCGATCTTCCAAAACCCGGTTTATAGTGCCTGGTTTGCCGGATGTCCCTGGGGTCCGAGTTCTGTGTTTGTTGAGGGGAATATTGGCGGAGGATATTCATCGCCCAATGCCCGTTTTGTGGAAAATTATGGGATGGCCAACGGGCTTCCGATCGATGATCCTGAATCTGGTTTCAATCCTGCAGATCCATGGACCAACAGGGATCCGCGTTTCTACAATGATATCGTAATTGATGGCGATCAGATTATTAAGGGATCTGCTCCGGCAGATAAAGAAAAATACCGGTACGCCAACCTATCGAACACCGGACACAGCCGCAACAGTTCCTCAACCAGCCGGACGGGTTATTTACTGCGTAAATTGACCCCTATGACCGCAAATAGTGTAGATAATTTCCCTAACAATTATATGCACTTGTCATACATGCGCCTGGCCGATGTGTACCTTATGTATGCAGAAGCAGTTTTGCAGGGGTATGGCTCTGGCAAGAGCAATGGGCCAAATTACATCACTGCCGAGGAAGCCTTCAATAAAATAAGAAGGCGCAGCAATGCGGGAGATGTTGCCCAGAAATATGTTTCAGACAACTCGAAATTCATGAGTGAAATCATTCGGGAACGTGCAATGGAGCTTGGTTTTGAAGAGGAAATCCGTTACAATGATTTGCGCCGCTGGCTCCTTGCCGGAGAACTTAAATACAGAGAAAAGACTTCTATTGATTTTGATCGCGGTCCCAACGGGAAGCCAATTAATATAAAGGAGACGATACTGCTAACACGCAAGTTTGAAGATAAAAATTATTGGTTACCACTGAAAATAAACGATGTAACGCTTTACCCCTCATTCGGTCAGAATCCGGGTTATTAAAAGCATAGTTTTTAAAGCTTAAAAAGGAAAAATAATGAAATACATAAAAATAGTATTGGTTTCATGTGGGATGTGCTTTGGGGTTATATTCGGAGCTGTAGGTCAAACTATAGAGAGAGTACCAGACACCTCCGTCATCGATTCTTTAGTTCATGTAGCTTACGGAACCGTAAGTTTTAAAGATTTAGCCGGCGCGATTTCCGTATTGAACCCATCCTCTTACCTGGAAAAGCATTATGGGACTTATCCATTGGAGGGTACAGAGGCATTTATAGGTGGCAGTAATCTTTGGAATTTAGGAGCGGCCCTGGTATTAATAGACGGGGTGCCTCGTTCCCTGAACGATATCACGACCAACGAAATTGAGCAAATCTCTTTTCTAAAGGGAGCTAACGCCGTGGTCCTATATGGGAGTCGTGCAGCTAATGGCGTAATATTAATAACCAGTAAGCGCGGGAAGGCAAGACATCGTCAATCTAGCATACGTGTGAATGGCGGCATCAACGTGCCGAAATCCTATCCTGAATATTTAGGGTCGGCTGAATACATGACTTATTACAATCAGGCGTCTAAAAATGATGGTCTGGCACCCATGTATGACGATGCTACAATAAAAAATTATGCTGCTTCAGGTGCTAATCTGTACCGCTATCCTGATGTGGATTATTACTCCTCAGATTATCTGCGAAAAGTGTACAATACCTATTCCGGTAACGGGGAGTTTTCTGGGGGTAATGATCGGGCACGTTTTTATGCGCTCGCTGGTTTCCAAAGTCAAAATTCCTTACTCAATTTTGGAGAAGGCAAGAATGAGCAAAATTCACGTTTTAACATACGTGGCAATATAGACCTGAAGTTGAACAATGCCATTAGCACCTATATAAATGTGTCTACGGTGTTTGCGAACAATAGAACTGCATTAGGAGATTATTGGGGACAGGCTGCTGTTGTTCAGCCTCAGCGTTTTGCTCCGTTGATCCCGATCAGCTTAATTGAAGGAAATGCTCAGGCTGCTCAAAACCTGGTAGCCGGCAGCCGTAACATTATAGATGGTAAATATCTGCTGGGCGGTACCCAGCAATACCTGACCAATCCAATAGCTGATGCTTACGCTGCAGGTTATAACATTTTTACAAGCCGGCAGTTTCAATACACCAGTGGGATAGATGTTGACCTCAAAAGTGTATTGAAAGGACTATCTTTTCATGGCCAGGTAAGTATTGATTATTCGAATACCTATAATCAATCCGTCAACAACACCTATGCCGTGTATGTTCCAACCTGGAGCAGCATTGCCGATTCGATAACCCAACTGACCTTGTTTAACAAAGACAGTAAAACCGGAACGCAGAACTTAACCAATACATTGAGTGATCAGCTGATCGATTTCAATTTTCATGTGGATTATAAAAACACATTTAAAGAGAAGCATAACCTATCTGCTATTTTAGTTGCATCCGGTCTTCAGCGCCGTATGACAGGTGATTATCAATACCGGACAAACAGTAATCTTGGGATACAATTTTCTTATAACTATGATCATAGATACTATGCCGACTTCAGCGGAGCTGTTGTCAATTCGACCAAGCTAGCTACCAATAAACGTGTAGCTTTTTCCCCTACAGTGAACTTAGGATGGCTGTTAAGCGAAGAAGGTTTTCTGAAAAACTCAGAGGTGGTTGACCGGTTAAAGTTGACTGCATCTGCAGGTATCATCCATACTGATCTGGACTTCGATATTAGAAATTACTACTTATATAACGCTGTTTATTCTTCAACGGCTTTTTTCTCCTGGGCGGATGGAACCTATGTCAATCAGGCAACCACAATTTCACGTGGTGAGAATTTAAACCTGTCCTATGCCAGGAGAAAAGAGGTCAATCTGGGGATCGAAGGCGTTTTATTCAACAACAAACTGGATTTCAGCGCGAGCATGTTTTTAATTAAAAAAGACGGAATCCCTGTACAGAGTTACTCGTTGTTTCCGAGCTACTTTTTAACGTCCTTTCCGGCGACCTCTTTTGTGCCCTATACAAATTTTGCTGCGAATAGCTATAAAGGAGCAGACATCCACCTCAATATTCATGAAAAATTAGGAGATCTTAAACTGACCCTGGGCATAGCGGGTACTTACGTAACGACAAAAGCCCTCAAGCGGGATGAGTTATACGCAGATCTGTACAGAAACAGGGCTGGTAAACCAACAGATGCCATATTTGGTTTAGTAAGTGAAGGTCTGTTTGCCAGCCAGAACGATATTGCTGGCCATGCCTCACAAAAGTTTGGCGTAACCAGGCCCGGAGACATTAAATATAAAGATCAGAACCAGGACGGCGTAATTGATGACAGAGACGAGGTGATGATTGGCAGGTGGAGCAATCCTTTCACAGGTGGCTTGAATGTTACTGCCCAATTTAAAGATTTTACACTTTTTGTTTTGGCAACAGGGTCTTTTGGTGGAACTGCAATTAAAAATAACAGCTACTATTGGGTTTCAGGTGCCACGAAGTATTCTGCAGTTGTTCGGGACAGTTGGACAGAGGAGACAAAAAACACAGCAACCTACCCACGGTTGTCGACCCTTGGGAGTGATAATAACTTTCGTACTTCTGATTTCTGGTCTTACAGCACTGACCGGATTAATCTTTCCAAAGTTCAGTTAAGCTATCGCTTCCCAGGAAGAGTACTTAGAAATTCTTTCGTAAAAGGGTTAAACATCTATGCCAGTGGCAGCAATTTGCTAACGATTGCCAAAGACAGAGCGGTAATGGAATTGAACATCGGTTCAACTCCACAAACACGCTTCTACAACCTTGGGATTAAAGCTGATTTTTAAAGTTGATTATCAAAAATTAAATTTATATGAAAAGGAAATTGGTTTTTATATTGATATCGGTTATATTTTTTTCAGGGTGTAAGAAAATTTTGTCCCCTGCCGATGAAAATATCCGTGATCTTAGCGAGATATACAATGACGCTGCTTTTGCAGAGGGTCTGCTGCTTAATGGTTATGTCAGGCTACCCGGAGGAAATTATGCTTTCACTGAGGTAGCAACCGATGATGCGGTCTCTAATGATCCCAGCAATACCTATCGGCTAATGGCTACGGGAAAATGGTCTTCATTAAGTAATCCGATGGAACAATGGACGTCGTCATTTGCCGCTATTCAATACCTCAATTTAATATTGTCGGAAACAGACAAGGTGACCTGGGCTACTACCGGCCAGTATACCAAAGAAATGTTTAATGACCGGACAAAAGGAGAGGCATATGGACTGAGGGCCTTATTTATGTACAATCTGTTACAGGCCCATACCGGCTGGGTGGGGGGGAGTTTATTAGGTGTGCCCATTCTTACCGTCCCGCAAGACAGTAAGTCTGATTTTAGGGTGCCCCGTAATACTTTTGAAGAATGCATACAACAGATTTATAAGGATCTTGACCTGGCGGAGCAATACTTGCCGCTTGATTTTGAGAACATTACCTCAGCCAGCCAGGCTCCTGCAAAATATGCGGGTAAAACTACCATTGCCGACTACAATCGTGTATTTGGTGCATACAACCGTCAGCGTATGACCGCGCGAATCGTAAAAGGTATTCGCACAAAAGCTTCCCTTCTGGCAGCCAGTCCGGCATTTAAAGGAGGCACAACAGTTACCTGGACAAAAGCTGCTGATGACGCCGCCGCTGTTCTCAACTTGAATGGCGGGTTATCGGGTATTGCAGGAAATGGTCATGTCTGGTATGCGGGCAGCAATGCAAGCGAAATAAACGGACTCTCTGCGGGCTTGAATCCCAGAGAGATGCTATGGCGGAGAAATGTGAGTGATGCAAACAGTCTGGAGAAGGACAATTATCCTCCAACCCTATATGGAAATGGTCGTGTCAATCCAACACAAAATCTGGTTGATGCTTTCCCCATGGCCAATGGGTACCCGATAAATGATCCGAATAGCGGTTACAATCCTGGTAATCCCAATGCGGGTCGCGATCCCCGACTGGGCTTGTATGTAGTGGTAAACGGTAGTAAGGAAGGATCTAAAGGCAGCATTATTTATACGAAAAAAGGGAGCACCGATGATGGTTTGAATGCCATTCCCACATCAACGCGTACTGGTTATTATATGCGGAAATTGCTCCGTGAAGATGTGAGTGTCGATCCGGCAAATTCAAATACGCAAAAGCATTATGTGCCATACATCCGATATACTGAGCTGTATTTAGCTTATGCCGAAGCGGCTAATGAAGCCTGGGGTCCTGATGGTAAAGGCTCACATAATTATTCCGCCAGGGAGGTTATAGAGGCCATTCGTAGCAGAGCAGGAATTACCCAACCTGACAATTTCCTCGCCTCTATATCGAGCACCGAAGATATGAGAAAACTCATCCATAATGAAAGACGCCTGGAACTTTGTTTTGAAGGATTCCGTTTTTGGGATTTGAGACGATGGAAGGAATCCCTGACCGAACCTGCAAAAGGTGTAACCATTAATCCTGATGGCAGCTCTGTGGTTAGCCCCGTTGAAACCAGACTGTACAATGATTACATGCTTTTTGGCCCATTACCTGATAGTGAAGTGCAGAAATGGGGTCTGATTCAAAATGCCGGTTGGTAATATTTAATGATAGCTAAATTATAAATCAATGAAAAAAATTATTTTTGTATTACTTATAGGATATTCACTATTGACTTCATGTCGAAACGGTGACGTAGAATTCCCGGATTATAAATTTACCACGGTTTATTTTGCAAATCAATACCCGGTAAGAACGATTGTACTGGGGACCAGTTATGTATCTGATAATACGCTCGATAACGCACATCAATGTATTATATATGCCACAATGGGTGGGGTGTACAGCAACAAGCAGGATCGCACCCTGGATGTAATCGTTGACAATTCACTTTGTAACAATCTGACACTGGAAAGTGCAACCGGCGATCAGGTGTTGCCTATGCCATCGAATTACTATTCGCTGCCTTCAGATATGACCGTTACGATTCCTTCGGGATCAATGATGGGAGAAATAAAGATACAGTTAACGGATGCTTTTTTTGCAGACCCGCTGGCTGCTAAAACAACCTACGTCATCCCCTTAAAAATTACGAAAGTCGCGAATGCAGATTCTATTTTAAGTGGGGTAGCTGCTAGTGGGTCTGGCCGAAACCGCCTGATCCCGACAGACTGGTCGACCCCACCGAAAGATTACATCCTGTTTGCAGTTAAATATAAAAACCCCTGGGATGCAATTTATTTGCGTAGAGGGATTGAAAAATCACCGGACACAACAGTAGTATATCATCAAAAATATGTTGAATATGATCAAATCGTATCAAGTGTCGCTACCAAATCGATGGATGAAGTTTTAATCTCTTTGAGAGGTAAGGCCAAAGGCAATCTGGATCTTCCTTTTCAGCTGGTGCTTAAATTTGATAACAATGGTAATAGTACCTTAACAAATCCGGCAGCAGTAAATTATACCGTTACCGGAAAGGGTAAGTATGTTAAAAACGGCGATATGTGGGGAGATAAAAAAAGGGACGTGCTTTATCTCGACTATCAGGTGAAATTAGGCGCATCTACCCATGTGTTTGCAGATACCTTGGTCATGCGAGACAGGGCTGAAAGCTTTCAGCTTTTTACGCCTTATTATAACAAATAGACACTATCTAAAATCTTGCCGGATTGTGTAACCCTGAGTCACCGATCCGGCATTTTCATTACCTGATAACTCATAACCCTATTTATGAGTTCCATGCTGTCAGTATCCGACGCACTAAGATCATCAAATTAAATAATTTCCTTTCCAATTCAGGTTTGGTAGAACTGGTCAAGAAGTTTTCTGTGGACACTTATTTATGCTCCGGTATAGAATTGAATTCAAAACCGGAAGTCTCTCTCTCTTTGCTGTTCATATAGACCGCGTAAAAACTTAAGTGATCTCTAATCACACCTGGAAGGTACTAATCATAAAAATGTGCTCCAATTGTAGTGCTTTATCGATTTATTGTCAAAATCGGCAGATCTGATACGTTTATTTTAGGTTAACATAAGTGCTCTTCTCTTTATCATTTGAAGCATTCCTGGGCATGGTTGCGGCCTATATTTGATTTTCACCTAACCAATAATAAACCGATCAAATCGCAGGGAGATTTGATAAAACCAACCTTTTCGCAAATGTTGAAATCATTTATTAATTATAAATCCGAGCAAAATATGTCTAAGTTTTTCTAGTTCTGCAATTTTCTTATCGGGGGCTAAATGCTCTGCCAGAAGGGAAAGGACCAAACATACTCTTTCCATAAAAAATAATCCAGTGGTTAGCAATAACCACAACCAAATAAACCAAAATAAATCAAATATGAATCAAACAATTTCTATCAGGAAATTACCAATTTTTTTATGGTTGGTAACTTCAATCGTGCTCCTGCATTTAACGGGGTATGCCCAGGAGCGGCAAATTATAGGGAAAATCGTATCGGCAGGTGATTCTGCCCCAATTCCGGGGGCTACAGTACAGGTTAAACATAAAAATACGGCCGTATCTACTAATGAAAGCGGAGGGTTTTTGATACGGGCAAATACTGGTGATGTCCTCATTTTTAAGATGATGGGTTTTACACAACAGGAGATCGTAGTTGGTAGTGGCAATGTCATTAATGTGGTATTAAGTGTCGACAATACAAATCTGAATGAAGTAGTTGTTGTTGGTTATGCTAAGGTAGCAAGAAAAGATGTTACAGGTTCAATAAGCTCAATCAAGGGAGACGACTTACGCCAAACCCAGCCAACTACTTTTGACCAGGCCCTGCAGGGCAAAGTTGCCGGGGTTGTGGTTCAACAGGTATCGGGCCAGCCCGGCGGTGGGGTGTCTATCCAAATACGTGGCGTGTCGTCAATAAGTGGCTCTAATTCGCCACTGTACGTAATAGATGGTATTATTATTCCACCGGTAAACAATCCCGGTAGTGGTTCTAATCCATTAAATGCCATCAATCCTGCCGAAATTGAATCCATAGATGTATTGAAAGATGCTTCGGCAACCGCCATATACGGTTCGCAGGCAACCAATGGAGTTGTTGTGATCACTACAAAAAGGGGGAAAGCCGGAGCACCGCAGATAACTTATGATTTCTATGCCGGTTACCAGGAAATACTTAAGCGACTCCCTACAGTTGATTTGCAACAATTTGCTACTCTCATTAATGCGCGGTCCGCTAGCTCGGGCTGGGAATTTGATCAAAGACCCCTATTTGTCAATCCTCAATATTTAGGTAAGGGCACCGACTGGCAAAAAGAATTATTCCGGAAAGCCCCGCAGATGAATCACACACTTACTGTAAGCGGTGGGGATGACAGAACCCAATATTTACTGTCAACCTCCTATTTTAACCAGGAAGGGATAGCCATTGGATCTGATTTTAGCAGATACTCGGTAAGGCTGAATTTAGACAATAAAACCACTAATTGGCTAAAAATAGGGACGAGCCTTCAGTTGTCGCATGTTGATGAAAAAGTAAACTCAACCTCCGGTAATGTAATTGCCACTGCACTAAGCCTTAGTCCTGATGTTCCGGTAAGCAACCCTGACGGCTCCTGGGGAGGGATTACCGATCCCAACGGTTGGGTAGCACCTGTTGCCAACCCGGTGGCATTGGCAAAAATTATCAAACACTTAAGAAAGCGAAATCAAGTATTCGGAAATGTGTATGCCGAAATACAATTGGCTAAAGGGTTATCGCTGCGAAATGAGCTATCCGGTAATTTCGATTTTAATACAGAAGATAGGTATTCGCCAATTTATAGTTTTGGCAAGGGTAATGAAAGCCCTAACTTTGGTTCCTCTAACGCCGGTCAAAATTTTTATGCAGTAATACGCAATTTTCTAACTTACAACTATAATTTCAAAAAATTTCATTTTGATGCTTTAGCAGGTCATGAATCGCAAGAGAGTACTTTTCAAAATCTTGGCGGTGCACGAAGGAATTTCCCTTCAGATAATGTGCAGGCGATTAGTGGTGGCGATGCTACCACGGCCACAAACTTCGGCTACAATTCATTATCAGACCCTACGGGAGGCTCTGCACAGGAATCTTATTTCGGCCGTATCAATTTTTCATGGAATGATAAATATCTGCTCACCGGAAATATACGTGGCGATGGTTCTTCAAATTTTCCGTCATACAACCGTTGGGTGACTACCTATTCAGGTGGATTTGCCTGGAAAATTAAAAACGAGGCGTTTTTAAAAGATATAAAAGCTATAGATGAATTGAAGCTGAGACTCGGTTACGGGATTACTAACAACCAGGGCATACCGGGCAATACATTTGTGACCCAGCTTCAAACAATAGCCAATGGTCTATCAGGTATAGCTCAGTTTCAAAGCAATTTGGAAAACGCGGAGGTGACGTGGGAAAAAACTAATTATTACAGTGCCGGGCTTGACGGAACGCTTTTAAAGGGACGCTTAAGTTTTACATTAGAAGCTTACAGCCGCTTAACAAATGGTCTTTTATTACAGGTGCCGCTTCCAGGATACTCTGGTGCTATAGCGGGCTATGGGCCTGGAGCCATGCAAGCGCCTTTTGCCAATGTCGGCTCGATAACCAACAAAGGGTTTGATATCCAAATCAATTCTACCAATATTAATGGTAAAAATTTCAGTTGGAAAACTGGTTTTACCGTATCGCGGAATAACAATAAAGTGACCTACTTAGGTGCAGGTGGAGCTGATGCTAACTTAAGTAAGAAATCTTATTTGATTAACGATATTATTCAAAAAACGACGGTGGGGCGGCCCATCGGCGAATTTTATGGCTATGTATTTGATGGTATTTTCTCAACTCCAGAAGATTTTAAAAACCATGCCCGGCCTGCTGACCCAAGCGGTAACCCTTATCCGATCTCTCTAGCAGGAGGTGGTATCTGGTACGGTGACCGTATGTTCAAGGATTTGAATGGCGACGGTATTATCGACTCAAAAGATCAAACCTTTTTGGGTTCCCCGATCCCCAAATTCCAATATGGTATCAATAATACATTTAACTACAAAAATTTAGATCTGAATATTTTCTTCAGTGGCAGTTATGGTGCCAAGATATTCAATCAAACGGCTATACAGCAAACCAATCCGCAAAATCACGCCGCCTTTTTTACATCGGTGTTAGATTATGCAAACTTGGCTATGGTAGATCCTAACGGCTCTCCATCCGATGTTAACAACGTATATGTTACCAACCCTAATACAACTATTGCTGGGTTGAGAAACGACAATACCAATGGTAATCTTCGTCCTAACAGTTTGATGATCGAGGATGGCTCATTCCTGAGGTGTAAAAATATCACTTTAGGTTACCGCTTGCCAAAAAGTCTTTTATCAAAAATATCGGTGGGTTCAATTAGGGTATATGCCAATGTATCCAACGTATTTGTAATTACAAAATATAAAGGCATGGATCCTGAAATTGGTTCATGGGATCCGCTTCAGGCAGGTTGGGACGACGGTTATTATCCGCAACCAAGGGTATTTACTTTTGGTGCAAACATAGCCTTGAAATAATAAAACGATCACCGATTAAAAACATATATTTATGAAATTAATTAACAAAATTTTCATCATCCTGCTATGTGTAGCAGCACTTGTCGGATGTAAAAAGAGTTTTTTGGACCGTCCGTCCAATTCGCAGATAAGTTCTACCAATTTTTATAAAACCACTTCCGATGTGCGATTGGCTACGGCAAGCCTTTATGGCGGTTCGCACTGGTGGGCATGGAGCAATGAGTGCTGGATACCACTTGGCGACGTATTGAGTGGTACCGCTAGCTTCCCATATAATGGCGATTTGGTACAGCTTTTTACACGTACCATTACCGCCCAAAATGGTCTTGTGACGAGGGGTTGGATTGGGTTATATAATACTGTAGCGCAATGTAATACGGTTATTAAAGCCATACAAGAGAAGGCTGATCCGTCTATTTCGGAAGCAGACAAAAATGCTGCCATCGCTGAGGCAAAATTTATTCGTGCCATGGCTTATTATCATTTGGGGATATATTGGGGTGCAGTGCCAATTATTGAAGATAACAGTAAGCTGATAAAAGATCCGCTGCGTAATCGCAACATTGTTTCGGATGTCTATAAATTCGTTGCTAATGACCTGACTTACGCAGCTCAACACCTTCCCAAAACAGATGAAAAAGGCCGGGTAACTACCTGGTCGGCGCAGGGAATGCTGGGCAAGGCATATTTGACGATGGCGGGTGTAGGCAAAAATGGCAGCCGCGACCAGGCCTTGCTTGACAGTGCTAAAAAGTATGCTGGCAATGTGTGTAAAAATAGCGGCTTGAAATTGTTTCCTAGTTATTATGATCTTTTTAAGGTACAAAACAACGATAACCCAGAAGCATTATTTTCCCTTCAATGGGCCGGTGGTGTGGGTTATGGAACTGGCAACGCCCTACAGCAATTATTTGCGCCAGATAACATCATTACTCCTCAAAAACAAGGGGGATGGATGGCCTTGGCGCCAAGCTACGATTTATACCGGATGTATTCTTCTAGGGATACGGTAAGGCGTAAAGCCACTATCATGCTCAACGGAGATTTTTATCCCGAATTGATTGCCGCCGATGGTGGTTATACGGCAAAAGGTACGGGCATGAAAAAACACATGGTTGGCAACGAAAAAGATAATAACTTGCCAACAATGGATTCTTGGTCATCCCCCGAACACAATGCAATGCTTAGATTGGCCGATGTGTATTTGGTATATGCCGAAGCCATTTTGGGTAACAATAGCACTACGAGCGATGCGGATGCGTTACACTATTTCAATGAGGTGCGGGAAAGGGCCGGCCTGAATAAGGTGACTGTGCTGACACCTGCAGCACTGCGTACTGAAAGAAGAGTTGAACTTGCTTTTGAAGGACAATACTGGATAGACCTGGTTAGGTATTCTTATTACGATCCGGCTAATGCTGTGAAGCTTCTTAATGATCAGGATGCTACCCACGGTCGGATTTCGTTTACTTATGATCCTGTAACGAAAATAGCAACAAGGGATACTATTGCTCCACCGGCTGCGCTACCGGCAACTATCGCTTCATTTACGTTGCCAATTCCGTCATCTGAGTTAACCACCGCCCCTAAATTGGCAGAACCACCGGTACCATATTATTAATTAAAAAAATTAAAAGATATTGTTATGAAAATAAAATCATATCTAACCTTGTACTCTTTGCTGCTTTTCTTAATGATTGCGGCTGTATTACCTGCGTGTAAAAAAGAGACTGAAAGCAGTTCTGCTCCAGTCATTTCGAGTATTAAGAGTTATGCCGCCTCACCTAATGATACCGTTTTGCACAGTGCTACGCCAAACTGGCAATATGTTGTAATAACCGGAAATAATTTGCAGAATGCTACACAAATAAGTTTCAATGGTGTTCCTGCTTCTTTTAACAGCGCTTTATTTGCGCCTAATAGTGCCGTGGTGCAAATACCCGCCATGCAGTTTTCAAAAATTGATACTGCTAAACTCTATATTGTAGAGTATACAACAAAAGCAGGTTCCACAAGGTTTTCTTTTAAATTAGGTCCGGCAGCACCTACCTTTTCGGGAATTTCCAATTTATATGCCAATCCAGGCGATTCTGTTTATGTTTATGGCTCAGGCCTATTTTTCGTTCAACGCTTTTCGTATAGGGGTACCGCAATCCAATCTTTTAACTTAGACACCAGCGGGAATTCTATTGGATTTTTGATGCCGGCTGCAACGACCGATGATCAGATATCAATAATCACCAAAAGCGGTACGTTGAATCATAAAATAATTGCGACCCCGGTCATAGCAGGTATTTCAAATGAAAATGCCAACCCGGGTGATTCGGTTTATGTTTATGGTAATTATCTTAAAGGTATTCAAAAGCTAACGTTTGCAGGCACCACGATTACTTCATTTGCATCATCCAGTAATGGAAGTCATGTTGGTTTCGTTTTGCCAACGCTAACGCAAAGGGGACCGGTATCAGTTACTACACAGTTTGGCACAGCTACTACTGTGTACCATGTAAATGATGTAGTAACAGGCTCCATCTCAAATTGGGATAGTAATTTTAATTGGCAAGGCTGGGGTGCTGGTAAAGAAACTAAAGATAATTCTAATTTCCTTGGCAATCGAAGCACCTATTTTGTGTTGGATGTTGATGTGAACAGCGAGGACGGATGGCCCTGGACTACTAACATACCCATGAATGCAATACAATGGGTGCCAAAAGCCAATATTGCCGACACGGTTAGCCATTGGGCATTTAAATTTGAAGTAAATATCCCGAAAACCTGGAAAGGTACTACGGTTAATATTGTAAGTGGAGTAGACGGCTATGTGGCCCGATGGGAGCCATGGCGAATAAACGCTACGACCACGGTACCGTACAGTACAAAAGGGTGGGTAACAGTAACTATTCCTTTAACATCGTTCCGTGCATCACATCCTGAGCTTGGCCAAGGTATGGGGGATTCACTAACCAAAATTGCGGATTTAACTGGTGAATCCGGAAATACATCGTGCATCATGTATATACATAACTATGGTCTTTCGGCAGGCAGCTTTTATGGCGCTGTTGATAATTTGAGAGTTGTAAAAATTAAATAAACTAAATCCCCACGGCAACATAACGCCGTGGGGATTTCTTACTAATTAGATAATTAAGGAAAAAATGAAGATTAAGTATCCTTTTAAAATATTTATATTTCTTATTACAATTGTATCTTTATTATCATGTAAAAAAGCGAATAATCCGGATCCGCAATTAACAGTTAGTGCATCCACCATAACTTTTACGGCTGAAGGGGGAACAGAGGACATATCCGTTTCAGGTAATACCGATTGGAGCATCAGCAATCCTGCTTATTCGTGGTTGCAATTAAGTACAACATCAGGCAACAGCGGCAGCACTGTTATTCATTTAACAACATTATCGCTAAATACTACAGCGGTATCCCGCTCTGCTGTTTTATTAATAAGTTCTTCCAACGGCCAGGCAAGAAGGGTGGTCGTTTCTCAGATCCCCTTCATATACCCAAATTATAACACATCATCCATAGCGCCAAACATGACTGGAATGAGCAGTACGGCCGTGGAACTGGCGGCAAAAATGCATGTAGGAATAAATTTTGGCAATACCATGGAGTCCCCAGGCGAAGGTGACTGGGTGTCGGGTAATAAAATTACCGAATCGTATGTGAAATTTGTAAAACAAATAGGTTTCAATGCTGTACGGATTCCTTGTAACTGGAATTGGACTCATTTAAGCGATCCGGATAAAGCGAAAATTGACCCTGCCTGGCTTAACCGGGTGAAAGAAGTAGTTGGATGGTGTGTGGATAATGATATTTATGTGATGCTGAATATTCACTGGGATAATGGCTGGCTGGAAAATAATATTAATAAGCTAAAGAAAGATTCGGTTGACGCTAAGCAAAAGGCGCTTTGGGAACAGATTGCTACCACTATGCGCGATTTTGATGAGCACCTTATGTTTGCCAGCGCGAATGAACCTGCGGCGGATAATGCCGAGCAGATGGACATACTCAATAGTTACCACCAGACATTTATTAATGCAGTGCGTGCTACCGGAGGCAGAAATAGTTACAGGGTGCTGATTGTGCAGGGGCCTCACACAGATCCTAATAAAACTTATGATCTGATGAATACGCTACCAACAGATAAGATTCCTAACAAGTTGATGGTCGAGGTACATAACTACACGCCTGCTACATTTACGATACTAACGGATGGAGATGTAAGTTGGGGCAAAATGGCTTACTATTGGGGGAAAGGGAATCATTCTACTATTGAACCAGAACGTAACGCCACCTTTGGAGAAGAGGAAGTGGTTGATTCTGAATTCAAAAAGATGAAACAGAAGTTTGTTGATAAAGGTATCCCTGTAGTGCTGGGCGAATATGCATCCTGGAGGCGGACTGCCAGCAACGGCAATTTTGTTCCTAAGGATCTGGAGATGCATAACAAGTCTGTGGAGTACTGGGCAACCTATATGACCAAACAGGCTAAAGCAAATGGTCTTCTGCCATTCTGGTGGGAGACAGGTTTTATGTTAGACAGAGCTAATAATGCGATAAAGGACCAGGGTATGTATGATGCCCTTATTGCAGGGTCTAAGTAATAGTATAGTGTCAATTATAGTATGTCAATTCAAATTAATCCTTAACGAGTATCCATTTTTTGGGTAAAATAAAAAAAAATGTTTAGAAAAAAAATGTTGTTCACTGCGGTTCTTGCCATCTCTTTTCTGGTAAGTAAAGAAGATGCAGTAGCTCAGACGAATGCTGAGAAGTCGAAATTGGTTAGTGAAAAACTGGAAGAAAAATTCACAAATGTTTCGCCGAAACTTACCTCCAATAATGCCAATCCTTTATTAGATTTTATATTTACGGCCGATCCAACAGCTGTAGAATACAATGGAAGAATTTATGTGTACGCTACGAATGATCATCAACAGTATGAGCATGTAGGAAAGGATGGGAAAAATAGTTACGAGCATATCCGTTCGCTGGTCATGATGTCTTCCGATGATATCGTCAACTGGACTTATCATGGACTCATAAATACAGCAAAGCTGGCACCATGGACTCAGAATTCCTGGGCGCCTTCCATTACATCCAGATTGGAAGCAGATGGCAAGACGCACTTTTATTTGTATTACGCTAATAGCGGTATTGGCACAGCCATGCTTACCGCCACCTCTCCCGTTGGCCCGTGGAGTGACCCATTAGGAAAGAATATAATTGACCGCTCTGTCCCCGGTGTGGATGTCGATGCTCCATTCGATCCCGGAGTTCTTATTGACGACCAAGGTACAGGCTGGCTGACTTTTGGAGGCGGAACGCCTAAAACGAAATATATGCCAGATAATGCCAGAATTGTCAAATTGGGAGCAGATATGATCAGTTTGGCCAGCGATGTTGCTAAGATACCCGCTCCTTATTTTAATGAGGCCAGCGACCTTAACTTTATCAATGGAACCTGGGTTTATAGCTATTGTACGAGTTGGGATGAACGCACTGAATGGCCTTATAGCAATATTGATAAACCAACCGCATGCAACATATCTTACATGACGAGTAAAACACCCTTAAATCAGGATAGTTGGAAGTATCGCGATAATTACTTTAAGAATACCGGCGAGGTTAACGTGGGGCCTTTTACAAACAATCACACCCACCTGTTCAAGTTTAAAGAGAAATATTATATTACTTACCATGCCATGTATTTACAGGATTATTTTGGTACTAAGGGTGGTTTTCGTAATGTGGGGATCGAACCAATACAGGTGGATGAAAAGAATGTGAATATCCCAATGGTCAACGCAACTTTTAAAGGTCCGTCACAACTTAACCCATTAAATCCATTCGTTCTTCAGCAAGCAGAAACCACTGCAGGTACTTCGGGGCAGGTTCAGTTCGAAGCTAATGGTAATCCGGGCAATATGGTTGCCAAAGGAAAAGCAGATCAACAATGTCTCATGGTCCGGGGAGCCGATTTTAGCAAACAGATTCCTGCCAAATTCGAAGCCAGGGTAAAAGGAAAAGGCAGAATTGATGTTTATGTAAATAACCTTAAAGGTACTCCTCTTGTTTCTCTTATATGTGATGAGAAGGAATGGACTACACGCTCAAGGAAAACAGAACTGAAAATAGATAAAGGAATAGAGAATATCTATTTTGTATTTAGCGGAGAGGGTTTTTTGTTTGATGAATGGAAATTCATTTATTAATTCCGGTTGCTGGTTTATTGATGCTAATTATAATCAGGTAAGAATGAAAAAAATAAATGTCAATATGAAAAATACGATTTATAGGTTATGGATGACGGCCTTAATTATCACACTTAAAGTACCGTGTTTATACGCACAAAAAGCCACTAATCCGATTATTTATGCAGATATACCCGACATATCAATGGTACGTGTAGGCGATAGCTATTACATGAGTAGCACAACGATGCATATGAACCCGGGCGTGCCCATTATGAAATCGACAGATCTTGTCAATTGGAAAATTATCAACTATGCCTATGATACTTTGGCAGATCTGTCGGCGCTAAATTTGACAGACGGTCAAAACGCATACAGCAAGGGTTCCTGGGCAAGTAGTTTGCGCTATCACAAGGGAATATATTATGTAACCACTTTTGCATACACCACCGGTGAAACCTATATTTTTAAAACAAAAGATATAGAAAAAGGAAATTGGGAACGAATTTCTTTTAAGCCAGCGTATCATGACAATTCCTTGTTTTTTGATGATGATGGCAAGGTATATTTAATTTATGACGCGGAAAGACTAAAAATTGTTGAATTAAATGAGGATCTAAAAGGAGTTAAACCAGGCGTTACGGAGAGGGTTCTCATCGAGAGCGCCAGCGCACCAACAGGAAAAGAAGTAGGCCTTAGCGCAGAAGGATCTCAATTATTTAAAGTAAAAGGCAAATATTATTTATTTAATATTTGCGCACCACGCGGTGGAATGCGAACTGTAATTATACATAGGGCAGATAATATCAACGGCCCTTGGGAAGGGAAAGTTGGCTTACAGGATAGAGGAATTGCTCAAGGCGGACTGGTCGACACTCCCGATGGACGTTGGTTCTCTTATCTTTTCCGCGATTTTGCTGCTGTTGGCCGCGTTCCTTATCTCGTTCCTGTCAAGTGGGAAGAAGGCTGGCCTGTATTAGCAGAAAATGGTAAAGTCCCGGAACATCTAGACCTGCCGGCCAGTAAAGGTTTGATTCCGAATTTGGTCGCTTCTGATGAATTCAACCGAAAGAAAGGAGAAGCAGCACTTCCTTTAGTATGGCAATGGAATCATAATCCGGATAATGCGCTGTGGTCTGTAACTGAAAGAAAAGGATTCCTGCGCCTCAAAACAGGAAGAATCGACACTGGTTTTCTTCAGGCCAGAAACACACTTACACAACGCACTATTGGTCCAACCAGCTCGGCTTCTGTTGCCCTTGATGTTTCCAAAATGAAAGACGGCGATTTTGCCGGATTCTCAGCTTTCCAAAAAGAGTATGGATCAGTGGGCGTTAAAATTGACGCGGGTCAAAAGTCGATAATAATGATCACTACTGATAATGATAAGCCTGTCGAAGTAAAGCGAATTCCATTGGATCAAGACCAAATTTACTTCAGGATCGATTGCGATTTTACCGGCATGAACGATGAAGCTAATAACCTTTACGCTCTTAATGGGAAAGATGAAGCTAGTTTCTTTTACAGTCTTGATGGAAAAGTTTGGAAACCAATAGGGCGACCTTTGAAGATGAAATATAGCATCCCACATTTCATGGGCTATCGTTTTGCTTTGTTTAATTATGCGACTAAAAACATTGGAGGTTATGCAGACTTTGATTACTTCCATATCAATTACAAGTAGTAATAATCACAGCAGTGCTGCTGTACTGCGAAAATGCATTTAGGGTGGAATATCGGTAATACAATGGAGGCTGAAGGTGGTGAAACGGGCTGCGGTAATCCTCAAATTAACTACTTAATTCAAATCAATATTTTTATAAACTTAAAAAACAAATTAACATGAAAAAAATCACACTATTATTTTTTGCTCTACTAACAGGGATGTTAGCCAATGCACAGGAAACTCTGTATGCCGAAAATTTCGAATCAAATGTTGCCATCCTTGGTGATGGTCAAATGCATACATTTAAACCATCTACAAAGGCAGGAACATGGAGTGGTGGAATTGATCTAAAAACTGCTGGCGATGCCAATGTAAATTTGCGTCAAGGGTGGGGTGAGCAATATAATTTGAAAATAGAATCTAAAGGTGCTGCTGTTACCATACCTAATATCAATGTGGTTGGTTTTACAAATTTAAACCTGTCTTATGAATTTGTTGTTGAAGATGCAGGAGATGCTGTAGCACCAAAAATTGAAGCAAGTATTGATGGCGGTGCTTCTTGGGTAACTCTACCTACAGTTGCTAGTGGTGGAGGGTGGTCTAAAGAAGCAAAATTGGTTGTTTTGCCTTCAGGAAATTATAAAACAATAAGCCTTAGAATAAACCCTAATACGGTGAGTTCTAATGCTATAATGTTTGATAATTTTATAATTACTGGAAAGAAGCTCTAAGCTTGGCGACCGAATCGAATCAATAATGTGACAATTCAATTAGGGTTTATCCAAATCCTATTTGTTAACGAATTTAAAGGTGAAGCTGTAAATTCAGATCAACCATTTCGTGTTTCCATTTTTGATATACTTGGAAGAAAAGTAGAGACAATAAAATCATTGTCTTCAAGCGAATTGTCAATGGAATCTTCATTGAAATCAAGATTGTATAAATTACTCAAAATCATTTAAGATGGTTAAAAAAAATAATTGAATTTTTTGTATGGAGCCCGCGTAAAAATGCTGCTGGCTCCATTTTATATAAGGTTTATTATTTAAATAGTTCTGATAACAAGAATCAGAAAGCAACTAACAAATACTATTTTTTAATCAATAGAATAACAATTGTAAAAAAATGCAAATTTCATTTAAACGTTACTGCAAAATTATCGAGTTACTTAACGACCCTATTCTAATCGAAGCTTATAAAAAAGCCCATGCCAAAGGGGCTGTATGGACTGAAATAACGCAAGGCAATGACAGAATTAGCACTAAAGCCACGTCAAAGCGAATGGGAAGCGCACATGTCGCAATTTCAGGACAGCTCTGCCGAGGTATTACCTAGAAACAAATAAATTATAAGGCCTATAACTTACAGATTAAGCGTACTTTTTACAACCTATCAAATCATATGAATAAAATTATAGTAACATTTTTTTTGATCCAGTTGAGTTTTTTTGCAAGAGCTCAATATCAAGTAAGTCCGAATTCGAAAGGTCTGGGCTTTTATTTGAATCCTATTTTTGCAGGAGATTATCCTGATCCGAGTATATTACGTGATGGCGATAATTTTTATATGGTCCATTCCTCGTTTGAGTACTATCCAGGTTTATTGATCTGGCATTCAAAAGACCTGATTAACTGGAAACCATTGACCCACGCCCTGCATAAATACGTAGGCTCGGTGTATGCTCCCGATTTGGTGAAGTATAAAAATAAGTTCTATATCTATTTTCCGGCAAACGGGACTAACTATGTGGTAACAGCGGACTCGATCGATGGGAAATGGAGTGATCCGATTGACCTGAAAATTGGCAACATTGACCCTGGTCATATAACAGATGAACATGGCAAAAGGTACTTGTTTTTCAGTAACGGGGGATTTGTACCCTTGTCAGATGACGGTCTTTCTATTACAGGGAATCAAAAGAGTTCTTACAACGGTTGGCCTATACCTAAAGACTGGACTATTGAGTGCTTTTGCCTGGAAGGCCCCAAGTTGATAAAAAGAGGAGAATACTACTATCTTACTGTAGCTGAAGGAGGAACGGCAGGTCCTGCTACTGGCCATATGGTCATTTCTGCACGATCAAAATCGTTATCGGGCCCGTGGGAAAATTCCCCTTATAATCCGATTGTCAGAACAGTTAAACAAGATGAAAAATGGAAATCGAAAGGACATGGTACCATCTTCGACGATGCAAAAGGAAACTGGTGGATGATTTTTCATGCTTACGAAGATGGTTTTTACAATAAAGGTCGTCAGACTTTATTGTTGCCGGTAGAATGGACAAAAGATGGCTGGTATAAAGTGCCGGATGATATAGTAGATAGTAAACCTATCAGGAGACCAAATTTAGCTCCCTTTAAAACCGACTTTACATTGAACGATAATTTTAAAGGCAATAAATTACAGCCTCAATGGGAATTCTTCGAAGGATTGGATACCAGCAGGTTTAACTTATCTGACAATGGTTTATCCATTAAGGGAAAAGGAAATAATGTAGCCGGTAGCTCGCCCTTATTGTGCATTCCATCAGGCCATTCGTATACGGCAGACGTGGAATTATTAATAGAAGGAAAAGCAACAGGTGGTTTAGTTCTTTTTTACAACAACAATGCCTATTCAGGGATTCTGGCCGACGATAAGAACATATTTGCCAATTTACGTGGCTGGCAGTTTCAAACTGAAAAGAGCGTTATAAAAAATCATGTATTCCTTCGTCTTAAAAACATTAATAATACGGTAAATATGTATTTTAGTACAGACGGTATTAAATGGAATAAAATTGAAACTTCGCTTGAGGTTTCTGCCATACATCATAACGTGCTGAGTGGGTTTTTAAGCTTAAGAATTGGCTTGTGTTCCATAGGCGAGGGGAATGTAACATTTAAGAATTTTAAATTTACCCCAATAGATTAAATTACTAGGCAATTTATGAGAATACTGAAAAATATTACCCTTTTAATTGTAGTAACTGTATTCACGGTTTTTGCAGGCCATGCTCAGCTACCCGTTCATCTTAAGGTCGAGGGAGGAAGGATTCAGGGGGCCGTGGAAAATGACTTAACTGTATTCCGTGGAATTCCCTTTGCGGCCCCTCCTGTCGGTTCCTTGAGGTGGAAAGCTCCCCAGCCGGTTGAAAAGTGGGATGGGGTAAAGCAGGCTTCTCATTTTGCAGCCTCACCTATGCAAGGGGGAAATCCTGCGGCCGGTAAAAGTGAAGATTGTTTGTACTTGAATGTATGGACCCCTGCAAAATCCAACCAGGTCGATTTGCCTGTCCTGGTTTGGATTTACGGGGGTGGATTCAGTTCCGGATCAACCGCCGAACCTTGGTATGATGGACAGAAACTGGCACAAAAGGGAGTTGTTTTTGTCAGTATTGCCTATCGGGTAGGTCCACTCGGTTTTTTGGCGCATCCGGAATTAAGCGGAGAGGGGACTGAGCATGTGTCGGGAAACTATGGTTTGCTAGACCAGATTGCGGGGCTAAAATGGGTGCAGAAGAATATAGCTGCGTTTGGTGGCGACCCCAAAAAAGTAACCATTTTTGGGGAGTCGGCAGGAGGAATCTCTGTTAGCATATTGTGCGCTTCGCCGCTGGCTAAAGGTCTTTTTCGGAGTGCCATCTCTCAAAGTGGCGGGTCTTTTGGCCCTGCCGGTATCAAAACATACCCGGGCGAAAACATGAAAGCATTGAGGCAAGCCGAAACTGATGGGCAAGCTTACGCAGCCAAAGCAGGTGCTGCTTCCATAGAAGAACTTAGAAGGATGGAAGCCGACAAACTCCCTATGGGTTGGGGTGTTGGCAGTTCATGGCCTATTATAGATGGACATGTGATCCCTGATGTTCAATATAAACTATACGAAGCAAACAAGTACAATGATGTGCCGGTACTTATTGGTTACAATTCTGATGAAGGGCTAAGCTTTTCGCCTGGAGCAAACCCTAAGGAATATATTGATGGGGTAAAAGCACGTTACGGGGAATTTGCGGACAATTTGATTAAAGCCTACCCGGTAGGCGAGAAGTTCGTTACCCGGTCTGCAAGAAATCTGTCAAGGGATGCTGCTTTTGGATGGCACAGTTGGACATGGGCCAGACTCCAGTCAAAAACGGGGACATCGAAAGTGTTTTATTATTTTTTTGATCAGCATCCAAACTATCCCGAAGGTACTCCTGAATATGGGCACGGCTCTCCTCATGCACAGGATGTTTCGTATGTTTTTCAACATATAGATCCTTTGAACCCGAAAACTTCTAAATCAGATCTGGAAATTTCAACCGCGATGGGGAGTTACTGGATCAACTTTGTGAAATACGGAAACCCTAACGGTAAGGAGCTTCCGCTATGGCCTGCGTTTACCGGCGATAAGCCGGCAGTGATGTATTTCGCCGAGACACCCCATGTGGGACCAGTTCCCGACGAAAAGTCACTTGTTGTACTGGATCAGTATTTTAGGTGGAGAATGGATTTAAATGGAAAAGACCGGGAATAGGATTTTTATCGAATTTGCAATATGCACGCTCTGAAATGTCGGTTATAGCCTTTTGCTATAGCTGGCGTTTAAACTTTAGTAACAGTCCCTAAAAACTACCGGCCCATCAACTGATGATTAAGGAGGAAGGTTATTAAAAAAAAACCAGATTTAAGTGTAGCTTAGCTATACCAATATTACGCAACCAATTATAACCTGTTTGGGTTTTTAGCTTTAATTGTTCCTGGCATCCGGAGAATGACTAAAGCATTTAATAGAAAAATATATGTTTCGGTTTTTAGCCCTGATCAGCGCATTCCTGCTGTATAATTCTCTTTTTGCGCAGGAAAATGTATACCAGTTTTCTCATTTAGATATTTCAAATGGTTTATCAGACAATCAGGTAAATGCGATATACAAAGATCAAAAAGGATTTATGTGGTTTGGTACCACCGCCGGGCTCAGTCGTTATGACGGACATGAATTCAAGATATTTCAACATAATTCAAAGGATAGCACCAGCTTACCCGATGGTTATATTGTCAATATATTTGGGGGACCTGAGAAAGAATTGTGGATTAAATCTAATCGTGGCTTCAGTATATACTATCCCTTAACCGAAAAGTTTGAGCGGTTTCAGAATAAACACTTTCAAAAATATAAAATTCCTGGTGGATACCTTAGAGAGATAAAAACCAACAATAGGGGTAGTTTCTATTTTTATATAGAAAATCAAGGTATTTTTTGTTATGATTCTAAAAGCGAAACCACTACGAGTTATACCCCTAAAAGTGACGTATTAAATTCCCTGTCTTCTGGTATAATAAGTGATTTTATCGAGGATTTAAAAGGTAATTTATGGGTAATTCACGCCAATGGTGTACTGGAGAAGTTTAACTTAAAACAACAAAAGGTAACAAGCAGATATTTTGATGTTAAAAACCGTCTAGGAACACAGGAAAATTATTTCAATCTCAAACTCAGCCTTGATGCTGAAGGCAATGTTTTTATTTATAGTCCGGGTGATCTTTTTGGGTTATATTACCTCAATGTGGCGAGCGACAAATTCCACTATTTTGGGAAAAAACAAGACCATTCGGGGCTAAGCTCTAAAAATGTCGGCTCTGTTCTGGAAGGAGAGGATGGTAAAATATGGATAGGCACTGATCATGGAGGAGTTAATATATTAGACAAGCGGACCAATACATTCACTTATATTTTAAGTAGAGAAGATGACCAGAGGGCTTTAAGCGACAACAGCATAGGTTCTTTGTATAAAGACAGTAGCGGTATTATCTGGATGGGTACTTCTAAGAAAGGAATTTATTACTATCATAAAAGCATCTATAAATTTCCCAGAAATCAGTATTTAACCGGAAATAACTCCCTACAGAAGGATGTGAATGCCTTCGTAGCAGATAATAAGGGCAATTTATGGATTGGAACAAATGGCTCGGGTTTAATACATTTGAACAGGAGTACGGGTGAGATTAAAACCTACCGTAATAATCCCGAAAATGACAACTCTTTAAGCAGTGATATTGTGGTAAGCCTATGTGTCGATCCTTCGGGTGTTTTGTGGATTGGAACTTTTTTAGGTGGGCTTAATTCATTTGACGGACAGAAGTTTACACATTTCAAACGTACCTCAGAACCTTCCAGCCTTTCAGATAACCGAATTTTTGCCTTATTAGAAGATTCTTCCAACAGGCTTTGGGTGGGCACCTTAAATGGTGGATTAGATCTGTTTGACCGAAGCACCGGGAAATTTAGACATTTTAATCCATCAGTGAAAAATACCTTGAATGCATATGGCATTTCCTATTTATATGAAGATAAAAATAAAAATATTTGGATTGGTACGACAGCGGGGGTTAATATCCTGGATGGTAAAACTTCTAAAGTCAAACAATTGGTAAATGATCCTAAGAATACGAATAGCCTGGTACAAAATGATATTAATTCTATAGTAGAAGATGGAAGGGGGTGGATTTGGATAGGTACAAGGGAAGGTATAAGCATATATAATCCCACAACAGGAAGTTTCAATAACCTAAGTGAGGATACTGGTTTGCCAGAGAATACTGTCTTTGCTCTTCTTGAAGATCCAGATCATCATATCTGGTATAGCTCCAGAAAAGGACTTTACAAGATTTCTGTAATTGCACAAGGTAAAAGCTATAAATTCCAATACAGCAAATACAATAAATCGGATGGGCTGCAAAATACCCAGTTTAATTTTAATGCCGCATACAAAACAAAAGCCGGCGAATTGATTTTTGGAGGACCAAATGGCTTTAATATTTTCAGAGCAAGCCAAATCCAAAACATCCAGTCGCCTTCTGCCCTGGCCATGACCGAATTAGAGGTGTTTTATCATAAAGTGCATGTTGGCGAGAATCTAAATGGGCGAATCATTCTGCCCGAATCCATCACAGCTCTTAAGAATTTAGCCCTTACCTATAAAGAAAATATTTTTTCCCTTCAATTTGCGTTGCTCAACTATTTTGCTCCGCACAAGATTACCTATAAATATAATTTGGAAGGATTTGATGATCGCTGGCTTACCGTTCCTTCAGAAATACGCAAGGCCACTTTTACAAACCTTGACCCAGGAGAGTATACCTTTCACGTAAAGGCTTTTAATGAAAGTGATACTATACCTATAGCGGAGTCGCAACTGAAAATTACAATTTTGCCCCCTTTCTGGCGCACCACATGGGCATATTTATTGTACGCTTTCGCCATCTGCTTTTTATTGTTATTTATCCGAAACCGGGGGATCAATAAGCTACGACGGGAATTTGCTTTAGTACAAGAAAGAATTCAGGCCAGGCAATTGCGTGAACAGGACCGTAAGGAAGCAGAAAGGCTGCGGGAACTGGATTTGTTAAAAATTAAATTTTTAACAAATCTGAGCCATGAGTTCAGGACGCCTATTTCCTTAATTCTGGCCCCTGTAGATAAACTTTTAATTGAAGCCAGAGAGAAGGAGCGTCATGGTCAGCTATCTATGATAAAAAGAAATGCAAGGCGTTTGTTAAACCTGGTAAACCAGTTGCTCGACTTCCGTAAAATGGAAGAACAGGAATTGCAGCTGAACAGGAGTGATGGCGAAATTGTCTCCTTTATCAAGGAGGCAACAGAGTCTTTTTATGACCTGGCAGAACGGAAGCAAATCAAATTAACTTTCAAAAGTGCTATTGACAATTTATATGTCTCTTATGATCACGATAAGGTCGAGCGGATACTGTTCAACTTACTTTCGAATGCTTTTAAATTTACGCCTTCGGGAGGAAATGTGAGTGTGGAATTACAAACACTGCCGAACCCGACAGCGGATGGAAAGGTTTTATTGGAGTTAAAAGTGATAGACTCAGGAATTGGCATTCCAAAAGATAAACAGGAAATTATTTTTGAGCGGTTTTTTCAAAATGAAACTTCCGCTGCTATTCTTAACCAGGGTTCCGGAATTGGCCTTTCCATCACAAAAGAATTTGTGAAGATGCACGGCGGTGAAATCACGGTAGAAAGCGAGCCAGGCTTGGGTAGTTGCTTTACCGCACACCTTCGTGTTGCACTCGCATCACTTGCTGTGCTGGAGGAAAAAGATGCGGAATGTGCTGATTGGCCAGGGGAGGGGAAATCGGATAAAAAAAATGAAGTAAAAGAGTCCACTGGTGAGCGTCTGCGCACGAAAAATGCACCCGTTATATTGTTGGTTGAAGACAACGAGGACTTCAGGTTTTATCTCAAAGATAATTTACGCGTTTTTTATAAAATAGAAGAGGCTTCAAATGGCAAAGAAGGCTGGCAAAAAGCCCTCGCACTGCATCCAGATCTAATCGTTTCCGATATCAGTATGCCGGAAATGAATGGTAATGAATTGTGTGAAAAAATAAAATCAGATGTAAGGACAAGGCATGTTCCCATCATCTTACTAACGGCATTGACGACCGAAGAAGAACAAATTAAGGGATTGGAAACAGGGGCGAACGATTATATGACAAAGCCTTTTAATTTTGAGATTTTACATTCCAAGATCAAAAACCTGCTCACCCTTCATCAGACATTTAAAAGAACTTATACCAGGCAAATTAACATTGCATCTCCGGAAATGGAAATTGAATCGGACGATGCTAAATTTTTGAACGCTGCGTTGCTTTACATCGAAGAGAATCTTCACAACCCCCAGTTGTCTGTAGAGGACCTGAGTAGGCATATTGCCATGAGCAGGGTATCACTGTACAAAAAATGTCTAAAGGTAACGGGTAAAACTCCAGTAGACTTTATCAGATCAGTTAAGTTGGAGAAAGCAGCAGTACTATTGGAAAAAAGCAATAAAACCATTGCCGAAATATGCTATATGGTAGGTTTTAGCACCCCTAATTATTTTGCGAAATCCTTTAAAGCAAAATACAATGTGCTTCCTTCTGAGTATATAGTAGAAAAAAGGAATAAAACATCCGAATTAGGTTAACATTTCTTCTTACTTATTTAACATTACTACTCTGTGGTCTACATCCGGTATTGTAGTTTCGAGCCACAAAGATCAGGCGATCCATGCGCCAACTTTTAAACTCAAATTACATACAACCGGATATAAAATTAATGAAATCAATATTTTTAGCTGTAGTAGCAATAGGTGCCTCGTTATTGGTAAATGCGCAACAGAAACAGCCAATTTACCTTGACCTAAGCAAACCCATAGAAGAGCGGGTTGAAAATGCACTTTCGCTGATGACTACTGAAGAAAAAGTGTCCCTTTGCTATGCCCAGTCTAAATTCAGTTCAAAAGGTGTGCATCGTTTGGGAATCCCTGAAGTTTGGACCGATGACGGCCCGCACGGAATCCGTGAGGAAGTTTTGTGGGATGAATGGGGTGGGGCAAATTGGACAAACGATTCTTGTACCGCTTTTCCGGCACTCACCTGCCTGTCGGCTACGTTCAATCCCGAATTATCCTTGCTTTATGGTAAATCGATCGGAGAAGAAGCGCGGTACCGCAATAAAACCGTATTATTAGGGCCGGGTGTAAACATTTACCGTACACCACTAAACGGTCGGAATTTTGAATATCTGGGTGAAGATCCCTACCTCAGTTCCCGTATGGTGGTGCCTTATATACAGGGAGTTCAATCCATTGGCGTGGCAGCATGCGTAAAACATTTTGCATTGAATAATCAGGAAGAGTGGCGTGGCCATATCAATGTTGATCTAAGCGACCGTGCGCTAAACGAAATTTATCTGCCTGCTTTCAAAGCAGCAGTGCAGGAAGCAAAAGTATGGTCGATCATGGGAGCATACAATCAATTCAGAGGCCAGCATTGTTGCCATAATGATTTGCTTTTGAATAAAATACTAAAGGGTGATTGGAAATTTGATGGTGTCGTGATTAGTGACTGGGGCGGTGTTCATGATACTGACCAGGCTGTTAAGAACGGGCTGGATCTGGAAATGGGTACTTATACCGATGGGTTAACAACCAAGGGCAAGTTCCCCTATTCAGATTACTATCTGGCTAATCCCTTCCTTAAAGGAATTAAAGAGGGAAAGTATGACATCGCTTTGCTCAATGACAAGGCCCGTCGCATACTGCGTTTGATTTTCCGGACCACCATGAGCGCCAACAGGCCTTTTGGCCGTTTCGTTTCTCCCCAGCACAGCGAAGCTGCGCGCAAGATTGCTCAGGAAGGAATCGTGCTCTTGAAGAATGAGCAGCAATTTTTTCCTGTTCCTGTAGGTAAATACAAAAAGATTGCCGTGATCGGAGAAAATGCTAATCGCAGTCTGGTAGTCGGTGGCGGGTCATCATCACTCAAGGTAGCCTATGAGCAATCACCATTAGAGGGATTGATTGCCAAATACGGAAAAGATCATATTGTTTACAGTCTTGGTTATGCATCTGGACCGGCACTTTACGGACGTGAAGAGCCTTCAAAGTTAAATGCAGATTCGCTGATTGCTGCTGCTTCCGAGGTTGCAAAGCAAGCCGATATCGTATTTTTTATTGGGGGGCTGAACAAAAATCACTTTCAGGATTGTGAAGGTGGAGATCGCCAGTCGTTAAGCCTTCCTTTTGGTCAGGATAAGCTGATTGATACTTTGCTCAAAGCTAACAAAAACACGGCTGTTGTACTGCTTAGCGGAAACGCAGTGTCTATGCCATGGATAAATAAAGTACCCGCCGTTATGCAGGGATGGTATCTCGGCTCTGAAGCCGGAAATGCATTGGCCGATGTAATCTCGGGTGAGGTAAATCCTTCGGGTAAGTTGCCTTTCTCTTTTCCAAAAAAGCTGGAGGATAATGCTGCACATTTTTATGGTAAAATCTCTTATCCTGGCGACAGCGTTAACCAATATTATAAAGAAGACATTCTGGTAGGGTATCGGTGGTTTGACACTAAAAAAATAACACCTCAATTTTCCTTTGGGTTCGGGCTTTCTTATACCAGCTTTGACTTAGGACCTCTTTCTGCTGATAAATTAACTTATAGCAAAGACGACGTAATCAGGGTAAAATTCACCGTCAAGAACACAGGTTCACGCTATGGTGCCGAAGTTGCTCAATTGTATGTAAATGATCCGGTATGTACGTTGCCGCGACCAGTTAAAGAACTGAAAGCCTTTAAGAAAGTGTTCCTGCAAGCCGGAGAAACGAAAACCGTTGAATTGGACGTGAAAGTTGCAGATTTTGCTTTCTATGATGAAGGAAAAAAGGATTGGAACATTGAGGCAGGAGACTTTATACTGCAACTGGGAAATTCCTCAGGTAATATTTCTCAAAAGCTGAAGATAGCTGTTAAATAAAATGGCACTTAACAAATACGCTTACTTAACCAAACATTATACATGAATTTATATTCTTATTTTTTCGTTGCCTGTGTATCGGCCTTTTGTTTCCTAATGGGGCCGGAGGCTGTTGCACAGGAGGCCAAAGTCGACCCTATAATCATTAAGGCAGAACGCAATATCCTGCTCCGGAGTTTTATCGATCTTGATGGAGGTAAACGCGTTACCCATGCCATCAGTATAGGTAGTCCGCTGAAGGTTCATTACACTTATGATGCCGAAAATGGTCAATTGGTGCTATTATGGAAAGGTGAATTTCTGGATGCAACACCAATGTGGCACGACAGGGGCGATGGTTCTTCGCGGCCAATTGGAAAAGCGATCCAGACTGGAGACGCGACACCACAGATTCAGCGTTTAGCAACACAACAAAGTGAATTTAAAAAAGACACCACTGGGTCAGGCTTCAAACCGAAGGGTTATACGCTTGATGCATCAGGTTTGCCAAAGTTTAAGTACCAGACATATGGATTGAATGTTAAGGATGCAACCAAGGTGATTGATGGCGGCCAGGGCATTCGACGTGAAATTGAGCCGGAGGGAAGTGCCGATGACTTATACCTGTGTCTTGCCAGAGCAAATGCTATCGAACAGAAAGATGGTAAATATGTTATTGCAGATAAAGCTTATTCCATTACTGTAGCGGATGAAGCCACATTGAAGCCTATCATCAGAACAATACAAGGAACTCAGGAACTCCTGGTTCCATTCAAAAGTAAGATCATTTACTCCATTCTCTTTAACCAGTAACCCGATGAATATTTATTCCAATTATAAAAACGGTATGTCGTGTCTATTAACAATGACATTTATACTGCTGTCAATAACATGTTTTGCCCAGGCAGAATCTCCAAAGGAAGATGATTATTTTAAGATCATGAAAGTATCTGCTCCCGAAGGAGCAATACTCGAAGTGGGTGGACTCTGTACGTTACCTAACGGCGATTTGGGTGTCACCACCAGAAGGGGGGATGTTTTTATCGTGAAAAATCCTTCTTCACTGAAACCAACATTTCAAAAATTTGCTTCGGGTCTTCACGAGGTGCTCGGACTTGCCTATAAAAACGGATCATTTTATTGTGTTCAACGAGGGGAACTTACCAAAATGACAGATACCGATAACGATGGCGTGGCTGATGATTTTGAAACCATATATGCCTGGCCATTGTCGGGAAATTACCATGAGTACAGTTTTGGCCCTAAGCTTGCTGCTGACGGATCTTTTTTTGTGACCCTGAATCTTGGATTTCCGCCTACCTGGTGGAATCCAAAAAGTCTGGTTCCATGGAGGGGCTGGGCACTCCGTATTTTTGAAGATGGAAGGGTTGAGCCATGGGCTGCGGGTATGCGCTCGCCCTGCGGGATTAGTATGATTGATGATCAACTGTTCTATACTGATAATCAGGGTGACTGGGTTGGCTCAGGAAGTATCATGCAAGTAAAAAAAGGTGCGTTTATGGGACACCCATCCAGCCTGGTGTGGACTAATCTGCCGCAATCTCCGCTCAAACTTACCACAGAGCAGTTTTTTGCCAAGAACCAAACAAAGATGATTTACGACAGCAACGGGAATAGTGTAAAGCCAGAAAACGATGTGAACGAGAAAGCTGTAACCGAGTTCGATATGAAGAAGAATTTTCCAGAACTCCAACTACCTGCGGTTTGGTTGCCTCACGGAATTCTTGGTATTTCAAATTCTGAGATCGTAAAAATTCCTCCGGGCTCCTTTGGTCCTTTCGCTGGCCAGCTTTTGGTAGGCGATCAGGGGCAGAGTATGATTAGCCGTGTGTTTATGGAAAAGGTAAACGGTGAGTATCAGGGGGCGGCATGGCCTTTTAGAAGTGGGTTTCAATCGGGTATTGTGCGTTTGGCCTGGGGCAAAGACGGGTCCTTGTTTGCCGGCGAGACCAACCGTGGGTGGGGCTCGGCCGGTGAGGCTACGGAGGGGATCCAGCGTCTGGTTTGGAACAACAAAATCCCTTTTGAAATGCTCAGTATAAAGGCCATGCCAGATGGGTTTGAAATAGAGTTTACCCAACCTGTTGATAAAAAATACGCCTTAGATCTTGCTTCTTATTCAGTGGAGAGCTTTATTTATAAATACCACAGCGTGTACGGAAGTCCGCCGGTAAATAGCCAAAAGTGCAATGTAAAGGGCGTTCGCGTTTCAGCTGATGGCCGCACTGCCCGAATTCTCGTAGCCAACCTGCGCAAAGGATATATTCACAACATTACATTAGATGGCATTCGCTCACAAGAGAACTACTATAGCCTGGTACACCCAACAGCATATTATACTTTAAATAATATCCCGGAAGGGAAGATACTTAGCCTTGCAGAGGTAAGCACCAGGAATTCATCTTCTATTAAAACACTGCCTCGGGGACAAAGTGGAAGTTCCTTGTCAGGTAAAAAAACGTTAGCGGCGAAAATTCCAACCTATGACCAAGTGAAAGGGCTTCTAGCTAAAAATACCTGCCTGGCCTGTCACAATGCAGAGAAGCGACAAGTAGGCCCTTCTTTTAAGGAGATTTCCACCAAAAAGTATACGGTCGAGGAACTAATAAGCCTGATTTATACGCCTAAACCGGAGCATTGGCCGGATTATTCCACGCCGATGCCACCTATGTCCAATGTTCCAAAAGATGAGGTTACCAAAATTGCGGCCTGGATCAAATCATTAAATAAGTAATACATCAATAACTAAAGAAAATCAACGAACTATATGAAAAGATCAATATTAATTGTTGCGATGCTTGCGGCCAACGTGATGATAGTCCAGGCACAGCAACCAGGGAAACCGGAAGATACCGAGGTATGGACTCCTGTGCCTGCAAAAGTAAGTCCGGCTAAGGTGCCAGGAGCAGCGCCTTCAGATGCCATAGTTCTTTTTGACGGGAAGGACCTGGATCAGTGGGAGAATTCCGCTGATGCTGCTTCAGCAGAAAAATGGAAGTTATCTGATGGGATCATGACGGTAGATAAGTCCGTGGGCGATATCCAGACAAAAGAGAAATTTATGGATTTTCAGCTTCATATTGAATACAGGATTCCGGAAAATATAACTGGAAGTGGCCAGGGCCGAGGTAACAGCGGTATTTTTCTGGCTGCGCTTCCCTGGGGTGCTGGTGGGTATGAGTTGCAAGTGCTAGATAATTATGAGAATAAAACCTATGTAAATGGGCAGGCTGGTAGTTTTTACAAACAATCGCCACCGATGGTAAATGCCTGTTTAAAACCAGGAGAGTGGCAGACCTATGACGTCGCCTGGACGGCTCCCCGTTTTAACGAGGATGGGTCTGTAAAGTCACCGGCTGTTGCAACAGTTTTACACAATGGCATTCTCGTACAGAATGCGACCATACTCAAAGGGGATACACCTTATATTGGTCAGCCAGCCTACAGAAAGCATGGCGCCTCACCAATTAAATTACAGAGCCATGGAGATAAAAGTGAACCGATCAGCTATCGCAATATTTGGTTAAGGAAATTATAGCAAATCACAAGCGAATACCGCCGCTGGCAGATCCAGCACAACATACCATTAGAAGACCAGGCAACTAAATTGCCCTTCTGCCAATCGATTTTTTAATAGAAACCAATTATAATCCCTATATGAGAACACTAAATTATCTTTTCGGCATCGTAGTCATCCTTATGTTTGCGAGGTGCCACAAGCAAGAACTCGGAAGTCCTGCTGAGAAACAGGCTCTTGCAAAAGCAATGAATGCTTTAACCATTACCAGCTACCCCAGTTACAATACTTCGCCCCTTCCGCCGGACCAATCTGGAGTGGCCAGCACAGCAGCGCAGCTCGCTGCAAAAATTCGATTGGGATTGAACATAGGAAACACACTCGAAGCAATAGGTGGTGAAACCGCCTGGGGTAATCCTCTGGTTACCCAGGCATATGTCGATCTGGCAAAAAAAAGCGGTTTCAACGCCATTCGGATTCCTTGCGCCTGGGATCAATATATGGCCAACAGCAATACGGCAGAGCTTCAGCAAGTATGGCTCGACAGGGTTAAACAGGTTATTCAGTACTGCATTAACAAAGACATGTATGTGATATTAAATATACATTGGGATGGTGGATGGTTGGAGAACAATTGTACGCCCGCCCAGCAAGCCGCGGTTAATGCCAAGCAAAAAGCTTTTTGGGAGCAAATTGCGACACATATGCGTGGTTTTGATGAACACTTAATTTTTGCCAGCGCAAACGAACCTTCAGTAGAGGATGCCACGCAGATGAGCGTCCTGCTTTCTTATCATCAAACGTTTATCAATGCGGTTAGATCAACCGGAGGGCGCAACAGTTACAGAGTGCTGGTTGTCCAGGGACCCTCAACAGATATTGACAAAACTAACAGTTTGATGAACACGCTTCCTACAGACCAGGTAACCAATCGCCTAATGGTTGAAGTTCATTACTATACTCCTTTCCAATTTTGTCTGATGTCGTCAGACCAATCATGGGGTAATATGTTTTATTATTGGGGATCGGGATATCATTCCACCACCGATCCTTCACGAAATTCCACCTGGGGAGAGGAGGCCGACCTAAGCGCGTATTTCCAATCGATGAAAACAAAGTTTGTTGACCAAGGCATTCCTGTGGTTTTAGGAGAATATGGAGCATATACCCGGTCGTCACTCACAGGTGATGCGCTAACGCTCAATCAGGTTTCCAGAGCATATTTTTTAAGTCAGGTTACACGCCAGGCTTTGTCACGCGGTATTCTTCCATTTTATTGGGACACTGGGGCAATCCTGAACAGGCAAACAAACACTGTGGGCGATCAACAAGGTTTAGCCGCTCTTGTGCAAGGGGAACAAAACGGTATCTCACCTGGCATTCAGGTAGGAAGTATCTATCAGATTATGAATAGAAATAGTTTTAAAGCACTAGAGTTCGCCGGATGGGGCACCGCTAACCATACATTGGCCGATCAATGGGAATATTTAGCCGGAGCAAATCAACAATTTAAAGTTGAAGATGCAGGTAGTGGCTATTACAGGTTAACACCAATGCATGCTTCAGGAAAGTGCTTGGAGATCGATAGCTGGTCAATAGCCAACGGTGGTCAGGCAGATTTGTGGGATTATTCAGGCGGAAATAATCAAAAATGGTCAATTCAGGCAACTGACAACGGATACTATAAATTGATCAATGTAAATAGTGGAAAGGCGCTGGAAATTTCAGGATATTCCCTGAACAACGGCGGCAGTGCTAATCAATGGGACTATTATGGAGGACGTAACCAGCAATGGGCGTTTCTAAAAATGTAGGTTAAAGGCGTTAAAAAAATTAAGCAATTTTTGACTATATCCTTGTTCAATATAAACACTTACTCACAGACAAGAATACCGGCAAGACTTACACTTCATAAATACAGCAAAGTTGGCACCATGGAGTACAAATTCCTGGGCGCCTTTCCATTATATCCAGACTGGAAGCAGGTGGTAAGACGCACTTCTATTTGTATTACTCCAATGGCGGTGTTGGCTCTGCCGTACTTACTTCCGCCTCTCCCGTTGGCTAGTGGAGCGACCCATTAGGGAAGAAAGTACAGAATGGCCTTATAACTGAGCCATGGAGATAAAAATGAACCGATCAGCTATTGTAATATCTGGTTGAGGAAATTACAGTTAAATATTTTTAAGCAATCGATTGCCTAGATTAAATATTTTACTAATTTCGTTTAACCAAATACTAATATTTTAATTCAACCCAAATAAATAAAGAAAATATGCAGCTATTCAGGTGGTAATATCAGGTGAATAGCTTATAAGCCAATGATATAACTTTTGATGCGTCCAATGGCCGTGCTAACAAGGATGCTGTTAGAACTAACTAAATAACCATTATATTATGAACGAAAACATTAACAAGAGTGCCTTATTCAACGGGAGTTGCTTTGCCGTGATCACCACAGCTTTTACCTTCTCGATTCGGGCGGGTATTTTACCCCAGCTCGGAGCGCAATTTAACCTGACTGCAGAACAGCTTGGATTTATCAACAGTATGTTCTTTTTAGGATTTCCGATCTCTATGATCATTGGTGGGTTGGTTTATCACACTTTTG
>Ga0307412_10000044_pt1 | contig 165237 bp, 153 predicted proteins | sample DK1Cmetagenome_3_FD_203823 | JGI IMG/M metagenome (GOLD analysis project Ga0307412, IMG submission 203823) | Maize rhizosphere microbial communities from greenhouse at UC Davis, California, United States - DK15-C-1 | ecosystem: Host-associated > Plants > Roots > Rhizosphere > Soil | place...
TCGCCGCCGATACCGACTGCCGACGACTGGCCGAGGCCGATCGCCGTCAACTGGCCGACTGCTTCATACGTCAGCGTGCCCGAACGCGACACGACGCCGATGCGGCCCTTGCGGTGGATGTGACCCGGCATGATGCCGATCTTCAGTTCGTCCGGCGTGATCGTGCCGGGGCAGTTCGGTCCGAGCAGCAGCGTCTTGCGGTTTTCGCGACGCATGCGGTCCTTGATCTCGATCATGTCACGGACGGGAATGCCTTCCGTGATGCAGATCGCGAGATCCAGGTCGGCTTCGACTGCTTCCCAGATTGCAGCAGCAGCGCCTGCCGGCGGAACGTAAATCACCGACACGGTCGCGCCCGTTTCAGCCTTGGCTTCAGCGACGCTTGCGTAGATAGGAATGCCTTCGAAATCTTCGCCGGCCTTCTTCGGGTTCACGCCTGCGACGTACGCTTCGCGGCCGTTTGCGTATTCACGGCAAGCACGCGTATGGAACTGACCGGTCTTGCCGGTGATGCCCTGCGTGATGACCTTGGTGTCTTTGTTAATCAGAATCGACATGTATTGACCTCTGTTCGTTTGGCGTCACACGATGGCGCGACGAGCAACGAGGCGGAACGTTCTCGCCCGCGTTGCCCGTGCGCTACCGTGCGCCGCCATTCGTAATCCTGGTAAACGCCGTGGGAGGCTGATTACGCCTTGCCCGCGGCAGCCGCGACGACCTTCTGAGCCGCTTCTTCCATGCTGTCAGCCGAGATGATCGGCAGACCGGAATCGGCGAGCATCTTCTTGCCCAGGTCTTCGTTCGTGCCCTTCATGCGGACCACGAGCGGCACCTTCAGCGACACGGCCTTCGACGCCGCGATCACGCCTTCCGCGATCACGTCGCAGCGCATGATGCCGCCGAAGATGTTGACCAGAATCGCGGTCAGGTTCGGGTTCTTCAGCATGATCTTGAACGCTTCCGTGACCTTCTCCGTCGTGGCGCCACCGCCCACGTCGAGGAAGTTCGCCGGTTCGCCGCCGAACAGCTTGATGGTGTCCATCGTCGCCATTGCGAGGCCCGCGCCGTTCACCAGACAGCCGATGTTGCCGTCGAGCGAGATGTACGCGAGGTCGAACTTCGACGCTTCGACTTCAGCCGGATCTTCTTCGTCCAGATCGCGATACGCGACGATTTCCGGATGACGGAACAGTGCGTTCGAATCGAAGTTGAACTTGGCGTCGAGTGCGATGACCTTGCCGTCGCCCGTCAGGATCAGCGGGTTGATTTCGGCGAGTGATGCGTCGGTTTCCCAGAACGCCTTGTAGAGGCCTTGCAGGATCGCGCGTGCTTGCGGGATCGACGCGTCGGGCACGCCGATCTTCTTCGCGAGGTCGTCTGCTTCGGCGTCCTTCAGGCCGGTCGACGGATCGACGGCAACCTTGTGGATCAGCTCGGGCGTCTTTTCCGCGACTTCCTCGACGTCCATGCCGCCTTCGCTCGACGCCATCACGACGATCTTCTGCGAAACACGATCGATCACGAGGCCGACATACAGTTCCTTCTTGATGTCCGCGCCTTCCTCGACCAACAGGCGGTTCACCTTCTGGCCTTCCGGACCAGTCTGGTGTGTGACAAGCTGCATGCCGAGGATCTGGTTCGAGTACTCGCGAACCTGATCCAGCGACTTGGCAACCTTCACGCCGCCACCCTTGCCACGGCCACCCGCATGGATCTGAGCCTTCACGACCCACACCGGGCCGCCGAGCTCTTCCGCGGCCTTGACCGCATCATCCACCGAGAAGACCGGCTTGCCGCGCGGTACCGCGACGCCGAATTTCCGCAGGATTTCCTTACCCTGGTACTCGTGAATCTTCATGCGTGATTCCCTTCAGTCTGAGAGTTGGATTAAACATCGCTTCCGCTACCGTCCAACATGCCGGGCGCATTGCCCCTGCCTTCGTGGCGGGCCGCCCCGTTGTCTGGCGATGCCGGGCGGTCTGCTGGGCGTGGCGCATGGCCATACCAGCGCGGGTAAAACTGCTGCACTGCCTCCCCGTCGAAACGCAGCGCGTGGCAGCGTCCCAACTGGAATGGCGGTTTTTCGTTTAGACGTTCGGCGGTGCCGTCGGTCGACTCGCTTTCTGAACTTGCACTCGCGCCTGGCGTGCTGTCACCGGTGTTCCATACGTCGCCGGCGAACGCCTGGATCGCTGCGGTCGGCAGGATCGCGCACAGCTCGGTGAGATGCGTGCAACCCGCCGTGCCGGCCAGCAAACGGGCAGCATCGCGACGGAAGTTGTGGAACAGATTGAGCCCGATGAGGGCACGATAGGCGGGATTGCTGGCTTGGCAGAGCCCAGGATAGGGCACCCAGTCGGACGACGCCTCGGCGTCGACGACATTGAGCTTGCGATCGATGGTGATGCGAAGCCAGAGTTCATGGATCGGTTGACCATTGGGCCGGACGCCCGACGCAAGGACCACGTCGCGTGGCTTTTCGTCGGTCAAGCACGCTTCCACATCCCACAGGCCATCGGCTCGTTCATAAGCTTCCGCCCGGATTGCGCGACGATGGCGCAATTGACGGGGCACTGACGAGGAAAGCGGCATGCGGAAAGGAAAGGCCGAATTGGAAAACGCGTGAATTTTAGCATACTGGGTATTCGGGACAGCCCGGAATGCGGCGGGGACGGCCTGCTGGCCGGTTATGGGTGGGGTTATGGCTGGAGTTGGTGGGGGGAAGGTTGGGTTGAAGCGTTAGTGTGGGTGATGCGGTTTGGTGGGACTTGTGGTGCTTGTCCTGCTTCTGGCGCTTCGCGGCACTTTCCGCCGTTTCGCGTCATTTCGCGCCCTTCGCTGCTAGTCGCCGCCTTCGCCGTTATTCACCGCTCCATTCTTCGTCGATACCTTTGAGGATTTTGCCGATCGTCGCGCCAGAAAAGCCGCGTGACGCGAGAAAGCGCGCCTGCTTCGCGCGCTCAGCCGCGGTCTCCGGAAGCTGACCGAACTTCTTGCGCCATACGGCTTGGGCGCGCGCCAGTTCCGTTTCGCGTAATTGAGCGCTCGCTTCGTCGACGAGCGTGCGATCCACCGCGTGCTGCTTCAATTCGCCAACGATGCGGCTCGCACCCAGTCGCGACGAACGACGATGAATCAGGCTTTCGGCGAAGCGGGAATCGGATAGCCAGTTTTCGGCTTCGAGCGTGTCGAGCAGCGTATCGAGCGAATCGCTTTCTTCGACGAAGGGCTTCAGCTTGCGTGCAAGTTCACTGCGGCTATATTCGCGGCGCGATAGGTAGCCGAGCGCGCGTCCTTTGAGCGAACGTGCTGGGCGTTGGGATTTTTTTGCTTCGCTTGGGGCGGGATCTGCGTCGCCGGGTGTTTGGTCTGAGGCAGATGTGCTGCGTGAGCCGCTTGACCCATGCGAACGAAGCGAGCTGCGTGAGTTGTTACGCGAGTTGCGTGAGCCGCGCGACTCACTCGAGCGCGTGTAGGTAGCCTCAGCGGACTGGTCGGGCTGACCTGGCAACAGCGCGCGCCGCAGGCCACGGCCTGCGGCGCGATCGTGTGCGTCGAACGGTTCAGGCCGATCGAACGGATCAAAGCGATCCGATGTTTCGGATAGATCCGCATGCGCCGAACGTTCGGGCGAATCGCTCCCGTCATTACGCGGGCCGCCCACGTTGCGTCCAGAATTGGACAATGGCCGGCCCTTGCGTATCACGTAGTGGTTACTCTTCGTCCGCGACTTCTGCGCCTGCGCCGGTCACTGCCTCGGCCATTGCATTCACACCCAGCGATTCGCGGATGCGGTTCTCGATCTCACGAGCGATATCCGGATTTTCGCGCAGGAATTCACGCGCATTGTCCTTGCCCTGGCCGATACGCTCACCGCTATAGCTGTACCACGCACCGGCCTTGTCGACGATTTTGGCCTGCACGCCCAAGTCGATAATTTCGCCCTGACGCGAAATACCCTCGCCGTACAGAATGTCGAAGATCGCTTCGCGGAACGGTGGCGAAACCTTGTTCTTGACCACCTTGACGCGCGTTTCATTGCCGATCACTTCGTCGTTCTTCTTGATCGAGCCAATGCGGCGAATGTCGAGACGCACCGACGCATAGAACTTGAGCGCATTACCGCCGGTGGTGGTTTCCGGATTGCCGAACATCACGCCGATCTTCATGCGGATCTGGTTGATGAAGATCACGAGGCAGTTGGTGCGCTTGATCGTGCCGGTGAGCTTGCGCAGCGCTTGCGACATAAGACGCGCTTGCAGACCCGGCAGCGAGTCGCCCATTTCGCCTTCGATTTCAGCCTTCGGCACGAGCGCCGCGACCGAGTCGATCACGATCATGTCGATCGAGCCCGAGCGCACCAGTGCGTCGGCGATTTCCAGCGCCTGCTCGCCCGTGTCCGGCTGCGACACCAGCAGGTCGTTCACGTTCACGCCGAGCTTGCCCGCGTATTGAATGTCCAGCGCGTGTTCCGCGTCGATAAACGCTGCCGTGCCGCCGATCTTCTGCATTTCGGCGATGACTTGCAGCGTCAGCGTGGTCTTACCCGACGACTCCGGACCATAGATTTCGACCACGCGGCCACGCGGCAAACCGCCGACGCCCAACGCGATGTCGAGGCCGAGCGATCCGGTGGAAACGACCTGGATGTCTTCGACTACCTCACCTGCGCCGAGCCGCATGACCGACCCTTTGCCGAACTGCTTTTCGATCTGCGCGAGGGCGGCAGCGAGTGCCTTGCTCTTTTCAGCAGTCAGTCCAGCCGAGCCTTTCTTGCTTTCTTCCATGAATCGTCCTTTGCTATGATGAACGGCGTCTGAGGCAGATGTGTCGTCCAGTTTTGAAGGACAGCACACGAAACTCAGACACTGTATAAAAAAACAGTGGTTTTGGCAAGCGTGATTCTGATGCGAACGCGCATTTTTACTGTCGCGCCGCCCAACCACCCACAATGATTCGGAGACCGCTGTGCGCCGCGGGGACACCCGAGGTGCCGGCCAAGGCCCTGAGCTGGCGCATCATGCGAATTCTGATTGCCGAAGACGACAGCATACTCGCGGACGGTCTGGTTCGATCACTCCGCCAATCGGCCTATGCCGTGGATCACGTGAAGAGCGGCGTCGAGGCCGACACCGCGCTGTCGATGCAAAGTTTCGACCTGCTGATTCTCGATCTCGGCCTGCCGCGCATGTCCGGGCTCGAGGTGCTGCGCCGCCTGCGCGCGCGCAATTCGAACCTGCCGGTGCTGATTCTGACTGCCGCGGACAGCGTCGACGAGCGCGTCAAGGGCCTCGACCTCGGCGCCGACGACTACATGGCCAAACCGTTTGCCCTCAACGAACTCGAAGCGCGTGTGCGCGCGCTCACGCGGCGCGGCGCGGGCGGCGGTCCGACGATCGTGCGGCACGGTTCGCTGGGCTTCGATCAGGTGGGCCGGATCGCCTATATCAACGATCAGGTGATCGACCTGTCGGCGCGCGAGCTGGGTCTTCTCGAAGTGCTGCTGCAACGGATCGGCCGGCTGGTTTCGAAGGAACAGCTCGTCGACCATCTTTGCGAATGGGGCGAGGAAGTCAGCAACAACGCAATCGAGGTCTACGTGCACCGGCTGCGCAAGAAAATCGAGCCGAGCGGCGTGCGCATCATCACCGTGCGAGGGCTCGGCTACTGCCTCGAGAAAGCGGTCGCGCCCGCGAATGCCAGTGCGAATGCGAGTGCGAATGCCGGCGCGAATGCGGCGGCAACCACACCCGCCGCGCCCGAACCGGCACCATCGCCGTCAACGCCGGCCGGCGGAATGCCGGCGAGTCACCACTACAAATAGAGCACATCATGTCCGCACGCGCAGATCGCGCGACGGCCCGCCCGGCGGACCTCGACGAGGCGCGCGACGAGCGCTACGCCAATCCGTTCGCCCCGCCCGACGAAACCGAAGCCGCCGCCGAGGCGCGCCCGCGCTCGCTATTCGGCGAAATTCTCGACTGGATGCTCGCGCCTTTGCTGCTGCTCTGGCCGATGAGCCTGGCCGTCACTTATCTGGTCGCCAAGTCGATCGCGAACGGGCCGTTCGACCGCGCGCTGGAAACCGACGCCTACGTGCTCGCTCGGCAGATTCATCCGGTCAACGGCGTGGCCGAGCTGACGCTGCCCGATTCCACGCGCGACTTTTTGCGGACGGACAACGTCGACAGTGTTTTCTATCAGGTGCTCGGCACGCGGGGCGAGCTGGTGGCGGGCGAGCGCGACATGCCGCTGCCGCACGAAGACGACCGGCCGCAACCGGGCCTTGTCGCTTTCCGGGACGACATGCTGCGCGGCAACGACATCCGCGTGGCCTATACGACGGTCGAATTCCCGCAGACGCCCGGCGCAGAGCCGGTGCTCGTGCAGGTCGCCGAGACGCTCGACAAACGCAGCCAGCTCGCCAACGACATCATCAAAGGCGTGATCCTGCCGCAGTTCGTGATCCTGCCGCTCGCGATCCTGCTCGTGTGGTTCGGCCTTTCGCGCGGCCTCGCGCCGCTGCACGCGCTGCAGGCGCACATCCGCGCGCGTCGGCCCGACGATCTGTCGCCGCTCGAGGCGCGTCGCGCGCCGCCGGAGATCGAGCCGCTCGTCACGTCGTTCAATGATCTGCTGACGCGTCTTGAGCAGAACATGGAATTGCAAAAGCGCTTTATCGCCGACGCCGCGCATCAGATGAAAACGCCGCTCGCCGGCCTGCGCACTCAGGCTGAGCTCGCGCTGCGGCAAGACGCGTCGGCGGAAGTGCATCGCTCGCTCGAGCAGATCGCGACAAGCTCGGAGCACGCGGCGCGGCTCGTCACGCAACTGCTTGCGCTCGCGCGCGCCGAAAACCGCATGTCCGGACAGATCTTCACGCCGGTGGAAGTGACGGAAGTCGCGCGCAATGCCGTGCGCGACTGGGTGCAGGCCGCGCTCGCCAAGCAGATGGATTTGGGCTACGAGGCGCCGGAAGAACCCATCGAGGTCGACGGCAATCCGGTAATGCTGCGCGAGATGTTGTCGAACCTGATCGACAACGCGATCCGCTACACGCCGGAGGGCGGCCGCATCACCGTGAGAGTGAGGCGCGACGCCGCCGCGCGGCTCGTGCATCTCGAAGTGGAAGACACTGGCATCGGCATTCCAGCCGCCGAACGTTCGCGGGTCGTCGAGCGCTTTTACCGGATTCTCGGCCGCGAAGGCGACGGCAGCGGCCTCGGGCTTGCGATCGTCCGCGAAATCGCGACGATGCACGGCGGCGAGCTGACGATCGACGACAACGTCTATCAAACCGCGCCGCGGCTCGCGGGAACGCTGGTGCGTGTCAGTTTGCATGTGCTCGAGCGGGGCAGGACTTACCCTAACGCGGGCTGACAGCCACAAGCCGCCAAAGCCAAGTTGTCCGGCGTTCACAGCATATTGCACGGCGTTGAACCAGAATTGACCTATTTTCACGAACCTTCGTCGCGGGTCAGCAAGCCATCGGCGCAACCATTCACGTCAGTAGGCCGTAAGTTTTCACTCCAATAATCGGTTGCACGGAACGCCGCGGGCCGGCGCACCGCGTGCATATCAATATTGGAGACGACATATGGCTACCGTAGGCGGACACATTTCGCCCGTGCCCATGACGCGCGATGAGAAGCGGGTGATCTTCGCATCGTCGCTAGGTACGGTTTTCGAGTGGTACGACTTTTATCTGGCCGGCTCGCTGGCCGCCTTCATCAGCAAGAGCTTTTTCTCCGGCGTCAATCCGACTGCCGGCTTCATTTTCACGCTGCTCAGCTTCGCCGCGGGTTTCGCGGTCCGGCCGTTCGGCGCGGTGGTGTTCGGGCGGCTCGGCGATATGGTCGGCCGCAAGTACACGTTCCTCGTCACGATCGTGATCATGGGCGTGTCGACGTTCCTCGTCGGCTTCTTGCCCGGCTATGCGGCGATCGGCATCGCATCGCCGGTCATCTTCATCGCGATGCGGATGCTGCAGGGCCTGGCGCTCGGCGGCGAGTACGGCGGCGCCGCGACCTACGTGGCGGAACATGCGCCGCCGGGACGCCGCGGCTTCTACACTGCCTGGATTCAGACGACGGCCACGCTCGGCCTCTTCCTCTCGTTGCTCGTGATTCTCGGCGTGCGTACGGCGATGGGCGAAGACGCGTTCGGCGCATGGGGCTGGCGCATTCCGTTCATCGCGTCGATCGTGCTGCTGGCCATTTCGGTGTGGATTCGCCTGCAACTGCATGAATCGCCGGTGTTCGAGCGCATCAAGGCCGAAGGCAAGACGTCGAAGGCGCCGCTTACCGAAGCGTTCGGCCAGTGGAAGAACCTGAAGATCGTGATTCTCGCGCTGATCGGCCTGACCGCCGGCCAGGCCGTGGTGTGGTACACGGGCCAGTTCTACAGCCTGTTCTTCCTGACGCAGACGCTGAAGGTCGACGGCGCAACGGCCAACATCATGATCGCCATCGCGCTGCTGATCGGCACGCCGTTCTTCCTGTTCTTCGGCTCGCTGTCGGACCGCATCGGCCGCAAGCCGATCATCATGGCCGGGCTGCTGATCGCCGCGCTGACGTACTTCCCGCTCTTCAAGGCGCTCACGCACTACGTGAACCCGGCGCTGGAAACGGCTACGGCCAAGGCGCCGATCGTCGTGATCGCGAATCCCGACGAATGCTCGTTCCAGTTCAACCCGGTCGGCACGTCGAAGTTCACGAGTTCCTGCGACATCGCGAAGAGTGCGCTTTCGAAGGCCGGCCTGAACTACGAGAACGTCGCGGCGCCGGCGGGCACGGCGGCGCAGATCAAGGTCGGCGATACGGTGGTGAACACGTATGACGGCAAGGCCGCCGACGCCAAGGAACAGGGCAAGACGTTCGACAAGACGCTCGCCACGACGCTGAAGTCCGCGGGCTATCCGCCGAAGGCCGACTCGTCGCAGATCAACTGGCCGATGAGCGTGGTGATCCTGACGATCCTCGTGATCTACGTGACGATGGTCTACGGACCGATCGCGGCAATGCTGGTGGAGATGTTCCCGACGCGTATCCGCTATACGTCGATGTCGCTGCCGTATCACATCGGCAATGGCTGGTTCGGCGGCTTCCTGCCGGCCACCGCGTTCGCGATCGTCGCGGCGAAGGGCAACATCTACTCGGGCTTGTGGTATCCGATCGTGATCGCGCTCATCACGTTTGTGATCGGCATGCTGTTCGTCCGCGAAACGAAAGACTCGGACATTTACGCGAAGGATTGACCGGGACCCGCCGCCCCGCAGGCCCGCGCTTGCGGGCTCATGAGGCGGCAGTTTAAAAAGTTGCGCGCCGGGGGTTGACAGCCCCAGGCGCTATCCTCATAATCTCGCTTCTTTCGGCGAATTAGCTCAGTTGGTTAGAGCGACGGAATCATAATCCGCAGGTCCGGGGTTCGAGTCCCTGATTCGCCACCAGTTGCAAGAAAAAGCCGCTGACCCACAAGGTCCAGCGGCTTTTTCGTTTCTGGCTGTCTATTTTTCATTCAGGCACCGACACTCGCAACTTCAAGGAGGATTGTTGATGACGTTCCGCACCGCCGCGCGCGCCGTGGCCATCGCATCGATCGCGCTTTGGGGCGCCGCTTCCGTGAGCGCGGCTCAGGCGCAAACTCCGACCGACAACCAGTGGCGCGCAAGCCAGACCACCTTGTCGACGCTTCTGCAGAACGGCTACAGGATCGTCGCCGTCGTCAATACGCCTCGCGCCGACGGCGGCCCGGCCGATACGATCTTCGTGCAGCGCGACCAGAGCGCCTTCAAGTGCATCGATTCGCAAGCCTCCGAGGCGAGCAAGAAAGTGCCGGGCTGTTATGAACTGGCGCCGTCGTCGGGCGCGGCCACGACGGGCCCGGAAGCCAAGTAAGCGAGCCATCCGGGAACCGGCGCGATCACGCCTCGATGCGCCCGCGCGTCACGCCGAGCAGGCGCGCCATCGCGTCGCGCGCGGCGGCGGCGTCGCGCTCGCGAATCGCCTCGAACACGGCCGTATGTTCCGCGAGCGACGCATTGAAAACCTCCGCGCGCTTCGCATTCAGCCGAAGCTGCGCCTCGAGCGTACGTTCGATCAGTGTGCCGAGCGGAATCAGCAATTCGTTGCTGCACGCGATCAGCACGCTCAGGTGAAACTGCAGATCCGCCCTTACCCATTCGTCGACATTGCGCGCCGCGGCCATCGCCGCGTGGGCGGCGGCCAGCGCGCCGAACGTGTCATCCGCGTGCGAAGCCGCCGCGAGACCGGCGGCATACGGCTCGATCATCTCGCGCATTTCCTGCAGCTTGAGCGCGAATTGCATCGGCTCGGCGACGCGCGAATACCAGTCGAGCACATCGACATCGAGCAGATTCCACGCGTGCCTCGGCCGCACGCGCGTGCCCACGCGCGGCCGCGATTCGATCAGCCCTTTCGACGTCAGCGTGCGCAGCGCCTCGCGCAACACAGTGCGACTCACGCCCAAAGTGCCCATTAACTCCGCCTCGCGCGGCAGGATCGATTCGGGCGCGTAGTCGCCACGCAAAATCGCCGTGCCCAGCAAATGCGCGACGCGCCCATGCAGATCGTGCTGAATAGCTTTCTCCCGGCGGCGGCGCCGCTCAATATGTGGCGAATAGTACTATTAATAGTACTTTAGCGCGATTGTGCGGTAGCATGGAAACCCTCGAATATTTCGCAATGAGTGGAGACGCACGCCATGAAAATCACCAAGCTTGAAACGTTCATCGTTCCGCCGCGCTGGTGCTTCCTCAAGATCGAGACGGACGAAGGCATCGTCGGCTGGGGCGAGCCGGTGGTCGAGGGCCGCGCGCATACGGTGGCCGCGGCCGTCGAAGAACTGTCGGACTATCTGATCGGCAAAGACCCGCTTCTGATCGAAGACCACTGGCAGGTCATGTACCGCGCGGGCTTTTATCGCGGCGGTCCGATCACGATGAGCGCGATCGCCGGCGTCGATCAGGCGCTGTGGGACATCAAGGGCAAGCATCATGGCGTGCCGATTCACGCGCTGCTCGGCGGCCAGGTGCGCGACAGGATCAAGGTGTATTCGTGGATCGGCGGCGACCGTCCGAGCGACGTTGCGAACAACGCGCGCGCCGTGGTCGAGCGCGGCTTCAAGGCCGTGAAGATGAACGGCTCGGAAGAACTGCAGATCATCGACACCTTCGACAAGGTGCAAGGCGTCATCAACAACGTGGCCGCGGTGCGCGAGGCGGTGGGACCGGACATTGGCATCGGCGTGGATTTCCACGGCCGCGTGCACAAGCCGATGGCCAAAGTGCTCGCGAAAGAGCTCGACCCGTACAAGCTGCTCTTCATCGAAGAGCCGGTGCTGTCGGAAAACGCGGAAGCGCTGCGCGACATCGTCAACCAGACCAACACGCCGATTGCATTGGGCGAGCGTCTGTATTCGCGCTGGGACTTCAAGCACATCCTGTCGGGCGGCTACGTCGACATCATCCAGCCGGACGCCTCGCACGCGGGCGGGATCACGGAGTGCCGCAAGATCGCGTCGATGGCGGAAGCCTACGACGTCGCGCTCGCGCTGCACTGCCCGCTCGGTCCGATCGCGCTCGCCACCTGCCTGCAGATCGACGCGGTGAGCTACAACGCGTTCATCCAGGAACAGAGCCTCGGCATTCACTACAACCAGGGCAATGACCTGCTCGACTACATCAGGAACCCGGAAGTCTTCAAATACGAAGACGGCTTCGTGTCGATTCCGCAAGGTCCGGGTCTCGGTATCGAGGTGAACGAAGAGAAGGTGCGCGAGATGGCGAAGGTCGGGCATCGCTGGCGCAATCCGGTCTGGCGTCACGCGGACGGCAGCGTCGCGGAGTGGTGAGCGGAGCTTTGCTGACTGAGCCGGTTTGCTGACTAACTGACTAACTGACTAACTGACTAGCGCCGCCTGCGGGCGGCGCTCTCTTTTGTGCGTCGACAGCCGGGCGATTCGCGCGATGCAGCCACACGTTACGGCGACGTGACGCGCGGCCGTCTCAGTAACGTAACGTCCGGGACCAAACCGGCTCCAGCAGCGCTCGCAAGACGCTCGCGCCGCTTGCCTCTGCGCCCCGCAAAGCCCCGTCGACAAAGGCGCTCGCGCCCTTTGTTCGGCATCAGACAGTCACATGGCGTGGTCCTTGCTCAAATGCACTCGACAACAAAATGCATCGGGGGCTTTCATGGGCGAATTCATTCCGGACTATCTGCTGCGCGAACAGGCGGCCGTCGGCGCGCTCGCGCTGTTCGGCGTGCTGCGCATCATCGGCGCGGCCGTCGCGTATGAACGCGGCTGGCGCATCGCGGCGCTCGAAAAATGGTTCATCGCCGCCGCCGTCATCTATTGCATTCCGCAGCTTTTCGACGTGCTGGCGCATGTCTACGGCGCGCACGCGGCCGCAGCCGAACTCGAAGGAAAAGCGGCAGGCTGCGCGATCGCGCTCTTTAGCGCGCCGATCGTCGGGCATCGGCTGGGCCTCGAATGAATCGATCGGGCGGCCACATGCTGAACATGCTATCGACGCGCATCGCCAGAACGGCCCGGCTCACCAGGCCGGTGTACGGCGTCGGCGATGTGCTGAGGCTGAAATCGGGCGGATCGCCGATGACCGTCACATGGAGCGGTCCCGTGCTGTTCGCGTCAGGCAACTGGCTGATCTGCCAATGGTTCACCGATACGGGCGAACTGATGCAGGAGATGTTTCCCGAGGAAACGCTGGAGCCGGCGCAAGTGGAGAGGCGGTTGTCGGCTGCGGGGCAGTAGCGGATTGGCGGGTACTAGCGGATTCGCTTGCTGAGATGAGCGGCCGTGTCTACTGCGCCGCGCGTCAAAACTGCGCGGCGTTTTTTACGCGACGCGTGTGGACTGCGCGTTGTCTGAGGTGACGCGGCAAGGCGCACCGCCGCTTGTCTACGCGACGCGTGCGAACTACGCGTCGCCCGAGGTGACGCGGCAAGGCGCACAGTCACCGCCGCCTTGCCCCATCCAAACCCACCCAACCACCCCTCACCCAAGCGCCGCAAACGCCGGCACGCTATGCGACAGCACGGCGGCCGCGACAAGAACGCCGATCAACGCAAGTGCTTCCAGGTAAAGCACGTTGACGAAGGTATGCGCGTCCATCGTCGATGCCGTGCGGCGCAAGCGCGGCAGCGCGAGGAAGCGGTTCAGTCCGCCAAGCACCAGCGCCAGTCCGACGAGCGTGAGCTTGAGAATCAGCACATGGCCCCACGAGCTCGACTCGATCGCCAGCAACGACCCGCCCGAACCCCGCACCGCATTGAAGATGCCGGACAGGATGACAAACCCGACCGCGACCAGCGACACATTAGACACCTGCGTCGCCGTGCGGATCAGCACGCCGCGCGCCGTCGACGCGCCCAGCGCCGGCAACGCGACAAGCCCGGCCGTGATCGCGAGGCCGCCCCAGACGGTCGTCACGAGCACGTGCAGCGTTTGCATCGCGATGGCCGCCGACGCGAGGCCGGCGTCCGCCGCATGTCCGAGCGACGCCTTGCCCGCCGCGATGACGATCACCGCGAGCCACAGCAGCGCATTGCGCAGCATGCCGCCGTGACTCGTCATGGCCGTGCCGAGCAAAATCAGCGCGCCGGCGAAGGCAACGCTCCAGCCATAGCCGACATGCGTTTGCGAAAGCACGGTCGGCACCATGCCGAACGCGGCGGGCAATGCCACGCCGCTCATCGACGCCGCCTGATACAGCAGCCAGCCGAGATCCGCGAGCACCAGCACGACGCTCGCCGTCAGCAACGACCGTTGCGCGCGCAACCACGCGGGTTGCGCGGGCGAGATCTTCGCCTTGGCATCGTCCGCCAGCCACGCGCCGAGCAACGCCGAACCGACGGCAAACGCAAACGCGACATTCATGAGCGCGGCCATCGCGACCTGCCCGATCCACAGTCCGTCGATGCTCATTTGACAGTGAACGCAAAGTCGCCTTGCGTGCGATGACCGTCGGTGGCAACCGCGGTCCAATGCACCGCGTAGTGGCCCGCGCCCAACTGCGGCAGCGGCAGATGCATGACGCGCGCATCCTGTTTATCGACTTGCGACGCAGCCGATGCGGCCGGCTTGCCATTGGCATCGGCGAGCGCGATCTTGCTGAACGCCGGTTCGAGCGGCTCCGTAAAGTGCAGCGTGACCTCGGCGGGTGCGGCGACTTCGGCGTTGGCAGCCGGCTCGCTGGAAACGAGATGCGCATGCGCGAATGCCGTGGACGTCAGCAAGAGCGCCGCGGCGCCGAACGCGAATGAAAGCCGCGCCGGACGAATAAGATGGATTAGCTTCATGTAAGGCCGATAGCGGTGAACAGGAAAACGGCAGTGGCCGGCAGGGCTGGAGCGGAATGCAGCAGACCGCTCGCGCCGCGCGAACAGATCGAACGCGCAGCCCGGCGCGCCCGGAAGTGTACGCTTCGATGGTCCGCGTGCGCGTGGGTTCAACATCGCGCGTAAAAGTTCGCCGGGTACAGCGCTTGCAACCGTGGACGACGCAGTAAAAAGTCGGAAGGCGTGCATGAACATGCTCGGGCCCGGCAATGCGCGTCAAACTGTCGCACGCCTGTGACACCCGCAAGCGTCGCGCGTGCGGCAAATAGTCATCATCACCCTTCGATGATAGAATGCTGCGTCGCCGCAGCGCCGGCTGCCCTTCACACCGAGCCGCTCGAAGTTCGGTCAGGTCCCCGATTTTGATGGAGTTACGCGTGTCTTCAAGACGCATTTTCCGCCCGTTGCTTGCCCTTCTGCTGATCGGCTCCGCGGGTGTCTATAGCGCTGCGAAAGCGCAGACTCAACCGAAGGCCCCCGATACGATGGAAGCGCGCGTGCAAGGTTGCACGGCCTGCCACGGCACACACGGTCAAGGCACGGACAACGACTACTTCCCGCGCCTCGCGGGCAAGCCGGCCGACTATCTGTACAACCAGTTGCAGAATTTCCGCGAAGGGCGCCGCAAGTATCCGCCCATGAACTACCTCGTCACGTATCTCTCCGACGACTATCTGCATCAGATCGCCACGTACTTCTCGAAGCAGCGCCCGCCGTATCCGGCGCCGGCCAAGCCGACGGTTTCGTCCACCACGCTCGCGCGCGGCCAGCAGATCGTGCTGAACGGCGACGCGTCGAAGCAGATTCCGGCTTGCGCGGCTTGCCACGGCAAGAGCCTGACCGGCATGGAGCCGGCCATTCCGGGTCTGGTCGGTCTGCACTCCGACTACATCAGCGCGCAGCTCGGCGCATGGCGTTCGGGCACGCGCCACGCAATCGCACCTGATTGCATGCACACCATCGCCACGCGTCTCACCGACGAAGACGTCAACGCGGTCGCTGCGTGGCTTTCCACGCAACAGGCTCCACAAAACCCCGTGCCGGCTCCGGCCCGCTCGATGAAGACTCCGCTTGCCTGCGGCAGCGAACCGCAATAAGGCACCGGGAGAGACACTCAAATGAAACGCAAGTCTTTGTTCGCCCTCTCGGCAGTTGTCGTTGTCGCGGCTGCTGCACTCGTCCCCGTCCTGTGGTCGGGCGGCGACAATCTGCATAACGGCTCGGCCGTGGCGGCAACGCCGGCCGACCAGGCCGCGCTCGTCAAGAAGGGCGAGTACCTCGCCCGCGCCGGCGACTGTATCGCCTGCCACACGGTGCGCGGCGGCAAGCAATTCGCGGGCGGTCTGCCCATGGCCACGCCGTTCGGCACGATGTTCACGCCGAACATCACGCCTGACGACCAGTACGGCATCGGCAAGTGGACGCAGGACGACTTCTATCGCGCCATGCACACGGGCCGCTCGAAAGACGGCAGCCTGCTCTATCCGGGCTTCCCGTTCACGAGCTACACGAAGGTCACGCGCGCCGACTCGGACGCGATCTACGCGTATCTGCGTTCGGTGCCGCCGGTTGCCGTGCCGAGCCGTCCGCACGAACTCAAGTTCCCGTTCAACCAGCGCAACATGCTGATCGGCTGGCGCACGCTGTTCTTCCGTGAAGGCGAGTACAAGCCGGACCCGACCAAGTCGGTCGAGTGGAACCGCGGCGCGTATCTGATCGAAGGTCTCGGCCATTGCGGCATGTGCCACACGTCGATCAACGCAATGGGCGGCCCGGTCAGCTCGGCGGCTTTCGCCGGCGGTCTGATCCCGCTGCAGAACTGGTACGCGCCGTCGCTCACGTCGAACAAGGAAGCGGGTCTCGGCGACTGGGAAACGAAAGACATCGCCGATCTGCTGAAAACCGGCGTGTCGAACCGCGGCGCAGTGTTCGGCCCGATGGCGGAAGTGGTCCACAACAGCCTGCAGTACATGAGCGATGCGGACATCAACGCAATGGCCACGTACCTGAAGACGATTCCGCAGAAGAGCGAAGCACCTGAGCCGATGCAGCTCGAAACGTCCGAAAAGTTCGGCGGCGAACTGTTGAAGCAAGGTCAGAAGATCTACGCTGACAACTGCGCGAAGTGCCACGCGGACAATGGTCTCGGCATGCCGCCGGCCTTCCCGCCGCTCGCGAACAACCAGTCGATCCAGATGCCGTCGGCGGTCAACCCGATCCGCATGGTGCTGAACGGCGGTTATCCGCCGAGCACGGACGCGAACCCGCATCCGTACGGCATGCCGCCGTTCGCACAGTCGCTGTCGAATCAGGAAGTCGCAGCGGTCGTGACGTACATCCGTATGTCGTGGGGCAACCACGGCACGGCCGTGTCGCCGCAGCAAGTGTCCGATCTGCGTTCGGCGCCGCTCGACTAAGCAGCGTTTGTAGCATCAAGGGCGCGGCCTGCGAGATTCGCGGCCGCGCCCTTCGTTTTTTGATGACCGGTATCATGGGGTAGTTACCGCGGCAACTTTTGCCCCAATGAAACCGTGCAGGAGAAAAGACCGTGCATGTCGGTGAGCGTTTGAACAGCATTACCCACCTCGTCGGCGCCGTGCTGTCGGTGGCGGGGCTGGTGACGCTCGTGACGATGGGCGCGGTCGAAGGCGACGCGTACAAGGTGGTCAGCTTCAGCGTGTACGGTGCGATGCTGTTCGTGCTGTATGCTATCTCGACGCTCTACCACAGCGTGCGCAACCCGCGCGTCAAGGCGGTGCTGCAGAAATGCGACCACTCGGCGATCTATCTGCTGATCGCCGGAAGCTATACTCCGTTCACGCTTGTCACGTTGCGTGGGCCGTGGGGCTGGTCGCTGTTCGGCGTGAGCTGGGGGCTTGCCGCTCTTGGCATCGTGCAGGAACTGACGCTCGGGCGACGCACCCGCAGCGTTTCGATGGTGCTGTATGTCCTGATGGGATGGCTCGCGCTCGTTGCCGTCCGCCCGCTGCTGGAAGCATTACCGGCTGCGGGCACTGCCTGGCTCGTGGCCGGCGGGGTCATCTACAGCGCCGGTATCTACTTCTTCATCAACGACGAGCGCATCCGGCACGGACATGGTATCTGGCACCTGTTCGTACTGGCGGGCAGTCTGTGTCAATTCGTCAGCGTCGCGCGCTATGTCGCGTGACGTCCACGGCGGCGAAATGCAACTTAAGGCCAGTCAACGTGTCTGCATAGCGCGTTGAAGCATCCGGCACGCATCTCGAGCGTGCCGCCGATTTCCCTGCGAACGGAACTGGGCCTCGGCCTTGATCTCGATCACGCCAGGCGGCGCGTACGTGCGGCATTGAAGCCGCATTCGTGCCCCGCCGGCGCTCACATGCGCCGTTCGCGAAACTGCATTGCAAAGAGCATTTATGTCTTTTGATTCCCTCGGCTTGTCCGAACCGTTGGTCCGCGCTGTACACGAACTCGGCTACACCACTCCGACTCCTATCCAGACTCAGGCGATTCCGGCTGTGCTCAACGGCGGCGATCTGCTGGCCGGCGCGCAAACCGGCACCGGCAAGACGGCCGGCTTTACGCTGCCGATCCTTCAGCGTCTGAACTCCATGCCGGCGAACACGTCGGCGTCGGGCAAGCGCGCCGTGCGCGCGCTCATTCTCACGCCCACGCGCGAACTCGCCGCGCAGGTTGAAGAAAGCGTGCGTGCCTATGGCAAATATCTGAAGCTGAAGTCGACCGTGATGTTCGGTGGCGTCGGCATTAATCCGCAGATCGGTGCATTGAGAAGCGGCGTGGACATCGTCGTCGCAACGCCGGGCCGTTTGCTCGACCACATGCAGCAGAAGACCATCGACCTGTCGCATCTCGAGATTCTCGTGCTCGACGAAGCGGACCGCATGCTCGACATGGGCTTCATCCACGATATCAAGCGCGTGCTCGCGAAGCTGCCTCCGAAGCGGCAGAACCTGCTGTTCTCGGCCACGTTCTCCGACGAGATCAAGACGCTCGCCGACAACCTGCTCGACTCGCCGGCGCTGATCGAAGTCGCGCGCCGCAATACGACGGCGGAAACCGTCGCGCAAAAAATCCACCCGGTGGATCGCGACAAGAAGCGCGAGTTGCTCACGCACCTGATCAAGCAGCACAACTGGTTTCAGGTGCTGGTGTTCACGCGCACCAAGCACGGCGCGAATCGCCTTGCCGAGCAGTTGACGAAGGACGGCATCAGCGCGCTCGCCATTCACGGCAACAAGAGCCAGTCGGCGCGCACGCGCGCGTTGGCCGAGTTCAAGGACGGCACGCTGCAGGTTCTGGTGGCGACCGACATCGCCGCGCGCGGCATCGACATCGATCAGTTGCCGCACGTCGTCAATTTCGACTTGCCGAATGTGCCGGAAGATTACGTGCACCGCATCGGCCGTACGGGCCGCGCGGGCGCGACGGGCGAAGCGGTGTCGCTCGTGTGCGTCGACGAATTGCAGTTGCTGAAGGACATCGAGAAGCTGATCAAGCGTCCGGTGCCGCAGGAAGTGATCGCCGGTTTCGAACCGGACCCGACTGCGAAGCCGGAGCCGATTCTGCGCCGCGGCCAAGGCGGCGGCGGTGGCGGCGGACGTTCGCCGCGCCAGGGTCAAGGCGCGCCGAAGGGCGGCAACGGCGGCGCGGCAAAGCCAGCGCAACGCTCGGGGCAACGTCCGGCGAACGCTCAGCAGCAGCCGAAGCCGCAAGGCGCGAAGCCGGCCGGCAACGGCGGCCAGCCGCGCCGCGACGGTCAGCGTCAGGACGATCGTCCGCGCGCGATTGCTCATGAAGGTAGCGCCGCGCAGCACGCGCCGCGCAAACCTCAGGGTGGCAATCCGGGCGCATTGCTCGGCGGCGCAAAGTCACGCAACGACTCGCCGCGCGGTGGCAATCCGGCGCGCAGCGGTCAGCGCGGTCGCTAACCAAGCTTAGCCACAACCCAGCCGCAACACGAACGCGAGCCGCAAGTCACCCACCCGACGACGCGGCTCGCTTCAAATGCTCGACCTGCCGTTCCCATCGGTCGAGCACCTTCTCTCTCCCAACATCCAGCTCGAACGTGATGCCGCTCGTCAGGCGCGCATACTGCACGCTTTGCGTTTCCGCCGACTCGATAGAGCAGTTCATATAGACGAGACCGCTGTCGTCGCCGTCCGCGGAAGGCAGTGGTGCGGCGAGCAACTGCACCTGGTAGAACACGTCGTCGAAGACGAAGCTCAAGGCCGCGCGCCCGCTCCGTGCGATCGCGCGCGCCGCCCGCGCCTGCGGCCACAGCGCGATGCACAGCGTGCGCGAATCGGGCGCGTATAACTCGCCGATGCCGAGCAGTGACGTGCGAATGTGCTGATTCACGTCGACGGTCAGGAGCGACGCGGTGAAGCCGGTCTTGCTCGCGAGCGACGAGCCGTCGAAGAGCGCGCGAATCGAGTCGGGCCATTCGTCGAATGCAGTCTGATCGAGTGCGCGCTGTGGCTGAGAGGAATCGCTCATCGCAAAGGTCCGGTTAAGAGGCAAGCATTCGTCATCATGCCTCGAAAAGCAGATGGCCCGCATCGAGCGGGCCATTTCTTTGACGGCGCGTTTGCGCGCGTGACCTAAGCAATGCGTCACTAACCTGCTACGCCCTCACCGAAAGAACACATGCTGCGTGATCTTCGCGAGCGGATAGTGCACGCCGGGTTGAATCTTCGCGGGCAAATCGAGCGGTTTGAGCAGCATCTTCACGCACATGTCCGCCGACAGATTGCGCCGCACGAGCGCGTTGATGCGCGCGGCGCGCTCGCGGTTATACGCCTGATCGCGCACGCGTTCCGGATAACGAATCGCGAACACGTGACGCAAGGCGATCTCCGAATCTTCGTTCTTGATCTCCATCACGCGGCGCATTAGTGCGCCGAGCACCGCGAGCCGGCCATTGCCCTCGATCTTGTTGTACTTCTTGAAGTACTTGAAAAAGTGCTTGTAATGGCGGACTTCGTCCGTGCGAATGTTGTCCGTGATCTGCTTGAGAACCGGTTCGTCCGAACACTCGCCGATCGCGCGATACAGCGTCGCGGTGCCTGTTTCAACGACGCAGCGCGCCACCATTTCCAGCGCGCGAGTCTTTTCGAAATCTTCGACGGAACAGGTCAGCGAATACTCGTCCATGAAGTTGCGGAACGCGGTGTCCCAGTCGTATTCGGGCCACACGTACGCGATATACGTCTTGAGCGCGCGGCCGTGCTGCATTTCCTCGGGCTCCCATTCGTTGTTGAGCCACGCGGAAACTTCGGGATCGTCGTTAAAGAACTGGCTGAGATTACTGGTGTAAAGATCAGTACCGCTTTCAATAAACGAAGCGGCGCACAGCAGCAACAACAGGTCTTCATTTGCGACGGCTTTCTGGCGGTCGATCCGAGTGAGGTCGATGTCCTCGATTCGCCAGGGCATGACATGGTTCAGCTCTGTGTGCATCGTGTCTTGCTCCGAAAGCTGTATCGACTCGTGGAGCATGCTCGCAACCGCTGCTATTGCGCTGCCTCGCGTTGCGGTTCGCCGTGTCGGATACAGCGCCGTGAATTAGAGTTAACCCCTTGTGTCTGCATCTTAGCCTCTGTTTCGCAAGTCTGCAGACAACCCAGCACAGACCGTGCCGATTGGCCGCAGTTCCAATTCCACGATAGACGAAAGTTTCAGTGAGGCAAGCGCGATTGCAGCGCCCGGCAAAAAAGCCGGCTCGGCAAGCTCGCCTTGCTTCGCGAAATGCGAGTAACGGCGGCTCGCGAATGACGGCGTGGAGATAGCGACGATCCTCTGAGTTGGCGGACGCGCCCCGCGATGGTCTTACAATACGCGCACGCTCGTTCCCGCCCTGCCCGCGCCGCCGCGGGCAGACGCCATAACAAACTCACGACCCGAGACCATGACCCGAGATCCCCGCCTCACGCTGAACGCCCGGCAACAGGAACTGCTGGAGTGGGTGCAACGCGACGGCTTCGTGACCGTGGACGACCTCGCGTCCCACTTCGACGTGACGCCGCAGACGATCCGCCGCGACGTCAACTGGCTCGCCGACATGAACCTGCTGCGCCGCTATCACGGCGGCGCGAGTTTGCCGACCAGTTCCGAGAACGTCTCGTACACCGCGCGTCAGCGCATGTTCCACGACGAGAAACGGCGCATCGCCGCGTTAGTCGCCACGCACATTCCCGATCAGGCGTCGCTCTTCATCAATCTCGGCACGACCACAGAGGAAGTCGCGCGCGCGCTCAACCGGCACCGCGGCCTGCGCGTGATCACTAACAATCTGAACGTCGCCAGCATGATGAGCGGCTATCCCGATTGCGAAGTGCTCGTCACGGGCGGCATCGTGCGACCGTGGGACAAGGGCATCGTCGGCGAACTGGCGATCGACTTCATCCGTCAGTTCAAGGTCGACTTCGCGATCATCGGCACCTCGAGCATCGAGACCGACGGCACCTTGCGCGATTTCGACACCCGCGAAGTGCGCGTCGCCGAAGCCATCATCCAGCACGCGCGCACCGTATTTCTGGCCGCCGACAGCTCCAAGTTCGGCCGCCCGGCGCTGGTCCGTCAGGGCCATCTCGACCAGATCGACGCACTTTTCACCGATGCCGCGCCGCCCGCCGACATGGTCGAAACGCTCAATACGGCCAATTGCCAGGTGTATGTGGCCGCGTGACCCGGCGCTGGCCGGCATGTTGCAGTGCACGCCGAACTTCAAGTGAAATCATGGATCTGCCCGCCGCCGCGAACCGCCTCTGCGACGCCTGATTGTCAAAGGGAAAATTTGCAGGGGCCGGTTTGGTGTTTAACGTTCGCTTGACTACACTCCAGTTCCCGGCGTTCGTTGCGCTCTCGCGTGCCGCCGGTGCGAAGTCAAAACTGTCGTAAGCCGTACCTCCCGCCCGATTTTTTGCGGACCACCTGGCAATGGCCCTGCCATTCGATGCCAGTCGCCGTCGAGGCTGTCCGCGTTTGCTTGACATGGAGAGAAACGATGCTGAGTCCGCACGAATTCGCCACGTTGTTGCTCGTCAAGGACGCTCCCAATCAAGTCGACATGGAGCGAGAAGAACTCGACGCCCTCCTCGAACGCCAGCTCGTGCAACTGGAGCGGCTCGCCTCGGGCAATGAACAATGGCGTGTAACGGAATCCGGCGATAGCGCACTTCGAGCGATTAAACGACTTTCCTGAAAACGACCCGCGCATCGTCGGGCTCGACGCCGGTTGTGGCCGAACGGTGAACGGCGATCGCCGCGCGCGGCTGGCGGCAACGCAATGCCGCGGCGGCTGACCGCCGAGCGCTTTCGTCTTTTATGCTTGTGTCCACGCGGGCGCCTTTAACGGCGCCCGCTTCGATTTGGCACGCTTCAAAACTTGCGCCCTGCGGCCCTGGTTCGCTAACGCAACACAACCCAACGCGACCCACCGCGCCTTCAACCACTCCGCAAAGTCGGGTCCACCGCCGCGCGCCAACTGATCGCTCGCGCGCGCTGCTCGGTAAAGAACGCGACCCACTGATTACGAAGCTGCGGGTCCGCACTTGCGCCCTGGCTCGTGTAGCGCTGCGCAATCGACGCCTGGAACGCGCAGTAATCGTCCTTCGACAAGCGCCCACGCCGGTTCGCCACATACGCATCGAACAGCGTCGCATACACGCCCTGCGCGTCGTTGCCGTAATCGACAGTCTGCGCGCTGCACATCTGCTGCAATGAAACGAACGACGGTGCGCCCATCGTTCCAGTGAGGCTCGGCGAAGCGACGCACCCTGCGAGCAACGCAGCGGCGCCCGCCATGAAAAGTCCACGCATGAAATTCACCCAGAAATGGCCAGTGCCAAGAGTATCGTCCGTGGCCGCGCGTCGCGCCACTACCCTAGCCATTCGATAGAGTCGCGCTCAGGCACCACGAACTTTACTTTTTCGAATATGTTCATTAAAGTTCGAAAACGAACACGAGCCGTTCGGTCGATTTTCAGACCGCTTCCCATACGCCGCAGGAGACGCAGCAGGTGACGCAAGGCACGAAATACGATTTGCTCGTCGTGGGCGGCGGGATCAACGGCGCGGGCATCGCGCGCGACGCGTCCGGCCGCGGACTGTCCGTGCTGCTTTGCGAACAGGACGACCTGGCGGCGCATACATCGTCCGCGAGCACCAAGCTGATTCACGGCGGCTTGCGCTACCTCGAGTACCGCGAGTTCGGGCTCGTGCGCAAAGCATTGCAGGAACGCGAGACCTTGCTGCGCGCCGCGCCGCACATCATGTGGCCGCTGCGCTTCGTGATGCCGCACATGCCCGATCTGCGCCCGGCCTGGCTGATCCGCGCGGGCCTCTTTCTTTACGATCACCTCGCACGGCGCGAGCTGCTTCCCGGCTCGCGCGGCATCGTGATGCGCGATCATCCGGCCGGCGCGCCGCTCGTCGAATCGATCAAGCGCGGCTTCGTGTACTCGGACGGCTGGGTCAACGACGCGCGCCTCGTCGTGCTCAACGCGCTCGACGCTGCCGAGCACGGCGCGAAGATTCTCACGCGCACGAAGCTGCTGAGCGCGGTGCGCGCCGGCGGCGAATGGCGCGCGCAACTCAGGCGCGCGGACGGCACGACCCTCGACGTGCGTGCCGCGTCGATCGCCAACGCCGCCGGCCCGTGGGTCGGCGAACTGCTGCAAGGCGCGCTGGGCCGCGCGGCGTCGCACAGCGTGCGGCTCGTCAAAGGCAGCCACATCGTCACGCGGCGGCTGTTCGAGCACGACCACGCGTACATTTTCCAGAACCCGGACAAGCGGATCATCTTCGCGATCCCGTACGAGCACGACTACACGCTGATCGGCACGACCGACATCGAATATCGCGGCGACCCCGCGCAGGTCGCGATCACCGCCGACGAGACGCAGTACCTGTGCGACTCGATCAATCGCTATTTCAGGCAGAAGATCTCGCCGGCCGATGTGCGCTGGACTTACTCGGGCGTGCGGCCGCTACTCGAAGAAGAAGGCGCCGACAATCCGTCGGCCGTCACGCGCGACTACTCGCTCGAACTCGACGCGCCCGCGGGCGAAGCGCCGCTGCTATCGGTGTTCGGCGGCAAGATCACGACGTTCCGCAAGCTCGCGGAAGAAGCCGTCGACAAACTCGCGGCCGCGCTCGGCAAAGGTGCGCCGTCGTGGACGGCCGGCGCGTCGTTGCCAGGCGGCGATATTGCGCACGCGAACTTCGAGCGCTTCCTCGCCGAGCTGAAGCAGCATTACGCATGGTTGCCCGACGATCTCGCGCATCGCCTCGCGCGCGCTTACGGCACGCGTGTGACGAAGGTGATCGGCCATGCGCATTCGCTCGCCGATCTCGGCCACGCGTTCGCGCCGGGTCTTTACGAGGCCGAGCTGTCTTATCTGCGCGACGTCGAATGGGCGCGCAGCGCGCAGGACGTTCTCTGGCGCCGCTCGAAACTCGGCCTTCACGTCGAGCCGGGCACGCTCGACGCGATCACGCGCGACATCGACGCATGGTTCGCACACGAACCCGAGCGACAGCGCGCGTAACAAGAAAACCGAACAAGACCGAACACAACCGCTTTACCCTTCGGCTCGTTCGGCCACGCGCACGCGCGGACTCCGTTGCGGCGCGCTGGAAACGACAAGCCGTTCCCGTCGCCGGCACGCAGCCTGAACTGCTCGAGCTGCTTGAACCGCTTAAGCTATTCGAGCTGTCACGGCGACTCATAAAATGCATGGAGAAGAGACAATGCAGGATCAGTACATCCTCGCGCTTGACCAGGGCACCACCAGTTCGCGTGCGATGCTGTTCGACCGCCTCGGCAATGTCGTGTCGACGGCGCAAAAGGAGTTTGAGCAGATATATCCGCGGCCGGGCTGGGTCGAGCACGATCCGCAGGAAATCTGGTCGACGCAGGCGGGCGTCGCCGCCGAAGCCGTCACGCGCGCCGGCATGAACGGCACGTCGATTGCCGCCATCGGCATCACGAATCAGCGCGAAACGACGATCGTGTGGGACCGCGAAACCGGGCATCCGATCTACAACGCGATCGTCTGGCAGGACCGCCGCACCGCCGACTTCTGCGACCAGCTCAAGGAGCAGGGACTCGAAGCCCGCGTGCGTGCGAAGACCGGGTTGCCGATCGACTCGTATTTCTCGGCGACCAAGATTCGCTGGATTCTCGACAACGTGGAAGGCGCGCGCGACAAGGCGAAGCAAGGCCGCCTCGCATTCGGCACGGTGGATAGCTGGCTCGTGTGGAATTTCACCAAGGGCGGCCTGCACGTCACCGACGTGACGAATGCATCGCGCACCATGCTCTTCAATATCCACACGCTGAAATGGGACGACGAATTGCTCGACGCGCTCGACATTCCGCGCAGCATGCTGCCGGAAGTGCGTCCTTCGTCGGAAGTGTATGGGCCGACCAAGACCACGGTGTTCGCGTCGAAGATTCCGCTCGCGGGCATCGCCGGCGACCAGCATGCGGCGCTGTTCGGCCAGATGTGCACGGAGTCGGGCATGGTGAAAAACACCTACGGCACCGGCTGCTTTCTCGTGATGAACACCGGCGACAAGCCAATCGAATCGAAGAACAATCTCGTCACGACGATTGCGTGGCAGATCGGCGATCAGATCAACTACGCGCTCGAAGGCAGCATCTTCATCGGCGGCGCGGTCGTGCAATGGCTGCGCGACGGTCTCGGCATCATCAAGAACGCGGCTGAAATCGAAACGCTCGCGCGCGGCGTGCCGCATTGCGACGGCGTGTATCTGGTGCCCGCGTTCGCCGGCCTGGGTGCGCCGCACTGGAATGCGCGGGCTCGCGGCACGCTGTTCGGCGTGACGCGCGGCACGACGTCCGCGCATATCGCGCGCGCGGCGCTCGATTCGATTGCGTATCAATCGCTCGACGTGCTGAAGGCGATGGAGGCCGACTCCGGCATTCGCATCGGCGAATTGCGCGTGGACGGCGGCGCATGCGCGAACAATCTGCTGATGCAATTCCAGGCCGACATTCTCGGCGTCGACGCGGTGCGTCCCAAGGTGTCGGAAACCACGGCGCTCGGCGCCGCGTATCTCGCGGGGCTCGCCGTCGGCTACTGGAAAGATGTCGGCGAACTGCAAAGCCAGTGGAAGCTCGATCGACGCTTTACGCCCGCGCTCGGCAAAGAGGACGTGAAGGAATGCCTCGACGGCTGGCAGCGCGCGATTCGCGCCGCCAAAGCCTGGGCCGATGCGCCCTCCAGCTCCTGAGCTTGCGCGCGGCGCTATTCACGAGTGAACGTTCTGCAGGGCTAACGCCAACCTGAGATAAAGCCGCAACGAAGCCGCCCGCCTCGCGGCTTCCCTAACAACAATATTTCGGATAACCAACGATGTCTCCTTACATTGCGGAATTCATCGGCACGGCACTGGTCGTGCTGCTCGGCGACGGCGCTGTCGCCAACGTGCTGCTTGCACGCACCAAGGGCAAAGGCGCGGACCTGATCGTGATCGTCATGGGCTGGGCGATGGCCGTGTTCATCGCGGTCTACGTGACGGCCTCGTACAGCGGCGCGCACCTGAATCCGGTCGTGACGATCAGCCTCGCGCTCGCGGGCAAGTTCGCGTGGGCCAAGGTGCCCGGTTATGTGGCCGCGCAAATGCTCGGCGGCATGGCGGGCGCACTGCTCGTGTGGGTCGCGTATCGGCAGCACTTCGCGAAGGAAGGCGACGCCGACGTCAAGCTCGGCGTGTTCTGCACCGCGCCCGCGATTCGCAGCGTGCCGCACAACCTGCTGACAGAGATGATCGCCACGTTCGTGCTGATTCTCGGCGTGCTGTATCTCGCTTCGCCGCAAGTCGGGCTCGGCGCGCTGGACGCGCTGCCGGTCGGACTGCTCGTGCTCGGCATCGGCATTTCTCTCGGCGGACCGACGGGTTACGCGATGAGTCCCGCGCGCGATCTGTCGCCGCGTCTGATGCATGCGCTGCTGCCGATCCCCGGCAAGCGCGACAGCGACTGGCGCTACGCGTGGATTCCCGTGTGCGGTCCGCTCGTCGGCGGCGCGGTCGCGGCGGGGCTTTATCTGTATCTGCACGCGCGTTGAGCGCGGCGCGCTCGCGAATCGCGAGCAACGCAATGCGATGCGATGGAGTGAAAGCGCCGCCGAAGCACGTATCATGGCGCTTTCACACCGCGCGCATGAGCCGGCTATTCGTGGCTATGGCGTCTGCGCGCGCCACCGCTTTCCGGTTCCTCCACGCATGATCGACCACCTTATCTGCGACTGCGACGGCGTACTCGTCGACAGTGAAGTCATCGCCGACCGCGTCATGTACGAGACGCTCTCGACTACGTTTCCGGGCCTCGACTTCGAGCCTATCGTCAAGACGGCGTTTGGCCAGCAAACCTCGCGCTTTCTCGAAGGCATCGAGACCACGTTCGGCATCACGCTGCCGGCCGATTTTCTGAACACGATCGAGCACAACGTCGAACTCGCGCTCGCTGCGTCGCTTAGTCCGATCAACGGTGTGCGCGACGCGCTGCAGCGTGTGACGCTGCCGGCCGCCGTGGTGTCGAACAGCCGCATGTCGCGCGTCGCCGCATCGCTGCGGCGCGCCGGATTGCAGCAGATTTTCGGCGATCGCGTGTTCAGCGCGGAACAGGTCGCGCGGCCGAAGCCGTTCCCTGACGTGTACCTGTTCGCCGCGCAGACGCTCGGCGTCGATCCATCGCGATGCATCGTCGTGGAAGACAGCGTGGCGGGCTTGAACGCGGCGCGCGCGGCGGGAATGAAGACGATCGCGTTTGTCGGCGCGAGCCATATTCCCGACGGCTACGCGGACGCGCTGCGCAACATGGGCATCACGCGGATCATGCAGCACATGGACGAATTGCCGGCGTTAATCGACGCAGGTGTGCGCGGCGAGTTCGGCGACGTGCAGTCGTAGCGGTTCAGAGAACCGCCCACTTCACGCGCCACGCCGCTCACCGCCTTGAATTCACCTTGAATTCAAGCCTCTTCGACGCATTCGCGCGCCTGCGTCAGCGCCAGGCGAAACTCGGCCAGCTCCGCAATCGTCAGCATCGGCAGATTGTGTTTTGCGGCAAAGCGTTCGACGTCGGCGCCGCGCGTCATCGTGCCGTCGGCGTTCATCAATTCACAGAGCACGCCAGCGGGCTTGAGCCCCGCCAGAATCGCGAGGTCCACGGTGCCTTCGGTATGTCCGCGACGCGCGAGGACGCCGCCCGGCATCGCGCGCAAGGGGAACACATGGCCGGGGCTCACGATGTCGGCAGGCTTCGCGTTATCGGCAATCGCCGCGCAGATCGTCGTCAGCCGGTCGAGTGCCGACACGCCGGTCGTCACGCCCTCGCGCGCTTCGATCGACACCGTGAACGCGGTGCCGTGACGGCTTTCGTTATTGACGGCCATCGGCGGAAGTTCGAGCGCGCGGACCTTGTCGTCGGTCAGACACAGGCACACGATGCCGCTGCATTCGCGAATCAGCAGCGCCATGGTTTCGACGGAAAGACGCTCGGCGGAGACGATCAGATCGGCCTCGTTCTCGCGGTCGTCGTCGTCTTGCAGCACGACGGCGCGGCCTTCGCGCATGGCTTGCAAGGCGGCGGCGATACGCGGCGGAACGGCTTCGGTGGAGAGCAGCGGGAGATCGGCGAATGCGTCGTGCGCAAGCGTCGAAGGAGCGGGAAAAGTAGCAAAGGACATGGTTGAAACGCTCATCGCAAAAGTTGGGCGAGAAACGTTTCAGGGCATTGCAAACAGACAAAGACGCGCCGTGCAGCGCCGCCTCACGATGCAGGCGGCGTTCGCGCACCACTCCGACATGCGAGCGGCGCCACGGAAACGAACATGACTATCTGCACATCTTCTTCCATCCGGACTGTGACCGTCGGCTCTGGCTTCTCACCAGATCTGCTGACCCCGCGGCGGCTTTCGGTCGATTGAAAACCGCGCTATTGCGGGCGCTCGCGGGCTCGCCGGCCTGCGCTTTCGCGCTGCCGGCATACCGCCGGTGGGGAATTTCGCCCCGCCCTGAAGACGCACTGATTGCCGGACGAACCGGCGGGCCAAGCATACAACAGTCGCGCGCGAACCGCAGCGCAACCCCTACTGCCCGGACGGGTTTCGCGCCCGGGCGGCGCCTATGCGGCGCATTCGATCAAACGGGCGCAGCCTCGCGCGACGTGTCGTGCTGCGCCGGCACGTCCCAGCGCGGCGGCGTCTCGGCCTTCAGCGTCACTCGAAACGCGCGCGCTTCGGTGTCGCCGGGATTGCGCAGACTATGCGGCTGATCGGCGTCGAACACGATCGCGTCGCCCGTTGCCAGCAACTGGCGCTGATCGTGCACGCTGACCTCGAGCGTGCCCTCGCTGACGACGAGATTGACCGTCGTGCCAGGCGCGCGGCGCACGCCCGCTTCCGTGTGCAACGGCGCGATGCGCAGCTCGTGAAATTCGGCGGCGGTCGGCTCGTTGTCGGGATAGAGCGGGCGAGCCGAATAGCGTCCGTTGGAACTGACGATGCGCGACGAACGCTCCGCCGGCAAGTGCTCGAAACCGTTCGTCGCGTGACGTCGCAGGAAGGCCGCGACCGACACCTTCAACGCGGCGGCCACCTTGCACAGCACCTTGATGGACGGCACGCTGCGCGCCGATTCGATTTGCGCGAGCATCGCGCGCGATACGCCGGACGCGCGGGCCAATGCGTCGAGCGACAACTGACGTTCCGCGCGCAAACGCGCGAGATTCACGCCGACGAGATGTTCGAGCGCGTCGAAAGGTTCAGCGGCACGCGGCGGCGCATCGGTATCGGCCGTGGGATCGCGGACCAGAGCAAGCGGGGAATGCATGATTGCCTCCAGAAGCGCCGCCGGGCGGCGGGCAAACAGTTAGTGGAAGCAAGATAGCATCGCGCCCCGCAGCGCCCAACGAAGTTATCTTCACACTGTTATCAGTATTGCGGAGGACGCTTTTCGCAAAGCTTGTGCGCATTTTTCATATGCGGAGCGCAGTGCGCGTTTGGTTGTGGTCGCGATTGCGATTGCGGCTGTGATGGCGTGCAACGGCCTCCGCGTGCACGCCTCGCCAGGACTCACGCCCGCTCGCGCACCTGCACGCCGCTTCGCGCTTCATCGGATGCCGGCGTGTCCATGCGCGATGCGAACCACGTCAGCAGCAACGCACTCAAGCTCACCGCCGCCGCGACCCACGGCAACGTATCGAGCGAATGGCCGTGGTCGATCACGAGACCGCCGAGCCACGCGCCGCCCGCATTGCCGACGTTGAACGCGCCGATGTTCAGCGTCGACGCGAGATTCGGCGCCTTGGCCGCCTTCTCGACCACGCGCATCTGCAACGGCGGCACGGTCGCGAACGCGGCGATGCCCCACACGAACACGGTGACCGCCGCGGCCACCTGCGAATGGCTGGTGCGGGCGAACAGCGCCATCACGACGGCAAGCGCCGCGAGAATGGCCATCAGCGAAGGCATCAGCGCGCGGTCCGCTAGCTTGCCGCCCACGGTGTTGCCGATCGTCAATCCCACGCCGAACAGCACGAGAATCAGCGTGACGGCGCGCGGCGAGAAGCCGCTCACCTGCTCGAGAATCGGCGCGATGTACGTGAACACGACGAACACGCCGCCGAAGCCGAGCACGGTCATCGCGAGCGCGGTCCAGACTTGCGGGTCCTTCAGCACGCGCACTTCATGGCCGAGACCGGCCGGGGCGGAATCGTGGCGATTCGGCACGAGCGCCGTCACGCCCGCCAGCGACAGCACGCCGAACGCGCTGACAATCCAGAAGGCGACGCGCCAGCCGAACTCCTGGCCGACGAACGTGCCGAACGGCACGCCGAGCACGTTCGCGAGCGTGAGGCCGGTGAACATCAGCGCAATCGCGCTCGCGCGCTTTTCCGACGGCACGAGCGACGCCGCCACCACCGCGCCGATGCCGAAGAACGAGCCGTGCGCGAACGAGGTCACGACGCGCGCGATCATCAGCACCGAATAGCTCGACGCAATCGCGCACAGTGTATTGCCGACGATAAACACGCCCATCAGCAACTGCAGCGCGAGCTTGCGCGGCATTCTGCTCGTGACGACCGCAAGCAGCGGCGCGCCCACGGCGACGCCGAGCGCATAGCCGCTCACGAGCAGTCCCGCCGATGGAATCGACACGGCAAGATCGCGCGCGACTTCGGGCAGCAGGCCCATGATGACGAACTCGGTGGTCCCGATCGCGAAGGCGCTGATCGCCAGCGCGAGTAGTGGAATCGGCATTGTTGTTCTCCAGCTTGCAGGTTCGAAGTTTTACGGTTGGTTTTACGGTTGAGCGTGATGCAGCGCCGTCACGAACTCGATGGCGACGCCCGGCGCGAGCGCCACGAAAATCTGCATGGCGGCTTCTTGCGGGGCCATCGGCGGGACTTGCGCCGTCCGATAGACGACGCCGGATGCGCGCAGGCGCGCGAGCAGCGCCTGCCATTCGGCGGCGCTTTCCAGACGGAAGGCGATATGGTCGATGCGCGGCGCCGCGCGTAGCGACGGGTCCGGTGCGCTCGCCTCGACCAGATGCACGACCGGCCGGCCGTCGGCGTAGAGCCAGTAGCCGTCGACGGAAAACGGCGGACGCGCGCCTTGCGTCAAGCCGGCAATATCGACGAAGAAACGGCGGGCCGCGTCGAGATCGGCCGTGACGATGGTCGCGTGATCCAGTTGCATGATTTCCGGCGGCGCTCAGCGCCACATGAGTTTTCGAGAAACGAATTGTCGGCGCGCGGCGGCCATTTGATAATTGGCGTAGCATTTGAAGCATTTTCAAACGCCATTTGAAGCGAGCGATGGATAATCTCGGCGACATTCGCCTCTTTGTCGAGGCCGCGCAGCAAGGCAGCTTGTCCGCGGCGGGCCGCAAAATGGGTCTCACGCCCGCCGCCGCGAGCGCGCGCCTCGCCAAGCTCGAAGCCGGCCTGAAGGCGCGGCTTTTCGAACGCACGACCCGCCAGTTGAGGCTCACCGACGAAGGCCGTCTCTATCTGAACTGCTGCCGCCAGGCGCTGCAATCGCTGGACGACGCGAAAGCCGCGCTCCAGGCTGGACAAGGCGTGGTGCGCGGCAAGGTGCGCGTGTCGGCGACTTCGGACTTCGGCCGCAATCTGCTGATGCATTGGCTCGACGAATTCAACGCGCTCTACCCTGAAGTGACGTTCGCGCTCACGCTGTCGGACTCGCTGTCGAATCTCGTGCAGGAGGACATCGACCTCGCGATCCGCTTCGGCGTGCCGCAAGACAGCTCGCTCGTCGCCCGCAAGCTCGCGCCGAACCGGCGCGTGCTGTGCGCGTCGCCGGAATACATCTCGCGCAAAGGCGAGCCCGAAGATCCGCACGATCTCGCCAATTTCGACTGCATCGTACTCAACACCGGCTCGGGGCCGGCCAACGAATGGCGGTTCACGCGCGGTGACGAAGTGCAGAACTACACGGTGCCGCTCGAAACCGCGCGCGAGACCAACGACGGCGCCGTCGCCCGCGAATGGGCGCTGCGCGGCTACGGCATCGTGATCAAGTCGATGTGGGACGTGGAAGCGGATCTGCGCGCGGACGGCCTGAAAATCCTGCTGCCCGAATGGCGCTATCCGGACGCGCCGCTGCACGCGCTCTACCACCGCAACCGCTTCATGGCGCCGCGCGTGCGCGTGCTGCTGGATTTTCTGAGCGAGCGCTTCGCGCAGGTATCGGACGAACTGGAAGGCCTGCTCGGCTTGCCGCCCGCAGCGCTGGAGGCGCCGGAGACCGATATCAGCCGCGAGGCCCTATCCGGCGAAGGGCTATAATATTGCGTTACGCGGCAAGCGCGCGCGGGCTGCGGCTAAAGCCCAGCCGACGGCGACCAGAAGCCCCGTCCCACGGACATCGCGCACGTTTTCGCCTCTCCTCGACCCTTTATACAGCGCCCCCAGGTTAACCACTGCGACCGGCGAAATTCGATGACCAAGAAAGTTTATGTAAAGACCTTTGGCTGCCAGATGAACGAGTACGACTCCGACAAGATGGTCGACGTACTCGGCGCGGCTGAGGGCCTCGTCAAGACCGACACGCCCGAAGACGCCGACGTGATTCTGTTCAACACCTGCTCGGTGCGCGAAAAAGCCCAGGAAAAAGTGTTCTCCGACCTCGGCCGCGTACGCGAGCTGAAGGAAGCCAATCCCAACCTGATCATCGGCGTGGGCGGCTGCGTGGCGAGCCAGGAAGGCGCGTCCATCGTCGCGCGCGCGCCTTATGTCGATCTGGTGTTCGGCCCGCAAACGCTGCACCGTCTGCCGCAAATGATCGACAAGCGCCGCGAAAGCGGCCGCGCGCAGGTCGACATCTCGTTTCCCGAAATCGAAAAGTTCGACCATCTGCCGCCCGCGCGCGTGGAAGGCCCGAGCGCTTTCGTGTCGATCATGGAGGGTTGCAGCAAGTACTGCAGCTACTGCGTCGTGCCCTACACGCGCGGCGAAGAAGTCTCCCGTCCGCTTGACGACGTTCTGACGGAAATTGCCGGTCTCGCCGATCAGGGCGTGCGCGAAGTCACTTTGCTGGGTCAGAACGTGAACGCCTATCGCGGCGCGCTGACCGTCGGCTCGTCGGAAATCGCCGACTTTGCGACGCTGATCGAATACGTCGCCGATATTCCGGGCATCGAACGGATTCGCTATACCACGTCGCACCCGAAGGAATTTACGCAGCGTCTGATCGACACCTACGCGAAGGTGCCGAAGCTCGTGAGCCACCTGCATCTGCCGGTGCAACACGGTTCGGACCGCATTCTGATGGCGATGAAGCGCGGCTACACGGTGCTCGAGTACAAGTCGGTGATCCGCAAGCTGCGGGCGATTCGCCCGGACCTGTCGCTGTCCACTGACATGATCGTCGGATTTCCCGGCGAGACCGAAGAAGATTTCGACAAGATGATGGCGCTCGTGCACGAGATGAAGTACGACACGAGCTTCTCATTCATCTACAGTCCGCGTCCGGGCACGCCGGCTGCGAACCTGCACGACGACACGCCGCGCGAAGTGAAGCTGAAGCGCCTGCAACACCTGCAAGCCACGATCGAGGAAAACGTCCAGCGCATCAGCGATTCGATGGTCGGCAAGGTGGAGCGTATTCTGGTCGAGCGTCCGGCGCGCAAGGACCCGAACGAGCTCGCGGGCCGCACGGAGAACAACCGCGTGGTGAATTTCCCGGCGCCGCTGGCTTCGCATGCTCGGCTGACCGGTCAGATGGTCGACGTGAAAATCGTCAAAGCGTACCCACATTCGCTGCGTGGCGAGCTTGTGCTGGTGCACGACAATGCAGAAAACGGTGCGAGCGCCGCCACCCATTGACTGACCAATGACCGACCATTGACGCCACGCGCGCGGCGCCACGCGAACGTAAAACTGCAAGCCGGCCGCCGCCGCCCGCGTACTGAAACCGACAGGATCGACTCATCGCCTTGAAAACCACTCAGCCGCATCTGGAATTCACCGCTCCGCGCGACGACAACGCGCGGCTCGCCAACCTCTGCGGACCGCTCGACGAAAACCTGCGGCAGATCGAGCAGGCGCTCGACGTGACGCTGCAACGCCGCGGACACCGCATCACGATCCGCGGGCGCGGCGCGAAACTCGCGCTCACCGCGCTCGAAAACTTCTACAACAACGCGCGCGATCCGCTGTCGGTCGACGACATCCAGCTCGCGCTCGTCGAAGTGCGCCACCCGGCGCGGCATCGCACGAACGGCAACGGCAATGGCGACGAAGCCGGCGAGCCTGGCTTTCCGGGCAACCCCGACCATCCGTTCGACCAGCCCGCCGATCTTCTCGAAGACGACGCCGAGGAACTCGGTCCGAAGCTCTACACCCGGCGCGCCGATCTGCGCGGCCGCACGCCGGCGCAGCGCGACTATCTGAAGCAGATCGTCTCGCACGACGTCACCTTCGGCATCGGCCCGGCGGGCACCGGCAAGACGTATCTGGCGGTGGCCTGCGCCGTGGACGCGCTCGAGCGCGATCAGGTCAAGCGCATCGTGCTGACGCGGCCGGCCGTCGAAGCCGGCGAGCGGCTCGGCTTTCTGCCGGGCGATCTCGCGCAGAAGGTCGATCCGTACCTGCGTCCGCTGTACGACGCGCTGTACGATCTGCTCGGCTTCGACAAGACCGCGAAGATGTTCGAGCGGCAGATGATCGAGATCGCGCCGCTCGCGTACATGCGCGGGCGCACGCTGAATCACGCGTTCATCATTCTCGATGAGGCGCAGAACACCACGCCCGAGCAGATGAAGATGTTTCTCACGCGGATCGGCTTCGGCTCGAAGGCCGTGGTGACCGGCGACACGACGCAGGTCGACTTGCCGCGCGGCCACAAGAGCGGGCTCATCGAGGCGCAGCAGGTGCTGTCGGACGTGCGCGGCATTGCGCTCACGCGCTTTACCAGCGCGGACGTGGTGCGCCATCCGCTCGTCGCGCGAATCGTCGAGGCCTACGACGCGCATTCGCAGAAGACCGCCAGCCCCGCGGATTCGCGTTGATGCGGCCCGACGCACAGCGCAGCGCGCAACACCTCGCCTGATAAGACATCGAACAAGCATGAGCCGCGCCCCGAAACTGACGCTGAATCTGCAATTCCCGGCCGCGAAGGCGTGGCCCGAACACAAGGCCGTGCTGCCGCGCGCGACGGTGGCCGGCTGGATCAAGGCCGCGCTTTTCGCCGACGGCGAGCTGACCGTGCGTTTCGTCGACGCCGAGGAAGGCCGCACGCTGAATCGCACGTATCGCGGCAAGGACTATTCGACGAACGTGCTGACGTTTGCATACGCGGAGTCGGAGGACGATCCCGTCACTGGCGATCTGATCCTCTGCTGTCCGGTTGTCGAAAAGGAAGCCGCCGAGCAGGGCAAGCCGCTCGTCGCCCATTACGCGCATCTGCTCGTGCACGGTACGCTGCATGCGCAAGGCTACGACCACGAAGTCGAAGAAGAAGCCGAGGAAATGGAAGCGCTCGAAACCGAGATTCTCGGCAAGCTCGGCTTTCCCGACCCCTACCGTTGACCGTTGACCCTTGACTGTTAGCCGCTAACCTTTAACCACTGCACGCTGCCCGAACCGAACCGTGAGTTCCTTTCCTTCCGACGCCGACACTGACGCCCGGCCGCCCTGCCCGGACTATCCGCCCGCGCTCGGCGAGTCGCGGCTGCTGACCGACGAAGAACTGCGCGCGTCGCTGGAATGCACGCTGCGTGACTGGGACCGGCAAAGCGACTTGTGGCTCTTCGGCTATGGCTCGCTGATCTGGAACCCTGGACTGCCCACTGTCGAAGCCACGCGCTCGAAGGTGCACGGCTATCACCGCGGGCTGTATTTGTGGTCGCGCGTGAATCGCGGCACGCCGGAGCAGCCGGGGCTTGTGCTCGCGCTCGATCGCGGCGGCTCGTGTACGGGCATCGCGTTTCGTCTCGCGGCAGAAGGCGCGATGCCGCATCTCGAGGCGCTGTGGCGCCGCGAAATGCCGATGGGTTCCTACCGGCCCGCGTGGCTGCCCTGTGTGCTCGCCGACGGCCGGCGCGTCGACGCACTTGCGTTCGTGATGCGCCGCGACGTGCCGACGTACACCGGCAAGCTCGGCGACGAGGTCGTCAAAACGGTGCTCGGCTGCGCGCGCGGCCGCTACGGCACGACGCTCGAGTACGTGAGCCGCACGGTTCACGCGCTGCGCGAAAGCGGCATGCCGGATCGCGCGCTGGAAGCGCTGCTCGCGCGCTGCCAGGCTGCGAGTGATGGGACGGAGGCGAACGGCGACTCAAGCGGCGACTCAAGCGGCGGCGAGCTTCGCACACAGCCGCAGACGAAGCTGTGAGCGCGTACGCCGAAGCGCCACATGCGGACGCAACGCGCAGACCGCAACTGGCGAATAGCCGCGCCATCGAACCTGCGATGCACTCTTTTCGCCGCAATCACGAGCAAACGAGCACGCGCGAAATCGCATGAAAGAAAGCGCCCTTCGCTCCGCCGTTCGTTTCGCGAATGTTCCGCGATTGTTCCGTGAAGCGCCCGGGTTTTTTCTCCAGGACGCTTTTCACCGCGTAATCAGTTAGGATTGACCCACGGCCCGCCGCTTGCGTCGGACCCTGTCAGCCCGGTTTCATTCATCGCCCGGCCGGGTGGGACACGGTCCTGCCATGTGCCTGGTGTATCCTTAATGCTCTGCAACAGCGCGCCCAGTCTTGCCGGGCGCACTACCATGAACGACACGTATCCCAGTCGACGCCAAACCGACAAACCGCACGAAAAGCGCTCGCTGCTCGAGCGTCTGACCGACTTCATCTCGCCCGAGCCCGACTCGCGCGCCGAACTTCTGGAAATCCTGCAGGACGCGCACGAGCGCAACCTGATCGACGCCGACTCGCTGTCGATGATCGAAGGCGTATTCCAGGTCTCCGAACTGAGCGCACGCGACATCATGGTGCCGCGCGCGCAGATGGACGCGATCAACATCGCGGACAACCCCGCCGAATTCATCCCTTACGTGCTGGAAAAAGCGCACTCGCGCTATCCGGTGTACGAAGGCAATCGCGACAACGTGATCGGCGTGCTGCTCGCAAAAGACCTGCTGCGCTACTACGCCGAGGAAGAGTTCGACGTGCGCGGCATGCTGCGGCCCGCGGTGTTCATCCCCGAATCGAAGCGGTTGAATGTGCTGCTCCACGACTTTCGCGTGAATCGCAATCACCTCGCGGTGGTCGTCGACGAATACGGCGGCGTGGCCGGCCTGATTACGATTGAAGACGTGCTGGAGCAGATCGTCGGCGACATCGAGGACGAATACGATTTCGACGAGGAAAGCGGCAACATCATCGCGTCGCCGGACGGACGCTTTCGCGTGCGCGCGCTGACCGAGATCGAGCAGTTCAACGAGGCCTTCGGCACGCATTATTCAGACGAAGAAGTGGATACGATCGGCGGGCTCGTCACGCATTATTTCGGGCGCGTGCCGCACCGGGGCGAGAAGGTTCGCATCGACGATCTGATCTTCGAAATTCTGCGCGGCGACGCACGCCAGATTCACATGCTGCTCGTGCGGCGCGATCCGCTTGCCGGTCAGCGCGAGCGCGAAGCGCAGCACGTGCAGACCTGAGCGGTCCTGCCCGCCTGCCGACCTTCGGCCTTCGCCCGAGCCTTTCCAACTTGTCACTCCTCTCGCCGACCGCGCAACAATGGCCGACCCGATCACTTCCTCCTCGCGCCGCGGCGTGAACACGACCGCCGCGCGACCGACGGGCGTGCGTGCGCTGCCTCGCTGGCATTACCTCGTCGCGCTCGCGGCCGGCGCGGCCAACACGTTGTCGTTCGCGCCGACGCCGCACGGCGGCTGGCTCGAACTGGCAATCTTCGTGTTCCTCTTCGGCTGGCTGACGCGCACGACCGGCTGGAAAAGCGCCGCGCTGACGGGCGGCGCGTTCGGCTTCGGCAACTTCGTGAGCGGCGTGTGGTGGCTCTACGTCAGCATGCATGATTTCGGCGGCATGCCCGCGCCGCTCGCCGGCGCTGCGCTCGTGCTGTTTTCGCTCTACCTCGCGCTGTATCCCGCTCTTGCCGCGGGCGTCTGGTCGTTTTGCGCGGGTCACGCGCGCAACGGCAAGTCCGCGGTCGACATGCCGTTTTCGCCGACGTGGCATGGCGCGCTCGCCTTCGCGAGTGCATGGGCTATCGGCGAATGGCTGCGCGGCACGGTGTTCACCGGCTTTCCGTGGCTCGCGAGCGGCTATGCGCAAGTCGACGGCCCGTTCGCCGGATTCGCGCCGCTCGCGGGTGTGTACGGCGTCGGCTGGATGCTCGCACTCGTGGCCGCGCTGATCGTGCAGGCGTTGCTCGCGTTGCTGCGCCGTTCGCGGGCGTCTCGCGAAACGTCGGCAAGCAGCGGCGACACGCGCGGCAGCGCAAACGCGGCGAGTGTCGCGGTGCCGGCCGGTATCGCAGTCGCGTTGATCGCGGCCGGCCTGCTGCTGCCGCTCGCGAAGTGGACGGTGCCGGCCAACGCGCCGCTGACCGTGCGTCTGCTGCAAGGCGACGTCAAGCAGGACATGAAGTTCGAGGAAGCGGGTGTGCGCGCCGCCATCGACCAGTATCAGCAGATGATCACCTCGAAGCCGGCCGATCTGATCGTCACGCCGGAAACCGCTATTCCGGTGCTCGCGCAGCAACTGCCGGTGCCGTTTGCGTCGGCGGTGCGCAGCTTCGCCGATTTGACGGGCAGCGCGATCCTGTTCGGCGCTGTCGGCGGCTCGGTCACGCCCGAGGGCCGCGTGGTCGACTACACGAACAGCCTGTTCGGCGTCACGCCCGGCACGCGCGATATTTACCGCTACGACAAGCATCACCTCGTGCCGTTCGGCGAATTCGTGCCGTGGGGCTTTCGCTGGTTCGTCAATCTGATGAATATTCCACTCGGCGATTTCGCGCGCGGCGGCCCCGTGCAGAAGCCGTTCGTCGTGCATAACCAGCCGGTCGCGGTCGACATCTGCTACGAGGACATTTTCGGCGAAGAGATTGCGCGGACGATCCGCGAAAGCGATACGCCGCCGGGCGTGCTGATCAACTCGACGAATCTCGCGTGGTTCGGCGACACGATCGCGCTCGAGCAGCATCTGCAGATTGCGCGCATGCGTTCGCTGGAAACCGGCCGGCCGATGCTGCGCGCGACCAACACCGGCACGACGGCCGCCATCGACGCCAACGGCAAGGTGCTTGGCAAGCTCGCGCCCTACACGATCGGCTCGCTCGACGTCACCGTGCAAGGCACAGCCGGCCGCACGCCGTATGTGACGAGCGGCAATAACACGGTGCTCGCGGTTTCGTTATTGCTGCTGGCATTCGGCTTTGCGTTCGGGCCGGGCATCAGGCGTCGCAAAAACGGTGACGCGGGAAATGGCGGGCAGTAAGCGATAAAAGAGCCATAAAAAGCACAGCAATAAAAAACGCGCGCTGCGGCATAACCGCCAGCGCGCGTTTTTTCATCCGCTCAAACCAGGCTTACTGATTCGACGCAATGCGCTGCTGAATATGCTGCGCACGCGCCGGCGATGCCGGATGCGAACTCAGCATGCTCGATTTACCGCCGTCCATTTGCGCGAGTTTGTTGAACGCCGTGACGAGACCCGACGGATCGAGATTCTTCTTTTTCTGCAAATCGAACGAATAATCGTCGGCGGCGCTTTCCTGCGTTTGCGAGAATTGCGCGTTAATCAGCTTTTCCGAAAACTCGCCCAATTGCGAGCCGGACAGCGCGCCTGCAACGCCACCCGCCGACGACGCCACCGAACGCACCGCCGACGTCGCATACGCGACCTGCATCGCCTTCTTCGTGTGGCCAAGCGCCACGTGGCCCATTTCATGGCCGACCACGCCGCGCACTTCGTTGTCGTTCATCATGTCCATCAGGCCGCTGTAGACGCGCACGCAGCCGTTCGCCATCGCCCAGGCATTGACGTCCTTCGTCACATACACCTTGTAATTCACCGGCGTGCCGTTGATGTTGTCGCCCAGTTGCGCGGCGATCTTGTTCAGGCGCTTCTGGTATTTGCTGTTGGCCGGCGCAATTGTGTTTTCGCTGTCGAGTTGCGCGCACGATTTGTCGGTGAGCGCGCGCACGTCGGCGTCCGACAGCGTGGCGGCCTGCGTGGCCAGTTGGCCGGACTGAATCAGCGAAGACGGGTCCAGGTTGCTGACGCTGGAACACGCGGCAAACAGCGAGCAGACGGAAGCGGCAATAACAAGGCGATACGGTTTCATTATGAAAGTCTCTTTGTGGTGTTATTCGTTCGACGGCGCGATGGACTCGCCGCCCATTTGCAACGGCGCATATCGGCGCGAAAACGCCGGATATGTTGACTGCATGACCATTGCCCACGCGACAGACGAAAAAAAGCGCCTGAGGGCAGGCGCTTTTTTACCACAACTGAAAGCTTTAATTCATGACTTTGAAAGTACGATTAACGCAATTTTGCAAACTTGCCTTACCCGTTAGCAACTTCGCTTTTATTTAGCTGCTCAGTTGGCCGGCGCAGTATCGATAAACGATTGGCGCAGCGAAAGCTTCTGAAAATGCTTGTCGAGATTCGGATGCGCATCGCGCCAGTTCAGCTCCGGCATGCGGAAATCCAGATAGCCCAACGCGCAGCCCACCGCAATATCGGCGAGCGTGTAGTGATTGCCCGCGCACCACGGCTTGGCCGCGAGCCCTTGCGACATCGCGACGAGCGCTTCGTCGATCTTGCGCTGCTGGCGCGCCACCCAGGCGTCGACGCGCTGCTCCGGCGTGCGCTGCGTGCTTTCGAGGCGAATCAGCACGGCGGCGTCGAGGAGACCGTCGGCGAGCGCTTCCCAGCAGCGCACCTCGATGCGCTCGCGTCCCGATTGCGGAATCAGCTTGCCGACCGGCGACAGCGTGTCCACGTACTCACAGATCACGCGTGAGTCGAACACCGCTTCGCCGTCTTCCATCACAAGGCACGGCACCTTGCCGAGCGGATTGAAGGTATGAATGCGGGTGTCCGGCGCCCAGACGTTCTCGGGCACCAGCTCGTAGTCGATCTTCTTGTCGGCCAGCACGATGCGCGCTTTGCGCACGAACGGGCTGGCGAGCGAACCGATGAGTTTCATCATTGCCATCTGCCTTTTTCTGAATCCGGCGAAAGTATAAGTGCTGAGCGGCGTGCGCGAGCGCCCCGCGCCCGCTTCGCGAGCCGCACGCTCAGTCGCTGTGGATGGATTGCAACATTGCCGCGCCGCGCGCGCGCCGTCTAGCTGGCTGAATGGCCAAGGGGCGGTTTGGCCCCGACCAATCCCGCGCGCCCGCGCAACGCGCCGCCCCAACGCGCCGGCGCAAATTCGTCCGCGCATTGGGCGCTACAATCGCACGATGAACCAGCCGACCGAACCCACCATCGCCATCGACGTCTACCGCACGCGCCGCGAGCGCGTACTCGCCGCGCTGCGTGCAGCGGGCGGCGGCGTCGCCATCGTGCCGACCGCGCCCGAAGCGCTGCGCAACCGGGACGCCGACTACCCCTACCGGCACGACAGCTACTTCTACTACCTGACCGGCTTCACCGAACCGGAGGCGCTGCTCGTGCTCGACGCAAGCGCCGCTCCCGGCGAGCCCGCGTCGATCCTGTTCTGCCGCGAGAAAAACGTCGAGCGCGAGATCTGGGAAGGTTTCCGTTTCGGGCCCGACGGCGCGCGTGTCGCGTTCGGGTTTGACGCCGCGTTTCCCTTCGACGAAATCGACGCACACCTGCCGCGGCTTCTCGCGGACAAGCCGTCGCTGCACTACGCGCTCGGCATGTCGGACGAACTCGACGGCCAGGTGCGCGGCTGGCTCGAAGCCGTGCGGACGCAGGGCCGCAGCGGCGTCGCGGCGCCCACGGCCGCGCGCGATCTGCTGCCGTTACTCGACGAGATGCGGCTCATCAAGGACGACCACGAGCTCGCCATCATGCGCCGCGCCGGACAAATTTCCGCGCAGGCGCACCGCCGGGCGATGGCCGCGTGCCGTCCCGGCGTGCGCGAGTACGAACTCGAAGCGGAGCTGCTCTACACGTTCCGCAAGTTCGGCGCGCAGGCGCCCGCTTACACGTCGATCGTCGCCGCGGGCGCGAATGCGTGCGTGCTGCACTACCCGGCCGGCAACGCGATTGCGCAGGACGGCGACCTGATTCTGATCGACGCGGCCTGCGAACTCGACGGCTACGCGTCCGACATCACGCGCACTTTCCCGGCGAGCGGCCGCTTCACGCCGGCGCAGCGCGAGCTGTACGACATCGTGCTGGCCGCGCAGCAGGCCGCCGTCGACGCGACGCGCGCCGGCGCGACCTTCGACGACCCGCATCAGGCGGCCGTGCGCGTGCTGTCGCAAGGCTTGCTGGACACGGGCATCGTCGACCGTGCGAAGTTCGCTTCCGTCGACGACGTAATCGCCGAGCGCGCCTACGCGCCCTTCTACATGCACCGCACCGGCCACTGGCTCGGCATGGACGTGCACGATGTCGGCGACTACCGCGAGCGCGGCGCGCCGCGCGACGAGGCAGGCGTGCTGCCGTGGCGCACACTGCAGGCGTCGATGACGCTGACTATCGAGCCCGGCCTGTACATCCGGCCGGCCGAAGGCGTGCCCGAGCGCTACTGGAACATCGGCATCCGCATCGAGGACGACGCGATCGTCACGCCAACGGGCTGCGAACTGATTACCCGCGACGTGCCGGTGGCCGCCGACGAAATCGAGGCGCTGATGCAGGAAGCCCGCGCGGCTCAGCAGACAAGGACGTAACCGGCCATGAACGATGCTTCTCCGTCCACGGTCATCCTGAAGCCCGCGGCGCTCAATCAGCATTTCGATTTCGACGTGACGATCGTCGGCGCGGGGCCGGTCGGACTCGCGCTTGCCGGCTGGCTCGCGCGCCGCAGCGCGACGCGCGAGCTGAAGATCGCGCTGATCGACGCACGCGAGCCCGAAGATTCGATCGCGGACCCGCGCGCGATCGCCGTCTCGCACGGCAGCCGCATGATCCTCGAACCGCTGCGCTGGCCCGCCGACGCAACCGCGATCCAGCGCATCCATGTCTCGCAGCGCGGACACTTCGGCCGCACGCTGATCGATCACGGCGAGCACGGACTGCCGGCGCTCGGCTACGTGCTGCGCTACGGCTCGATCGTGCACGGCCTGGCCGAAGCGGTGCATGCAACGCGAGTCCACTGGTTCCGTTCGACGTCCGCCGCGGCGCCGGTTCAGGAACACGACGGCGTCACGCTGCCGATCGAAACCGCGGGCGTCACGCGCCGGCTGCGCACGCGCATTCTGGTGAGCGCGGAAGGCGGTTTGTTCGGTGATCAGCGGGGTGCGCAGAAGGCTGGAAAGCGCGAGGGAGACAGCGCCACAAATGGCGCGGACAAAGGCGCCGATAAACCCGGCACACGCGACTACGGGCAAACGGCGCTGGTCGGCACGGTGAGCGTGTCGACGCCGCAACCGCATGTCGCGTGGGAACGCTTCACGCCGGAAGGCCCGATTGCCTTGCTGCCGATGGGCGGCGTGCGCGGCGCCGACTACGCGCTCGTCTGGTGCTGCGCGCCCGAAGAAGCCGCGCGCCGCGCGCAGCTTCCCGACGACGAATTCCTGCGCGAACTCGGCGCCGCATTCGGCGGACGCATGGGACGCTTCACGCACATCAAGGGACGGGCGTCGTTCCCGCTCGGGTTGAACGCCGTCGATACGCAGGTGAGCGGCCGGGTCGTCGCCATCGGCAATGCCGCGCAGACGCTGCATCCGGTTGCGGGCCAAGGGCTCAATCTGGGTTTGCGCGACGCGCACGCGCTCGCCGACGCATTGTCGGCGGAAGGCCCGACGACGCTTGCGCTCGCCACTTTCGCGCAGCGTCGCGCGCTCGACCGGCGCTTGACGATCGGCGCCACCGACACGCTCGCGCGCCTTTTCACCGTCGACTTCGCGCCGCTCGCGATCATGCGCGGGCTTGCGCTCACCGCGTTGGAATTCGTGCCGCCGGTGAAGACCGCGCTCGCGCGTCAAATGATGTTCGGACAGCGCCGCTGACAAGCGCGGGCCACTTAACCAAGAACCCTCGCGCGAACCCTCGCGCGAGCGGCGCCGACTCTATGACGCCGGCCACTTTCATAGAAGATTTAATGGGTTACGACGCCCGCAATTGAAGTGCGGGCTATCTGTTAACGCTAAAATGGCGGTTTTCCCTCGCATTTCGCGAATGCTCCGATTGACGAATCGAACAATCGGCGGCGCGCGCGTCCACGTCATGCCCACCATCGGCTCGCACAATCTGCGTAACAACCTGTTCGTCGCGCCCATGGCCGGCGTCACCGATCGTCCGTTCCGCCAGCTTTGCAAACGGCTCGGCGCGGGCTATGCGGTGTCGGAAATGGTCGCGTCGAACGCGCAACTGTGGAAGAGCGAGAAAACCATGCGCCGCGCGAACCACGCGGGCGAAGTCGAGCCGATCGCCGTGCAGATCGCCGGCGCCGACCCCGACATGATGGCCGAAGCCGCCCGCTACAACGTCGCGAACGGCGCGCAGATCATCGACATCAACATGGGCTGTCCGGCCAAGAAGGTCTGCAACGTCGCGGCCGGTTCGGCGCTGCTGCAAAACGAGCCGCTCGTGCAGCGCATCGTCGAGGCGGTGGTCGCGGCAGTGGGCGTCGGTCCCGACGCGGTGCCGGTCACGCTGAAAATCCGCACGGGCTGGAATCGCGAGAACAAAAACGCGCTGAACGTCGCGCGTCTCGCCGAGGCCGCCGGCATCTCCATGCTGACCGTGCACGGCCGCACGCGCGCCGACCTGTATCACGGCGACGCCGAGTACGAGACCATCGCCGCGGTCAAGGCGGCGGTGCGCATTCCGGTCGTGGCCAACGGCGACATTTCGTCGCCGGAAAAAGCGCGCCATGTGCTCGCCGTGACGGGCGCCGACGCGATCATGATCGGCCGCGCGGCGCAGGGGCGTCCGTGGCTGTTCCGCGAGATCGAGCATTTCCTGCAAACGGGCGAGTTGCTGCCGCCGCCGCGCATCGACGAAATCCAGCAGGTCATGAACGAGCACCTGCAAGATCACTACGGTTTCTACGGCGAATTTACGGGCGTTCGCACTGCGCGCAAGCACATCGGCTGGTACACTCGCGGCCTTTCCGGCGCCAACCTGTTCCGGCATCGCATGAATACGCTGGACAGCACGCGCGAACAACTCCTCGCCGTCAACGAATTTTTCGACGCGCAGAAGGCGATCTCCGACCGCCTCGTCTACGTCGACGAATCACCCGGCGATGCCGGGCTCGACAACCAGGGCGAGAACCACACCGACCGACTAGCTGCATGAGCAAGAACAATATCGAACAATCTGTCCGCGACAGCCTGGGCATCTACTTCCAGGATCTCGACGGCTCGAATCCGCACGACGTCTATGACATGGTGATTTCGTGCGTTGAAAAACCCCTGCTCGAAGTGGTGCTCGAGCAGGCCGGCGGCAATCAGTCGCTGGCCGCCGAGTATCTCGGCATCAACCGCAATACGCTGCGCAAGAAGCTGCAACAGCATGGTCTGTTGTAGCGGGTTCTAGTTTTCTCGCGCCCTGCCACGTTTCCCTTCGGCTTTTCGTCTTCATCATGATCAAGCAAGCGCTCATCTCCGTTTCCGACAAGTCCGGCATTGTCGACTTCGCCAAGTCGCTGTCGGACCTCGGCGTCAAGATCCTGTCGACCGGCGGCACCGCGAAACTGCTCGCGGACGCGGGTCTGTCCGTCACCGAAGTCGCCGACTACACGGGCTTCCCGGAAATGCTGGACGGGCGCGTGAAAACGCTGCATCCGAAGGTGCACGGCGGCATTCTCGCGCGCCGCGATCTGCCGGAACACATGGCGGCGCTCGAGAAGCACGACATTCCGACCATCGACCTGCTGGTCGTGAACCTGTACCCGTTCGTGCAGACGGTGTCGAAGGAAGAGTGCTCGCTGGAAGACGCGATCGAAAACATCGACATCGGCGGACCGACCATGCTGCGCTCGGCCGCGAAGAATCATCGCGACGTGACCGTGGTGGTCGATCCCGCTGATTACGCGGTCGTGCTCGACGAAATGCGCGCGAACAGCAACGCGGTCTCGTACAAGACGAACTTCCGTCTCGCGACCAAGGTGTTCGCGCACACCGCGCAATACGACGGCGCGATCACCAACTATCTGACGAGCCTCACCGACGAACTGCAACACTCGTCGCGCAACGCTTATCCGGCTACGTTCAACCTCGCCTTCGACAAGGTGCAGGACTTGCGCTACGGCGAAAATCCGCATCAGAGCGCTGCGTTCTATCGCGATCTGTCGGTGCCGGCCGGCGCGCTGGCGAACTACAACCAGTTGCAGGGTAAGGAACTGTCGTACAACAACATCGCGGATTCGGACGCGGCGTGGGAATGCGTGAAGACCTTCGACGTGCCGGCCTGCGTGATCGTCAAGCACGCGAATCCGTGCGGCGTGGCGGTGGGCGCGGACGCGAACGAAGCGTATTCGAAGGCGTTCCAGACCGATCCGACTTCGGCGTTCGGCGGCATCATCGCGTTCAATCGCGAAGTGGACGAAACCGCCGCGCAAGCAGTGGCCAAGCAGTTTGTCGAAGTGCTGATCGCGCCGTCGTTCAGCGCCGAAGCGCGCCAGGTTTTCGCAGCGAAGCAGAACGTGCGTCTGCTGGAAATCGCGCTGGGCGAAGGCCATAACGCGTTCGATCTGAAGCGCGTGGGCGGCGGCCTGCTGGTTCAATCGCTCGATTCGAAAAACGTGCAGCCGCGCGAATTGCGCGTGGTGACGAAGCGTCATCCCACGCCGAAGGAGATGGACGATCTGCTGTTCGCCTGGCGCGTCGCCAAGTACGTGAAGTCGAACGCGATCGTGTTCTGCGGCAACGGCATGACGCTCGGCGTCGGCGCGGGTCAGATGAGCCGCGTGGATTCGGCGCGCATCGCCAGCATCAAGGCGCAGAACGCGGGCTTGGCCCTGACCGGTTCGGCGGTGGCGTCGGATGCGTTCTTCCCGTTCCGCGACGGCCTCGACGTGGTCGTGGCAGCGGGCGCGACGTGCGTGATCCAGCCGGGCGGCTCGATGCGCGACGACGAAGTGGTCAGCGCCGCGGACGAGCACAACATCGCGATGGTGCTGACCGGCGTGCGTCACTTCCGGCATTGATATTGGCTTGAGCGGCGGCGTGTTGTTTTGCCGTGTCCAGGGTAAGAGACGATAGAACGGCCCGGTGGAATTTTCCGCCGGGCCGTTTTGTTTTGGTGCTCCTGCGGCGGTCAGCGTTGGGCCGTCGGCGTTCGTGAGGCGTCATAGGTGATCAGTCCGGTGGGTCCTTGCGCTCGTAGCCGTCCCTCACTTCCGGATGCTGACTGATGTAGGTGCCGAGACCCTCGCCCTGTTTCGCGAGCCGCTTGAGCGCCGCGACGTGTTTGACGCCGACGCTTTTTTTCGAGTACCAATACGTCGTGCCCGAGTTAAAGCGGGCAGCGACAAAGTTATCGCCGATTTCGTAGGCCACGACGCCGGATGTCCCGCTTCTGTTTCCATAGCGCTGCATATCCGATCACCTCCTTCCGACAGACGCAGCAGTTTTTATTCCGCCCGCGCCGCCTTTTGCGGGCCGCCGTGCGGCGCGTCTGTTGTAGTATCGCAGGCACCTGGCTTTAACCGCATGTGCGGCACTTCATGAGAATTCTTGGCATCGACCCCGGCTTGCGCGTGACGGGCTTCGGCGTGATCGACCAAAGCGGACACACGCTCAGCTACGTCGCGAGCGGCGTTATCAAGACCGCCGACACCGATCTGCCGTCGCGCCTCGGCACTATTTTCGAAGGCATTTCGACGCTGATTCGCCAGCACTCGCCGGATCAATCGGCGATCGAAAAAGTGTTCGTCAACGTCAATCCGCAGTCCACCTTGCTGCTCGGTCAGGCGCGCGGCGCGGCCATTTGCGGCCTCGTCGCGGGCGGCGTGCCGGTTGCCGAATACACCGCGCTGCAGTTGAAGCAGGCGGTGGTCGGCTACGGCCGCGCGACCAAGGAGCAGATGCAGCAGATGGTCGTGCGCCTGCTCAATCTTTCCGGCGTGCCGGGCACCGACGCCGCCGACGCGCTCGGCATGGCGATCTGTCACGCGCACGGCGGCACGACGTTGAGCACGCTCGGCGGCATCGCGCCATCGCTTGCAAAGAAAGGGCTGCGGGTCAGACGCGGGCGTCTGGTGGGATAGGTGCGCGGCACGCGCTGCGCTACACTCGCCCTTTCTCACAAGTTCGAACTCGCCATGATCGGTCGCATTGCCGGCGTTCTGCTGGAAAAAAACCCGCCGCATCTGCTCGTCGATTGCAACGGCGTCGGTTATGAAGTCGACGTGCCGATGAGCACGTTCTACAACCTGCCGTCCACTGGCGAGCGCGTCGTGCTGCTCACGCAAATGATCGTGCGCGAAGATGCGCACCTGTTGTACGGCTTCGGCACCGCCGAGGAACGTTCGACCTTCCGCGAGCTGCTGAAGATCTCCGGCATCGGCGCACGCATGGCGCTCGCCGTGCTCTCCGGCATGAGCGTGCACGAGCTCTCGCAGACGGTCACGCTGCAGGACGCCGCGCGCCTCACGCGCGTGCCGGGCATCGGCAAGAAGACGGCCGAGCGCTTGCTGCTCGAGTTGAAGGGCAAGCTCGGCGCCGACCTGGGCGCGATGGCCGGCACGGTGTCCGCATCCGGTCACGCGTCGGACATTCTCAATGCGCTGCTCGCGTTGGGCTACTCGGAGAAGGAAGCCCTCGCCGCAGTCAAAAACGTGCCGGCCGGCACGGGCGTGTCCGAAGGCATCAAGCTTGCGTTGAAGGCCTTGTCGAAGGCCTGAGGCTTTTTCACAGTGCGCGGGCCGCACGACCGATGCAGCAAGCTTTCCACAGTTTGCGAAGCCGCGCACCCTGGCCATTCGGCCGGGTTTCGCCGCGCTCCTCGCGCGGTACAATGACCGGATGATCGAAACCGACAAACTCGCCGCCGAGCGCATCATCGCGGCCACGCCCGTCTCGCCGAACGAGGAAGCGTTCGAACGCGCGTTGCGCCCTCGTCAGCTCGAAGAATATGTCGGGCAGGAAAAGGTGCGCGGCCAGCTCGAAATCTTTATCGAGGCCGCGAAGCGCCGCTCGGAATCGCTCGATCACGTATTGCTGTTCGGGCCGCCGGGTCTTGGCAAAACCACGCTCGCGCATATCATCGCGCGCGAAATGGGCGTGAATCTGCGGCAGACGTCCGGACCAGTGCTCGAACGCGCGGGCGACCTCGCCGCGCTGCTCACCAATCTCGAAGCCAACGACGTACTGTTCATCGACGAAATTCACCGGCTCTCGCCGGTCGTCGAGGAAATCCTGTACCCCGCGCTCGAGGATTATCAAATCGACATCATGATCGGCGAAGGGCCAGCCGCGCGCAGCGTGAAGCTGGACTTGCAGCCGTTCACGCTGGTCGGCGCGACCACCCGCGCGGGCATGCTGACGAATCCGCTGCGCGATCGCTTCGGCATCGTTGCGCGGCTCGAGTTTTATAACGCCGAGGAACTTGCGCGCATCGTCACGCGTTCGGCTTCGCTGCTGAATGCGCAGATTCATCCGGACGGCGCATTTGAAATTGCGAAGCGCGCGCGCGGCACGCCGCGTATCGCCAACCGGCTGCTGCGGCGCGTGCGCGATTTCGCTGAGGTCAAGGCCGACGGCAACATCACCGCGGAAGTGGCCGACGCGGCGCTGCGCATGCTCGACGTCGACGCGGTCGGCTTCGATCTGATGGACCGCAAGCTGCTCGAAGCGATCCTGCACAAGTTCGACGGCGGACCGGTCGGCGTCGACAACCTGGCGGCGGCGATCGGCGAGGAACGTGACACGATCGAAGACGTGCTCGAGCCGTATCTGATCCAGCAAGGCTTCCTGCAGCGCACGCCGCGCGGCCGCGTGGCGACACTGCTCACTTACCGGCACTTCGGGCTTGCGGCGCCGGAAGCGTCGAGCGGGCTGCCTGGCTTGTGGGACTCGGCTGCGAGTTGAGTGCGGATTGGGTGTGGGAGTTCAGTTGATGTGCGGCTTAGCCGCGTGAGGGCTGAGTTCAGTTCAGCGTGCGGCATGGCCCTGCGCGCAGGCGGCGCAACGCGCACCGCCCGACGCATCCAACGCCTGATTACCGCCCCGGTTCCGGCACCTTCTTGAAACTGTCGTCGGCGCTCGGTGCGTCGAGATGCGATACATCGCCCCACGACACCACCGTCGCGCGCCCGTCGTCGTAATCGACCACGTTCACGCCCGTGTTCAACAGCGGGTAGTCGCGCGGCGCATCGAGCGGCAAGCCGCACGCGAAGCGGCGCACGCAATCGAGCACGCCGCCATGCGCGACGCAGGCGATCCGGCCACCCGGATGCGCGGCCACAAGCGGCTCAATTGCATGCAACACGCGATGGTAGAACACGCGCAGCGATTCGCCTTCGGGCGGCGCAAAGCCAGGATCGCGAGTCTGCCAATGCGCGTATTCGTCGGGAAAACGCGCGGCGATTTCGTCGCTGTCGTGGCCCTGGAATGCGCCGTACGAACGCTCACGCAAGCCTTCGCGCAACTGCACGGGCAAGCCGAGCGCGTCGGCGATAGGCTGCGCGGTTTGCCGCGCGCGTTGCAGATCGCTCGAATAAATCGCGTCGAGCCGCGCGCCGTGCTTCACGTCATCGGCGATACGGCGAGCCAGTTTCTGCGCCTGTGCGAGACCCGCTTCGGCGAGCGGAATGTCGATATGCCCTTGAATGCGCTTGATGCGATTCCAGTCGGTCTCGCCGTGCCGGATAAACAGGATCTGCGTGGTCATGGGATCGAAGTGGGCGCTGTTCGCCGGTTGTGCCAGGCCGCTATTGTCGCAAGAACCGCGCGACGTTCAGGCGTTGGTTTGCAGCCAGAAGGTGACGGGGCCGTCGTTGACGAGCGACACCTGCATGTCCGCGCCAAATTCGCCGGTCGCGACGATGGGATGTTTCGCGCGCGCCGCCGACACGAAATAGTCGAACAGACGCTTGCCCTCGTCCGGCGGCGCGGCGGGCGTGAAGCTCGGACGCAGCCCGCTGTTCGTGTCCGCGGCCAGCGTGAACTGCGACACCAGCAGCAAGCCGCCCGCACGCCCCGCGCCGTCCACGTTTTGCACTGACAGATTCATCTTGCCGGCGGCGTCGCTGAACACGCGGTAGCCGAGCACCTTCGCCAGCAGCCGGTCGGCCGCGGCTTGCGTGTCGCCGCGCTCCGCGCAGACAAGCGCGAGCAGGCCCGCGCCGATGGCGCCGGTCACGCGCTCGTTGCCGCCCTCCACGACACGCACCTCGGCGCGCCGCACCCGTTGGATCAACGCGATCATCGGACGGGCTCCGGCTGTGCGCTACGATTCATCGCACGCACGGTCATAGTCAGGCGGTCAGCGTGACGCGCGCAAAGCGGCGCTTGCCGACCTGCACGACGTACTCGCCCGCCTCGACTTTCAAGCCCTTGTCCGAGACGGTCGCGCCGTCGATTTTCACGCCGCCCTGCTCGATATTGCGCAGCGCTTCGCTCGTCGACGGCACGAGGTTCGCCTGCTTGAGCAACTGGCCGATCGCGAGCGGCGCGCCGGCGAGCGCGACCGCCGGAATATCGTCCGGCACACCGCCCTTCGCGCGGTGGTTGAAGTCTTCGAGCGCGCGCTCGGCGTCGGCCGGCGAATGAAAACGCGCGACGATTTCCTGGCCCAGCATGACCTTGAAATCGCGCGGATTGCGGCCTGCCTCGGCTTCACGCTTGAACGCCGCGATCTCGTCCATCGGACGGAACGACAGCAGTTCGAAGTAACGCCACATCAGCGTGTCGGAAATGCTCATCAGCTTGCCGAACATGTCTGTCGGCTTTTCGCTGATGCCGATGTAGTTGTTCTTCGACTTCGACATTTTCTCGACGCCGTCGAGGCCTTCCAGCAGCGGCATCGTCAGAATGCATTGCTGCTCCTGGCCGTACTGCTTCTGCAGTTCGCGACCAACGAGCAGGTTGAACTTCTGATCGGTGCCGCCGAGTTCGAGGTCGGCGTTGAGCGCAACCGAGTCGTAGCCCTGCATCAACGGGTACAGGAATTCGTGGATCGAAATCGGCACGCCGCTCTGGAAACGCTTGGTGAAATCTTCTCGCTCGAGAATGCGCGCCACCGTGTAGCGAGACGCGAGCTTGATCATGCCGTCGGCGCCGAGCGGCATCGACCATTCGCTGTTGTAGCGGATCTCGGTCTTCTCGCGATCGAGCACGAGCGCAGCCTGCTCGAAATACGTCTTCGCGTTCGATTCGATCTGCTCGCGCGTGAGCGGCGGGCGCGTGGCGTTGCGGCCCGACGGATCGCCGATCAGCGACGTGAAGTCGCCGATCAGAAAAATCACCGTGTGACCGAGGTCCTGCAACTGGCGCATCTTGTTCAGCACGACCGTGTGGCCGATGTGGATGTCCGGCGCGGTCGGATCGAGCCCGAGCTTGATGCGCAGCGGCGTGCCGGTAGCCGCGCTCTTCGCGAGTTTTTGCGCGAATTCTTCCTCGATCAGCAATTCGTCGACGCCGCGCTTGGTAATGGCGAGCGCGTGACGGACTTCGTCGGTGATCGGGAAAGCGGGGGCGGCGGGGTTCGGCTTGTTGGACTCGGTGCTCATGCTGGAAACTTGAAGTCGCGAAAAAAACAGATTGTCCCATAGATGCGCGCCGCCGCGCCCACTGAAGCGGGCTCGAGCGCCTGTATACGCGTGGCATTCGCAGCCGGACGACCAGCGAAGCATGGCGACGCGCTTCATCTTCGACCGCGCTTGCGCCGATAATCTGCTACAACCTTCGCCAACAGGCGGCAGAAACAGCGGCCGACTGGCGGCAATGAACCCGCAACTCATCATCGACAGGAGCAGCAACGTGGCGCAAGAGCCCGCAGACGGCGTCTACTTTGGATTGATGTCAGGCACGAGCATGGACGGCGTGGACGGCGTGGCCGTCCGGTTCGCCGACGGGAAGCCGCCCGTGGTGCTGGCCGAGGCGTTCGTCGGTTTCGCGGCGGGCCTGCGCGAGGCGCTGTTCGCGCTGCAACAGCCGGGCGAAAACGAGATCGAACGCGAGGCGCTCGCCGCCAACGCGCTCGCCACGCGATATACCGTGTGCTGTCACGAGCTGCTGCGCGGCTGCCACGTGTCCGCCGCCGAGGTACGCGCGATCGGCGTGCATGGGCAGACGGTGCGGCATCGGCCGGAAAAGGGCTATACGCGGCAGATCAATAACCCGGCGCTGCTCGCGGAAATGATGCATATCGACGTGATCGCCGATTTCCGCAGCCGCGACGTCGCCGCAGGCGGCCAGGGCGCGCCGCTCGTGCCCGCGTTTCACGCAACCGTGTTCGGCTCGAAGGACGAAACGCGCGTTGTCTGCAATCTTGGCGGAATCAGCAATATCACGATCCTGAATGCGACCGGCAGCGTGCGCGGCTTCGATTGCGGGCCGGCAAACGCGCTGCTCGACGAATGGGCGCAACGCCATCTCGGCAAGCCGTTCGATGAAAACGGTCATTTCGCGGCCAGCGGCCAGGTCGACCGCTCGCTGCTGAACGCGCTGCTCGACGAGCCGTTCTTCGCGCAACAGCCGCCCAAAAGCACCGGGCGCGATCTGTTCAACGCCGAGTGGCTCGACGCCAGGCTGCAGCCGTTCGCGGGGCTCGCGCCCGCCGATGTGCAGGCGACGCTCGTCGCGCTGACCGCGGTGTCGGTGGCGCGAGAGATCGAACGGCATGCATCGGATGTGAAAGCGGTCTACGTATGCGGCGGCGGCGCGCGCAATCCCGAGATCATGAAGGCCTTGCAGCAGGCGCTGGACGATAGCGGCGCGAGCGGCGTGCCGGTGATGACCACCGACGCGCTCGGCGTGCCGCCAAGCCAGGTCGAGCCGCTCGCGTTTGCGTGGCTCGCGATGCGCTGCGTGGCGCGCCTGCCGGGCAGTTTGCCGGCCGTGACGGGTGCGAGCGCTGAGCGGGTACTGGGGGCGATTTATCCGCGCTGAGGGTTGATTCGCGCGGAGGGAGGCTCTCGCTTTGCCGCGCCGCCAATAAAAAACGGGGCCGAAGCCCCGTTTCTTATGCAATACGCTGTCTACCCGGCTTTAAACCGAGAACGACGATCCGCAACCGCAAGTGGTGCTTGCGTTCGGATTCTTGATCACGAATTGCGCGCCGTTGATGTCGTCCTTGTAATCGATCTCAGCGCCCACCAGGTACTGGTAGCTCATCGAATCGATCAACAATTGCACGCCGCTCTTGTTCATGACGGTGTCGTCTTCGTTGACGGCTTCGTCGAACGTAAAGCCGTATTGAAAGCCCGAGCAGCCGCCGCCCTGCACGAAAACGCGCAGTTTCAGGTCCGCATTGCCTTCTTCTTCGATCAGTTGCTTGACCTTGTCAGCCGCTGCGTCGGTAAAAACGAAGGGGGCGGGCATCTCGGTCACGGGTGTGTCGGTGACTGCGTTCATTCGAACTCTCCAGAAAGCTTCTAACCGCTATTGTAGGGCTGATCTCAATATCGTGCTGATGCCCACAAAATCAATGGGTTCTTACAGGGTGCCGCCACCATAAAAAAAGCCGCCTTCGCGATAGCGTTGGCGGCTTTTGCTGCGTTCCAGCGATAAGCCGGTTCGCACCCGAAACGATTAACGCTTCGAGAATTGCTTCCGGCGACGTGCCTTGTGGAAGCCGACCTTCTTACGTTCGACTTCACGAGCGTCACGCGTAACGAAGCCAGCCTTCGACAGTTCCGGCTTCAGCGTTGCGTCGTAGTCCATCAGCGCGCGGGTGATGCCGTGGCGAACCGCACCGGCTTGACCCGTTTCACCGCCACCGTTCACGTTGACCTTGATGTCGAACGTGACGCCGTGGTTCGTGAGTTCCAGCGGCTGACGCACGATCATCAGCGACGTTTCGCGCGAGAAGTAATCGGCGATAGGCTTGCCGTTGACAATGATCTCGCCCTTGCCAGCCTTGATGAAGACGCGTGCGACGGCGCTCTTGCGGCGGCCCGTGCCGTAATTCCAGTTACCGATCATGTGGGCTCCCCTTAGATCTCGAGCGCTTTCGGCTGTTGTGCCGAATGCGGATGCGTTGCTTCAGCGTAGACCTTCAGCTTCTTGATCATCGCGTAGCCGAGCGGGCCCTTCGGCAGCATGCCCTTGACCGCTTTCTCGAGCGCGCGGCCCGGGAAGCGTTCCTGCATCTTGCCGAACGTCGTTTCATAGATACCGCCCGGGTAGCCCGAGTGACGGTAGTACTTCTTGTCAGTAGCCTTGTTGCCCGTGACCTTCAGCTTGCCGGCGTTGATAACGATGATGAAATCACCGGTGTCGACGTGCGGAGTGAATTCAGGCTTGTGCTTGCCGCGAAGACGGTGTGCCACTTCGCTGGCGACACGCCCGAGAACCTTATCCGTCGCGTCAATCACGTACCATTCACGCGTAACCTCATGGGCTTTTGCGGAAAACGTCTTCATGATCGATCCAAAAAAATTGCTGCGCCCAATGTATTTTTTCCTGCTTGTAGTGTGCGCATCGAGGCGCGTGCAGGCTCTCCCTGGTTCTTCCTCCGCGGGCGCGGATGCGGAAAAGCCCTGAATTATAAAGGAATTTGTGACGTCAAGTCAAAACGTGCGGGATTTGGTGCGGGAGCCGCCTGATATTGGCTCCCGCGAGCGCACGTCATGCAGGCCGGCGCGGGCGAAAAAAAACCCGAACTAGCGGTTCGGGTTTAATCCACCAAAGGAGGAGGTGGAGGAGACAGCGGAGGTTGCGCACTGCTGCAACCGATGAGGCAATTATATGAAGCATCCTTGTGCGACGCAAGAACATTTGCATTGCGAAATCGATTTTCATAATGTGGTTTGACGGCGGCGGCGGCCCGACTTGTTGTGGGGCTTGCAAATAAAGGCGTCCGCCGACTGCTCCGCCCTGAGTGAACGACGCGCTCTAGAGTAAAACCCCTAAACCCGCCTCGAACTCCACCCTGCCGCCGTCCATGCCGCGCTGCAACATACAAGCGGCGATTGCGCATAATTTCCCGCCGACGTCGCCTCGGGCGGACACCGAAACGCCGGGCTACAATGCCGTCTCGATAGTCGAAGCGCGGTGGAGCACAGCATGGAATGCAAAGTAAGCTGGATGGGGCAAGACGGGATGGCGTTCGCGGCCGAGACGGGCAGCGGCCACCTGGTCGCGATGGACGGCGCGCCCGAAGGCGGCGGCCGCAATCTCGCGCCGCGTCCGATGGAAATGGTCTTGCTCGGCACGGGCGGCTGCACGGCCTACGACGTCGTCATGATCCTGAAGAAAAGCCGTCAGGAAATCGCCGGCTGCTCGGTGACGCTGAAGGCCGAGCGCGCCAGCGAAGATCCGAAAGTGTTCACGAAGATTCACTTTCACTTCACTGTGACGGGCAAGAACCTGAACCCGGCGACCGTGGAGCGCGCGATCAACCTGTCGCACGACAAATATTGCTCGGCGTCGATCATGATCGCGAAGACGGCCGAACTGACCCACTCGTTCGATATCGTGCCGAGCTGAACCAGCGGAACTGAGTGCCGCGGCCCGCGGGCCGCATCAACGAAAAATGCCGGCGTCCCTAAAAGACGCCGGCATTTGTTTGTGTGGTGGCAAAGCAGGCCGATAAGCCGGATTCTGTGCACGCGCAACGTCCGAAGACGCGACGCGCGTGGCAGCCATTCCTCTAGGCGCGCCATTGCTGACGCGCTCAAGCTTCCTACCCGCAGACGAGACGGGGGCCCCGTCCTGCATCTCGAAGATGCGCGCCTGCCTACTTGGAATTGCTCCGGGTGGAGGTTACCGTGCCGGTCTGCCTTGCAGCAGCCGCGGTGCGCTCTTACCGCACCGTTTCACCCTTACCTGATCCCGGCTTGCGCCGGGCCATCGGCGGTTTGCTTTCTGTTGCCCTGTTCCGCGTGTCGCCACGGATGGCCGTTAGCCATCACCCTGCCCTGTGGAGTCCGGACTTTCCTCGCCCTCTTTGGCCGAAGCCGCCGAGGCCGCGACTGCCTGGCCTGCTTTGCTGGCGCCGATTTTAGCATCTGCGCGCCGGCCCGCGCGGAATACGGACGTGTCGTCATAGAAGGCCGGTGTCTCGTTTTCCGGCCACCAGCCGGGGATGCCCAGCACCGGAAGCGGCGCAAACATACGGCTCGTCAACGCTTCCGTATTCAGCAACGCGGCGCTGACCGCCTCGTCGAGCCACGCGTCGCGCGAAGCGGCGTCCCATTCGAAGTACGCTGGCGGCACGTCGACAATCCACGCGTGCCCGGTGCACGCCTTGAACGGCGCGATCAGCTTTTCGAGCAGCGCGTGGCCGAAGCAGCGCACCTCGCAACTCGCGCCCGATGCGCCCCATGCGTCGCGCCGCTGGAGCAACAGCGTGCGCCAGTCGAACTGACGCAGCGCAGCGCTCAAGCGCGGATCGGCGCAAGCAAACAGCAGCGCGTTTTCGTCGAAGAGCGTCAGTGCGTCACGCACGCCGCCGCGCGTCGGCCCGACGCCCAGCAAGTCGATGGCCGCCGACTGCCGCGCGTTCAGCGCCGCCTTGATGCGCGGAAACGCAAACCACATCGACGCGTTGAAGAAGTCGTGCAGATTGTGGCGCGTCGGCACGCAGCCGGTGGACGCAATGTGCGCCTCGTAGGCGGCGCCGGGCGGCAGCTCGTCCTGCGCGATGAACGCGAGCCGCTGGCCGCGGCCTGTCACTTGCCGCGCCTTCGACGCGTCGGCGTTCATTTCGGCAAGCAACGCGGCGTAGCTCGTGAGCGCGGCCCGCTGCCAGCGTTGGCCGCGCTCGGCGAACGGCGCGAACCAAGGCTTCGACCAGTCGATTGCGGCGAAGCCCGACCGCGCGCCTGGCGGGAGCGCTTCATTGCCGGTGCCGCGGCCTTCGTCGTGGCGCGCGCTCACGTCGAGTTGTACCGGTTCAGTCGTTGCGGGCGCCGTTTCGCGCCTCGCCTCGGGCTCCGCCATCTCCGCGTCACCCACGCGTCAGATCAGGCGCCAGCCAATCGATTCACCGCCGCGCAGCGGCACGACCGGCGTATCGCCGACCGGCAACTCCGCCGGCAACGTCCATTCCTCGCGACGCAGCGTGACCTTGCCCGCGTTGCGCGGCAAACCGTAGAAATCCGCGCCGTAGAAGCTCGCGAAGCCTTCGAGCTTGTCGAGCGCGCCGGCTTTGTCGAAAGCCTCGGTGTACAACTCGAGCGCGTGCAGCGCCGTGTAGCAGCCCGCGCAGCCGCACGCGTGTTCCTTCAAACCCTTCGGATGCGGCGCGCTGTCCGTACCGAGGAAGAAGCGCGGATTGCCCGACGTCGCCGCTTCGACGAGCGCGAGCCGATGCGTCTCACGCTTGAGCACCGGCAGGCAGTAGTAATGCGGGCGAATGCCGCCCTGGAAAATCGCGTTGCGGTTGTAGAGCAGATGGTGCGCGGTAATCGTCGCGCCCAGCAGTTCCGGCGCGACGCCGGCTTCGCGGATGTAGTCGACGGCGTCCTTCGTGGTGATGTGCTCGAATACCACCTTCAGCGCCGGAAACTCGCGGCGCAGCGGCGTCATGACCCGGTCGATGAACACCTTCTCGCGGTCGAACAGATCGATCGACGAATCCGTCACTTCGCCGTGCACCAGCAGCGGCATGCCGGTTTCCTGCATCACTTCCAGCGTTTTCGCGCACTTCATGATGTCGGTCACGCCCGCGTCCGAGTTCGTCGTCGCGCCCGCCGGATAGAGCTTCACGCCGTGCACGAAGCCGCTTTCGCGCGCGCGGCGGATTTCATCGGGCGGCGTGTTGTCGGTCAGGTACAGCGTCATCAGCGGCTCGAACTGCGCGCCGGCCGGAATGGCGGCGACGATCCGCTCGCGGTAAGCCTGGGCCATCGCCGTCGTCGTGACCGGCGGCTTCAGGTTCGGCATGATGATCGCGCGGCCGAACTGGCGCGCGGTATCCGGCAGCACCGCCGCCAGCATGGCGCCGTCGCGCACGTGCAGGTGCCAGTCGTCAGGACGGGTGAGCGTAACGGAGTCGAGGGAAGCGGAAGCAGCGTTGGGAGCGGTCATGGCGAGAGAAGAGCGAGAGCGGAACGGAGCGAATGGAGCGGAATAAGAGCCGAACAAGGCGCAACGACGAATCGGAACGATGCGCGAGCGATGCGCGAACAACGCCCCAGCAATGCACCGGCGCTGAGGTCAAACCGCCGTGTTGCGGCCTGAACACACGTCAATTTTGCAATTTGGCGTTCGTGGCTCGGTGATATGCTTGGAAAATCATCATTGTAACGGCTCGCCCCGTTCACAGGCCTACCCGCAACATGTGCCAACTTCTAGGAATGAACTGCGCCGCGCCGACGGACGTCACGTTCTCGTTCACCGGCTTTGCGGCGCGCGGCGGCGTCACCGATCACCATGCCGACGGCTGGGGCATCGCCTTCTTCGAAGACAAAGCGTGTCGCCTTTTCATCGACCATCAATCGTCGGCTACCTCGCCGATCGCCGAGATGGTCAAGCGCTATCCGATCAAGTCGAAGAACACGATCGCGCATATCCGCAAGGCGACGCAAGGGCACATTCTGCTGGAAAACTGCCACCCGTTCATGCGCGAACTGTGGGGGCGTCACTGGATCTTCGCGCATAACGGCGATCTGAAGGATTATTCGCCGGTGCTCTCAGGCGTGTATCAGCCGGTCGGCACGACCGACAGCGAGCTCGCTTTCTGCGCGCTGCTCGAAGGTTTGCGCAAGGCGTTTCCCGGCGCGCAGCAACCGCCGCTCAACGAACTCTTCGCCGCGCTCGAAAAGCTCACGCGCGAAATCACGCAATTCGGCGTGTTCAATTTTCTGATGTCGAACGGCCAGGCGCTGTTTGCGCATTGCTCGACGCATCTGCATTACATCGTGCGGCGCTGGCCTTTTTCCACCGCGCATCTTGTCGACGCGGACGTGTCCATCGACTTCGCCAAGTACACGACGCCGGAAGACCGCGTCGCCGTGATCGCGACGCAGCCGCTGACCGACAACGAAGTGTGGACCGCGTTCGAACCGGGCGATCTGCTGATGTTCCAGCACGGCGACGTGATTGGCCGCGTCAATGTGCCGGTGCCGGCCTCGGTGCTGGAAAAGCTGCGCAATCCGGCGCTGGACGCGTCCGCTTCGGCGAGCACGATTGCGGCTTCGGCGGCGGCCCAATCTGCCGCGGCTGAGTTGGAAGTCGATCTGGAAGCGGCCGACGACGCGGCCGCCTTCGAGTCGTGAAAACCGTAGCCGCGGCGACCACGCATCGATAAAAAAAGCCGCTTGTTCAAGCGGCTTTTTCGTTGAAGCGCCCGCCGCGACAACCACGCGGCAACGCTTGCCCTCAGTGCAGGATCTTCGCCAGAAAATCCTTCGCGCGATCGGACTTCGGATTGTCGAAGAAGTCGTCCTTGCGGTCGTCCTCGACGATCAAGCCCTTGTCCATGAAAATCACGCGATGCGCGACCTTCTTCGCGAAGCCCATTTCGTGCGTGACGCACATCATGGTCATGCCTTCCTGCGCGAGTTCGACCATCACGTCGAGCACTTCGTTGATCATTTCCGGATCGAGCGCCGAGGTCGGCTCGTCGAACAGCATTGCAATTGGATCCATCGACAACGCGCGCGCAATCGCCACACGCTGCTGCTGACCGCCCGACAATTGCCCCGGAAACTTGTCCGCATGCGCGCGCAAGCCGACGCGGTCCAGCAGCTTCAGACCCTTCGCCGAGGCTTCGTCCTTCGAACGGCCGAGCACCTTGATCTGCGCGAGCGTGAGGTTTTGCACGATCGACAGATGCGGGAACAGTTCGAAGTGCTGGAACACCATGCCGACCTTCGAGCGCAGCTTCGACAGATTGGTTTTCTTATCCGTCAGCGACTGCCCGTTGATGACAATCTCGCCCTTCTGAAACGGCTCGAGTCCGTTGACGGTCTTGATCAGCGTGGACTTGCCCGAACCCGACGGTCCGCACACCACCACCACTTCACCCTTTTTGACTTCCGTCGTGCAGTCCGTCAGCACCTGAAACTGGCCGTACCACTTCGAAACATTCTTGATAGAGATCATCTTGCGACCTTTTTCTGAAGACCTTTGACAAGGCTCGACGCGACCACGCAGATCACGAAATAACACGCGCCCGCGAACAGTACCATCTCGACATTCGTGCCGTCACGATCGCCAATATTCGTGGCAGTGCGGAAGAAGTCGGCGAGGCTGATCACGTAGACGAGCGACGTATCCTGAAAGAGCACGATGCCCTGCGTGAGCAGCAGCGGCACCATCGCGCGGAACGCCTGCGGCAGCACCACGAGACGCATGGACTGCGCGTAGTTCATGCCGAGCGCGAACGACGCGTTGACCTGCCCGCGCGGCACGGACTGAATCCCCGCGCGAATGATCTCGGAGTAATACGCCGCCTCGAACAGCGAGAAAGCGACCATTGCCGAGGCGAGACGAATGTCGATATCCGCCGACAGACCGAGCACGTTCTGCAGCAATTGCGGCACGATCAGGAAGAACCACAGCAGGACCATGACCAGCGGGATCGAACGGAAAATCGTCACGTAGCCCTTCGCGAACCACTCGAAAGGCTTGAACGACGACAGCCGCAGCATGGCGAGAACCGTGCCCCACACAATGCCGATCACGATCGCGATCAGCGTGATCTTGAAGGTGACGACCGCGCCGGTCCACAACGTAGGCAATGCGCCCGGAATACCGCTCCAGTCGAAATGGTGCATCACTTGCCTCCGATATAGCCGGGCAACCGGGTCTTCGCTTCGACCCAGCGCATGAATTGCATGACGACCAGATTGATCAGCACGTACGCGAGCGTGACAGCGATGAACGACTCATACGTCTGCGACGTGTAGTCGACAAGCTGTCGCGCCTGGGCGGAGAGATCGAGCAGACCGATGGTCGACGCGACCGCCGAGTTCTTGAAGATATTCAGAAACTCGGACGTGAGCGGCGGCACGATGATCCGGTACGCGACCGGCAGCAGCACGTAGCGATACGTCTGCCATTGCGTGAAGCCCATCGCGAGGCCCGCGGCGCGCTGGCCGCGCGGCAGCGCGTTGATGCCCGAGCGCACCTGCTCGCACACGCGCGCGGCGGTGAAGAGCCCGAGACAGATGATCGAGGAAGAAAAGAACTGCGCGCCTGGCGGCAGTTGCTTGAACCAGTTTCCGATGGATGCCGGCAGCAACTCCGGTATCACCAGATACCAGATGAAAAACTGCACGATCAGCGGAATATTGCGGAAAATCGCGACGTAGAGCGTGCCGATGCCGGACGCCCACTTGTTCGGCACCGTGCGCAGCACACCGAACAACGAGCCGACGATCAGCGCGATCACCCATGCCGACAGCGACACGGTAATCGTCACCCAGAAACCCGACAGCAGCCAGCCCAGATAAGTGGTCGGCTCGCCGGTGGAGACGGGACTCAGCAGAATGCCCCAGTTCCAGTGATATGACATGACCAAGACTCCAGCAAAAAGAAACGGAAGAAGCGCGTGGCCCCTTCCGTTTCATTCAGCATTTCAAAAAAACAGCTAAGGTTTAATCGATTGCCTTGTCATTCGGATTCTTGTAAAGCGCCTTCATGTCGTCGCTTTCCGGGAAGTTCAGGTTCAAGCCCTTCGGCGGAATCGGCGATTCGAACCACTTCTTGTAGATCTTGTCGGCTTCGCCCGAAGTTTCGACCTTCGCGATTGCATCGTCGACGACCTTCTTGAATTCCGGATCGTTCTTGCGCAGCATGCAGCCGTATGCTTCATGCGATTGCGGCGCGCCGACGATCACGAAATCGTTCGGCGTATTGGACTTTGCGCGCTCGCCGGCGAGCAACGCGTCGTCCATCATGAACGCAGCGGCGCGGCCGGTGGAGAGCGTCAGGAACGACTCGCCGTGATCCTTCGCGCTGATGATGTTCATGCCCAGGCTCTTGTCCTGGTTCATCTTGCGAAGCAGGCGCTCGGACGTCGTGCCGGCAGTCGTGACGACCGTCTTGCCCTTCAGGTCGGCCCAGTCCTTGATGCCCGAATCTTTCTTGGTCATCAGACGCGTGCCGATCACGAAGATCGTGTTCGAGAACGCCACTTGTTGCTGGCGTTCCGCGTTATTCGTGGTGGAGCCGCATTCCATGTCGACGGTGCCGTTCTGCACCAGCGGAATACGGTTTTGCGACGTGACCGGAATCAGCTTCACTTTCAGGTTCGGCGCGTTGAGCTTCTGCTTGACCGCCTCGACCACCTTCAGCGCGAATTCCTGCGAATAGCCGATGACTTCCTGCTTGTCGTCATAGTACGAAAACGGAATCGACGACTCGCGATGACCCAGCGCGATGACGCCCGTGTCCTTGATTTTTTTCAGCGTGCCGGCGTCTTGCGCGTGCGCGCCAACCGTAAACAGTCCGAGAGTCGCGAGCAGCAGCGCAGCTTTTTTAACCTTCATGTTTGATCTCCTTGGCAAGAACCGGCGCCAGTTTAGCAAAGTAATTATTCTGAAAGTATGGCTATAAACCATTGTTGTTGCGTGCACGCCGCTATTGGTCGGCGGCGGCTTCGCGCAGCCGGTCAACCTTTCCGGATATGCAAAGGCGGGCAGCATCGTCGCGATGCCGCCCGCCAGGTAAAACACGCGCTCTTGTGAAGTGCGTTCAGGCATGCGCATTTACTTCAAATGCGCGGCGCACCCGCGAGGTAGCGAATCCGCCGTTCGCTTTACAAGCCCGCGATCAGGGGTACAGACCGCGCATTTCGCGCGCTTGCAAAATCCGCTTGCACGCGACGATAAACGCCGCCGTCCGCACCGAAACGTTCTGCTCGCTCGACACTTGCCATACGGCCGCAAACGCTTCGCGCATCACGCGCTCGAGGCGCTGGTTGATCTCGTCTTCGGTCCAGAAGAAGCTCGAGAAATCCTGCACCCATTCGAAGTACGACACCGTCACGCCGCCCGCGTTGGCCACCACGTCCGGAATCACGAGGATGCCGCGGTCGTGCAGGATGTCGTCGGCGGCCGTGGTGGTCGGGCCGTTCGCGCCTTCCACGACGATCTTCGTCTTGATCTTGCCGGCGTTCTTTTCGGTAATCTGGTTTTCGAGCGCGGCCGGAATCAGGATGTCCGATTCGACGGTCCAGAACTCTTCGTTCGTCACCGAGTCGGCTTCGGCGAAACCGCCCACGCCGCCCGTCTTCGCCACGTGTTCCAGCAACGCGACAGCGTCGATACCGGTCGACTTGTACAGCGAGCCGGTGTGATCCTGCACCGCGACGACCTTCGCCCCCGCTTCCTGGAACAGACGCGCCGCAATGCCGCCGACGTTGCCGAAACCTTGCACTGCAATACGCGCGCCTTCGATGTCGAAGCCGATGCGGCGTGCCGCTTCGCATCCGACCACGAACACGCCGCGGCCCGTCGCTTCGCGGCGGCCGAGCGAACCGCCGAGCGTGATCGGCTTGCCGGTCACGACGCCGGTTGCCGTTTGGCCCTGGTTCATGGAGTACGTGTCCATCATCCACGCCATGATCTGCTCGTTCGTGTTCACGTCCGGCGCGGGAATGTCGGTGTTCGGTCCGATGATGATGCCGATTTCGCTGGTGTAGCGGCGCGTGACGCGCTCGAGTTCACCACGCGACAGCTTGCGCGGATCGAGGCGGATGCCGCCCTTCGCGCCGCCGTAAGGAACGTTCACCGCAGCGTTTTTCACCGACATCCACGCGGACAGCGCCATCACTTCCGACAGCGTCACGTCCTGGTGATAACGCACGCCGCCCTTGCCTGGACCGCGCGACACGTTGTGCTGCACGCGGTAGCCCTCGAAGTGCGCGACCGTGCCGTTATCGAGTTCGATAGGCACGTCAACGATCAGAATCCGCTTCGGGCGCTTCAGGGTTTCGAGCCAGCGCGACAGCGAGCCGAGGTACGGCGCGACGCGATCGACCTGGCGCAGGTAGTTGCCCCACGGGCCGAGGTCTTCGCTATTCAGGTAGGAGGGGACGGACTGCGACGTTAATGCTGATTGGGCAGATTGGGCGGCTTGCTGCTGGGAAGACATGAACGCTCCGGCGTTGATCGAGTAGCAGCATTGTCGAAAAAGGCCGTTTTGAAATCCAATGCCGTTTCCTTATCCGATTATGTCTTTTTTGCATAACCCTTCGGAAGCCGCAAATTCGCGTCGCGGGCGCGCAGGTTTGGCGAGGCTCTCTTACGCGCCGCGCTCCGCCAGTTCTTCCGACACCACGTCCCACAACTGCCGCACGAGAATCTGCCGCGCGTCGTCGCTTTTCGCGGCCAGCTTGTCACGGTAGAGGCGTATCTCCATCGTGAGCGTGAGCTGGCCTTCGGGCGTGCCGCGCGTCGCCCGGTCCAGACGAATCAGCTTGCCGTCGGCGACTGCGTCTTCCACAGCGCTGTGCGGCAGAAAAGCGATGCCGTGGCCGGCGAGCGCCATCGCCTTCAGACCTTCGGCCATGTCGGTTTCGTAGAGCCGGTCCAGATTGAGACGCTCCGGGGCGTTGGCGAGAATCACCTCGGTCATGCGCCCCAGATACGCATTCGGCGTGTACGACAGATAGGGCGTGGGCGCTTCAGCAGTGCCCGGCAGCGTATGACGCGGCCGGCCGGCGCGCCCCGGCGCCGAGAACGGACTGATCGGCTCGTTGCCGAGCGTCAGCATGTCGTAGCGGGCCGGGTCGAGCGCGACCGGATGACTCGGATGGTGATAGCCCATCATCAGATCGCAGCCGCCTTCCACCAGAGAGAGCGCCGCGTCGTGCACGTTAAGCGCGCGCAGCCGCGTATGAATCGGGCCCATCTGCGCTTCGATGCGTTGCAGCCAGCGCGGAAAGTACGTGAGCGACAGCGTGTGCGGCACCGCGAACTCGATCGTCGCTTGCGGCGTCGCCGTGTGGCCGCGCAACAGCGCGCGGGCCTCGTGGAACTGCGAAAGCATCGCGAGCGCCTGCTCGTTGAACACCTGGCCCGCCGGCGTGAGACGCGTCGGATACACCGAGCGGTCGATGAGCTCCGTGCCGAGCCACGCCTCGAGCGCCTGGATGCGCCGCGAGAACGCCGGCTGCGTGACGTGACGCAGTTCAGCCGAGCGGCTGAAACTGCGCGTTTCCGCGAGCGAAACGAAGTCTTCGAGCCATTTCAGTTCCATGCGAAGCCTGCTGCCGGCGAGAGAGAGGAAGTCAGCATTCTAGTGGCTCTGCCGATGCGAATGCTCACGCTCCACCCGGCAGCCGACTTTGCGTTCGCGTCGTCCGCTGCGGCTCACGCGCGTCCGGCCTATTCCGGGCGAATCCGCCTCTGGTGGTAAAATTCGCGGTTCCCTCCGTTCCGATCCGCTCGCTGTGACTGCAGCGAGCGCTCAACGCCTAGACCAGCCGCCATCATGTCCGACACCCGCCCCGACACTCTGTTCGCGCTGAATGCGCTCTCTCCGCTCGACGGCCGCTATGCGTCGAAAACCGAAGCCCTGCGCGACTGGCTCTCGGAAGCCGCGTTCATGCGCAATCGCGTGACGGTCGAAATTCATTGGCTGATCGCGCTCTCGCGCGCCGGTTTCGCCGAAGTGCCGCGCTTTTCGGACGCCGCCGAACAATTCCTGCTGCAACTGGCCGAGCGCTTCACCGCGCATGACGCCGCGCGCATCAAGGACATCGAGCGCGTGACGAATCACGACGTGAAGGCGGTCGAATACTGGCTGAAGGAATCGGTCAAGGGTCAGGAAGAACTGGAGCGCGCAAGCGAGTTCATCCATTTCGCGTGCACGTCGGAAGACATCAACAACACGTCGCACGGCCTGATGCTGGCGGGCGCGCGCGAGCATGTGATCCTGCCGGCGCTGCGCACGGTGCATCAGAAGCTCGTCGCGCTCGCTCACGCGCACGCGGAACAGCCGATGCTCTCGCGCACGCACGGCCAGCCGGCCAGCCCGACGACGCTCGGCAAGGAAATCGCCAACGTCGCCGCACGTCTCGAACGCGCGATCGAGCGCATCGCGAAGGTCGAACTGCTCGGCAAGATGAACGGCGCGGTCGGCAACTTCAACGCGCATCTGTCGGCGTATCCGGAGTTCGACTGGGAAGCGTTCTCGCGCGAAGTGGTCGAGCAGCGTCTGAAGCTCACGTTCAATCCGTACACGATCCAGATCGAGCCGCACGACTACATGGCCGAACTGTTCGACGCCGTCGCGCGCGCCAACACGATCCTGCTGGATCTCGACCGCGACGTGTGGGGCTACATCTCGGTCGGCTATTTCAAGCAGCGCACGAAGGCCGGCGAGATCGGTTCGTCGACGATGCCGCACAAGGTCAACCCGATCGACTTCGAAAACTCCGAAGGCAATCTCGGACTCGCGAACGCAACGCTGCGCCACCTCGCCGACAAGCTGCCGGTGTCGCGCTGGCAGCGCGACCTGACCGATTCGACGGTGCTGCGCAACATGGGCGTCGCGTTCGGTTATTCGCTGCTCGCGTACGACTCGCTGATCCGCGGTCTGGACAAGCTCGAAGTGAATGCGCAGCGTCTGAACGAAGACCTCGACAACTGCTGGGAAGTGCTGGCCGAGCCGGTGCAAACGGTGATGCGCCGCTACGGCATCGAGAACCCGTACGAGCAGTTGAAGGAACTGACGCGCGGCAAGGGCATCACGCGTGAGGCGCTGCAGGCGTTCGTCGGCGGGCTCGCAATTCCGCAGGACGCGAAAGACCGTTTGCTCGCGATGACGCCGGGTTCGTACATCGGCAAGGCAGTCGAGTTGGCGAAGCGCATCGGCTAAAGCCTGATTCATCCGCTGTTCTGCTCGTCAAGCAAAAGAAAAGCCGCTCCCCGGAGCGGCTTTTCTTCGTCTGAACGGTTAGTTCAGGATGGCGGATTAACGCTTCTCGACCTGCTTCAACACATCGTCGACGATCTGTTCCGGCGACAGTTCGATGCTCACCGTGACCGCCTCGTCCGCGCCCGGTTCCTCGAGCGTGTCGAGCTGGCTTTGCAGCAGCGACGGGTCGAAAAAATGGCCCGTGCGCGTGGTCAAACGCTCTTGCAGCACCTCGCGCGAACCCTTCAGGTACACGAAGCAGACGTCCTTGTCGCCGTCGCGCAAAATGTCGCGATACGAACGCTTCAGCGACGAACAGGTGAACACGGCCGTCTCGCCCGCCTTCTGCTTTTCTTCGATCGCGGCGCGGATAGTTTTGAGCCACGGCCACCGGTCTTCGTCGGTGAGCGGAATGCCGTGGTGCATCTTCTCCTTGTTTGCGGCGCTATGAAACGCGTCGCCGTCGGTGAACGCGCAGTGCAGGCGCTCCGCCAGCATCTCGCCAATTCTCGTTTTGCCGGCGCCCGACACGCCCATTGCGATCAAAATCATCAAAAACTCCTTACAGGACCGCCGCGAGCGCGAAGGTCAACAGCAAACCCATCAACGAAATGATGGTCTCGAGGAGCGACCATGTCTTGAAGGTCTGCCCCACCGTCATACCGAAGTATTCCTTGATCAGCCAGAAACCGCCGTCGTTCACGTGCGAGAAGATCAGCGAGCCCGAGCCGGTTGCCAGCACCAGCAGTTCCGGCTTCACCTGGATCGCGCTGGCCGCCGCGATCGGTGCAACGATGCCGCAGGCGGTGGTCATCGCGACCGTCGCCGAACCTGTCGCGAGGCGGATCAGCGCGGCGACGAGCCAGCCGAACAGCAGCGGCGACAAATGCGCGGAGGTCGCAGCAGCCACGATTTCCTTCGAAATGCCGCTATCCATCAGCACGCGTCCGAAACCGCCGCCCGCGCCGACGATCAGCGTAATGCCCGCGATCGGCGCCAGACATTCGCCGCAGAATTTCTGGATCTGGTCGCGATTGAAACCGCGGCTCGCACCAAAGGTCCAGAAGCTGACCAGCACGGCGATCAGCAGCGCGACGTCCGAATTGCCGACGAAGTGCAGCAGGTCGTTCGGCAAGGTCTTCGGCGTGAATACCAGATCGGCCCAGCTGCCCACCAGCATCAGGATCACCGGCAGCAACACCGTGAACAGCGTAATGCCGAAGCTCGGCAGTTCGCGTTTCGGCGCTGCGTTTGCGCCGCCCGGCGTGCCGGAGAGCGCGACGTCGTCCCTGTTCAGAAACTGCGCGGCGAGCGCGTTCTCTTGCGGCAGCTTGATGTAGCGGTTGATCATCAGCGCAAACAGCGGACCGGCGACGATAGCCGTCGGCACGCCGACGATCAGACCATACGCAATCGTCTTGCCGATGTCCGCGTGGTACTGCTGCACGGCGAGCATCGCGGCCGGGTGCGGCGGAATCAGCCCGTGCACGACGGACAGGCCGGCGACCATCGGCAGGCCGACGAGCAGCAGCGATTTGTTGGTGCGCTTCGCGACGTTGAACGCGATCGGAATCAGCAGCACAAAGCCGACTTCGAAGAACACCGGCAAGCCGACGATGATCGCGACGACCATCATCGCCCAGTGAATATTCTTCTCGCCGAACCAGTCGATGAGCGTCGTGGCGATGCGTTCCGCGCCGCCCGATTCGGCCATCATCTTGCCGAGCATCGTGCCGAGGCCCACCACCACCGCGATGTGCCCGAGCGTGTTGCCGTTGCCGGTTTCGAACGACTTGACGATGGTCGCCATCGGCATACCGGAGGCAAGCCCCAGCAGCAGCGACACAATGATCAGGACGAGGAACGGATAGACCTTGTAGCGCGTGATCAACAAGATCAGCAGGGCGATGGCGATCACCCCGTAAACCAGCAGCATGCTGCCGTGAACAGCTTCCATGAAGCTCCTCCTTTGCGTTATTGATTGTGGGTGCGAAGACGGCAGCCACCTCGTCTCATGGCGACCGCTGCGCCTCGAGGACGGCAAACCGCGCGGTCGCTGAATTTTACTGTCTGTTGTCTTGAAAAGCCCGCGAAACCCGCAGCATCTTTGCAACGAAGCCTCGCTGCGACAGCCTGAAGCGGCTGTATCGGCGAGGCTCCGGTTGAGAGCTTGCTGTGTCTGCGTCTGCGTCCGCGTCTGTGTTCGCCAGAACGCGGCGGTTATCGACTAGTGAGCGGGTGCGGCCAATTGGCTCGCCGCGCGCGCGAGGCGCGTGACTTCGTCCCAGTTTTGCGCGGCGACCGCGGCTTTCGGCGTGAGCCAGGAGCCGCCCACGCAGACCACGTTCGGCAGCGACAGGAAGTGCGTGGCGGTTTCCGCCGTGATGCCGCCCGTCGGGCAGAACTTCAGCGTCGGAAACGGACCATGAAAAGCTTGCAGCATCGGCACGCCGCCCGCCTGCTGCGCCGGGAAAAACTTCACGATTTCATAGCCGAGTTCGAGCGCGGTGATGATGTCGCTCGGCGTCATCACGCCCGGCAATAGCGGCAGGCCGGCATCCTGCGCGGCCTTGTGCATGTCTTTCGTGAGTCCGGGCGACACGCCGAACTGCGCGCCTGCTTTCTTCGCCTGCGCGCAATGCTCGGGCTTCGTGATCGTGCCGACGCCCACCACGATGTCTTCGGCCAACTGGCTCGCGCGCTCGATCGCGGCAATCCCCGCCGCCGTGCGCAGTGTGATTTCCAGCACCTTCACGCCGCCCGCATGCAGCGCGCGCGACACGTGTTCGCCCTGCTCGACCGAATCGAACGCGAGCACCGGAATCACCGGACCCAGGCGGACGATCTCACTTACTGTTTTCGACGTCATAGTGAAACTCCTTGTTTCTGCCAACCGTCTGTTGCGTCGCCGGGCGGGCTTTGGCGGGCTGCCCGGTTGGACTTCGTTGGACCTGGTTCGACTGTCCGTTGGCTTGTTTGCGAAGACTGCTAGCCTGCCTGAGTGGTGCTGGTACGCGTTTCGCCGTGCTGTGCGGCGGCGTGCTGCACAGCAGACGCCGCGTGCTCGCCGTGCGCTGCCGGACGCTCGCCCACCATCGGACCGAACACCGACGCGCCCTGCTCCGCCGGCGCCGCCGCCGCGCGGAATACGCCGAACAGTTCGCGGCCGAAACCCACTTCGTTTTCCGCCTGATTGAGCGGCGCGGCGTTAGGTCGCGCGGCCCATTCGGCGGCGTCGATCTCGACGTCGAGCACGCCGGCTTCGGCGTCGATCACCAGCATGTCGCCCGTGTGCACCTTGCTGATCGGCCCTTGCAGCAACGCTTCCGGCGACAGATGAATGACCGCGGGCACTTTACCCGACGCGCCCGACATGCGGCCGTCCGTGACGAGTGCGACATGGAAACCCTGATCCTGCAACACGCCGAGCAGCGGCGTCAAACGATGCAGTTCCGGCATGCCGTTCGCCCGCGCGCCCTGGAAGCGCACGACGGCAACAAAGTCGCGCTTGAGCTCGCCGTTGTCGAACGCCTCCTGCACGGCTTCCTGCGAATCGAACACGATGGCCGGCGCCTTCACCTTGCGATGCTGCGCCGCAACCGCCGAAATCTTGATCACGCCGCGGCCGAGCTTGCCCTGCATCAGACGCAAGCCGCCGTCCGGCTGGAACGGCTCCTTGATGGCGCGCAGCACCGCTGTGTCGGCGCTGGTTTCCACGCCCGGCACCCATTGCAGCTTGCCGTCGATCAGCTTCGGCTCTTCCGTGTAGCGATGCAGCCCCTCGCCGACGACCGTGTTGACGTCTTCGTGCAGCAAACCGCCTTCCAGCAGATTGCGCACCAGGAACGCGACGCCGCCCGCTGCATGGAAATGGTTCACGTCGGCCTTGCCGTTCGGGTAAATCTTGGCGAGCAGCGGCACGGCTTGCGACAGCGTGTCGAAATCGTCCCAGTCGATCACGATGCCCGCCGCGCGCGCAATGGCGACGAGGTGCAGCGTGTGATTGGTGGAGCCGCCCGTCGCGAGCAACGCGACGATTCCGTTGACGATCGCCTTTTCGTCGATCACGTGGCCGATCGGCGTGTAATTGCCGCGCTCGACCGTCAGATCGAGCACGCGGCGCGCGGCCTGTGCGGTCAGCGCGTCGCGCAACGGCGTATGCGGATGCACGAAAGCCGAGCCCGGCAGATGCAGGCCCATGATTTCCATCAGCATCTGATTGCTGTTCGCCGTGCCGTAGAACGTGCAGGTGCCGTGGCCGTGATACGCAGCGGCTTCCGCTTCGAGCAGCGCGTCGCGACCGCATTGGCCGGTTGCGAACTGCTGGCGGGTTTTGGCTTTGTCGTCGTTCGACAGGCCGCTCGTCATCGGGCCGGCCGGCACGAAGATGGTCGGCAGATGGCCGAACTGCAGCGCGCCGATCAGAAGGCCCGGCACGATCTTGTCGCAGATGCCGAGGCACAACGCCGCGTCGAACATGTTGTGCGTGAGCGCGACCGCCGTGCTCATCGCGATCACTTCGCGCGAGAACAGCGACAGTTCCATGCCCGCGTTGCCCTGGGTGATGCCGTCGCACATGGCCGGCACGCCGCCCGCGAATTGCGCGACGCCGCCGTTTTCACGCGCGGCCTGCTTGATGATGTCCGGGTAGTTTTTGTACGGCGCGTGCGCCGACAACATCTCGTTGTACGACGAAACGATGCCGATGTTCGGCTCGCGAATCTGCTTGATGACGAGCTTGTCGTTGCCTTCGAGGCCCGCGAACCCGTGCGCCAGATTCGCGCAGGAAAGCGCGCCGCGCGCCGGGAACCGGCCCTGCGCCTGATGAATGCGGGAGAGATACGCCTCACGAGTGGGCTTGCTGCGTTCGATCACGCGCTGCGTGACTTTCAACAATTGCGAATGCGGGGAAACCATCGGAGCTCCTTCGTCGCTGGCGGCAGATTGGGCGCGCTATGCCAGGTGGGTATCGCGGGGTCGCCGGAGAGACCGGCGAAAGGAATCTTAGTAGAAAAACTACATGGCCGCAATTGGAAATCTTGCTGCAGTGCAGTTTGGCGAAACTCCGCGAAGCCCTTTACTGGCGGCGCATCGGACGAATAACACCTGAACCTAGGGATAACACCTACGGCGATAATGTAGTTTTTGTACCTTTCGGCCAATCAAGCTATAGTCCACGCATTCTTCAGCATAGTGCGAGTTTTCCAATGATGCTGTCCCAGGTCGAAGAGATGCGCGAGCAGTTGCGCCCGTCGGAGCGCAAGCTCGCCGACTACGTGATCGAGGCGCCGCGCGAGGTGCTAGACCTTTCCATGACGGAAGTCGCCGCGCGCGCGGGTGTGAGTCAGCCGACTATCGCGCGGTTCTGTCATGCGCTGGGTTTTTCGGGGTTTCGCGAGTTCAAGATCCGGCTGGCCCAAGGCATCGCTACTGAAGTGCCGGCGGTTTATCGGGATGTGCGGCCGGACGAGGGTACGCCGGGTCTGATCGCCAAGGTCTTCGACCGGACCATCGGCACGCTGATCCAGGTGCGCAACAGCTTGTCGCCGCATAGTGTCGAAGCAGCCGTCGACCTGCTGGCGAACGCGGCGCGCATCGAGTTCTATGGAGCGGGCGGTTCAGGTATTGCGGCGCAGGACATCCAGCACAAGTTCTTCCGGCTCGGCATGCCGAGCGTCGCCTACTCCGATCCGCACACCTACTCGATGTCGGCCGCACTGCTCGGCCCCGGCGATGTGATCGTGACGGTATCGAATACCGGTCGAACCCGGGACATCATCGAAGCGACACATTCCGCGCTCAATCGCGGCGCGAAAGTGATTGCGATTACACATGGATCGTCGCCGCTTGCGAAGCTCGCGTCGATTTGTCTCTTCTCAAATGTCGTCGAGGAAAGCGATGTGTTTTCGCCGATGACGTCGCGCATGTCGCATCTCGCCATCGGCGACATTCTCGCCGTCGGCGTCGCGCTCAAGCGCGGGCCTGAGCTTGTCGAGCGGATGGGTAAGGCGAAAGAAGTGATCGGCCGGCTGAGAATCGACGGCGAAAGCTGAAGAGGCGCAAATGAAAAAGGCCTGCTCGATGGCAGGCCTTTTTCAGGTCAAACTCAGGTCAAACGATGCACGCGGCCAGTTACTCGGCGACCACGCGAACATCGACGCGGCGGTTCTGCGAACGACCTTCGGCCGTTGCATTCGACGCAACCGGATCGGCGCTGCCGAGGCCTTGTGCGACGAACTGCTCACCCTCGAGACCGCCATCGCGCAGATATTGCACGACCGCTTCGGCACGAGCCTTCGACAGCGCCAGGTTGTGTGCTTCGGAACCGGTCCGGCAGCAACGCTGTTCGAGCCCGTCGCGGATGCGTCCGCCAAAGAGGAATTGGCATGGAAATATTTGATGCCGCCACCGTTCACGATGTTGTTCACCGTGTTGTTGATGTTGGTGACGTTGCCGCTCAGGTTTGCAACGTTGTTGTTGGTGTTCGCGAGGTTGTTCGCGACGTTCGAAACGTTGTTCGAGACGTTGTTCACCTTTGCGTCTTCCGACTGCAGCTGGCTTACGTTCACTGCATCCGTGGCGTTCAGACCTGCTGCGACGTTCGTGATGCGACGCTCACCACCTGCCTTGCCCACCGACACTTCACCGCCGGCTGCCGTCGCTGCCGAGATTGCTGTGCCACCGACCGGCGTGAAGCCTGCCGTCGCCAGCGTGCTCGAGTTCGCCACCGAGTTAGCACCCAATGCCACCGAGTTGACTGTTGAAGCAGTGGCAAGGCCACCCAACGCCGTGGCATTGTTAGCACCACTGGTGGCCCCCGTGCCCACAGCAACCTGGTTGTTTATACCGCTACCTGCAACGGTAGATGCCTGTGCGCCTATCGCGATGGAGGCCCCACCGCCGGCCGTAGCGTTCTGACCGAGCGCCATATCCTGCGAGTAAGCGGTATAGCTGCCATCGCCAATCGCGATCGCTCCATCTGCGGGTGTGGCGGCCGCCATCGATGCGTTCCGGCCGATCGCAATGCTGCCTTGACCACGAGCAATTGCGTTCGGTCCGACCGCCACGCTGTCGACGCCCGCAGCCGACGAATCAGCCAGCGTCGAGTTCGTGTGGAAGTACTTGATGCCGCCACCGTTCACGATGCTGTTCACCGTGTTGTTGATGTTGGTGACGTTGCCGCTCAGGTTCGCGACGTTGTTGTTCGTGTTCGCCAGGTTGTTCGCGACGTTCGAAACGTTGTTCGAAACGTTGTTCACCTTCGCGTCTTCCGACTGCAACTGGCTCACGTTCACCGCGTCCGTGGCATTCAGACCTGCTGCCACGTTCGTGACACGACGCTCTGCACCTGCTGCGCCCACCGACACTTCACCACCTGTTGCCGTGGCTGCCGAGATCGCCGTGCCACCGATGGGCGTGAAGCCTGCCGTCGCCAGCGTGGCCGAGTTCGCCACCGAATTCGAGCCCAGCGCCACCGAATTCGATGTGGTGGCTGTTGCAAGGTAGCCAACGGCGACTGCGCCCGCGCCAGACGTAAGCGCGTAGCTGCCGAGTGCGGTCGAGTTCGCGGCGCCAGCGGAAGCAGAGGTGCCGAGAGCAACCATGTTGTTCGTGGATATGGCGTTCAGCGTCGATGCGCCGTAACCGATGGCCGTCGACGATCCTCCGCCGGCTGTCGCGAAGCCGCCTATCGCGGTATCTCCGACGTACGTCGCGTACGCTGAGTCGCCTATGGCGATAGCGTCGTTCGTCGCCATGCCAGACGTCCACGACAAAGCTTTCGGACCAATGGCGATTGAGCCGTATGATGATGTTGATGCACCCGCCTTGGCGTCGTCCGTGCCGTCGTTGTTCCCAGTCACCTTGAAATAGCGTGTACCTTGCCGGCTGCAACGTTCACGATCTTGTGACTGGTCATGTCGACCTGGTTCATCATTGCAATGCCGCTCGGGCCGTAGATCGTGACCTTTCCCGTCGCGTTGCTCCCGGAAGCGCCCACGAGAATCGCGGCGTTCGTGCCGTCAGGACTGAAGTAGTTGCCGTTTTCGGAAAGGACTACTCCAGTGCCGAGGCTCGAGCTACCGCTGAAGCATGTCGCAGCCTGCTGCGTGTTCGTCCATGCACCAGCTTGGGCCGCGCTAAAGCTGGCATAAGAGTTTATTGCATTCCCGCAATTGATGATCGAGCCCGCCATCGCGGATGGTGCGAACGCCGACAATCCCACCCCGGCAGCAACCAGCACTCCGCTTGCGCCTAGCGCCTTGATGCTACGTGCCTTGCGGCCGCTCTTCCCGCGTCCCTTCGCCACTTCCGGCGCTGCAACATATGTACCGGTAGTCTCATTCCAAACTGTTTTGTACGACTTGTTCACGATTTCATCCTGTAAAGGCGTGATGACTGGGATCTGCGCGGCACCGTGCTGATTAACGTGGTGCGTCGCTGCCAACGAGCTGCCAAAAGGATTCAATCTGACCGTCGCACTTATGCACTTGAGACTGTCTTAATATCCTTCCAGCGAAGATCTCAATATAAAACTGAGCGACTCTGGAGATAATCAGACTATGCTTAATTGGTCTCAATCGACTGTCACATACTAGGAAACGCGACTCGCGCCAGAACCTCACGAATCCTTGAAATTCTGTAAAGAAGTGGCTTTAAGGCAGGCAAGCATCGAACTTTATTTAGGATTATTCTTATTCGATGCAGTTCGATCTGGAGGAACACGGCCTGTGGACGGGGCTTTGCCCGTGCGACCGCAGCGCTTGTCTCATCGCGCGAATTTGAAATACGAACGAGGCAGACCGACGATTGCGCGATTATGCGATGGCCCGGCCAGGAAATATACGGACTAAAATTCAGAAAAGTCCTAAGATTCGAAAAACCACGGGAATAGCGCTTTTTAGGATTTGTCTTATTTCTATTATTTCTTTATTTGATAACTCCGGCCGTCACTAGAACAATGACGAGCTTGCCCTCGATGGCATCAGGCCAACACAAGTTTTAAACCGCCAAATTTGCCTCCACATAAAAGACGGCGGAATTCGCAGATGAGCGCGAAAAAAAACCGCGGCGAGGCGGTGGTTAGTTGACCGGAGGCGGTTTGATTTACTTTTAAAGATCGACGCTTCCATGGCAGCTGGAGCGTTGAATTGCGGTGACAATCACGGCCGCATCGGCCGTCCTCTACGCGGACCTGCGCTTCCCAGCCATCCGCGCTAAACGCCCGCTCCGGCCTATCACGCCGGAGTGCTGCAAGCCGGTTACGTCCAGTCGATTCCCGTTGACAGTGACGGAACTCGGGAAAGCCGAGCCGTTTGGCCTGTAATGGGCCTGCTCATGCCCTGATTTGACCAAGGCTTGCGGCCCGTCCGGCGCCTGCTCTGCACAACGGTCAGGAGCGCGCACATAGCGGCATCAGCAGACCGGCGTTTCAACCATCCGCACAGCCTGTGCAAGTCTCACAGCCGCGTACCTCTCAAAACGGCTTGATCACCACCAACGCGACCGCGGCCAGCATCCCCAGCACCGGCAGTTCATTGAACATCCGATACCACTTGTCCGAGCGACGGTTTTCCCCGCGCTCGAAAGTGCGCAGCAGCACGCCGCAGTAAGCGTGGTAAATCACCAGCAGCACGACCACGCCAACCTTCGCGTGAAGCCATCCCTGCCCTCGTCCGATACCGACGACAAGCCACAACCACAGCCCGCAAGCGAGCGCCGGCACCGCGATAAACGACATGAAGCGGAACAGTTTGCGCGCCATGATCAGCAGACGCTTCACCGCGGCGGGTTCGGTTTCCATCGCCAGATTGACGAAAATGCGCGGCAAATAGAACAGGCCGGCGAACCAGGAAGCGATCAGAACGATATGGAACGTCTTGATCCAGAGCATCGTGGGAGTCCTTGGTGGTGTGTGAGTTATTGTGGAGAGCGCCGACGATCATGCCGGGCCTGTGCCGCGACGCAAAGTGATCAGCGGTCGCGGGATTTGAAACAATCATGCGTGGCCGCGTTGCACGGCCACGCTTCCCATCGTGCAGGCGCCTACTGGCGGCCTTCGCCATGCCCAAGCACGACATACTTCAGCGACGTCAACCCTTCCAGCCCCACCGGGCCGCGCGCGTGGAGCTTGTCGTTGGAAATGCCGATTTCCGCGCCGAGACCGAATTCGAAGCCGTCGGCGAAACGCGTCGATGCGTTCACCATCACGCTCGCCGAATCCACTTCGCGCAGGAAGCGCATGGCGCGGTCGTGGTCCTCCGTGACGATCGCGTCGGTATGTTGCGAACTGTACGTGTTGATGTGCTCAATGGCGGCGTCGAGATCGTCGACCACCTTGATCGCGAGCACCGGCGCGAGATATTCGGTGCGCCAGTCTTCTTCGGTTGCGTCGGCGAGCGGACCCACGCCCGCGTCTGCCAGCACAGCACGCGCCGCCGCGTCCACGCGCAATTCGACATTTTTCTCGCGATACAGCTTGCCGAGCGGCGGCAGCACGTCGGACGCAATGCCGCGCGCGACCAGCAGCGTCTCCATCGTGTTGCAGGTGCCGTAGCGGTGCGTCTTGGCGTTATCGCAAACGGTCAGCGCCTTCTTAAGATCGGCGCGGTCGTCCACGTATACGTGGCAGATGCCGTCCAGATGCTTGATCATCGGCACCCGCGCTTCGTTCATGAGCCGCTCGATCAGGCTCTTGCCGCCGCGCGGCACGATCACGTCGACGTATTCGGTCATCGTGATCAGTTTGCCGACCGCGGCGCGGTCCGACGTCGCAACAACCTGCACGGCGTCTTGCGGCAAACCGGCCGCTTCGAGCGCCTCGCCGATCAGCTTCGCGAGCGCAGTGTTGCATTCGAGCGCTTCCGAACCACCGCGCAGAATCGTCGCGTTGCCCGATTTGAGGCAGAGCGCGGCGGCGTCGATCGTGACGTTAGGACGCGATTCGTAGATGATGCCGATCACGCCGAGCGGCACGCGCATCTGCCCGACCTGGATGCCGCTCGGCCGGTACTTCAGATTGCTGATCTCGCCGATCGGATCGGCGAGCGCCGCGACCTGGCGCAGACCTTCGACCATCGTCCTGAGCGCCTTGTCCGACAGCGTGAGACGGTCGATGAAAGCCGCGTCGTGACCTTTATCGCGAGCGCGTGCGACGTCGCGCGCGTTGGCTTCCTTGAGCAACGCGGCATCGCGCTCGATACCCGCCGCCACCGCCGCGAGGGCGGCGTTCTTCGCAGCCGTCGACGCCCGCGCCATCGCACGCGATGCCCGGCGCGCGCGCCGGCCGAGGTCGGTCATGTACTGGTCGATATCCATGGTGATTCTCGTATTGCCGGGCACGCCGACGCGCGGCGAGCAGGCTGATTAGCTGATTAGCGAAAGATCCAGCGATTGTAAGTCGGGCCAGGGCGCTTTGCTTGCGAGGGCGCGGTTAGCGCGGTTGAGATCCGCAAGACTGCTGGTGCACGGCAAGCCGAGCCGGTCCGGCCTCGCTGTACGGCTGACTGGCTCAGCACCGCGACACCTCAAACCCCGCCGCCTACAGCACCAGCGAAACTCACGCCGGCCTGCGCACCGCGGCCGCAGCCGCACGCCGAGCAGGTCGCGGCGGCGGCGCAGCAGACGTTCTCGGCGACGCCACCACCATCGCAAGCTCGAACAGCCCGTCCCACGGATCGGGCGGCGGATCGTTGCGATGATTACCCGGCGTCCCGCCCGACAATCCCTTCACCTGCCGATCCAGCCGCGCCGCCAGCGCCAACGCCTTTTCCAGCGCCGCCTCGGTGACACGCGACAATGCCGGCCCGATCAAGCGCTCGCGCGGACCCCACACGCGGTTTTCGCGCACGAGCATGGCAAGCGGCTTGCCGGCCGCGACGCCGCGCTTGATCCGCAGCAGCGTGCGCAATTCCTCGACGACGGCCCACAACACCAGCACCGCCGCCTCGCCTTCGCCGCGCAGCCCGTCGAGCATGCGCGACAAGCGGCCGACGTCGCCGGCAAGCATCGCCTCGTTCAGCTTGAAGACGTCGTAACGCGCGACGTTCAGCACCGCGTCGTGTATCTGTTCGAAGCTCAACGAACCCGCCGGATACAGCAGCCCGAGCTTCTGGATTTCCTGATGCGCGGCGAGCAGATTGCCTTCGACACGCTCCGCGATAAACGCCAACGCGCGCCGCCCTTCCTCGCCCGCGGCCACCCGCTGACCCTGCGCCGCGAGCCGCTGGCCGACCCAGTTCGGCAATTGCGCGCGCTCGACGGGATCGATCTTCAACGCGACGCCCGCGTCGGCGAGCGCCGTGAACCACGCCGATTTTTGCGTGGCCGCGTCGAGCCGCGGCAGCGTGATCATGGTCAGCACGTCGTCGTTGACGGAGCCCGCGAGCGCCTTCAGCGCTTCGGCGCCTTCCTTGCCGGGCTTGCCCGACGGAATGCGCAATTCGACCAGTTGACGGTCGCCGAACAGCGACATGGACTGGCTCGCGCCGAGCAACGAACTCCAGTCGAAACTGCGCTCGACGGTGAAGACCGAGCGGTCGGTAAAGCCGGCCGCGCGAGCCGCCGCGCGAATCCGGTCGCACGCTTCCTGCGCGAGCAGATGCTCGTCGCCGTACACGACGTACAGTCCGGCGAGTCCCTTGGCCAGATGCGCTTCGAGCGCGTCAAGTCGCAGTTGCATGGCTATGCTGATGTCCGGTCAGGTCGACGTGCCCGCCGCTCACAGCGGCGGCGGCGGCAACGGCGCGCGCGGCACGACGCCCGGCACCTGCTCGCCCGGCGCCGGATGCATCGAACGCACGCTCGACAGACGTCGCGTGAGCTGGTCGATCGCGTCGTTTTCCATGTCGGCAAAAAGGATTTCCGACTCGGCGGTCTTCGCCTGCGAGTACTTGTCGCTATAGGTCATCGCGCGGTTCAGCGCGATCACGCTCGGCGGAATCAGCACGGTGCCGTCCTTGCCGATCAGCGTGTAGTTCATCGCAAGGTTCAATTGATACTCGGAGACGACGCCCAGCGAATTCAGCGTCAGCGTGCTCGTGCCGCGGCTTTCGGTGATTTGCAACGTCGCGTCCGCGTTGGCAACCGACTTCACCACCACCGTGTCGCTGCCGCCCTGCACCATGCGCGTGAGCCGCGCGCCCGCGGCCGGCGAGCCGCCCGCGATGAAGAGGCGTTTGAACGCATAGTCCTGCTGACCGCGCAACTGGAAGCCGCATGCGGACAACATCAATACGCTGCAAGCCAGCGTTACAAAAAGCGATCTGCGAGTCACATTGGCTCCTGGTTCGCAGTGGATTCCCGGCGCTCGGCAAACGACGCCGCGCGAGGCGGCGCGTTGCCGGCCGGCAGGTGTTGCTGTGTCGTCAAACGACCACGTTCACGAGACGGCCCGGCACGACGACGATCTTCTTCGGCGCCTTGCCTTCGCTGAACTTCGCGACCATTTCATGCGCGGCCGCGAGCTGTTCGATCGATTCACGCGACGCGTCTTTCGCCACCGTCAGCGCGCCGCGCACCTTGCCGTTCACCTGCAGCACGAGTTCGATCTCCGATTGCTCGAGCGCTTTTTCGTCGACCTTCGGCCACGGCGCGTCGAGCAGCGAACCGAATTCGTCGGCATAACCGAGTTCCTGCCAGAGCTGGAACGTCAGGTGCGGCACGACCGGATACAGCACACGCAGCATCACGCTGTACGTTTCGCGCAGTACGCCCGGCAGCGCGCCCTTCGCGCTGTCGAGCGCGTTGAGCATCTTCATCGCGGCCGACACGACCGTGTTGTACTGCAGACGCTGGTAGTCGAAGTCGGCCTGCTTCAGCACGCTATAGACTTCGCGGCGCAGCAGTTTGTCGGCGTCGCCGAGTTGCGCGGCGTCGAACTGCCCGCCCGCGCGCAACGCGGCTTCGTTCGCCTGAGCGAAATTCCAGACGCGGCGCAGGAAGCGGCTCGCGCCTTCCACGCCCGAGCCCGACCATTCGAGCTGCTGCTCGGGCGGCGCGGCAAACATGACGAACAGACGCGCGGTGTCCGCGCCGTGCTGATCGATCAGCGATTGCGGATCGACGCCGTTGTTCTTCGACTTCGACATTTTCTCGACGCCGCCGAGCACGACCGGCTCGCCGTCCGAGTTCAGCACGGCGCCGACCGGGCGGCCCTTGTCGTCGAACGAGACGGTCACGTCTGCCGGGTTGTACCAGGTCTTCTTGCCCGTCGCGTCTTCGCGATAGTACGTTTCGTTGAGCACCATGCCCTGCGTGAGCAGGTTCCTGGCCGGCTCGCCGAACTTGACGAGACCCAGGTCGCGCATCACCTTGGCCCAGAAGCGCGAGTACAACAGGTGCAGAATCGCGTGCTCGATACCGCCGATGTACTGGTCCATCGGCGCCCAGTAATCGGTGCGCTCGTCGACCATCGTCTTCGCATCCGGCGACGCGTAGCGGTAGAAGTACCACGACGAATCGACGAACGTGTCCATCGTGTCGGTTTCGCGTTTGGCCGCGCCGCCGCAAGTCGGGCAGGCGCAGTTCACGAACGCTTCGGACTTCGCGAGCGGATTACCCGTGCCGTCCGGCACGAGGTCTTCAGGCAGCACGACCGGCAGATCTTTTTCCGGCACCGGCACGTCGCCGCACTTCGGGCAATGGATGATCGGAATCGGCGTGCCCCAATAGCGCTGGCGCGACACGCCCCAGTCACGCAGACGCCACGTGATCTGCTTGTCGCCGAGGCTGAGCGCTTTCAGGTCGGCGGCGATCGCGTCCACCGCCTGTTCGTAATCGAGGCCGTCGTACTTGCCGCTGTTGACGAGCGTGCCCGTCTTCTCGCCGTACCATTCTTCCCACGCGTCTGTCGAAAATTCCTTGCCTTCGACCGCCACCACCTGCTTGATCGGCAGACCGTACTTCTTCGCAAACGCGAAGTCGCGCTCGTCGTGCGCCGGCACGCCCATCACCGCGCCTTCGCCGTAGCTCATCAGCACGTAGTTGCCGATCCACACTTCGACCCGTTCCTGCGTCAGCGGATGCGTGACGTAGAAGCCGGTGGCCATGCCCTTCTTTTCCATCGTCGCGACGTCGGCTTCGGCAACGCCGCCGCGCTTGCATTCGTCGATGAAAGCCTGCAGTTCCGGCTTGTCTTTCAGGAGGCGCGTGGCGAGCGGATGCTCGGCGGCGATCGCGCAGAACGTCACGCCCATGATCGTGTCGGCGCGCGTGGTGAACACGCGCAGCAGCTTCTGTTCGCCGTCGATTTCATACGGGAAGCCAAAGTTCACGCCGAAGCTCTTGCCAATCCAGTTCTGCTGCATGATCTTCACGCGCTCGGGCCAGCCGAGACCTTCGAGATCGTTCAGCAGTTCGTCCGCGTACTGCGTGATGCGCATGTAGTACATCGGGATTTCGCGCTTTTCGACGAGCGCGCCCGAGCGCCAGCCGCGGCCGTCGATCACCTGCTCGTTCGCGAGCACGGTTTGATCGACGGGGTCCCAGTTGACGGTGCCGGTTTTCTTGTACGCGATGCCCTTTTCCAGCATCTTCAGGAACAGCCACTGGTTCCACTTGTAGTAGTCGGGGCTGCAGGTGGCGACTTCGCGCGACCAGTCGATCGCGAGACCCATCGACTGCATCTGCTTCTTCATGTAAGCGATGTTGTCGTAGGTCCACTTGGCCGGCGGCACATTGTTGGCCATCGCGGCATTTTCCGCAGGCATGCCGAACGCGTCCCAGCCCATCGGCATCAGCACGTTGTAGCCGTTCATCCGCAGATAGCGGTACATCACGTCGTTGATCGTGTAGTTGCGCACGTGCCCCATGTGCAGCTTGCCCGACGGATACGGCAGCATCGAGACGCAATAGAACTTGGGCTTGTCGGTGGTTTCCGTCGTCTTGTACGCGTCGATGGCGCGCCATTGCCCTTGCGCGGCGGATTCGACGTCGGAGGGAACGTATTTTTCGTGCATGGTGTGATGGGTCGCTGGGTTCGGTGCTTCCGCACCGGCCGCTATGCTGCTTTGGTGCTTTTGCTGGATGAAATGGCGTCGTTTCCCCTTCTGCGGGGGAAAGGGCTGATTATACCGTTCGCGGACGGCTGCGCCGCGCTCTGAAGCCGCGCGCTTACTGCCGCGCGGCCGGCGGCGGGTCCGTCACGAAGCCGATCCGCTCGAGACCGGCCTGCTGCGCGGCGCCCATCACCTGCGCGATCACCTCGTAGCGCGTGTTGCGCTCGGCGTGCAGGTGGATTTCGGGCTGGCCAGTCGCTTTGCCGGCGTCGCCGTTCTGCACGGCTTCACTCGCGTCCGCCGCTTTCGCTGCCTGCGCGAAGCGGGCGCGCATCTGGTCGAGCGTGATGAGGCTGCCGTTCCAGTAGAGCTTGCCCGCGGCGTCGATTGAAAGCGAAATGGTTTGCGGCGTTTCGCGCGCCGGCGCCGCGGCGACCTTCGGCAGATCGAGCCGGATAGCGTGTGTGAACAAAGGCGCGGTAATGATGAAGATCACGAGCAGCACGAGCATCACGTCGATCAACGGCGTCATGTTGATCTCGGCCATCGGCGCGGCCGTCTGCTTTTTCTCGAGTCCGCCGAATGCCATGTCGCCTCCTCGCCGCGCGCTCAGTGAGCTTGCTGAGCGGCGGCCTGCTGGCCACGCAGCGGCGCTTGTGGCTGGCCGGCGGGCGCGCAGACGTACGCGTGCAGATCGTGCGCGAAGCCGTCGAGTTCCTCCGACAACTGCCGCACGAGACGCCCGAGCACGTTGTACGCGAGCACCGCAGGAATCGCGACCACGAGGCCAAAGGCAGTCATGATGAGCGCCTCGCCGACCGGGCCCGCGACGTTTTCGATCTGTGCCTGCCCGCTCGCCGCGATGCTGCCGAGCGCGTGATAAATGCCCCACACAGTGCCGAGCAGCCCGACGAAAGGCGCCGTGCTGCCGACCGAGGCCAGCAGCACTTGCCCGAATTCGAGCCGCCGTTGCGACGCGCTAAGCGCCTGGCGCAGTGCTCTCAGCACCCGCTCGCCGCGCTCGACGCGCGCGAGCAACGCACCGGGAATATCGACCTCGGCGGCATGGAGCGCCGCTTCGGCGAGCGGCGAGAAGACGCGCTCGCGGTCGGCGCGCTTCAGTGCGGCGACGCCTTCAGCGAGCGTAGGCGCCTGCCAGAAGCGCGCAATCGCGCGCGTCGCCTGGCGTTTCGCGCGCACGAGCACCCAGCTCTTGACGATCAGAAAGCACCAGCTCGCCACCGACATCGCCAACAGCACATAGGCGACGCCATGCGTGATCGCGTCGCTCGTTTGAAGGTAATGGATGATGCCGCTGCCGCCTGCCATCTGGCCTCGCCGAAAGAATGTGCCGGACTGTGCCTAGCGCAAGCCGAGCACGTCCTGCATGTCGAAGAAGCCGGTCTGATGGCCTTCGAGGAAACGCACGGCGCGAAGCGCGCCCTGCGCGTACGAGAGACGGCTCGCCGACTTGTGCGTGATTTCAATCCGCTCGCCAATGCCCGCGAACAGCACCGTATGATCGCCGACGATGTCGCCGCCGCGAATCGCCGAAAAGCCGATGGTGGACGGATCGCGTTCGCCCGTCACGCCCTCGCGGCCGTAGACGGCGCAGTCGTCGAGATTGCGGCCTAGCGCATTCGCGATCACCTCGCCCATGGTGAGCGCGGTGCCCGACGGCGCGTCGACCTTGTGACGGTGATGCGCCTCGATGATCTCGATGTCGTAGCCGGTGGCGAAATGCTTCGCCGCGAATTCGAGCAGCTTCAGCGTGACGTTCACGCCCACGCTCATATTCGACGCGAACATGATCGCGACGTTGTCCGCCGCGGCGCGCAATTGCGCCTTCTGCGCGTTGTCGAAGCCGGTCGTGCCGATCACCATTTTCACGTTGTGGCGCTGCGCCGCTTCGAGATGCACGAGCGTGCCTTCCGGGCGCGTGAAGTCGATCAGATAGTCGGACTCGGCGAACACGCGCTCGATGTCGTCCGTCAGCGCGACGCCCGTCTGTTTGCCGACAAAAGCGCCGGCGTCCTGACCGAGTTGCGGCGAGCCCGGGCGGTCGAGCGCGCCGGACAGCGTGGCGTCGGAATCGTTAAGAACCGTTTCGATGAGCATGCGGCCCATACGGCCCGATGCGCCAGCAATCGCAATTTTCATGGCTACGAGGGTTCGAAAGAACGGCCCGGCAAGCGCGGGCAAAAGCGGCGGCGGGCAGCACGCCCTCGCGCCGCGCATGACTGGAACAGCAGAGAACCGGACGGCGCCGCGCAACCTGGCTTGGTCCGACGCAACGCAAGAAGTCGCGTTGCAGCGGGGCGCTTGCGCGGCTACCGTCTTAAAACAAGGACAACGATATTACTGGCTCGTTCCCGAAGTGGACGGCGCGGTCAACGGTGCGTTGTACGTCGGGCTGCTGCCGCTTTGCGACGAACCGCTCGGCCCGACCGGATTGTCCTGCGACGACGGCGCGGGAGGCGGCGGACGATGGAACTGGAACTGCGGCTGACCAGCGGACGTGGCGCCTTGCGGCGGCACGCCGCCGGCATTCGCGGTTGGCGCCGTTGAGCGCACCGACGAGCGCGTATTGCGCGACGGCGCCTGCACGGCATTCGTCGCACGATTGGCGGCTTGTGCGGCTTCGGCGTTCGCATCCGTGGACGGCGCGGCGGCGGCCGCTGCACCCTCGACGGACGGCGAGCGCGTGGTGTCCACGGTGACCGGGGCCGCAGCGGCGACCGGCGCACTTGCGCCCGCAGCGCTGCTTGCTACGTTAGGCACCGCTGCCTTCTTGCCGCGCTTGTCGCCGTCGATTTCGGCGAGCAGTTCGAGGTTCGACGGCAGATCTTCGCCGCCACTCCAGCTCGCGACGCGGTCGCCGGCGAACAGGACGATGAAGTCGCGCTGCTGCACGACGTTGGTCGAGCCGCGCTTGAAATAGAACACGTAGTCCCAGCGGTCAGCGTGGAACATGTCGGCCAGAAGCGGCGTGCCGAGCAACTGACGCACCTGCGCGCGCGACATGCCCACCTGCATTTGCGAAGCAGCTTCTTTCGAGACGAAGTTGCCTTGCACAACGGTAATCCGGTACGGCGTGATGCTTTGAGCAATCCGCTGCGTGAGGCTGTCGTACGTGGAACATCCTGCGAGAATCGCGACAGCCGCAACAGCGATCAAGGTACCCCGCATGCGGCTCCCCCGGTAGATCAATTGAGATTTTGAAATCATTTCACTCACCGTGCGGGCCCGCTGACGAGCCGCGCGAGTTTCATTCCATCGAAGATGACCAGAACGGCAAAAACACATTACTATGAGAGCCCAGCATTGTACTCTAGGGATCCCTTGTCATGACCAATCCAACCGATCTCAAGAATATCGGGCTCAAGGCGACCCTTCCGCGCCTCAAAATCCTTGAGATTTTTCAGCACAGCCCCGTCCGTCACCTGACGGCCGAAGACGTGTACCGCAATCTCCTGCACGAAGAGCTCGATATCGGTCTTGCCACCGTGTATCGCGTGCTGACGCAATTCGAGCAGGCCGGCCTGCTGTCGCGCAGCAATTTCGAATCGGGCAAGGCGGTGTTCGAACTGAACGAAGGGTCGCACCACGACCATCTGGTGTGCCTCGATTGCGGCCTCGTGGAAGAGTTTTTCGACTCGGAAATCGAGAATCGTCAGCAGTCCATTGCGAAGGAACGCGGCTTCAAGCTGCAGGAACACGCGTTGGCGCTGTACGGTGCCTGCACGAAGGAAAATTGCCCGCATCGCAAGCATTGACGTGGTATCGGCCGTGTCGGGGGGCGCGGTCGGAAGTTAAGCGATAAGCACAGAATGGCCCGGCCGGTGGTGAATCGGCCGGGCCATTTTTTCGTCGAATGAAAAGCGGTGCGTTGCGCTACTGCATTTCACTTGCTTACTTCAGCGCTTACGCCGGTATTTCGACGCTCTCCGCGAACACGAGCCGCCACGGCTGCAGCAACATCTGCTCGTCGCAATTGCGCCCCTCACCGCCGCGATCGACGACGAGAAAATCGCTCACGCGATCAAGCACGAGAAGCGGATGATGCCAGACGGCCTTCGCATAATTGACGCCCTGCCAGGCGTCGGTCCAGAAGCCGCGCATCTGCGTGCAATCGAGCTCGCCGGCCGGCGCGACGACGATCAGATAGCGGCACGGCGTCAACGGAATGAAAGCCTGACTGCCGAGCGGGTGCCGCTCCATCATCGCGATGTCGAGCGGCAACGCATGCGGCTGCGCCCGGAACAGGTTGACGAGCGGCCGCCCGCCGTCGTCCGCCACGTCGACGCGCGCGAGGTCGTGATAGCGCTCGGTCGTGCCGCCGTTGATCGGAAAATGACGCGCGCCTTCGAGTTCGATCACGTCGCCAAACGGCGCGAACGCCTCGCGCGTCAGACGCTGCAGTTGCAATGTGGGTTTCAAAGCCGCTTCCGGGGTCTTCATGCGTGACGCTCCATTTACGCGATCTCGCCCCACAGGCGCAGCCGCGACACGCCGCCGTCGGGGAAGATATTGAAACGCACGTGCGTGACCGGCCCGAGCGACGCGAGGCCGTCCGCGAACGTGTGTACGTGATCCATCTGCAGCTTCTGCTCATCGAGCAGCACGGGCCAGAACATCGCTTGCGTAACGAGCGAATCGTCGGTCCCGCCGATGACGCGCGCGGCCTGCAACGAGCAGCGGTCCGGGAAATTGCCCTTGAAATGCGCGGTATCCACTTCGATTTTGCGGATCACGCCCGGCCGCGCCAGCGCGACGATCGCCCAGTCGTTGCCCGGCTCGCGGCGGCGCCGCGTCTCCCAGCCGTCACCCATGTTGACGCCGCGGCCGGGCATCAGCATCTGCGAGGCGGGGCCGAAATGCTGGTTGTTGGCGGCGACCAGATACGCGCCGTTTTCAATCGCCGCGAGGTCCAGCAGCGCGCCGCGCTCCACGCGTTCCCAGTCACGCCTGGGGTGGCCGTACACGCGCAAACGCGCGAGGCCGCCGTCCGGGTACAGGTTCACGCGCAAGTGAGTGAAGGCACGCGCGTCGTTCACTTCGACGTAATGGTGCTGATTGCCCTGGAGCGTCGTCGCGGGAACCAGCGTTTGCCAGTCGGCATTGTCGGGCGGCACGTCGCCGTCCGCGTGACAGGCGTCGATCGACGCCGCCGGCGGAAAATTGCCGGTGAAGTGGCTCGTGTCCAGATCGACGCCGTGCACGACGCCCGGCCGCGCGAGGCGGATCACGCAAAAATCGTGGCCGCTCGTGCGCTTGCGGCGGGTTTCCCAGCCGTCCATCCACTTGCCGTGGTCGTCGTATTTTCCGGGGATGAATACCGCCGGCTGCGGATCGAGCATGCGTTCTTTCGGCGCGAAGAATTCGTCGCTGGCGAAGAGCGCCTTTGCGCCGAGCCGCGGGTCGGCGAGATTCATGTAGCGGCGGGTGAAAGCGGGAGCGTTCGGGTCGAGGATCGGATTAGCCATGGTTTGCAGTCAAGCGACGTGAAGTTGGAGATGCGCCGGCGGTCCAGCGGGTTTGTCGGCGGAGAAAGCGGGCGGCGTCGGGGCGTGGGATTGCGAAGCGTCAGGCAAACGTGCGAGCGGGTTTCGCGGACAGCAACGGTAGCGAGCGGTGGCTCTGCCCGCGGCCTGGCCAAACCGGCCGGCGCGAGGCGGCGTGGCTCGCTTCGAGGTCTCGCCACGCGCCGCCATTCGCGCCGCCATTTGTGCTGCCCTTCGTACTGCCCTTAAAGCCGCCCTCAAACAGCGGGGGCGCTGTGACCGCTTACCGGTTCGACAGCAGCTTCCTCGCCGCCGGCGACATAGCGGAAATCCGCATCGCCATTCAGCACGCGATGCGCGCGCGCCCGGTCGATGTCCTTCTCCCACACGGCGACGACCACCGTCGCCACGCAGTTGCCGATCAGGTTGGTCAGCGCGCGGGCAATGCCGACGAACCAGTCGACGGGAAGAATCAGCACGAGCCCAAGCACGGGAATCGCCGGAATCGCGGACAGCGTCGCCGCCAGAATGACGATCGCGGAGCCGGGAATGCCGTGCGCGCCCTTCGACGTCACGAGCGACACCAGCACGACCACGATCAGATCGTGCGTGGAAAGCGGCGTGTTGGTCGCCTGCGCGATGAACAGCACCGCGAGCGTCAGATAGATCGAAAAGCCGTCGAGATTGAACGAGTAGCCGGTCGGAATCACGAGACCGACCGTCGAATCCTTCACGCCCATCCATTCGAGCTTGCGCATGACTTGCGGCAGCACGGCATCGGAAGAAGCGGTGCCGAGCACGATCGACAACTCTTCGCGCAGGTAACGGATCAGCTTGAAAATGCTAAAGCCCGCGAGCCGCATGACGACGCCCAGCACGACCACCACGAACACGACGCAGCTCGCGTAAAACACGAGCACCAGCATGCCGAGCTGCTTGAGCGACTCGACGCCGTACTTGCCGGTCGTAAAGGCAATCGCGCCGAGCACGCCGAGCGGCGCCAGCTTGATGATGAAACCCATCACGCGGAAGAACACCTGCGCGAGTTCGTCGATCATGCTGCCCACGCGCTGGCCCTTGCTGCCGAGCAACGAAAGCGCCGAGCCGAACAGCACCGAAAAGACCAGAATCTGCAGAATGTCGCCGGTGGCGAACGCGTTGAACGCGGTGTCCGGAATGATCTTCAGCAGAAAACCGGCCGTGTCCTTCAGGCTCTTCGCGTGCTCCGTGTAGGTGGAGAGCGAGGCCGGGTCGAGCGAATGCAGGTCGATGTTCATGCCGGCGCCAGGACGCGTTGCGTAGGCCAGCACCGCGCCGATCACGAGCGCGATCGTCGTCATCACCTCGAAGTAGATCACCGCCTTCAGTCCGACGCGGCCGACCTTGCGCAGATCGCCCGCGTGCGCCATGCCGCTCACCACGACGCAAAACACGATCGGACCGATCACCATCTTGATCAGCTTGAGGAAGCCGTCGCCGAGCGGACGCAGCGATTGCGCGAACTGCGGGTAAAGCGCGCCGATCGCGACGCCGATCAGAAGCGCTATGACGACCCGGCCAAACAGCGAATTGAGAAACTTCAGCACGGCTTCCTCCTGAGGTGGATGTCCATCTGTTCAGACTGGTCCGACCAGATCTGTTATGGTGGATAGTAGGAAGCCGATATACTGACGTCAAGGCGTCTTGAAACGGTGTTTACCCGCGCTGTGTCGCTCGCTTGTGCGGTTCGCGACGCAGCTTGGTCGCCGTTAATTCCACGTTCTTCGGGCCGCGTACTACAATGCCGGTCAGACCGCGCTTCGAGGTGAATTCCGATGAAAAATGTCCCGCACACCGTCACCGATGCCGCCATCGCGACCATTCGCGAGCGGATCGAAGCGGGCGTTTATCCGGTGGGCAGCCTGCTGCCGGCGCAGCGCCAGCTTTCGGAAGAACTCGCGATCAGCCGCGCGTCGCTGCGCGAGGCGCTGTCCACGCTCGAGGCGCTCGGGCTGCTCGTGATCAGGCCTGGCAAGGGCGTGTATGTGGAGCGCGCGCAGGCGTCGGCGGCGGCGCAGTCCTGGCGCTTTGCCGCGCAGTCTTCGCTGCCCGACACCTATCAGATGCGCTACGCGCTGGAAGGGTTTATCGCGCGCATGGCGGCGCTCGCCGTCAGCGATTCCGACCTCGTCTGGTTCGAGGAAAACATCACGGCCATGCAGACGGCGCTCGCGTGCGACGAACTCGACGAGGCCGCGCGCCTCGACTACGACTTTCACATGCGTATCGTGAACATTGCGGGCAACGCCGCGATCGAGTCGATTCTGAGCAGCAGCGCGGACGTCATGAAGGAAAGCCAGCGCATGCCGTTTTACCGGCGCGAACTGGTGCTGTCGACCTACACCGAGCACCGCGCGATTCTGGACGCGCTCAAGGCACGCGATTCAGCCGCGGCGGGCAAAGCCATCGAGACGCATATTTCGAACGCCGCGCAGCGCGCCGGCGTCTATTTCCCGACTCCGCAGGCGTAAAAAAGCCGCTCCGTAGAGCGGCTTTGGAGCGGCAGTGGCTTCTGCGTCGGCTTTTGCGCCGGAATGTTGCGCGGGACGAACCGCTGGCGCAACTCCGGCGGCCCGAGCGAAGCCTCGAACCTTACTTCGCGTTGGCGAGCGCAACCGCCGTATCCAGCATGCGGTTCGAGAAGCCCCACTCGTTGTCGTACCAGCTCGACACCTTCACGAGACGGCCCGACACCTTGGTCAGCGTAGCGTCAAACGTCGACGAAGCCGGGTTGTGGTTGAAGTCGATGGACACCAGCGGCGCGTCGTTATAGCCGAGGATGCCCTTCAGCGCGCCTTGCGACGCTTCCTTCATGATCGCGTTGACTTCTTCGACCGTCGTGTCGCGCGCGGCGATGAACGACAGATCGACCACCGACACGTTGATCGTCGGCACGCGAATCGCGTAGCCGTCGAGCTTGCCGTTCAGTTCCGGCAGCACGAGGCCGACCGCCGAAGCAGCGCCCGTCTTGGTCGGGATCTGGCTATGCGTGGCCGAGCGCGCGCGGCGCAGGTCTTCGTGATAGACGTCCGTCAGAACCTGGTCGTTCGTGTACGCGTGGATCGTCGTCATCAGGCCGTTCACGAGGCCGATCTTGTCGTTCAGCGGCTTGACGAGCGGCGCGAGGCAGTTCGTCGTGCACGAAGCGTTCGAGATGACCGTGTCCGATGCCTTCAGCACGTTGTGGTTCACGCCGTAGACGATCGTTGCGTCGACGTCCTTGCCGCCCGGCGCCGAGATGATGACTTTCTTCGCGCCGCCCTTGATGTGCGCGCTTGCCTTTTCCTTGGTCGTGAAAAAGCCCGTGCATTCCATCACGACGTCGACGTTCAGCTCGCCCCACGGCAGCTCAGCCGGGTTGCGGTTGGCCAGCACGCGGATCTTGTCGCCGTTCACAACCAGGTAGTCGCCGTCCACCGACACTTCGCCCGGGAACTTGCCGTGCGCGGTGTCGTATTGCGTGAGGTGGGCGTTGGTCTTGGCATCGCCGAGATCGTTGATGGCGACGATTTCGATATCGTGCTTCTTGCCGTTTTCATAGAAGGCGCGCAGCGTGTTGCGGCCGATCCGGCCGTAGCCGTTGATTGCGACGCGAATCGTCATGGTCTATCTCCTGATGGCTGAAAAAATACGTCGATGTTCCGTCTGACCGGCCGCGTCGCCACGCGTTCATGTTGTGCTTCCACGCGCGCGGCAACGCTTTGTCCTGAATCAGCCGAGTGCGGCTTTAGCCGTCTCCACCACGTGCTCGACGGTGAAGCCGAAATGCTTGAACAGCACGCCAGCCGGGGCCGATTCGCCGAACGTGTCGATGCCGACCACGCCGCCTTCCAGACCCACGTACTTGCGCCAGAAATCCGTCACGCCCGCTTCGATCGCGACGCGGCGCACGCCTTGCGGCAGCACGCGTTCGCGGTACTCGGCGTCCTGCCTGTCGAACACGGTGGTCGCCGGCATCGACACGACCCGCGCCGCAATGCCTTCGCGCGCCAGCGGCTCGACCGCGTTCAGCGCCAGTTCCACTTCCGAACCCGTCGCGATCAGGATGATTTTGCGCGCGACGATCTCGTCGTTCCAGTCGCGCAGCACATAACCGCCCTTTTCGATGTTGGCGATTTGCGCATCCGTGCGCTCCGAGAACGGCAGGTTCTGACGGCTGAAGATCAGGCACGACGGGCCGTTGTGTTCGACGGCCTGCGTCCATGCCACCGCCGTTTCCACGGTATCCGACGGACGCCACACCTGCAAATGCGGAATCAGGCGCAGGCTCGCGACGTGTTCGACCGACTGGTGCGTCGGGCCGTCTTCGCCGAGACCGATCGAATCGTGCGTGAACACGAAGATGGACGGCGCCTTCATCAGCGCGGCGACGCGCAGCGCGTTGCGGCTGTAGTCGGAGAACGTCAGGAACGTGCCGCCGAACGCCTTGAAGCCGCCGTGCAGCGCGAGGCCGTTGATCGCTGCGCTCATGCCGAATTCGCGCACGCCGTAGTTGACGTAGTTGCCCGCCGCGCGGCCTTCCTCGTTCACGCGGACCGGCTTTGCGGCCTTCCAGTTGGTCAGGTTCGAACCGGTCAGGTCGGCCGAGCCGCCCAGCAGTTCCGGCAGCACCGCCGACAAACCTTCAATAGCCTGCTGCGACGCCTTGCGAGTCGCGATGGTTTCCGCGCGCTCGTTAGCGCCGGCGATGATCGCCTTCGCTTTTTCCTTCCAGTCCGCGGGGAGTTGCTTCCCGCTGCGACGCGTGAATTCAGCCGCTTCTTGCGGATATTTCGCAGCGTAGGCGGCGAATGCCTTGTTCCAGTCGGACTCGAAGCGCGCGCCGGCTTCTTTCGCGTCCCATGCCGCATAGACTTCCTGCGGAATCACGAACGGCTCCCACTTCCAGCCGATGGCTTCGCGCGTCGCCGCGATTTCCTTCTCGCCAAGCGGCGCGCCGTGCGAATCGTGACTGCCGGCCTTGGTCGGCGCACCTTCGCCGATCACGGTCTTGCAGCAGATCAGCGTCGGCTTGTCGGACTGCTTGGCCTGCTTGATGGCCGCGTCGACTGCGTCGACGTCGTGGCCGACCACGTTCGGGATCACGTTCCAGCCGTAGGCTTCGAAGCGCTTCGGCGTGTCGTCGTGGAACCAGTGCACCACTTCGCCGTCGATCGAGATGCCGTTGTCGTCGTAGAACGCGATCAGCTTGTTCAGCTTGAGCACGCCGGCAAGCGAGCAGGCTTCGTGCGAGATGCCTTCCATCAGGCAGCCGTCGCCGACGAACACGTACGTGTAGTGGTCGACGATCTTCGCGTCAGGCTTGTTGAATTCGGTGGCGAGCAGCGACTCCGCGAGCGCCATGCCGACCGCATTGGCGAGGCCCTGGCCGAGCGGGCCGGTGGTCGTTTCGACGCCCGGCGTGATGCCGTATTCCGGGTGGCCCGGCGTCTTCGAATGCATCTGGCGGAAGTTCTTGAGCTCGCTGATCGGCAGGTCGTAGCCGGTGAGGTGCAGCAGCGAGTACAGCAGCATCGAGCCGTGGCCGTTCGACAGCACGAAACGGTCGCGGTCTGCCCATTGCGGATTCTTCGGATTGTGGCGCAGATGGCGCGACCACAGGGCCACGCCGATTTCGGCCATGCCCATCGGCATGCCGGGATGGCCGGAATTCGCTTGTTGAACGGCGTCCATGGACAGCGCGCGGATCGCGTTGGCCATCAGGGAAGTGGGTGCGGGAGACGGGGTCGTCATGTCGAGTCCGGAGACAGAGTCAAAAAGCGGTGCGCGCTTGAGGCCCGGAAGCTCGGCGGCCAGTCCGCTTCGGCGCACGGTGCGGCGCCTGAAGACGCGAAACGGGCAGAGCAAACGGACAAGGCTGAAAGCGTGACATTCTAACAGAAGGCCGCACCGGCCCCAGTGCGCCAGGCCGCATGGCGGCGTGCGCATCGTCAGGTCGAAGCTCGGCTGGTCCGGGCGTGGCGGCGGGCCAGGAACGCCGTGGGTCGTTAAAATTGAGCGGCGTAACTCAACGCGTTTTTATGCAGGCCAACCCTTGAGCGACTCTTTGCTGTTCCATCCCACACCCGACGTCGTCTACGGATTTCCGCACGCGTCGCTGCTTGCGCGCGTTGACTCGCCGTATCAACGCATCGAGGTGTGGGAGACGCGCCAGCTCGGCCGGCTTTTCACGCTCGACGGCCGCCCGATGACGTCCACCGGCGACGAGTTCATCTATCACGAGTGCATGGTGCATCCGGCGGCGCTCGCGCATCCGGCGCCGAAGGCGGCGCTCGTGCTGGGCGGCGGCGACGGCGGCGCCGCGCGGCAACTGCTCGCGCATCCCGGAATCGAAAGAATCGTCGTGGCGGAGCTCGACGAACAGGTGGTTCGCCTGACGCGCGAGTATTTGCCGGACGTGCACGGCGGCGCCTTCGACGATGCGCGCGTCGAACTGGTAATCGGCGACGCCGCGCACTACGTGGCCGCAGCAGCCGACGCGCAATCCATGCAGTTCGATCTGATCGTGTTCGACGTGACGCCGCCGGACTCGCCCGCCGCCGGCCTGTACACGACAGCCTTCTACGGCCAACTGAAGCGGGTGATGAGCCCGACTGCCGCGGTATCGATCCATCTGGGCTCGCCGTATTTCCACGCCGGCAGAATTGCCGGTCTGCTCGACGACCTGCGCCGCGCGTTCGCCGTCGTACGCAACATGAGCACCTTCATCCCGCTATACGGCTCGCTATGGATGATGGCAACAGCCAGCGACACGCTCGACCCCGCCGCACTAACCGCCGATGACGTGACCGCGCGCCTCGCCGCGCGTCGAATCGACGCATTGAAGCATTACAGCGCGGCCACGCACGCCGGGCTCTTTGCGGCGTCGCCGTCAGCCAGCGGTAAACTAGGTCAATTCTTAAAGCCAGCACGCTAACGACCGGGCAAAATGCTCGGCTTGGCCCGTGCGCGCTATCTCATAGACAGACGATACGGGACTCGCTGCCGGCTTCCGAGCACGCGCCCAACAACCCATAGATCCGGAGAACTCCATGACCGCCTCCCGCCCAGCCGGTGTGCCCTGGTTGACCCCCTATCTGACGGTGCGCGACGCGCGTGCCACGACCGCGTTCTACACCGCGGCGTTCGGCTTCGAGTTGCGGGACAGCGTGCAGGACGACGGCGTCGTCATGCACGTCGAGATGACGTATCAGGGCCAGTTGATCGTGATGTTCGCGCCGGAAGGCGCGTTCGGCTCGACCGCGAAAACACCGCGAAGCGCAGGCGCGATTGCGCCGCAATCGTTTTATGTCTATGTCGACGATGTCGACGCGGTTTACGCCCGGGCGCTCGCCGCCGGGGCAAAATCGCTGAGCGAGCCGCAGGACCAGTTCTGGGGCGACCGCTTCGCCCAGGTTGAGGATCTGGACGGCTACCGTTGGGCGCTCGCTCGCCACCTTTCGTGAACTAATGAGTATTTTTCTGATGCCTCGCTTCTTCGTCGGTACGTCCCTTTCGCCCGACGACATCGTGCAGCTTCCCGATGACGTCGTTCGGCACGTCCTTGTCCTGCGCTTGCAGGTGGGCGACTCCATCGTGCTTTTCAACGGAGAAGGCGGTGAATACAGCGCCGAACTCGCCGCCATCGAACGCCGCGCGGTCACCGTAAAAATTCGCGAGTTCCGCGATATCGAAGTCGAAACGCCTTACCGGCTCACGCTCGCCCAAGGCATTGCGAGCGGCGACAAGATGGACTGGCTGATCGAAAAGGCCGTGGAACTCGGCGCATCCAGCTTCGTGCCGCTCACCACCACGCGCAGCGTGGTGCGTCTGGCGGGAGAACGCGCGGCGCGACGGCATGCGCATTGGGAAGGCATCGTGCGAGCGTCCTGCGAGCAATGCGGGCGCAACCGTCTGCCCGAAGTCATGCCGGTGCGTGAAATCGCCACATGGCTCAGCGCGATGCCGCGCGTTCCCGCCGGCGACGAACTGCGCATCCTGCTGTCGCCGCGCGCCAGCATCCCTTTCTCGGCCTTGCCTGCGGCTCCGCCGAAGGGGCCCGTCACCGTGCTGGTCGGCCCGGAAGGCGGTTTTTCCGCCGCCGAAGAAGCCGCCGCGATGGATCATGGCTTCCAGGCTGTGGGGCTCGGACCGCGCGTGCTGCGCACGGAAACCGCCGGCATGGCCGTGCTGTCGGCGCTGGCGGCTGGCTGGGGCGGGTGGTGAGCGGCCGATTGGACTCTTGTCGGGCCAGCGGCACTGACTAAGGCCGCGGCATCAGCAGCGGCCGCAACGCCTCCGCGCAAAAGCCAAAACAAAGGCCCGCCAATTGGCGGGCCTTTATCGTTCTGGCGGCAATCTCCGGCTGCAATCCAGCCAGGACGCGAAAGCCTCAGGGTTTTTAGCTTATTCAGGCAAACGAATAAAACACCCGAAACGCGACCTTACGCTCAGCCCAGAATTCGGCGGCCTCGCGGAACACGTCCAGCAGCGTCTCGCGGCCTTCCTTGTCGAACTTCTGTGCGACGGGCAATTGCTCCAGCACGATCACGAAACCCGGCTGCGCACCGGCCTTGTGGACGAGATCGGTCAGGCAATCGTAGAGCGCGTCGTAATTCTTGCCAAAATGTTTCGGAAACAGGAACGAGGTTGCGATGGTCTCGAGCACTTCCTGTTTCGATTGCGCATTGGCGCAATACGCATAGAGAAAGTGCTGACCTAGTTGATTCGCCTCGTCCGCGAGATCCTGAACGCGGAACGCGCGGATCGACTGTACGATGTTCGGTCGTACGGTCTTGAAAAGACTCATGGGCTCCTCGTTCGATGAAACCACACTGTCAGGCTCGCTCCGGTTCTCACGGCCCTGATCGCCCGCGCGCATTTGCATGACGCGCTGGAACAGGTTGCCCTCGCCGGCCGCGAAAAGATCCGTCGCGACTCCGGTGTCGTGCGCGTAGACGTTGTCGCTCATGCCGTTCATCCCGATGTCATTCAACAATACGATTAAAACTGGTGTAGTGGTCGTCCGAGTAGTAACAATTGTCGGTTCGCTTCAGCGGACCTCCGCAGACGATGCGACGCGCCCCGCGATTACGTGAGCGAGGCGTGGGAACGGTGTATTCGTGGTAGTAGCCGCGCCGGTTGGGCGGCAGCAACCGTTCGCGGTTGCCGAATACGACGCCGTCCTTTTCATATGGATAAGGCCCGCCTGCGGCAATCAAGTTCAATGTATCGACCGCCTGACGGGGCAGTTGCGCCACCGTGACAGTGCCGAGTGCCTGTGCATCGGTGCCGGCGGGTGCCGTGTAGTTGCGCGCGAAGGCGTAAGGCACGGGGCCGCAGAAAGCGCACAGCGCAGCCGCACCGATCAGCACGCCCTTGATCCGCTGCCAGCTGCGTGCCATTTACCAAGATTCCCGGCGGTTAGATCACGAGTTTGACGACCATGAAAGTCGTAAGGGTATCGCTAATGGTCCCTGGAATCAACGTTCGCCAGGCGCGCGAAATTGCTCAAATCGACGGCGACGCGCTGCTGGCCGCACTTTGACGACTTTTGACAGAAAATTTTGCTCACTCGGGCTAGTATTAGCCCAACGAAGCAAAAACAACCGCCCGCCGGGCCTCCGTCGCCGGAGTTCGGAAGCGGGATTCTTGTAACGATGCCTGTTGTTTGCCGTTTTGGGGCGGCTATCCCCTGTTCGCCCTAAGGCGTGTCCATTGCGGACACGCCTTCTTTTTTTGCAGGGCGAGATGCCGGCCAAGGTAGCCGGCAGATTTGCGTGCGCCGGCCGGTGCTTACTACGCAACCAGCCAGCGCCGTGCGATCAACGCGCCGCGATCACATCCGCGACCAGCAGCGCCGTCATGTTGACGATGCGCCGAACCGTTGCGGACGCCGTCAGCACATGCACCGGCTTGTCCGCGCCGAGCAGCATCGGGCCAATCGCGATGTTGTTGCCGGCCGCCGTCTTCAGCAGGTTGTACGAGATGTTGGCCGCGTCGATGTTCGGCAGCACCAGCAGGTTCGCATCGCCTTCGAGCGTCGAGTCCGGCAGAATTTCGCGGCGCAGATTGGCGTCGAGCGCGACGTCGCCGTGCATTTCGCCGTCCACCTGAAGATCCGGCGCGCGTTCGCGCAGAATCGTCAGCGTGTCGCGCATTTTCTGCGCGGTCGGCGCGTGGCTCGATCCGAAGTTCGAGTGCGACACCAGCGCGACCTTCGGCTCGATACCGAAACGGCGCACTTCCTCGGCGGCCATGATCGTGATCTCGGCCAGTTGTTCCGGCGTCGGATCCACGTTCACGTGCGTATCGACGAGGAAAATCTGGCGATTCGGCAGCACCAGCGCGTTCATCGCGGCGTAGACAGCACAGCCTTCGCGCTTGCCGATCACCTGGTCGATGAAGTGCAAATGGCGATGCGTCGTGCTCACCATGCCGCAGATCATGCCGTCGGCTTCGCCCTTTTTCACCAGCATCGCGCCGATCAGCGTGGTGCGGCGGCGCATTTCGAGCTTCGCCATCTGCTGCGTGATGCCCTTGCGCGACATCATCTTGTAGTATTCCTGCCAGAAATCGCGGTAGCGCTCGTCGTGATCGGTGTTCACGACCGTGTAATCCTGGCCCGCGACGAGGCGCAGCCCATAGCGCGCAATGCGCTGCTCGATCACGGCCGGACGGCCAATCAGGATCGGCTTCGCCAGCTTTTCGTCGACGATGATCTGCATCGCCCGCAGCACGCGCTCTTCCTCGCCTTCCGCGAACACGATGCGCTTCTTCTCCGGCTCGACGCCGCGCGCGAGCTGGAAGATCGGCTTCATCGTCGTGCCGCTGTGATACACGAACTGCTGCAGGTGCTGTTCGTACGCTTCCATGTCCTCGATCGGACGCTCGGCGACGCCGGAATCCATCGCGGCCTTCGCCACCGCCGGCGCGACCTTGACGATCAGGCGCGGATCGAACGGCTTCGGAATCAGATATTCCGGCCCGAACGACAGGTCCTGAATGCCATAAGCCGTCGCGACGATGTCGCTCTGCTCCTGGCGCGCCAATTCCGCAATCGCGTTGACCGCGGCGATTTCCATTTCCCGCGTGACCGTCGTCGCGCCCGCGTCCAGCGCGCCGCGGAACAGGAACGGGAACACCAGCACGTTGTTCACCTGGTTCGGATAGTCGGTGCGGCCCGTGCACAGCACGGCGTCCGGACGCACTTCCAGCGCCAGTTCCGGCAGGATTTCCGGCGTCGGATTGGCGAGCGCGAGAATCAGCGGCTTGTCGGCCATCTGCTTGACCATGTCCTGCTTGAGCACGCCGCCCGCCGACAGCCCGAGGAAAACGTCCGCGCCGCCAATCGCCTCGGCGAGCGTGCGGGCTTCGGTTTCGCGCGCAAAGCGCTCCTTGTCCGGGTCCATCAGTTCGACCCGGCCCTTGTATACCACGCCCGCGAGGTCGGTCACGAGAATGTTCTCGAGCGGCAGGCCGATGTCCACCAGCAGGTCCAGACACGCCAGCGCCGCCGCGCCCGCGCCGGAGGCCACGAGCTTGACGTCCTTGATGTCCTTGCCGACCACCTTCAGACCGTTGGTGATCGCCGCCGCGACGACGATCGCCGTGCCGTGCTGGTCGTCGTGGAAAACCGGAATCTTCATGCGCTTGCGGCATTCGCGCTCGACGATGAAGCAGTCCGGCGCCTTGATGTCTTCCAGGTTGATGCCGCCGAAAGTCGGCTCGAGCGCCGCGATCACGTCCACCAGCTTGTGCGGATCGGACTCGTTCAGCTCGATATCGAACACGTCGATGCCGGCGAACTTCTTGAACAGCACGGCCTTGCCTTCCATGACCGGCTTCGACGCGAGCGGCCCGATATTGCCGAGGCCGAGCACCGCCGTGCCGTTCGTGACGACGCCGACGAGGTTGCTGCGCGCGGTGAAACGCGCCGCATTCATCGGGTTTTCGACGATTTCCTCGCACGCGAACGCGACGCCCGGCGAGTACGCCAGCGCGAGATCGCGCTGGTTGATCATCTGCTTGGTCGGGGAGATCGCGAGCTTCCCTGGAGTCGGGAACTCGTGGTAATCGAGGGCGGCTTCGCGGAGTTTGCTATTGACGGGAGTCGACATAAGGCGGGCTTCGAAGTGCGGATTAGAATAGATGTTCGACGGCATTGTAGCCCCAATTGCCGGCCCAATTCCTTCAATACGGGTACAACTGCCGCGACCGAAAGGTAGCGAAAGCCAGTGGTGCCTGCACTTTTCCTCACAATGCTCTCAGAGTTTTCGCTGATCGAACGTTTCTTTGCCCGCCGCGCGGCGGGCCAGCCGTCGGTTGCCGCGGACGGCTCGCTCGGCATCGGCGACGACTGCGCGCTGCTCGCGCCGCGCGCCGGCGAAATGCTGGCGATATCGACGGACATGCTGGTGGAAGGCCGCCATTTCTTCGCCGATGTCGATCCCGAGGCGCTCGGCCACAAGGCCCTCGCCGTGAATCTGTCGGACCTTGCCGCGATGGGTGCCCAACCGCAGGCGTTCACGCTCGCCTTCTCGCTGCCGAAAGCCGACGAGGCGTGGCTCGCCGCGTTCAGCGAGGGCCTGTTCGCGCTCGCGGAACGGCACGGTTGCGCGCTGATCGGCGGAGATACGACCGGCGGGCCGCTGAACCTGTGCATCACCGTGTTCGGCAGCGTGCCGCCGCAAGCGGCCCTGCGACGCGACGCCGCACAAGCCGGCGACGACATCTGGGTGTCCGGCACGCTCGGCGATGCGCGCGCCGGACTCGGCATCCAGCGCGGCGAGTGGCAGGCGGATGCGGCCGACGCCGCAAGCTTCCGCCGCGCGCTCGAACGCCCGGAGCCGCGCATCGCGCTGGGTCTAGCACTGCGCGGCGTCGCGCGCGCCGCGTTGGACGTATCGGACGGACTCGCGGGCGACCTCAAGCACATTCTGGATCGCTCGAAGCTGCGCGCCACCGTCGACGCCGACGCCGTCCCGCGTTCGGCCGCGCTGCGCAAGCTACCGCTGGATACGCAGCGGCGCTGCACGCTCGCAGGCGGCGACGACTACGAACTCTGCTTCACCGCGCCGCCCGCCGCGCGCGTCGCGGTGGAAAACGCCGGGCATAAGGCGGGCGTGCCGGTCACCCGCATCGGTACAATAAGCGCTCTTCAATCGGCGGCGGATCGCCCCGCGATCGACTGGCGCGACGCCGCCGGCGCGCCGCTCACCCTGACGTTGCAAGGCTTCGACCACTTTCATGCAGACTGATCCTCCGCTTCGGCCCGCCGACGAGTTCGTCGGCGGCCAGCCTCCCAAGCCGCAACGCCCGCAGCCGCGCCGCGCGACCGCGCGCTTCATGTTGTCGCATCCGCTGCATATTCTGTCGCTCGGTTTCGGCAGCGGCTTGTCGCCGTTCGCGCCTGGGACGATCGGCACGCTGTTCGCGTGGGCGTCTTTTGCCGTCTTCAGCCGCTATCTGACGGTAATCGAATGGGGTGTGCTGATCGGCGTCGGCTTTGTCGGCGGCATTGCGATTTGCGGTTTTACCGCGAAGAGGCTCGGCACCGACGACCCGTCGCCGGTCGTATGGGACGAAATCGTCGCGTTCTGGCTGGTTCTGCTGATGGTTACGCCCGTCACGCTGACCGGGCAGTTCTGGGCGTTCGTGCTGTTCCGCTTCTTCGACATGGTGAAACCGCCGCCTATCGGCTACTTTGATCGCCGGCTGAAAGGCGGTTTTGGCATCATGTTCGACGACCTCGTCGCCGCGTTTTTCACGCTGCTCGTGATTGCGCTTTGGCGCATGTCCGTTTAACCGTTGCGCCCCGTTCCGGATTGACGCCATGCCTACCGATTCCGTCGTTCACCAGCTCGCGATCCGCGTGAGCAACCGCCTGCGCGACGAGCGCCTGATGCTCGTCACCGCCGAGTCGTGCACGGGCGGCATGGTCGCGACCGCGATCACCGACATTTCCGGCAGCAGCGGCTGGTTCGAGCGCGGCTTCGTCACGTACTCGAATCAGGCGAAAAGCGAAATGATCGGCGTGCCCGCCGACATGATCGAGAAATTCGGCGCGGTCAGCGAGCAGGTGGCGCGCGCGATGGCCGAAGGCGCGCTGCGCAACAGCCGCGCGCAGGTATCGCTGTCGATCACTGGCGTCGCCGGTCCGGGCGGCGGCACCGAGACCAAGCCGGTCGGCATGGTGTCGTTTGGCTGGAGCAACCGGCTGCATACATCGGTTGAGACGAAGGTTTTCAAGGGCGACCGCGAGCAGATTCGCGTGCAGGCCGCGGCGCACGCGCTGCGCGGCGTCCTCGCGCTGCTCGACGAGCGCGAACATTGACCGTTGCAGTTGCGTGGAGACGAAACGAATGCCGGATTCCGATGCAGCCCGAGACGAATTGATCCGCCGCTTCGATCTGAAGCCGCATCCGGAAGGCGGATTTTTCAGCGAGACCTATCGGTCGGCGGAGCGCGTGAGCCGGAACGACGGCGCCGCGGACGGAACGACGGAGACGCGCTCGGCATCGACGGCCATCTACTACCTGCTGTGCGACGGCGCGCATTCGGCCTGGCATCGGATCAAATCCGATGAAGTCTGGCATTTCTACGCCGGCGAGCCGCTGAACGTTCACGTACTCGACGCAGCCGGCAAGCTGGTCACGCACAAGCTCGGTAATGCGCTGATTCACCGCGACGCGGTGTTTCAGGCCGTGGTGCCGGCCGGTTTGTGGTTCGCCGCCGAATGCGCGGACCCGGCGAGCTTCGCGCTGGTTGGTTGCACCGTCGCGCCCGGTTTCGAGTTCAGCGAGTTCGAGCTTGCGGATGTCGATGCGTTGAAATCGCGCTATCCGCAACATGCGGCGTTTATTGAGCGGTTGGGGCCAACGGCCGGCGCGTGAAGCGCAACGGCTACTGTGTGGCGCGGCTGGCGTGAATTGCGATCGCCCATAGCGGCTAGCGTCGGGCCGTTAGGGAAGCGACAAACCCACGCGGCAAGCGCAAGCGATAAATCAGGCGACCAACCAGCCGACCACCGAAACACCCGCCAAACCGCCAAACCACCCCTCACCGAAACGCGTTAATCCGCTCCCGCGTTTCCATCGCCGCCTTCGCCGCCGCCTGCGCAAAGTCCTCGCCCTTGCCCGCATAGATGATCGCGCGCGACGAGTTGATCAGCATGCCCGTGCCGTTCGCGGTGCGGCCCGCGCCGACGGTCGCCTGAACGTCGCCGCCCTGCGCGCCGATGCCCGGAATCAGGAGCGGCATATCGCCGACAATCCCGCGCACCACTTCGATTTCCTTCGGAAAAGTCGCGCCGACGACGAGCCCGAGCTGGCCGCTCGCGTTCCACTTCTCCGCCGCCAGTTGCGCGACGACCTGATAGAGCGGACGCCCGCCCGTCTCCAGAAATTGCAGGTCCGAACCGCCTGCATTCGACGTGCGGCACAGCACGATCACGCCCTTGCCTTCGTGCTCCAAGTACGGCTCGATCGAATCGAAACCCATGTACGGATTGACCGTGACCGCATCCGCCTGGTAGCGCTCGAACGCTTCGCGCGCGTACTGCTCGGCGGTGCTGCCGATGTCGCCGCGCTTCGCGTCCAGAATCACCGGCAAGCCCGGATGATGCGCGTGAATATGCGCGATCAGCTGCTCAAGCTGGTCTTCCGCGCGATGCGCCGCGAAGTAGGCGATTTGCGGCTTGAACGACGACGCGTAAGGCGCGGTCGCGTCGACGATCTCGCGGCAGAAGTCGAAGATCGCGTCGGGCCGGCCGGCTAGCGCGCCGGGAAATTTGCTCGGCTCGGGATCGAGGCCGACGCACAGCAGCGAGTTGGTGCGCTGCCAGGCGTCGTTGAGTGTCTGGATGAAGTTGGACATGGTGAGTCTCGCGGCGAGCCGGTAATCGGGGAAGGCGCGTATTTTACCTGCCCGGCGCGGCGGGTCGGCGGTGGTTGCCCGCCCCTACTGCCGGCGCCGCGTTCCGCGCGCGCCCGGCATCGAACGCAAACCGGTGCGCTCGACGGTAAACCGGAAGCTCCTCGTGAGCCGCTCGCCGCGTCCCAGCAGCGTCATGCCGTTTTCGCACGCGCCGCCCGCCAGATTCATCGCGTTGATCGGATGATCGACCGGCTCGAAGCAGAAAAAGTCCTCGCCTGGCGGCGTGTACAGCACGTAGTAATCGGTGTCGGCGGCAATGTTCAGCGACAGCCGGCGCTTCGGCCAGACCACAGCCGCCTGCCCGCTCCAGCCCGTGAACGCATGATTGACGATGGTCTCCGGCAACGGATACGCCACGCCGAACTGCCACGCCGGCGGCGCCTGTACGTGACGAACCGGCAGCCAGTCGTCGCCGGCGAGCCACAGACCGCCCGCCGCCGCCGACAACTCGGTGTCCGCATCGCGCACGAAAAACGGATGCACGCCGAGGCCGAACGGCAAAGCCTCGCGGCCCGCGTTTTCGATTTCGAGCGTGATGACGAGCGACGGCCCGTCGAGCTTATACGTCTGCGCCGCACGAAACGCGTACGGCTTGCCGTCCCGCCGATCGAGCGTGAGCCGCACGTACTCGCGGTCCGAATCGGCGACTTGCCACGCGGACTGCCAGCCGTCGCCATGAATCGGGAAAGGCTCGTCGGCGCAATTGCGCGCCACGTCGACGCGCCGTCCCGCGACATTGAAATGTCCGCCGCCGATACGGTTCGAGTACGGCAGCAGCGGATAACAGGCGAGTTCGTTCGGCTGCGTGTCGGCGGCGACGTGGCGGCAGCGCCGGAAGATCGGCGTGAGCGCGCCGTCGTCGCGCCAGTCGAAGCGCGTGATGCCGCCGCCGAGCGTCGGCGCGACGTCGAGCCGCAACTGCGCATTGGCGAGCGTGACGCACGCGACATCGCCGGCCGAAGTCTCACCGACTGCCACTGCCGATGTGCTCGGCCCCGCCAGCACCGGATTGGCCGCGGCCGCGAGCCGCGAGCGCCGGCTCTGCGCGCCGGGTGAGTTCTGAGCGTTCTGGGAAAAGGCGGAAACAGGGTTCGCAACAGTCATATCTGCTCCTTCGAGAGGCTTGCACGTTGCCGTCATGGCTGACGGATGCTGTCGGGCGATTTTCTTGAACCGGTCGCCTCTGGTCCGAACTCTGGTTGCTGCGCGGCTTCGTTGCCGGCGTTCATGCGCGATGTCGCGACATCGGCATCGACACCTTGCATCGGACTCGCCGCTGCTGTCTAGGTTCTGCACCGCTGCACCGCCCCGTCGCAAGCGACGCGGCGTCACACTTCCCTACGCCGGCGCGCCTGCAAAAACCGGCTCCGGCAAACCACGCCGCGCGGGCGTCGCGATAAACACGCCGCCGGCGCGCGAGTCGCCCGCGAGCGCGGCTGCGTCGAGACCGACGCGCGCGCTCGTAATGTACAGCGTGCCCAACTGCGCGCCGCCCAGCGCGACGCAGCTCGGCTGCACCGTGGGCACGTCGACGCGCTCCGTCTCGACGCCGTCGGCGCCGTAGCGCACGACGCGCGCGCCGCCCCATTGCGCGTTCCACAAGCCGCCGTCGCGATCGACGGTCGAGCCGTCCGGCTCGCCGGTTGCATCGGTGAGGCGCGCGAACACGCGGTCGTTGGCGATGCCGCCGTCCGCCAGGTAGTCGCAGGCGCGAATCTCACGCGTCGGCGAATCGCAGTAGTACATCGTCGCGCCGTCGGGACTGAACGCGATGCTGTTCGAAATGGCGGGCGCGGGCAACGGCAAGCGCTCCAGCGTCAAATCACGATCGAGCCGGTAAAACCCGCCGATCGCGCGCAACGGCGAGCCTTCGTCTTTCGTGCCGAACACAAAACGCCCCTGCCGATCGCAGCGGCCGTCGTTCACCCGCGTGTTCCGACCAGGCTCCGCATCGACGATATGGCGCGTCTCGCCGGTCGCGAGATCGAAGAACGCGAGCCGCGACGCGAGGCCGAGCAGCAGGTAATGAGGATCGGCGCACAGCGCGAAGGTGGCGAGGCGCTCAGGCATCGTCCACGACATGCTGCGGCCGTCGCGCGGATCGTAGCGCCACAGGCGTGCGCCTTCGATATCGGTCCAGTAGAAGCGGCCGGTTGTCGCGCACCACGTCGCGCCCTCGCCCAACGTGCACTTGCTGTCGACGAGAAGCGCCGCGCGCGGCGCGTGCGCAGGAGCACGCACGTCCACGCTCGCCGTCACGCCCAGCCTCCATCCACGACGATGTCCTGCGCGGTGATCATGCGACTGTCGTCGGCGGCGAGGAAGAGCGCCATGCGCGCGAGGTCGGCGGGCTCGAGTTCCGCGTCGATGCACTGGCCTTCCTTGATCGAACGGCGTCCCGCGTCGTCGAGCCACAGACGCTTCTGCTTCTCCGTCATCACCCAGCCCGGCACCAGCGTATTCACGCGAATGTTGAAGTGGCCGAGATCGCGTGCAAGACCGCGCGTCAAACCCTGCACCGCGGATTTCGACATCACGTACACCGGATAGCCGCCGTTCTTCAGCATCCAGCTGATCGAACCGAGGTTGATGATCGAGCCGCTCTGCGCCGCCTTCATGTCCTCCATCACCGCCTGCGCCGCGAAGAACTGATGACGGATATTCACCGCGATGCCCGCGTCGAAAGACTCGCGCGTGACTTCGCCGATCGTGTGGCGCTTGTCGTTCGCCGCGTTGTTCAGGAGCACCTCGATCGGGCCGAGCGCGGCTTTGACATCGGCGATGGCTTTTTGCAGCGCGTCGATGTCCGTCAGATCGCACGGCAGGAACAGCGGCTTGTGCTTCGAGTCGCCGAGTTCGTCGGCGAGCGCTTCGCCCGCCGTCGCGTCGATATCGAAGAACGCGACGCGCGCGCCTTGCGCCGCGAAATGCTCGACGAACGATGCGCCGATGCCGGTCGCGCCGCCCGTGATCAGCACCGTGCGGTCGACAAGACTCGGGTAGCGCGCGAATACGTTGTTCGCGAGGCGCTCGTTTGCGTTGGCCGGAGACGACATCGTTCGATTCCTTTTAGAGCGAGTGGATTAATCCCGCGATCCGCGGTTCTTCAACTGGTCGAGCAGCACGGCGGCGAGCAGGATCGCGCCGCGCACGAGGTACTGATAGAACGCGTCGATGTTCATCAGGTTCATCACGTTCTCGACCGTGCCCATGATAAGCACACCGATCACGACGCCCGAAATCGTCGCGCGTCCGCCGAGCAGCGACACGCCGCCGAGCACGCACGCCGAGATCACATTCAGCTCGAAGCCTTGCGCGGCGTTCGGCTGACCGGAGGTGATCCGCGAAGCCAGAATCACACCGGCGAGCGCGGTCACCGCGCCCTGGATCAGGAAGATGTAGACGCGCGTGCGTTCGACGTTGATACCCGCAAGACGCGACGCTTCCGGATTGCCGCCGATGGCAAGCGTGTTACGTCCATACACGGTCTGATTGAGCATCACGCCGAACACGATGAAGCACAGCAGCGTGACCCAGATCGGCAGCGAGACGCCGAAAAAGCTGAGACCGCCGAGCGCGATGAACGTATCCGACGACACACCGACCGCCTGACCATGCGACACGATGAAGCCGAGGCCGCGCACGATTTCCATCGTCGCGAGCGTGGTAATCAGCGCATTGATGCGCAGATAAGCGATCACCGCGCCGTTGACGAAACCGATCACCGCACCCGCCGCGACTGCCGCGACGATCGCGATAAACGTGTTGTCGGTGGCGTTCAATACCATCGCGCACAACACGCCGGCGAACGCGACCGTCGAACCGATCGACAGGTCGAAGTCACGCGACGCGAGGCAGAACATCATCGTGCACGCGACCATGCCGATCTGCGAAATGGACAGCGCGAGGCCGAGCATGTTCTCGATCGAGAAGAAGTGATCGACGGTCAGCGACATCGTCACGAACATCACGACGAAGATCAGGATCAGGCTGTACTCGGTGATCTGCTGCCACCACTTCGCCTTGTCGCTCGTCTGCGGAATCAGCGCTTCGGCGGCGCTCTTGGCGGCCTGTTGCGCGAGGTTTTCTCTAGCTTGCATTTGAAGACTCCTCCCGTTCCTCACGGGTTGCGGACTTGCGTCCAAATGATGTTCAGGCCGCCTGTTGAGCGGCGCTTGCTGGCAGTGCGGTCGAGCTTTGCGGCAACGCGAGGCTCAACACCGCTTGTTCCGTTGCGTCGTTGCGCGCGAGCTCGCCGGAAATGCGGCCCTGGCGCATCACGACGATGCGGTCCGATACACCCAGCACTTCAGGCAATTCCGACGAGATCATCACAATCGCGCAGCCGCGTTCGGCGAGCTGATAGATCACGTTATAGATCTCGTGCTTCGCGCCGACGTCGATGCCGCGCGTCGGTTCATCGAGAATCACCACCTTCAGATCGGGCTCGGCCAACCAGCGCGACAGGATCGCCTTCTGCTGATTGCCGCCCGACAGGAAGCGGATTTTCTGTCGACGGCTCGGCGTCTTGATCTTCAGCAGCTTGATGAAACGGTCCGCGGTTTCGGCCTCTTTCTTGCGGTCGAGGAACATGCCCGCGCGCAAGTAATGCCGCCTGCAACTGATGTTGATGTTCTCCGACACGGTCGCCATCGCGACAATGCCTTCTTCCTTGCGGTCTTCCGGACACAGCACGATGCCGTGACGGATCGCTTCGCCCGCGCTCTTTACGCGAATCGGCTTGCCGTCGAGCAGCAGTTCGCCGCCCTTCTTGTGCTCGGTGCCGTACACGAGATGCATCAGTTCGCTGCGGCCCGCGCCCACTAGTCCGAAGAAGCCGACAATCTCGCCGCGCCGCACTTCGAAGCTGGTCGGCTGCGAAAGCGCGTGACCTTCAATGGCCTTCGCCGCGAAGCGCACTTCGCCGAGCGGCCGCGGCGAATAGTTGTAGATGTCCGAAATTTCACGCCCGACCATTTCGCTGACGATGGTGTCGCGCGACACGCCTTCGAGCGTCGGATGCGAAGCCACCTTGCGCCCGTCGCGGAAGATCGTGCATGCGTCGCACAGCTCGTAAATCTCGTCCATGCGATGCGAGATGTAGATCATTGCGCGGTTGTCGGCGCGCAGATCGCGCACCAGCTTGAACAGCACTTCCGTCTCGCGATGCGAGAGCGAACTCGTCGGTTCGTCGAGTGCGATCACGCGCGCGTTGCGCAGCAGCGCCTTGCAGATTTCCACCATCTGCCGTTGCGCGATGGAGAGCTTGCGCAGCTTCGCGTCCGGATCGAGCGCGACGCCCATTGCCTCGAGACGTTCGCGCACGAAACGCTTCGCATCGCGCTTCTTGACCCAGCCGAACGAATTCGGCAACTGGCCAAGCAGCAGATTTTCCGCGACCGTGAGGTCGGGCACGTATTGCAGTTCCTGGTGAATCACCGCTATGCCGGCCGCGATCGACGAAGCCGCGCTCGTAAAGCGCACTTCCTTGCCGTCGATCATCACGCGGCCCGAGTCGGGCTGATATTCACCGCCGAGTATCTTGAGCAGGGTCGATTTCCCTGCGCCGTTCTCGCCCATCAGGCCGTGCACCTGGCCGACGTTGACGTCGAAGGACACACCGTCGAGCGCGCGCACGCCTGGAAAAACCTTGCCGATATTGTCAAAACGTAGCGTCGCTGACACTTCGCCTCCTCGCTGTTTCATTCGAACAGCCTTGCCCTGCGTTGCCGGCCTTCCAGTCTTTGCAAAGGCGCGGCATGTCTGGACTACTGGTGTTCTATGGCTATTGCCGGCGCGTCGTATTTCAACCGACGCGCCGGCGATTCACTTCATCGAACTGCGTTCAAAGCGGCTTACTTCGAAGCCAGACCCATCTTCTCGCGCACTTCGCCGACGTTCTCACGCGTCGCCAGCATGCCGGTCGTCAGCGTGAGCGGCGGCGGTGCCTTGCCTTGCGTGATCCAGTCGTACATCAGCGCGGAGGTTTCCTCGCCGTGACGCTTCGGGCTGATGATGACCGTGCCGAAGAAGCCAGTCGGGTTCGGCTTCTTGAACTCGTTCAATGCCGAATCCGAACCGCCGATGCCGATGCCGATCATGTTGTCCGCCTTGAAGCCGCGGCCTTCCGCTGCGCGCACCGCGCCGAGCACGCCTTCGTCGTTCAGCGCGTAAGCCACCCAGTGCTTGAACTGCGGGTTCTTCGTGAGCGCGATGTTGGCGGCGTTGAACGCGTTTTCCGTGTCGGTCTTCGCTTGCGGCGCGGCGATCACGTTGGCCTTCGGGAAGCCGGCGGCGAGCAGTGCGTCGGTGGCGCCGCTCGTGCGGTCATGCGCGGTCGGCAGCTGTTCGTAAGTGACGTCGATTGCACCGACATCCTTCATGTCCCAGCCGCGCTTCTTGATTTCGGCTGCGAGGCCGTCGCCGACCTGCTTGCCGATGTTGTACGCCGAGATGCCCATGTGCGGCACCGACGCGATCGGCTTGCCCGCGCCGTCGACGAGACGGTCGTCCACGGTCATCATCTTCAGGCCGTCGGCCTTCGCTTTGGCGACGATGCCCGGTCCGAGCTTGACGTCAGGCGTGCAGATCACAAAGCCCTGTGCCTTTTGCGCCGACAGGTTGTCGATCGCGCTCATCACTTTCTCGCCCGACGGCGCGCCGATCTTCACGAGCGTGAAGCCCTTTTCCTTGGCGGCCATTTCGGCGAACTTCCATTCGTCCTGGAACCACGGTTCTTCCGGCTGCTTCACGAGAAAACCGATCTTGACCGGATCGGCGGCTTGAGCGGCGGTTGCGTTGAAAAGCACACCCGCCGCCGCTGCTGCCAGCGTGAGGAATATTCTGCGTTTCATGTTGTGTGTCTCCTGACTAATTGATAACGAGAAGGTATCGGCCGCGTCTTCTTGTACCGGTTGTGACACACGCGGCCAGCGCGTCGTCCGGTGAAACGGTGCTGCGTTTTTCTTTTTTACTGCGTTGTTCTTTTGCGTTGTTCTGTTGCGCCCTTCTTTCACGGCTCAGTCGTGATACAGCACCGAGCGCCCGCCGTCCACGGTGATGCAGGTGGCGTTGATAAACGGCGCTTCATCCGACGCAAGGAACACCGCCGTCATCGCCACTTCTTCCGGACGGCCGATGCGCTTCATCGGCTGCAAATCGATCGTCGCCTGTCGCGCGGCGGCCGGGTCCGGCTGTTCGTTCCACCAGTCGTGCGCCAGTTGCGTCTCGATGTAGCCCGGCGCGATCGCGTTCACACGCACGTTGCGCGGCGCGTATTCGATGCCGAGCGCGCGCGTGAGCCCAATCACGCCATGCTTCGCGACCGGATACGGAAAGCAGCCCGCGATGATCTTGAACGAATGCGTCGACGCGATATTCACGATGCTGCCCGCGCCGCGCTCGACCATGCCCGGCAGCACCGCGCGGCACCCGTTCCACACACCGTCGAGATCGACCGCGAAGCAGCGGCGCCAGTCGTCGTCGGTCATGGTGAGCGGGTCACAAAATACGTTGATGCCCGCGTTGTTCACCAGCACGTCGACGGGTCCGAGCGCGCGTTCCGCCTCGCTCACGGCGTGCTGAACCGAAGCCGACTGCGTCACGTCGGTATGCACGGCCAACACGCGCGCGCCCGTTTCAGATGCGATCTGCAAAGCCGTTTGCCGCGCCGTGTCGATGTCGAGTTCGGCGAGCGCGACCGCCGCGCCCTCGCGTGCAAACGCAAGCGCGATCGCCGCGCCGATGCCGCGGCCTGCGCCCGTCACCAAAGCGACTTTGCCGGCGAGCCGTGTCATTTCTTCGCACCTGCGCGCGCCACGCGCAAACCGTTGATGAACGCCTTCGCGTGCGACGCCGTCACGGCCGCGCTCTGACCCGGCTTGTACAGCGCCGAACCGAGCCCGAAGCCATTCGCGCCCGCGCTGAGAAACGGCCCCATGTTGTCCGGCGTGATGCCGCCGACGGGCACCAGCGGCACCTGCGCCGCGATCACCGCGCGCCATGCTTTCACGACCTGGCAGCCGAGCTGCTCGGCGGGGAACATCTTCAGCACGTCGGCGCCGTGCTTGAGCGCGATGAACGCCTCGGTCGGCGTCGCGACGCCCGGCGAGCAAGCCATGCCTTGCGCTTTCGCGGCGCTGATCACTTCCGAATCGCTATGCGGCATGACGATCAGTTCGCCGCCGGCCGACTTCACGTCCTTGACGAAGCTCGGATGCAGCACCGTGCCCGCACCGACGATCGCATCGGCGGGCAGCGCCTTGCGGATCGCGGCGATGCTGTCGAACGGCTGCGGCGAATTCAACGGCACTTCGACGATGCGAAAGCCCGCTTCGTACAGCGCCTGACCCTGCTCGGCCGCATCGGCGGGCGTCACGCCGCGCATGATCGCGATCAGCGGACATGCCTCGAACGCCGCGATCAGACCCGCGTGCGGCATGTACGGAGCGGGCAGATTGATGTGAGGTTGCATGTCGTTTCCCTGTTTCGTGGATGACGGCGTGGCCGCTTAACCGGCCCGCGCCGCGTGGGCGGCCGGCTTGACGAGCCCCGCCTGCGAGGCGACGCGCCACAAGCCGCGCTCTGTCGCCTGCCTGACGAGCTCGGCCTGCGTGCAGCCGAACTGCGCGAGCGCGACGCGATAGCGTTCGCACAGCGCTTCGTTACCGATGAGGCGCAGGCTTTGGCCTGCGAGCGAACTCTGCTGCTGCGCGAGCACGGCTTCGAGGCCGGCCAGTTCATGCCCGATCAGCAAGCCGGACAGATAGTCCGGCTGCTGCTCGCGCGAAAGTTGCCCGGTGAGCCCGAGCGTGCGCGAACTGAAGACCGTGGCGAGCATGCCCGCCTGGCCCTTGTCCCGCGCGATTTTCACGCCGCGCAAAAACGCTTCGGTATCCGGACGATCGGGCGTGACCATCGTGCGGCCGAGAATGGTGTGTTCGCGCAGCGCGCCGAATACTTCGCCGGTCATGAACGTATGAAAACGTTCGATGCGGCCCGCCTGCACGACTGCCCACTTCGCGTGCGTGCCGGGCAAGCCGATGAGCGCGCGCTTGCTGGTGTCGGTGCTATCGGTGCTATCGGTGCTATCGGCGCTATCGGCGCTATCGGCGCTATCGGCGCTATCGGCGTTATCCAGATCCTGGCCTAGCGCGCCGAATATTTGCGTTTCCTCGCCGCGCATCACGTTGGGCAGCTCGCCGCGTTGCAGCACGCCGGGCACGATGTTCAGCGTCGCGCCGCAGGCCGCCTCGACGCGCACGATGCCGGCGGCGAGCGCGTCCGCGTTCGCGGGTGCATCGACATAAGGCGCTTCGAGCCAGCCTTGCGCGCTGCCGACCATGCCCGCCGCGATGACCGGCGTGGCGGGCGCGGCGCCGAGCCAGGCGCCGCAGGCGTCCTCGAAAGCCGCGTCGAAGCCGCCGTGTTCCGCGCTGCGCGGCAGGTTCATGATGCCGGCCGTCGATGCGCGCGTCGCGAGCACGTTGCCGGCCGCGTCGTAGAGATACGCGCGCAGCGACGTCGTGCCCCAGTCGAGCGCGATCAGTGCTGCGTGACTGGCGGCTTGTGTGCCGGCTTGTGTGTCGGCTCCGGCTTCGACTCGTGCGTCGGCTCCGGCGTCGGCTCGTGCATCGGCTCCGGCGCCGGCTGCGAGTTGCGCGTCCGACGGTGTGGGAGAACCCGCCTGTTTCATCGCTTGATCCTGCGGGTGGTGGGTTGCGGGGCGCGCCAGCCGAGTTCTTCGGAGATCGCGCGCGCTTCGCGCTGCACGACCGGAATCAGTTCGTCCATGCGTTCGAGCGACATATAGGGAATCGTGCTCGCCACCGACAGCGCCGCGACGATCGCGCCCGACGCGTCGCGCACGGGAGCCGCGACGCAGCGAATCGACGCTTCGTTTTCCTCGAGGTCGAACGTGTAGCCGCCGGCCGCGTAGTTCGTCATGCGCTGCATGAAGGTCTGCGCGTCCGGACGGTTATCGGGCTTGAACGTGACGCTGGCGAGCGCGCGGCGCGACGCGTCGAACAGCGACTGCCAGAGCTCGGGCTTGAGGTCGAGCATCATGGCCTTGCCGATGCCCGTCGACGCGAGCGGCATCCGGTGACCGACGCGCGAGCGCATTTCGAGGCCGCGCGTGCCGGGGATTTTGTCGATGTACAGCACGTCGTCGCCGTCGCGCACGCCGAGGTGAATCGTGTCGAGCGTCTGTTCCGCGAGCGATTCCAGATGCGGACGAGCGACCGCGGTGAGCGGCATCTGCTCGAGCGCGATGGTGCCGAGTTCGATCAGCTTGGGGCCGAGCAGATAACCGCCTTGCACCTGGCGCAGGTAGCGCGCCTGCACGAGGCTGCTCACCAGCCGATGCGTGGTGCTGCGCGTCGTGCCGAGCGCCGCGCCGAAGGTGCGCAGATCGCGCACGCCGGCGGCGGCCGCCTCGAGAATCGCGAGACCGCGCAGGAGCGTCTGCGTGCCGGCCTGTTGCGGCGTGATGTCGAGCAGCGTGCTCGGCAACGCAATTTCGTTGACGATGGTGGGTTGCGCGGCGGCGCGGGGGGCTTTGGCGGCGGTGGCCGGGGGGCGTGGCGCTTTCGCGGCGGTCGCCGAGGCGCGCGGCGCGGGGCTCGACGCGTGGTCGGCGCGCGGCGTCAGTTCGGCTTCGGCAGCGCTCTCGGCGTGATTCGGCATCGCTTTGTTCATGGCGATTCGCTTTTCGTGGTTTCTGCGCTTACAGCGCGGGGCCGGAGAGCGGGCCTTGAGTGCGCGCGACGCTGCGGGCGCGGCGGTGCTGCCAGGTGGTTTGGCTAGGCATGGTTGGGCTTTGTCTCCGGTTTTTTTTGCTGGCGCAGACGTGTCTGCTTGTTGGTCTGGATTGTAGGGGTGTTTTTGAGAAAGCTCCAATATGTGATTGGAGTGGTCAGATAATGGGATTTGGGTTGCCGTGGGCTTGGTTTGGTTGTTGGGTTGGGTTCGTGTCTTGGCCTTTCCTTGAATTCGCGGTGGTCTATTCGCGTTGCCCCTGTGCGGGGCGGCACTCACTTTCTTTGCCGCCGCAAAGAAAGTAAGCAAAGAAAGCGGGCTCACACCGGTGGCTTATAAGTGGGTCCCACTCGCTCGCTTTGGCCTTTCCTTGATTTCGCGGTGGTCTATTTGCGTTGCCCCTGTGCGGGGCGGCACTCACTTTCTTTGCCGCCGCAAAGAAAGTAAGCAAAGAAAGCGGGCTCACACCGCCAGCTTGTAGATGGCTCCTCCGGTTCGCAGGGCGTAGTGGCGCGCCTGACATCTGTGTCCTCGCACATTCGGTGCTCGTGACAAGGCAGTCATGCTTCCCGCCTCGCACTGCGTGCTCGCCGGAAGGGTTCGCTTATACCGCCCGCTTGCGTTTTTGCGCGGTGGGGGGCCATCGGCTTCGCCTCGGCGACGCGCTAACGGAATTGCGGTGAGTGGTCAGGAAGGCTTTGGCGCGGCAAATGGCGCCGGACCTTTCGGCGAGCGCGGGGAGCGTCGGCTTGCAGACGAAAGCTCAGGAAACCAAAGGAAGGAAACGGAGGGCGGTTTTAAGAACGACCGCTGCGGAGCGCGAAGCGTCGCCGGAAGAATGACTGCCTTGTCACGAGCGCCGAATGCGCGAGGGCACGGATGTCAAACGCACCACCGCCCTCTCCCAACCAAGGGACCCACTTATAAGCTGGCGGTGTGAGCCCGCTTTCTTTGCTTACTTTCTTTGCGGCGGCAAAGAAAGTGAGTGCCGCCCCGCACAGGGGCAACGCCAATAGACCACCATGAAATCAAGGAAAGGCCAAAGCAAGCCAGGGACAACACAAATAGACCACAACGAATTCAACGAAAGGCCAAAGGGTAAACAAGAGCGCCACAGGCATAACTATTCGGGCAACTCAGCCGCCCCCATCCTCCGCCCAATCACCCGCGACCTCTGCGAAAGATACCTGGACCCCCGATGCTCATCAAAATACCTGGGCTGCGGCAGCATAACCGCCAACCGCGCCGACTGCGCGGCACTCAGTGCACTCGCCGACGTCTTATAGTAATAACGCGCCGCCGCCTCGGCGCCATACACACCATTGCCCCACTCGACGGAATTCAGATAGATCTCGAAGATGCGCTCCTTGTCCATCAAGGTCTCCAGCATCCACGTGACAATCAACTCCTGCCCCTTGCGGATATAACTCTTCTCACGCGATAAAAACAGGTTGCGCGCCAATTGCTGCGTGATCGTAGAGCCGCCGCGCACAATCTTGCCCTTCGACTTGTTGCGCTCCCACGCCTGCAAAATCGCGTCCGTTTCGTAGCCGTTGTTGGTGACGAAGTTCGCGTCTTCGGAGGCAATGATCGCCCGCTTCAGATTGCGCGAAATCTGCTCATACGGCACCCACGTATGCTGCATCGAAAGATCGGGCCTCTCTCGCGACAAGCGCCACGCATCCGAGCGCATATAAGCCGTCGAGCGCGGATTCACATAGTTCCACACCGCGATCTGCGCGAAGTAAAACAGCTGCGTCGCGAGCCACGCGAACACCAGCACGGCGACAAGATAAACGATCCATCGCGCCGGACTCGCCCGGCTCGCGCGCCGCGTTGCTGTCATCGTAGTGAGGGGCCTCGTGTGAATGCAGGTGTGACGGATGCGCGCGTCAGGCGTGCGACGGCGCCGTCAACAACGCGCGCAGTTCGGCGAGCACAGGCGCGCCGTCGGGCCGCACGCCGCGCCAGACGTAAAACGATTCGGCTGCCTGCTCGACGAGCATGCCGAGACCATCGGCGCCGCGCGCGCCGAGCTTCGCCGCGTGCTCCATGAAGACGGTCGGATGCGCGCCGTACATCATGTCGTAGGCAAGCGTGCCGCTGCCGAACGCGCGCTCGTCGCACTCCGGCAACGACGCTTCGAGACTCCCCGCCGTCGCGTTGACGATCACGTCGTAAGCGCCCGCCTCGATCGCGCGCGCGTTGCCGCCGCTCAGACGGCAAGCGGCGTCACTCGCGGCTTGCGCGAACTGCGCGACCAGCGCCTCGGCCTTCTCGGCCGTCCGGTTGACGATGGTGAGCGTATGCGGCGCGCGCTCGAGCATCGGCAGCACCACGCCGCGCGCGGCGCCGCCGGCGCCAAGCAGCAGAACGCGCGCGCCCTTCAGCGGCACGCCGAGATTCACTTCGATGTCGCGCACGAGCCCGAAGCCATCGGTGTTGTCGCCGTAGATGCCGCTCGAATCGACGCGCAACGTATTCACCGCGCCGGCAGCGGCCGCGCGCGGCGAGAGGCTGTCGGCGAAAGCGTGCGCGTCGAGCTTGAACGGCACTGTCACGTTGAGACCGCGGCCGCCCGCGTCGATAAAGGCGCGCACGTGCGGCACGAAAGCATCCACCGGCGCGAGCAACGCGCCGTATTCGAGCGCCTCGCCCGTCTGCGCGGCAAAGCGGCCGTGAATGAACGGCGATTTGCTATGGCCGACCGGATTGCCGATCACCGCGTAACGGTCTTTCGTTTCTGCCGCGCTCATCGTCCGGGTTCCGTGATGTGCTGCCCGGCGTCGGCATTCGACGAACCTTCGCTGCCCGAAGCATCGTTCGCATTGGAATCGCCTTCGGCATCCGCTTCGGCTTGCGCCTCGGCTTCGCTCTCGGCGCTTTCGTCCGATGCCTCGACGATTTCCTCTTCTTCGCCTTCGTCCGTCTCGTCCGCTTCTTCCGCTTCGCTGCCGCTCGTCACAGTAGGCGCGTCGAGCACATGCAGAAGACGCACGGACGCCTCGACAGTCAATTCGTCGATCGACATCACTTCCATCTGCAGGCGCGTGCCGCGTGCATGCACGCCGAGCCCCGGCACATGCAGCAGCAACGGAATCTCTTCGAGCCGCACGAGATCGCCCTTCACCACCGACGCCACCACCTGCTTCCTGTTCTCCTGCTTCAACCAGCGCAGGCACCAGAAATATTCCATGCGACGCTGATGATCGGCGTACGCGGTATACGTATCGTCGAAACCTTGCACGACGGCGAACAGATCGGCGTCTTTCGGCTTGAACGGCGCGGCCAGCTTGGCGGTCACGCCATGCTGCACGCACGCGAGCAACTGCCACTGATTCACCAGGTCGACGTAACGGCGCAGCGGCGACGTGCTCCACGCGTACTGCGTGACGCCGAGCCCTTCGTGCGGCGCGGCATTGGTCTGCATGCGCGTGCGCTTGGGGCCGGTCGGCGCTCCGAACGCGCGCTGCGTGCGATAGATGCCCGGCACGCCGTGATCGTGCAGGAACGCGCCCCACGACGAATTCGCGAGAATCGCCAGTTCGGCGACGATCGTGTCGAGCGGCGAACCGCGCCGGCGCGGCGTAATCGTGATGTGTTCGCCTTCGACGTAGAAGTTGAAGTCGGTATTGCGCTGCACCTCGCGGCGCAGACCGTAGCCCGCGCGCGCGGCCTGACGCTTTTCGAACAGCGCCTGCGCGAACGGCCACAACACCGCGATGTCTTCCTTGTGCGGATACTCGCCCGTTCCGGCGGCGAGCGCTTCTTCGGTGACGAGTTCGTCGAGCGTGTTGTGACGCAGATTGTTCTTCACGAACACACGCTCGGCGCGGGTTTCGCTCGCGACGATTTCCTGCGTCTCGCGATTGACGATCACATAGAGCGACAGCGCGGGACGCAAACCGCCCTCGGCAAGCGTGAACGCATCGACGACACTGTCGGGCAGCATCGTGATCTTGTCGCCCGGCATATAAACCGTCGACAGACGCGTGCGCGCAATCGCATCGACCTCGTCGCCGCGCTGAATGCCGAGCGCCGGCGCGGCGATGTGCACGCCGATCCGCACGCGGCCGTCCGCGAGATGCTCGACGGAGAACGCATCGTCGATTTCAGTGGTCGTGATGTCGTCGATCGAGAATGCCTGCACGTTGGCTTCCGGCAAATCGTCCGGCAAGCTGCCGAGCGTGACCGGCGGAAAGCCGGTGCCGTGCGGGAAAAACTCGGCGAGGAATCTGGCCTCGTGCAGCGCACGCGCCGACGGAATCGCGCCGCATTCCAGCATCAGCCGCGCCTGCGAAATGCCGCGCGCGGCCGCGGCGGCTTCGAGCGCCTTGTACTCGATGGTGTTCTTGTCGGGCTTGGTCAGCAACGCGAGCGCCGTCTTGCCGGTGAACGCCTCGGGCAAACGGCCGGCCTTCAGCTCTTCCTCGTAGCCCTGCTGGATGAGCGCCTGCTGCCGCTTGCGCTCGAGGCCGGCGAGCGCCATCTTGAGCTGCTCCTGCGGCGCGCGCTGATACATGCCGCGGCCCTTGCGACGGAAATACACCGGCGCGCCATGCATGCGCAGCACCAGCGCCGCGCGTTCGGTCGGACCGAAACGCTCGCCGAAATATTCCGCGCCGAGCGTGGCGAACGGAAACTCGTCGTCGGGCGCGCATTCCCACAGGAAGTCGAGATCGATGTCCTGCGCGACGGCGTCTGCTTCCTGCATTAACTCGGCCGCGCCTGGCTTGTCGAACTCGATCAGCACATCCTTGGCGCGCACCTTGGCGCGGCGGCCGCCCGGCAACTCGACCTGAAACGCATCGCCCTGGCGCGACAGCACGCTGCCGGCCTTGAAACTGCCCGATTCCTCGAAGAAAACGTTCACTCAATACTCTCGTCTGACTTGCATCCGCCGGCGTGCGCGGCACGGCAACGTGTTCGTGATGGTGGGTCCGCCGCGCGCGAGGCGCGCATGCGGCATGAATCTGTGCGGCATGAATCTGATGGCGGGCAGCGCTTCTGCTGCCGCGCGGTCCGCTTTCTGGATCGCGCCGGCTACGTTCGGCTTCGACCCGGCCAGGCGTTCGCTATGTCTGGCTAACTCTGGTTAAGTCCGGCTATTGCTCAAGCTGCTTCGCGCGGCGCAGGCGGCTCGACGTCTTCGGCGTCGCAAAACGCCAGTACGTCGTCGACATAATCGGCGAACTCGCTGATCGCGTGGTCGCTGCCCTCGATCAGCGTCGTGCGCGCGCCCGGATAGTGCGCGAGCATTTCGCGGTAGTCGAGCACTTCGTCGCCGGTCGCGGCCAGCAAATAATAACGTTCGGGGCGCGTGATGGACGTCACACTCAGCGCCCGCAATTCGTCAAGATGATGTGGCTCGACGACGATGCTGCCGCCGCCATGCCACAACGGCTGCTCGCCGAGATAGGCGCTCAGGTCGCGTTGCGGCACGACCGCCGGGTTCAGCAGCACGGCCGGCCAGCCGTGCTTTTCCGCCAGATACGTGGCGAAGTAGCCGCCGAGCGAACTGCCGATCACGGTCACGCGCTGCGTGCCGGCAGCGGCCACTAGCGACTCCGCGAGCGCAATCGTCTCGGAGGGTGAAACCGGCAGCATCGGGCAGCACCATTCGTCGCTGCGACCCAGTTCGACAAGGCGCGCCGCCAGCAGGCGCGCCTTGAACGAATTCGGCGACGAGCGGAAGCCGTGCAGATAAAGGATCACGTGGCGCCTCGCGCGGAAAGGGCGTCGAGCAGTTTCTGATGCACGCCGCCGAAGCCGCCGTTGCTCATCACCAGGATTTGGTCGCCGGGGCGCGCCGCATGCACTACCGCTTTGACGAGCGCGTCGAGATTGTCGAAGGCTTGCGCGTTGGCGCCGAGCGGCGCGAGTGCTTCGCCCAGGTTCCAGCCGAGCGCGTCGCGGCCGCTCGGCGCGCCGTAGCCGAACACCAGATCGGCGTCGGCGAGACTGGCGGGCAATTGCGCTTTCATCACGCCGAGCTTCATCGTGTTCGAGCGCGGCTCGAGCACCGCGAGAATGCGCGTGTTGTCGCGGCCCACGCGTGCGCGCAGGCCCGCCACGGTCGTTTCGATCGCGGTCGGATGATGAGCGAAGTCGTCGTAGACGGTTACGCCGTCCACGCTGCCGCGCACTTCCATGCGCCGCTTCACGTTGCGAAAGCTCGCCAGCGACTTCGCCGCCTGCGCCGGCGGCACGCCGACATGGCGCGCGGCGGCGATCGCGGCGAGCGCGTTCATCCGGTTATGTTCGCCCTGCACCTGCCACTCGACCACGCCCACACGCTCGGCGTTGTGATACACGGCAAAGCGTTCGTCGACGGGCACGCCGTCTTCCGCGGGCAGCGTTTCCCAGCCGCCCTGCACGCCGAAGCGCTCCACTTCGCTCCAGCAGCCGCGCGTCAGCACGCGCTCCAGCGCGTCTTCGCGACCGTTCGTCACGACGCGGCCAATGCGCGGCACGGTGCGGATCAGATGGTGGAACTGCGTCTCGATGGCGGCGAGATCCGGGAAGATGTCGGCGTGATCGAACTCGAGGTTGTTCAGCACGGCCGTTTTCGGCCGGTAGTGGACGAACTTCGAGCGCTTGTCGAAGAAGGCGGTGTCGTATTCGTCCGCCTCGATCACGAAGAAGCTCGAATCCGTGAGCCGCGCGGACACGCCGAAATTGAGCGGCACGCCGCCGATCAGAAAGCCGGGGTTCAGACCGGCGTCTTCCAGCAGCCAGGTCAGCATGGACGTGGTCGTCGTCTTGCCGTGCGTGCCGGCCACGGCGAGCACCCATTTGCCGTTCAGCACGTGTTCGCCGAGCCATTGCGGGCCCGACACATACGGCAGGCCGCGGTCGAGAATCGCTTCCATCAACGGATTGCCGCGCGTGACCACATTGCCGATCACGAACAGGTCGGCGTTCAGGCCGTTCAACTGCTCCGCGTCGTAGCCCTCGATCAGCCGGATGCCTTGCGCCTCGAGCTGCGTGCTCATGGGCGGATAGACGCCGGCGTCGCAGCCCGTCACCGTGTGGCCCGCGCCGCGCGCGAGGACCGCGAGACCGCCCATGAACGTGCCGCAGATACCGAGGATGTGGATGTGCATAAGCCTGTCGTGCCGCGCGGGCGTTTTTCCTGGAAGGCCCCTCACCCGGCGCTTGGCGCCCGACCCCGAGGGGGCCAGAAAAACGCCGGGCGGCCGGCGCTTTGCTGCGAGGGACGTGAGATGGGGAGCAGCCGAAACGGCTGCCCACAAAGGTCGCTATTGTAACCGACGCCTCCCGAAGACCTAAGCGCGCTCGCCCGCCCCGGCACGCCCCTGGCACGCGCCCACAGCGGTCCGGGCCGCCGGAAAGGGCTGTCATCAATCTCTAGTATGATGGACGAATGGTTCGCAAATCACATTTTGATCCGCAGCGCGTGCGCGAGGAAATCGCGGTCGCGGCCGCGCGCCTGATTGCGGAAGACGGCCTCGACTACGCAACGGCCAAGCGCAAAGCGGCCCGGCAGGTGGTCGGGGAAAGCCGCGTCGCCGGCGAATGGCTGCCGGATAACGACCAGATCGAGGAAGAAATCCGCGAATACCAGTCGCTCTTCCAGGGCGACAGTCAGCCGGCGCTGTTGCGGCGCCTGCGGCGTATCGCGGTCGAATGGATGGAGCGGCTCGCGCCGTTCAATCCGTACCTGACGGGCGCCGTGCTCGGCGGCACGGCCGGCGAGCATTCCGACATTCACCTTCAGTTGTTCTGCGACGACCCGAAGGAAGTCGCCATCTACTTTCTGAACGCGAACATTCAGTACGACGTTTCGGAGACGCGCCATTTCGCCGGGCGCGGCTACGTCGAGACGCTGAGCTTCCTGTGGCGGTCGGCGAGCGAAGGACGCGACGCCGAACCCGTCGGGGTTCACGTCGCCCTTTACCAATCAGACGACCTGCGCGGCGCGGTCAAGGCCGACGCGCGCGGACGCACGGCGCGCGCGAATCTGCAGGCGGTTCAATTGCTGCTCGACGGCGGCGGCGTCGCACCTTCCACCAACTAGACACGCATGATGAACACCAGACGGATTCTCTTCGGCGTTTTCGTCGCCGTGATCGCGGCCGCGAGCGGCGTCGCGGCCAATCACTGGCTGAACGGCCGCCACCACGAGGGCGATGGCGTGAGCGATGTGGCGCAGACAGCGCAGCCCGCGTCAAAAGAAAGCGCCGTGGCGCAGTTTTGGGCGATGCCGGTCAAGACAGCCGACGGCAAGCCCGAATCGCTAACTGCGCTGAAGGGCCGGCCAATTGTCGTCAACTTCTGGGCGTCATGGTGCGGCCCCTGCGTCGAGGAAATGCCGGCGCTGTCGCAACTTCAGCGCGACTACGCGGGCAAAGGCATCCAGTTCGTCGGACTTGGCGTGGATTCGGAGAAAAACGTCCAGACATTCCTGCAAAAGGTGCAAGTCGCCTATCCAGTCTACGTGACGGGCTTTGGCGGCGCCGACCTCGCGCGGGCCTTCGGCAATACGGCGGGCGGGCTGCCATTCACCGTAGTCATCGACGCCAACGGCAACATTCGCGCGACAAAATTAGGCCAGATCGATCCAAAAGCGCTGAAACAGACGCTCGACTCGCTGTAAATTTCCTAATCTTTTGACATCCGTTTGCGGCGGAAAGGCGCGAAGTTACGCGGAAATCGCGCGGAATTGGGAGAAGTTGAACCGCCGCGCAGCCGTCAAAAGAGCGCTCACAACGCGCCGTCCGTGCAGGAAACTAGACAAGTTTCTCTAATCAGCGCTAAAGTGCGCCCAATTCCACGGAAAAAGAAGCGACCATGACGCGACTGCTGGTACTGCACGGCCCCAACCTCAATCTTCTCGGCACACGGGAACCCGAGGTTTATGGCCGCGTGACGCTCCCGCAGATCGATCAGGCGCTCGCCGATCGCGCAGCGGACGCCGGGGTTGAACTGGCGTCGTTCCAGAGCAACCACGAAGGCGCGCTCGTGGATCGCATCCAGTCCGCGCGCACCGAAAAGACCGATTTCATTCTGATCAATCCCGCCGCGTACACGCACACCAGCGTGGCGATTCGCGACGCGCTGGCGGGCGTCGGTATTCCGTTCGTCGAGATTCACCTGTCGAACGTGCATCGCCGCGAGCCGTTCAGGCACCACTCGTATTTTTCCGACCAGGCCGAAGGGGTGATCTGCGGTCTCGGCTGGAAGGGCTATCTATACGCGCTCGAATTCGCGCTCGACCGGCTGGCGGCCGGTTCGTCGCGCGGCTGAATCAACAACACGTCTAATTTGCGCCGGCCGCCCACGCGCCGGCACTTCCACGCATTGAAAGGGGCTTCCTGATGGATCTACGTAAACTGAAAACTCTGATCGACCTGGTCTCGGAGTCCGGCATCTCCGAACTCGAAGTGACCGAGGGCGAAGGCAAGGTGCGCATCGTCAAGAATGCGCCGCCGGTTTACGTGCAACAGTCCCCTTCGTACGCGCCGCAGCAGTTCGCGCAGGGTGCGCCGGCCAACGGCGGCGAAGCTCCGGCCGCAGGCGCCGCGGCAGGCGCTCCGGCGACGCCGGCGGCAGCCGCTCCGCAGGGCCACGTCGTGACGTCGCCGATGGTCGGCACGTTCTATCGTGCGCCGTCGCCGGGCGCCGAGCCGTTCGTCCAGGTCGGCGATACGGTCAAGGAAGGCCAGACGATCTGCATCATCGAAGCGATGAAGCTGCTCAACGAAATCGAGTCGGACAAGTCCGGCGTCGTGAAGGAAATCCTCGTCGAAAACGGTCAGGCGGTGGAATACGGCCAGCCGCTGTTCGTGGTCGGCTAAGTGGCTCACCGCGGCGGCGCACCCGCGCCTTGCCGCGCGCATGCCGTTGCGCTCGCTGTGCCCCTTGCGTTACTGGCGCCCGTTGGGCACGGCGCGCATCCGATCTTCTGAGGCAGCCGGTGTTGTGAACAACCCGGCGCCCACTGATGAGTCGAAAACCCGCTATGTTTGAAAAAATCCTCATTGCCAATCGCGGCGAGATCGCGCTTCGTATCCAGCGCGCCTGCCGCGAACTCGGCGTCAAGACGGTCGTCGTCTATTCGGAAGCCGACAAGGAAGCCAAGTACGTGAAGCTCGCGGACGAGGCGGTCTGCATCGGCCCGGCGCCCTCGAATCTCAGCTATCTGAACATGCCCGCGCTGATCAGCGCGGCGGAAGTCACGGACGCCGAAGCGATCCACCCCGGCTACGGCTTCCTGTCGGAGAACGCCGACTTCGCCGAGCGTGTCGAGCAGTCCGGCTTCACCTTCATCGGCCCGCGCCCGGAAACGATCCGGATGATGGGCGACAAGGTGACCGCCAAGCAAACGATGATCAAAACCGGCGTGCCCTGCGTGCCGGGTTCGGAAGGCGCGTTGCCCGAAGATCCGAAAGAGATCGTGAAAATTGCGCGCCAGGTCGGCTATCCGGTCATCATCAAGGCGGCGGGCGGCGGCGGCGGCCGCGGCATGCGCGTGGTGCACACGGAAGCGGCGCTCGTCAACGCGGTCAACATGACGCGCGAAGAAGCCGGCCGCGCGTTTGGCAACCCGCAGGTCTACATGGAGAAATTCCTGGAGAACCCGCGGCACATCGAAATTCAGGTGCTGTCCGATTCGTTCAAGAACGCGGTCTGGCTCGGCGAGCGTGACTGCTCGATGCAGCGCCGTCACCAGAAGGTGATCGAGGAAGCGCCGGCGCCGGGCATCGCGCGCCGTCTGATCGACCGGATCGGCGATCGTTGCGCCGACGCCTGCAAGAAGATGGGCTATCTTGGCGCGGGTACGTTCGAGTTCCTGTACGAAAACGGCGAGTTCTACTTCATCGAAATGAACACGCGCGTGCAGGTCGAACACCCGGTGACGGAACTGATCACGGGCGTCGACATCGTGCAGGAACAGATCCGCATCGCGGCCGGCGAGAAGCTCGCGTTCCGTCAGCGCGACATCGTCTTCAAGGGTCACGCGATCGAATGCCGGATCAACGCCGAAGACCCGTTCAAGTTCATTCCGTCGCCGGGACGTTTGACGTCGTGGCACATGCCGGGCGGTCCCGGCATCCGCGTCGATTCGCATGCTTACAATGGCTATTTCGTGCCGCCGAACTATGATTCGATGATCGGCAAGCTGATCGCTTACGGCGCGACGCGCGAGCAGGCGATCAAGCGGATGCGCATCGCGCTGTCGGAAATGGTCGTGGAAGGCATTCAGACGAACATCCCGTTGCATCGCGAGTTGATGCTCGACGCGAAGTTCGTCGAAGGCGGCACGAGCATTCACTACCTCGAGAACCGGTTGGCCGCGAAGCAGCAGGCCGCGCCGGAAGAAGCGTAAGTCATGAGTTACCGGGAACTGGTCGCCGAACTGGCACGCGAGCACGCGGAGGAATTGTCCGACGCGCTGCTCGAGTTGGGCGCGCTGTCGGTGTCCGTGGAAGATGCGGACGCCGACACGCCCGATGAGCAGCCGCTCTTCGGCGAGCCCGGTCTCACGCCCGACCGCACCGCATGGCAGCATTCGCGCGTGATCGCGCTGCTTGCGCAAGAGCATGATCCCGCGGTGCTGCTCGCGGCGGCATCGAATGAAATCGGTCTCGCCGCAGCGCCGCCTTTCACCGTGCGTGAAGTCGAGGAACAGGACTGGGTGCGGCTCACGCAGTCGCAATTCGATCCGATTCCGATTGGCGAGCGGATCTGGGTCGTGCCGTCGTGGCACGACGCGCCGGACCCGAACGCGCTGATACTCGAACTCGATCCGGGCCTTGCGTTCGGCACGGGCAGCCATCCGACAACGCGTTTGTGCATGGAATGGCTGGAGCAATCGGTGAAGCCCGGACAGTCCGTGCTCGACTACGGATGCGGCTCCGGCATCCTCGCGATTCTCGCCAAAAAGTGCGGCGCGAATCCGGTGTACGGCATCGATATCGACCCGCAAGCGGTCGAGTCGGCGCGTCACAACAGCGAGCGCAACCGCGCTGAAGTCACCTACGGCTTACCCGACGAATGTCCGACCGGTGAATTCGAGATTGTGGTCGCCAATATCCTGTCCAATCCGCTCAAGCTGATGGCGTCGATGCTGTCGTCGAAGGTCAAACCCGGTGGACGGATCGCATTGTCCGGCATCCTGGCGCGCCAGGCCGACGAAGTCGCGCAGGTGTACGCGCGGTGGATCGACATCGGCGTATGGCGCGAACACGAAGGCTGGGTATGCTTAACGGGAACGCGTCGCGAAAGCCATTAGAATAAGGCGCATTGTCCAACCAACGGCCTCCTGGCTAACCGGCTCACTATGCTTCTGGCAACGCGCTGCCCCTTCTGCGAAACCGTTTTCCGCCTGCAACCGGCGCAGCTCGCGCTGCGTCGCGGGCTCGTGCGCTGTGGGCAGTGCCACGAAGTATTCGATGCATCCGGCAGCCTCTACGACATCAGCGAAGCGGGCGACTTCTCCACTGCAAGACAGGTCTCCGCAGCCGCGGCCATGGAGGCGCTTGCGGGCGTGCGCCCGAGCGGCGCGGATTTCAGCCCCTCAGCGTGGGACCCGTGGGCGCCGAGACCCACGCCGCTCTTCGAGGAACGCCTCAGGCACAACGCAGAGAACGTCTCGGCGCAGCCGCGCTACGTGGGCGCAGGTCCATCGGCGGCAGCGGGTGCAACGGATGCAGTGGGTGCTGCGCCGAAGGAACCGCGCTTGCCCGCAGGCAGCGCGCCGACGGCTGCAGCCGATCACGAACCGCTGCTCGCGGACGCACCGCTCGAACCGTTCGCGTATGACACGGAACCGGCAAGCGAACCGGCAAACGAACCAGCAACGCAGCCGCCCGCCGACGAAGCACCGCGCGTCTGGCATAAGACAGAGCGCGCTCCCGGCTCCGAGCCCGACGAACCGGTGCTGAACGAGTCGGCAAGTTTCCACGGATTCCCCGACAACGAACCGCATTTCGGCACGACCGGCGTAGGCGCGGCCGGCCTCGGCACAACGCATCCGCACCCGCATTTCGACGACGATCTCGATCTGCGCGGCCCGGCACGCGCGGCAGCCACGCCGGACGGCGAGCCGTTCTCCGTGCAGCCGGTCAACGACGACGCCGATCCGTTCCCGGTGGTGCGGGAAACCCGCCCTGCAGAGCCGCGCCGCCTTGCGTGGATCATCGGCGGATCGGTGGCGGCGGGACTGCTCGTCATCGCGTTGCTGGCGCAGCTCGCATGGTGGCAACGCGAAACGGTGCTCGTCTATATGCCGCGCAGCCAGGCGCTGTACACGAAGGTATGCGCGCAACTCGGTTGCCAGGTCACGGCGCCGCACGACATCGACGGTCTGCAGGTCGAGCCGTCCGATCTGCGGCAAGTCGACGGGCCGCATAAGCTCGAGTTGCGCATGCCGCTGCGCAACCGCTTTAACGTCGCGCTCGCCTACCCGGCGATCGAACTCACGCTGCTCGACGACCAGAACAACATCGCGCTGCGCCGCGTGCTGTTTCCGCAAGACTACGTGGCGCCGGGCACGCCGATCGCAGCCGGCCTGCCGCCGCACATGACGCAAACCATGATCGTGCGCCTCGATACGGGCAACGCGGTCGCGTCGAATTTCCGCGTACAGATTTTCTATCCGTAACGCATCCCCGCGCGTCCGGCTCGATTCGGGCGCGCTCACCGTCGTCACAGACGAACTTTCGGAGCACAACAACATGAGTCAAGTCACGCTGGGCGGTAACCCGATCGAAGTAGCCGGCAGCTTTCCGTCGGCCGGCCAGACCGCGCCCGCTTTCTCGCTGGTCGGCAAGGATTTGAAGCCGTTGTCGCTCGCCGATTTCGCGGGCAAGCGCAAGGTGCTGAACATCGTCCCGAGCCTCGACACGCCGACCTGCGCGACGTCCACCCGCAAGTTCAACGAAGCCGCCGCGAAGCTCAGCAACACGGCCGTGATCGTCGTGTCGGGCGATCTGCCGTTTGCGGCGTCGCGCTTTTGCACGACCGAAGGCATCGAGAACGTCGTGACGGCCTCGACGTTCCGCGGCCATGACTTCGCGCAGGCGTACGGCGTCGACGTCACCAGCGGTCCGTTGACGGGCCTCACCGCGCGCGCCGTCGTCGTGATCGACGAGAACGACAAGGTCGTTCACTCGGAACTGGTCAGCGAGATCAAGAACGAACCGAACTACGACGCAGCACTCGCCGCGCTGAAGTAAAACCTCGGCGTAGCAGACTCCGGCGCCGCGCTCCACGCGCGGCGCTTTCACATCGTCACCCCGATTTCTTCATTCTTTTTTTACAGGAACGCTCGCCTTGGCTACGCTGATTTGCGGCTCGCTCGCCTACGACAACATCATGACTTTCGAAGGCCGGTTCCGGGAGCACATCCTGCCGGAGCAGGTCCACATCCTGAACGTGAGTTTTCTGGTGCCGACGATGCGCCGCGAGTTCGGCGGCTGCGCGGGCAACATCGCCTATTCGCTGAATCTGCTCGGCGGCGACGCGCGCATCATGGGCACGCTCGGCGAGGTCGACGCGCAGCTTTACATGGACCGCTTCAGGCAGCTCGGGCTGTCGACGGAAAACGTGCTGGTCGTGCCGGGCACCTATTCGGCGCAGGCGATGATCACCACCGACCTCGAGAACAACCAGATCACCGCGTTCCATCCGGGCGCGATGATGCAGTCGCATCTGAACCGCGCGGACGAAGCGAAGGACATCACGCTCGGCATCGTCGCGCCGGACGGCTACGACGGCATGATCCAGCACGCCGAGCATCTTGCCGCAGCGGGCGTGCCGTTTATCTTCGATCCGGGCCAAGGACTGCCGCTCTTCGACGGTGCTGCACTGCGGCGCATGATTGAACTTGCGACCTATGTAGCTGTCAACGATTACGAAGCCAAACTTGTGAGCAACAAGACGGGTTGGTCGATCGAGGAGATCGCCGGCAAGGTCGAAGCGCTCATCGTCACGCTCGGCGAACACGGTGCGCAGATTCATCATGCGGGCGGCGTCGAAGACATTCCCGCCGTCAAGGCACAGCAGGTGCTCGACCCGACAGGATGCGGCGACGCGTTTCGCGGCGGCTTGCTGTACGGCATCGAAAAGAAGCTTGGCTGGGCGACCACGGGCCGTCTCGCGAGCCTCATGGGCGCACTGAAGATCGAACAGCAGGGTCCGCAAAATTACGCGCCCACCCGGGCGCAGATCAACGAACGGTTCAAGCAGGCGTTCGGGTACGACCTGCCGTAATACCGAAAGCTATTGGAGTTAGGGAATGAGAACAACGAGTCGCCTGATAGTGGCCGCCTTGATCGCCGGTTCGCTGGCCATGTCGGGGTGTGCGTATAACAGCAGTTCCGCCGACGTCTACACCGCGTCGCAGGCGCAGCGCGAGGAAACGGTCCGCATGGGCATGGTCGACAGCGTGCGCGCCGTCAAGATCAGCTCGAACAACGGTCAGCCGAGCGGCCTCGGTGCGATCGGCGGCGGCGCGCTCGGCGCGGTGGCCGGCAGCACTATCGGCGGCGGCACGGGCTCGATCGTCACCGGCATTATTGGCGGTCTGGCGGGTGCGGTGGCGGGCAACTCGGTCGAGAACCGGGTGGCCGTGCGCGACGGTCTGGAAATTACCGTGCGGCTCGATAACGGCGACATTCGCGCGATCACGCAAAGCTCAACCGGCGAGATTTTCCGCGCCGGCGACCGCGTCCGGCTGCTTTCCAGCGGCGGCGTCACGCGCGTCACGCACTAAGCTTTCCCCTCTCGAGCGGCCAGCTTCATGCGGCCGCATCGACCTCACACGCATGCCCTCCCCTGTGCATGCGTTTTTTTTCGCCTGCGAATTCATGCTGCTTCCGTTTGTATCGACTCGTACGGACGAAAAAAATCCCGTCGCCGAAACCGGCAACGGGATCCTGACCGAGTAGCGCTCGCGAGACTGTGTGAAGCGCTACTCGATCATCGACACATCATGCGATGCGTCGAAGTACTGCTACCGCTGAACAGCCCGATTACGGACGGCTGCCCGTCGGGAACGGCCATGCTGCTGCCGGGTTCAGCGCGGTCTTCACCGTTGCTGCCGGTGCGCTCGAAACGGAAGTCGCAGCGGGTGCAGGTGCAGCCTTCTTGGCAACAGCCTTCTTCGCAGGCGCGGCCTTCTTCGCGGGAGCAGCAGCGGCCTTCTTCGCAGGAGCAGCCTTCTTGGCAGGCGCAGCCTTTTTAGCAGCAGCCTTCTTCGCAGGCGCAGCCTTCTTCGCAGCAGCCTTCTTGGCAGGCGCGGCTTTCTTCGCAGCAGCCTTCTTCGCAGGCGCGGCCTTCTTCGCAGCGGCCTTCTTGGCCGGCGCTGCCTTCTTCGCAGTCGCCTTCTTCGCCGGTGCAGCCTTCTTCGCTGCAGCCTTCTTCGCCGGCGCTGCCTTCTTCGCTGCTACCTTCTTGGCCGGTGCTGCTTTCTTCGCTGCGGTCTTCTTGGCCGGCGCAGCCTTCTTCGCTGCTACCTTCTTCGCCGGCGCTGCCTTCTTCGCCGCTACCTTCTTAGCCGGAGCAGCCTTCTTCGCTGCTACCTTCTTGGCCGGTGCGGCCTTCTTCGCCGGAGCTGCCTTCTTTGCTGCGACCTTCTTTGCTGCAGGCTTCTTAGCGGCGGCTTTCTTTGCAGTTGCCATCATTTTCTCCTTCAGGTTTTCAGATGAGAGTCAGTTCAAACTACACCCTTCGTCAAAACCCGCTTCCCGCGGACGCTTCTCAGGGCGCGCGCTACGAAGCGGGCTATTCATCGGCGTACGCAGGTGCCGCGCGCTTACGCTAATGAATGCGGTAAGGCGCGCCGTGCCGCAAGGCACCGCGCGCCAAATGTCATCGGCGTTGGAAATCAACGCCGGCAATTGCTTGATCGAGCCGACGGCGATACCGCCGACGGCTTTTTCCGGGGGGAAGTTTGCCCATCCCACTGAAGGGTTCGCAAAGTGCCGGTCATGTTTGTGGGCCGCGAAGGCACGCGGCGCACGAGGCACGCTTTGCATCAGGCGGTTCAGCTCCTAAACATAATCGCCGCAGCCGAAGCCACGGCATCCCCATCGATGAATACATCGCGGTACGAACCCGGATCACTCCCAGGTCAGCGCGCCGCCAGTCTGATATTCGATCACACGCGTCTCGAAGAAGTTGCGTTCCTTCTTCAGGTCGATCATCTCGCTCATCCACGGGAACGGGTTTTCCTCGTTCGGGTACAGCGGATCGAGACCGATCTGCTGGCAACGGCGGTTGCAGATGAAGCGCAGATAGCTCTTGAACATCGACGCATTGAGGCCGAGCACCCCGCGCGGCATCGTGTCTTCCGCGTAACGATATTCGAGTTCGACCGCTTGCTGGAAGATCTCGCGGATTTCCGCGCGGAACTCAGCCGTCCAGAGTTGCGGGTTTTCGAGTTTGATCTGGTTGATCAGGTCGATGCCGAAGTTGCAGTGCATCGACTCGTCGCGCAGGATGTACTGATACTGTTCCGCCGCGCCGGTCATCTTGTTCTGGCGGCCAAGCGCCAGGATTTGCGTAAAGCCGACGTAGAAGAAGAGGCCTTCCATCACACAGGCGAACACGATCAGCGAGCGAAGCAGAGTCTGGTCTGTCTCGAGCGTGCCGGTCTTGAAGCCCGGATCGGTCAGCACATTGATGTACGGAATCAGGAACTCGTCTTTCGCGCGGATCGAGGGAACCTCGTGATACGCGTTGAAGATTTCGCCTTCGTCCAGACCCAGCGATTCGACGATGTACTGGTATGCGTGCGTGTGGATCGCCTCTTCGAACGCCTGGCGCAGCAGGAACTGGCGGCATTCGGGCGCCGTGATATGGCGGTAGGTGCCCAGCACGATATTGTTGGCGGCGAGGGAATCGGCCGTCACGAAGAAGCCCAGGTTGCGCTTGACGACGCGGCGCTCGTCTTCGGTCAGACCGTTCGGGTCTTTCCACAGGGCGATGTCGCGCGACATGTTCACTTCTTGTGGCATCCAGTGGTTGGCGCAACCAGCCAGATACTTTTCCCAGGCCCACTTGTATTTGAACGGCACCAACTGATTGACGTCGGTCTGGCCGTTGATGATGCGCTTGTCGGCGACATTCACCCGCGCTTCGGAAACGGCAGCCGTTCCAGCAGCACGAGCAACGTTAGCAGCGGGAGCGACAGCGATGTCGTTCGCGAAGATGTCTGAAGCCGAGGGAGCATGAGGAGCGGAACGCGTTTCGACTTGCGAACCGACAGCCGATCCCGCAGCGTTGCGCAACACGTTCTGTTGCGTAGCGCTCGAGGGAGTTACGGCAGTGATCTCGTCATCCCAGTTGAGCATAAATGTCACCATCAATTTAGAACGGTTTGTACCATCTTTTCACGAGCGATAAAAGAGTCCGCTTGCGAAAAATCCTGTTTTCGATTCGCGTTGCTACGTTCATACAACACTTTGTTCAACAGACTGTGAACGTTGCCTTGAGTGATGCGACTTCAAGCTGTGTCGTCGAGGTGCTTCGCGAGCTCGAAGAGCAACGTGTCCGAGCGACGTTTCGCTGCTCTATCTATCTGTATTGCGGAGTGCGGTTGCTGTGTACTGCACTTCGATGTGCACTTCGATGCGCGTTGCGGGTTCGTCCGCGCTAGCGAGATGAAGTTCAATGCGATGTCGCGCGATGCATGTGGCCGGTTGCGTTGTTCGCTGCGTCGTTTCATCGCTGCATCATTTCATCGCTGCGTCGCTGCGTTGATTGAAGCGTTGGTGAAGCGGCGATTGAAGCGGCGGGTCTTGCAGTCGGTGTCGTCTTGCGCGCTTCGTGACATGCCGACTCGTTGCTTCTCTACTTCACTTTGCAACGGTCCGACGATGAGCGGTGCGGCCTTCGACTTCATCCACCTTGCTGCCGCGCCGCTCGTCGGCTTATCTCTGCTTCATCTCTATCAGGTTCGTCGATCGCTGCATGCGGGTCATTACCTAGAACGCTCCAGCAAACAACGAACCTGCTTACTCGTACCACTCACTGCGACTGCCTGCTTCTACTGCTCGCTCTTGCCGCTTACTGGCAAGCCTCGCACTCGTCGAAGCCAGGATCGCCCGGACGCATCATGCACACGGGACCGTCCGCTTCGGGCGCTGCTTCCACTGCAACTGCCGGCGCTGCCGCCGTTGCCTGGAAACCGCCGACACCCGCACCGCCGCTCACGCCGAAGCCGCCTGCCGCGCCGCCGCCGACACCACCGGCACCGCCCGCACCTTCGCCGCCGCCCGAGCTCACTGCGTTCAACGCGCCGTGAGCGACCGTCGACTTCTCGACGTGCGTGGCCGCCATCGTGCGCAGGTAGTACGTGGTCTTCAGACCGCGCACCCATGCGAGCTTGTAGATCTCGTCGAGCTTCTTACCCGATGCGCCACCCATGTAGATGTTCAGCGACTGCGCCTGGTCGATCCACTTCTGACGACGCGACGCCGCTTCGACCAGCCACTTCGGATCGACTTCGAACGCGGTCGCGTAGATCGCGCGGAGGTCCGCCGGAATGCGGTCGATGCGCGAGAGCGTGCCGTCGAAGTACTTCAGGTCGGCGACCATCACTTCGTCCCACAGACCACGGGCCTTCAGGTCGCGCACCAGGTAGTCGTTGACCACCGTGAATTCGCCCGACAGGTTCGACTTCACATACAGGTTCTGGAACGTCGGCTCGATGCAGGCCGACACGCCGATGATGTTCGAGATGGTCGCGGTCGGCGCGATCGCGATGCAGTTCGAGTTGCGCATGCCGTAGGTGGCGATGCGCTGACGCAGTTCGGTCCAGTCCATCGACTCGCTCGAATCGACTTCGACATAGCCGCCGCGCGCGTCGGCCAGCAGCTTGACCGAGTCTTGCGGAAGAATGCCGCGATCCCACAGCGAGCCGCGATAGCTCGAGTAACGGCCGCGCTCCTGCGCCAGTTCCGTCGACGCGTAGTAAGCGTAGTAGCAGACCGCTTCCATCGACGTGTCGGCGAACTTCACCGCTTCTTCCGACGCGTACGGCGTGCGCAGCAGATGCAGGCAGTCCTGGAAGCCCATGATGCCCATGCCGACCGGACGATGCTTCAGGTTCGAGTTACGCGCCTTGGCGACTGCGTAGTAGTTGATGTCGATCACGTTGTCGAGCATGCGCATCGCGACGCTGACGGTGCGCTTGAGCTTGTCGTGGTCGAGCACGAGCGTGCCGTCGGCCTGTTCCTTCAGATGCGCGACGAGGTTCACCGAGCCCAGGTTGCAGACGGCGATTTCAGCGTCGCTCGTGTTCAGCGTGATTTCGGTGCACAGGTTCGACGAGTGGACGACGCCGACGTGCTGTTGCGGCGAGCGCACATTGCACGGGTCCTTGAACGTGATCCACGGATGGCCGGTTTCGAACAGCATGCCGAGCATCTTGCGCCACAGTTGCGCCGCCGGAACCTTCTTGAAGAGCTTGATCTCGCCGCGCGCGACCTTGTCTTCGTAAGCCGTGTAAGCCGCTTCGAACTCGGCGCCGAACTTGTCGTGCAGATCCGGGCAGGTGGACGGCGAGAACAGCGTCCAGTCGCCGCCTTCCATCACGCGCTTCATGAACAGGTCGGGAATCCAGTTCGCCGTGTTCATGTCGTGCGTGCGGCGACGGTCGTCGCCGGTGTTCTTGCGCAGCTCCAGGAATTCTTCGATGTCGAGGTGCCACGTTTCCAGGTACGCGCACACCGCGCCCTTGCGCTTGCCGCCCTGGTTCACGGCGACGGCCGTGTCATTCACCACCTTCAGGAACGGCACGACGCCTTGCGACTTGCCATTGGTGCCCTTGATGTGCGAGCCGAGCGCACGCACACGCGTCCAGTCGTTGCCGAGACCGCCGGCGAACTTCGAGAGCAGCGCGTTTTCCTTCAGCGCTTCGTAGATGCCGTCGAGGTCGTCGTCGACCGTGGTCAGGTAGCACGACGACAGTTGTGAGCGGCGCGTGCCCGAGTTGAACAGCGTCGGCGTGGACGACATGAAGTCGAAGCTCGACAGCACGTTGTAAAACTCGATCGCGCGCGCTTCACGGTCGATCTCGTTCAGCGACAGGCCCATTGCGACACGCATAAAGAATGCCTGGGGCATTTCGATACGCACGCCGTCGTGATGCAGGAAGTAGCGGTCGTACAGCGTTTGCAGACCGAGGTAGCCGAACTGCAGGTCGCGGTTGTTATCGAGCGCGGCGCCCAGACGCTTCAGGTCGAACTGCAGCAGCTTGTCGTCGAGCAACTCGGCTTGCACGCCGCGCTTGATGAACTGCGGGAAGTACTCGGCGTAACGCTCGCCCATTTCGGCTTGCGTGACTTCTTCTTCGAGAATCTCGCGGCGGATCGTGTGCAGCAGAATGCGCGCGGTGACCTGGCTGTAAGCCGGGTCCTTTTCGATCATCGTGCGAGCGGCCAGGATCGCCGAGTCGTAGACCTGGCTCATCGGCACGCCGTCGTACAGATTCTTGACCGTTTCAGCGACGATCGGCTCGGCGCTCACGGCGTCGCCCAGGTTCGCGCAAGCGGACTCGATGATGCCGCGCAGCGCAGCCATGTCGAGCGGACGCGACACGCCGTTGTCGGTAACGGTGAGGCCCGGCGTGCTGCCGGCCACCTGTTCGTCGTGACCGCGCGCCTGGGTGCGCTTCTCGCGATACAGCACGTAAGCACGCGCGACGTTGTGCTCGCCGCCGCGCATCAGCGCGAGTTCGACCTGATCCTGAATGTCTTCGATATGGAACGTGCCGCCGTTCGGACGGCTGCGCACCAGCGCGCGCACCACGTTCTGCGTGAGTTGCTCGACCAGTTCGCGCACGCGTGCGGATGCCGCGCCCTGACCACCGTTGACAGCGAGGAATGCCTTCGTCACGGCGATGGCGATCTTCGACGGCTCGAACGACACCACGCTGCCGTTGCGGCGGATCACCTTGTAGTCGGCGTACGTCGCTTGCGGCGCGAGCGCCTGGGCGCCTTGTGCCTGGCCGAAAGCCTGGCCAGTCGGTGATCCCTCATACCGGGTCGTCGCGTTGTCGGTGGTTTGCATGTGCAAAGCTCCTGGTCCTGGAAATGTTGCGGCGAGTGCCGCGGATTAAAACGAACGCTGCGCCGCGTGCGCGAGCGATGGGGTGCAGGAAAGAGGCCGGCCTCGGCGGCTGACGGAATGCGACTGCGATGAAGCCTGATTCGAATTCGTAACGGTCTTCGTCGTAGTTCTCGCGATCACTCTCAGCCCCTTTCCTGATGCTTATGGTTGCCGCCGGTTGGTTCGCGCTTGCCCCGCGCTCTACCCGCTCTTACGTTTCACCGGCCGCCCTGCAGGAATTCTTTTTCGCTGCCTGGAATGCTTGCGGCGCCATGCTCGGAGAGCGGGGCGCCGCAGACTTGTGCACTATGTTATGCACTTGGTTATTCACACAGTTATACACAGGACACACAACATCTAGTGCGTAACTGAATTTGTGGCACCAAGTATAGTGGACTTTCAAGACAGATCAAATCGTTTTATTTATCCGAAACGTATTGACTTTTGGCTCGCGCGACGCGAAGCCGGCTCCCCGGAGAGCGAGGCTGCGCCTCGTTCTCCTCGCATCACGCGAGCTCGCGCGAACGGCCGTTACCGCGTTTTGGAAAACTTGAGATAGGGGAAATACCGATCCGCGAGCGAGGTGTCGCGTTGCAGGCGCGCCCATTCGAAGTGGGGGCCCGGATCGGTCTTGCGGCCGGGCGCAATGTCGGAGTGTCCGGCGAGGGCTTCGATCGGATAACGTGCCGCGAGCGCTCTCACGAGCGCGCTCAGCGTGCGGTATTGAGCCGCCTCGAAAGCAGTTGTGTCACTGCCTTCGAGTTCGATGCCGATGGAGAAATCATTGCAACGCTCGCGGCCGAAAAAATTCGACGGTCCCGCGTGCCACGCGCGCTCGTTGCACGACACGAACTGTTCGAGGGCGCCGTCGCGATGAATCACGAAATGCGCCGACACGCGCACGCCGCGCAGATGCGCGTCGTAATACGGGTGAGCGTCGCAATCGAGTGTATTGAGGAAGAGTTCGGCGATAGCCGTGCCGCCGAATTCATTGGGCGGCAAGCTGATGTTGTGCACCACGATCAGCGTGGGCACCGCGCCTTGTGGCCGCGCCTCGAAGTTCGGCGACGGCAGTTTGCGTGCTTGCGCGGCCCAACCGTCTGCGTCGACGGTGAACTCGACGCTCATCGGGCGTCGCGGCCCGTGGGTCGCGTGCCGTGCCGCTGCGCGTGCGCGGCGCTGCAGAACACCTGGCCCGCCACGACCACCGAGTCGCTCTTCGGCGCATGCACGCCGCACTCGACACAACGGATCATCGGCTCCGCGAGTTGCGGCGCCTCGGGCTGACGCGCGGCGCCGTTGCCGTTATTGGCAGCGCCGCGCGCGCCGCCAGCACCGGTACGTTGCGCGGTGTGCGCGTCATGACGGCGCAGCGCCTTCACGAGCCACTGCCCGACGATGAACAACACGATCAGCAAAAAGATTTGTCGCATGGGACACGCTCACACTACAGCTCGGTGCAACAGCACCTCGAAAACAAAACGGCTGCCGACGTACGCCAGCAGCAACGCGACGAACGAAGCCAGCACCCAGCGCAATGCGGCACGGCCGCGCCAGCCGGACACCTTGCGCGCCGTCAAGAGCGCGCCGAACATCACCCACGAAAGAATCGCGAACACGGTCTTGTGATCGAGCCGCAGCGCGCGGTCGACCAGTTGCTCGCTGAACAGAATGCCCGATACCAGCGTCAGCGTGAGCAGCACGAAGCCCGCGCCGATCAGACGGAACAGCAGCTTCTCGAGCGTGAGCAACGGCGGCAGTGTATCGAGCCAACTGGAGAGCCAGCCGTTGCCCGCTGCGGCCACATGCCGCTGCGCGACGCCGCCGCGCATCGCATGAAGACGCCGCTCGACGAGCAGCATCAGAACGGCGTGCAGCGCCGCGATCGCGAACAGGCCATACGCGATGTTGGCGATCAGGAAGTGCAGCTTGAACATGGGCGCGGCCGAATACGGCAGCACACGCACGCCGTTGAACGCGAGCGGCAGCAGCGACGCGACGCAGGCGAGCGGCAAGACCAGCAGACGCAAGCCGTCGAGCGGAAAGAAAAAGCTCTCTATCCAATAGATGCCGGCGCCGAGCCAGAACATCGCGGAGAGCGCGAAGGCGAAGCCGAACACCATCGCGTTCTGCGGGAAGATCGTGGTGTGCAGCAGCACGCCGTGCGCGAGCAGCGCGACGAACAGCAGCGCGCGGCCCGATGAGCTCATGCCCGACGCCGCGGCCCCGGCGAACCCGGAACGCGCGTCGGCCGCGGTTGCCGCGCCGGCCGGCATGGGCGCGACGCTCTCCAGCATGGAGCGCGATCCGGCGTGCCGGTGCGAGCGCCAGCCCGCTACGGCGAGTCCGCCGTACAGGAGCGCGGTGAGGGCATACAGTACAATATCCATATTCGAAGTTTACACTAGGCCCCCGCCCCGCGACGTCTTCCACTTCGCGCCCGCCCGGGCCGCACTGTTCATCGCTCCCCATGCTCGACAATCTGACTCAACGGATGGCGCGCGTCGTCAAGACGCTGCGCGGCGAAGCCCGGCTCACCGAGGCGAACACCCAGGAAATGCTGCGCGAAGTGCGCCTTGCGCTGCTCGAGGCGGACGTGGCGCTGCCCGTCGTGCGCGAGTTCATCGCGAAGGTGAAAGGGAAGGCGCTCGGCGAGGAAGTCATCAGCAGTCTGTCGCCGGGTCAGGCGCTCGTCGGCGTCGTGCAGCGCGAGTTGACCGCGGTGATCGGCGGCGATTACGAAGGCAAGGCCTCGGAGCTCAACCTCGCCGTCACGCCGCCGGCCGTCATCCTGATGGCGGGTTTGCAGGGCGCGGGTAAGACGACCACGGTCGGCAAGCTCGCCAAGCTGCTGCGCGAGAAGTACAAGAAGAAAGTGCTGACCGTTTCGTGCGACGTCTATCGCCCTGCTGCTATCGCGCAGTTGAAGACGGTGACCGAGCAGGTCGGCGCGGATTTCTTCCCGTCGGAACCGGATCAGAAGCCGGTGGACATCGCGCGTGCGGCGGTGGATTGGGCCAAGCGTCACTATCACGACGTGCTGATCGTCGACACGGCCGGCCGTCTCGGTATCGACGAAGCGATGATGCAGGAAATCACCGCGCTGCATACCACGCTGAAGCCGGCGGAAACGCTGTTCGTCGTCGATGCGATGCTCGGTCAGGACGCGGTCAACACGGCCAAAGCGTTTAGCGATGCACTGCCGCTCACCGGCGTCGTGCTGACCAAGCTCGACGGCGACTCGCGCGGCGGCGCGGCACTCTCCGTGCGTCACGTCACGGGCAGGCCGATCAAGTTCGTCGGCGTCGCGGAAAAGCTCGACGGCCTCGAAGTGTTTTATCCGGATCGCATGGCGAACCGGATTCTCGGCATGGGCGACATTCTCGCGCTCGTCGAAGAAGCGCAGAAGGGCGTCGACGTTCAGGCCGCGCAAAAACTCGCCGACAAGGTGAAGAAAGGCGGCGACTTCGACCTGAACGATTTCCGCGCGCAGCTCACGCAAATGAAGGGCATGGGCGGGCTGTCGTCGCTGATGGACAAGCTGCCCGCGCAATTCCAGCAGGCCGCCGCCGGCGCCGACATGAGCCAGGCTGAAAAGCAGATGCGCCGCATGGAAGGCATCATCAACTCGATGACGCCGCTCGAGCGCGCCAAGCCGGATCTCATCAAGGCCACGCGCAAGCGCCGCATTGCCGCGGGCGCGGGCGTGCAGGTGCAGGAAGTCAACCGCATGCTGAACCAGTACGACCAGATGCGCACGATGATGAAAAAGCTGAAGGGCGGCAACATGCAAAAGATGATGCGCGGCATGAAGGGCATGTTGCCCGGCATGCGCTAAGCTTTAGCAAGACGGCGGCGCGCGCGTCGTGCGGGTTGCACTGCGCCCGCCGATAGCCGCCGCCTCGAAAGAGGAATTGGTTGAGAGCATTCCCGCTCACACTATGTATACAGTCACCGCCCGTCAGACGTCATGAACCGCGAAGAAGCTCTCCACATTTTTAGCCACTCCGAAGAAATCGTTTCGGCCGACGACGTGAACGCGTCGATCAGCGGCATGGCTGCCGCCATCCGCGCCGAAATAAGCGAGGACTTCCCGCTCGTGCTTTCGGTGATGGGCGGCGCCGCAGTGTTCACCGGCATGCTGTTGCCGCACCTCGACTTTCCGCTCGAGTTCGACTACATCCACCTGACCCGCTATCGCAACACCACCAAAGGCGGCAACGAGATGCAGTGGCGCGTGGCGCCGGCCGAGTCGGTGAAGGATCGCGTGGTGCTGGTGCTCGACGACATTCTCGACGAAGGCGAGACCATGGCCGCGATTCGCGACCGCATCCTCGCGATGGGCGCGAAGCGCTTCCTGAGCGCGGTGCTGTGCGAAAAGATCATTCCGAAGGCCAAGCCGCTGCGCCCGGACTACTGCGGCTTCGAAGTGCCGGACCGCTATGTGTTCGGCTGCGGCATGGACGCGAAAGGCTACTGGCGCAACCTGCCGACCATTCGCGCGCTGACCGAAGGCGCGTGAGTTCTTCATCTGTCTTGCGCTGGAACGAAAAAGCGGCCTACCTGGGCCGCTTTTTTCATTGCGCAGCGATAACGCGCGCCGCCGGCTTCACAGTTGATGCACGAAGGCGCGGATACCGCCGAGCATCATCTCGACGGAAATCGCGACCAGCACGAGTCCCATCAGACGCTCGAATGCCATCATGGTTCGCTCGCCGAGCCATGCCTGAATCCGCTCGGCCAGCATCAACACCACAGCACAAACGATCATGGTGACGGTCAGCGCGCCGATCCATTCGAACATCTTGCCGGGCGCCTGCGACGTCAACAGCATCACCGTTGCGAGCGCCGACGGTCCGGCCAGCGCCGGAATGGCGAGCGGCACGATCAACGGCTCGCCGCCGCGCGCGTCGCCGCCGAACGGGCCGTCCGGATGCGGGAACACCATGCGCAGCGCAATCAGAAACAGCACGATGCCGCCGCCGATTCGCAACGACTGGTCCGTGAGACTCATCATCCGCAAGAACGCGTCGCCCAGCACCATGAACAGCAGCAGGATCGCAAACGCAATCGCGACCTCACGCAGAATCACGGCGGTGCGCCGCTTCGGCGACACACCGCGCAGACAACTGATGAAGAGCGGAATGTTGCCGAGCGGATCGGTGATGAGAATCAGCAGGACGGTCGCGGACAGGAAGGTGTACTCCACCGTCCGCTCCGCTTAGCGCGCGAGCGCCGCGCGCACCTTCGCGATCACCGTTTGCGCGGCTTCGTCGACCGGCAGCAGGGTCGCCTCGGCGTCGCGGCGGCCCTGATATTCGAGCTTGCCTTCCTTCAGGCCGCGGTCGCCGATCACGAGACGATGCGGCACGCCGATCAGCTCCCAGTCGGCGAACATCACGCCGGGGCGTTCGCCGCGGTCGTCCAGAATCACGTCGATGCCCGCTTCCACCAGTTCCGCGTACAGCTTGTCGGCCTGCTCGCGCACGGCTTCGCTGCGGTCATAGCCCATCGGGCACAGCACGACTTCGAACGGCGCGATCGATTCCGGCCAGATGATGCCCTTGTCGTCGAAATTCTGTTCGATCGCGGCGCCCAGAATACGCGTGATGCCGACGCCGTAGCAGCCCATTTCCATCGGCTGCGGCTTGCCGTTTTCGTCGAGGCAGGTCGCGTTCATCGCTTCGGAATATTTGGTGCCGAGCTGGAACACATGACCGACTTCGATGCCGCGGCAAATGTCGAGCACGCCCTTGCCGTCCGGCGACGGATCGCCCTTCTTGACGTCGCGAATATCCGCGACGACGGGCTCCGGCAAATCGCGGCCCCAGTTGACGCCGGTGGTGTGGAAGTCCACCTCGTTCGAGCCGACCACGAAGTCGCTCATGTTCGCGACCGTGCGGTCCGCCACGACCTTCACCGGCTTCTTCGTGTTGAGCGGGCCGAGATAGCCCGGCGGCGTGCCGAAGGTCTCGATGATCTCAGCCTCAGTCGCCATGCGGAAGTCGGTGAGGCCCGGCAAGTTGTTTGCCTTGATCTCGTTCAGATCGTGATCGCCGCGCAGCATCAGCAGCCAGATGGTCGGCTCAGCGCCTTCGTTTTCGGTCGCGAGCACGATCGACTTGATGGTGCGTTCGAGCGGAATGTTCAGATACTCGGCGACGGCCTCGCACTTTGCCTTGCCCGGCGTGGGCGTCTTCTTCAGCTCCTCGGCGGGAGCGGCGCGTTGCGCGTACAGCGGCAATGCTTCGGCCGCTTCGACATTCGCGGCGAAGTCGGAGGTCGGGCAATAGGCGATTGCGTCCTCACCCGTTTCGGCGATCACGTGAAACTCATGCGAGCCGCTGCCGCCGATCGAACCGTTGTCCGCCGCGACCGCGCGGAAGTCGAGACCGAGGCGCGTGAAAATGCGCACGTACGCGTCGTACATCTTGCGATACGACTCGCGCAGACCCGCCGCGTCCTTGTCGAACGAGTACGCGTCTTTCATGATGAACTCGCGGCCGCGCATCACGCCGAAACGCGGACGGATTTCGTCGCGGAATTTGGTCTGGATCTGGTAGAAGTTGACCGGCAACTGACGGTAGCTCTTGATCTGGCCACGCGCGATGTCCGTCACCACTTCTTCATGCGTCGGTCCGATGACGAAATCGGACTGCTTGCGGTCCTTGAAGCGGAGCAATTCGGGGCCGTATTTTTCCCAGCGGCCCGACTCCTGCCACAACTCGGCCGGCTGCACGGCCGGCATCAGCAATTCGATAGCGCCCGCCCGGTTCATTTCCTCGCGCACGATGGCTTCCACCTTGCGGATCGAGCGCAGGCCGATCGGCAGGTAGTTATAGATGCCGCCGGCGACGCGGCGGATCATGCCGGCGCGCACCATGAGCTTGTGGCTGACGATCTCGGCGTCTGCCGGAGCTTCTTTCAGGGTGCCGATAAAGAAACGGGAAGCTTTCATTCAGATTTTCCAAAAGCGGCGGCTCCGGAGGGACCGCCCGAAAGGGTGAAACGGGAAATCGACACGGCTGCGGCGCCAGAACCCGCGGTGTGCTGCACTGCGCCGCACCGACGCCAAAGCGCCGGCGACGCCGCCGCGCAAAGCCTTCTGCACAAGGGATGACGCGCGGGAAGCTTGACAGGCTACCGCAAATGCAGGCCTTTTGCGGCGAATCGTTCCATTCTGGTGCGAATCGGTGCGTCAGGGCCGTTATCTGTTTATAATCAAAGCAATTTTAAAGGATTCGAAGGTGGTTGTATGCTGGATCGTGAAGGCTTTCGCCCGAACGTCGGCATCATCCTCTTGAACGCGCACAACGAGGTGTTTTGGGGCAAACGGCTCCGTGAACATTCCTGGCAGTTTCCGCAAGGGGGCATCAAGTACGGAGAGACCCCCGTGCAAGCGATGTATCGGGAGTTACACGAAGAAACCGGGCTGCTTCCTGAGCACGTCAAGGTGATTGGTCGCACGCGCGACTGGTTGCGTTACGAGGTGCCTGACAAGTTCATCAAGCGTGAGGTACGCGGTCATTACCGCGGCCAGAAACAAATCTGGTTTTTGCTCCGAATGGTGGGGCGCGATTGCGACATCTGCTTGCGCGCCACCGACCACCCGGAGTTCGATGCCTGGCGTTGGAACGAATATTGGGTGCCGCTCGACTGTGTGATCGAGTTCAAGCGGGATGTGTATCAGTTGGCGCTGACGGAGCTGTCCCGTTTCATGCGCCGGACTGTGCCGCGTGCGGAAAAACCCGGCGCTCATCATGGGCCGCGCTATCCACGGATAGCGTCGTCAATGGAAAGTCCGCCGGATTCCACGGTAATGACGGTGACAACGGTCACGTCCGTCAGAATCGAAACTTCGGTTCGCACAACAAGCGCGTCCGACTGCGGTGAAAATGCCGCGTCAACGGACGAGGCCAGCGCCGCGTCGGAGCTTGAAGAAGACGCAGCTCGCGAGGCTGCCGTTTCGTTGCTTCGCCAAGGCGTGCGTAGTTGATCGTTCTGCGCGGCTTTCCGTGCCGCTATGCGGGCGCGGCCCCCGGACCCGGGAGCCGCGCCCGTTTTTTGAGGAAAACCATATTGAAAGCTCTCGCTCTCGTCGTGGCGTGCGTCGCCACCGGCGCCCTTCTGGCTGGCTGTTCGAGTGCCGGCAAACCCACCAATAAGGATGACAGCGCGTTTACCTATCTGCTCGACCGGCCTACCAATTGGGTCGAAAACAAGGTCGAGACGTTGCCGCCGCTGCCGCAGGACTCCAGCCTCCTTCCGTTCGAAGTGTCGGGCAATACGCCGCTGCATTTCGCGATAGATCCGACGTCGCTCACGGTGGGTTCCGACGGCGTGGTGCGCTACACGGTGGTGGTCACGAGCCCGAGCGGCGCGCGCAATGTGAACTACGAGGGCATTCGCTGCGACACCTACGAATGGCGTCTGTATGCCGGTCTGAACGCCGATCACGACGGCTGGGACAGAACCGTTGCCAACGACTTCACGCGCATCGAGAACGGCGCGCTGAACGCTTATCACGCGGCGCTGTATCAGGATTATCTGTGCGCAAACAAGCTGCCGACAGGCAGCGCCAAGTCGATTATCGAGAACATCCGCTATAAGCGCACGGCGACGTCTTTAATTCATTGAACCGTTGACGGTGCTTCAGGCAAAAAGCCGTTCCAGTCGTGACTGGAACGGCTTTTTTAATTGCCGCCTGATGTCTCTTTGCCGGCCGCTGGCCAATGGCCGCTGATTACCCGCTCAAACCAGCACCAAGTTGTCCCGATGAATCAGCTCCGGTTCGAGCATATAGCCAAGCACCGACTCGATCTCGCCGCTCGGACGCCGCTGAATCAGCTTGGTTTCGGCACTGCTGTAATTGGTGAGGCCGCGCGCCACCTCCCGGCCCGCTGCGTTCAGGCAAGCGATCACCTCGCCCCGCGCAAACGCACCCTGAACGCCGACAATGCCGATAGGCAGCAGGCTCTTGCCGCCCGCGGTCACCTTCTCGACGGCGCCGTCGTCGATCACGACGTGGCCGCGCACCTGCAAGTGATCGGCCATCCATTGCTTGCGTGCTGCCATGCGCGCGGTGCGTGCGATCAGTTGCGTGCCGATCGCTTCACCCGAGGCGAGCCGCGACAGCACGTCGGCTTCCCGGCCGCTGGCTATCACCGTGTTCGCCCCGCTGTGCGCGGCGCGCTTGGCGGCGAGAATCTTGGTCAGCATGCCGCCTCGGCCGAGGCTCGAGCCAGCGCCGCCGGCCATCGCCTCCAGGTCGGGCGCGCCGGCATCCGCCTGCTGAACCAGCGTCGCGTTTGGATCTTTCCGCGGATCGGCGGTGAAAAGCCCTTGCTGATCGGTGAGGATGATGAGTGCGTCGCCCTCGATCAGGTTCGCGACGAGCGCGCCGAGCGTGTCGTTGTCGCCGAACTTGATTTCGTCGGTGACGACCGTGTCGTTCTCGTTGATGATCGGCACCACGCCGAGCCGCAACAGCGTCAGCAGCGTGGAGCGCGCGTTCAGATAGCGCTCGCGGTCCGCGAGGTCGGCATGCGTCAGCAGGATTTGCGCGGTCTGAATGGAATGCTCGGCGAAGCGGCTTTCGTAGACCTGGGCAAGGCCCATTTGACCGACGGCGGCGGCCGCTTGCAATTCGTCGATTTCGCGCGGCCGCTTGGTCCAGCCGAGCCGCTGCATGCCTTCCGCGATCGCGCCGGAGCTCACCAGCACGACTTCCTTACCTTGAGCGCGCAACGCGGCGATCTGCGCAGCCCAGCGGCCGATCGCAGCATGATCGAGGCCCCGGCCGTCGTTCGTGACGAGGCTCGAGCCGACTTTCACTACCAATCGCCGTGAATCTGCGATGACGGAACGCATTGTGCGTGGTCTCCCAAGATGACGCCTGACACGCACCGGCCCCGAAAGGCCGGCGCTCCCGTTGTTTATTCCTGCGGATCGGCGCTGGATTCGCTGGCGGCGGCCGGCGCTTCGGGCTTGTCGCGAAAGCGCACGTCGGCGGCGAGATCTTCGGCCTCAGCCGCGCGCTGAGCTTCGGAATGCGCGGCGATGTAGTCGAACACCGCGTAGCAAAGGCTCTCGCAACCCTGACCGGTCAGCGCCGAGATTTCGAACACCGGACCGTCCCAGCCGAAGCCTTCGAGGAACGCCGACACGCGCGCTTCGCGCTCGTCCTCGGGCACCATGTCGAGCTTGTTGAGCACCAGCCAGCGCGGCTTCTGATACAGCTGCTCGTCGTACTTGCGCAGTTCGTTGACGATCGCCCTGGCTTCCGCGACCGGGTCGACGGATTCGTCGAACGGCGCGATGTCGACGATATGCAGCAGCAGACCTGTGCGCTGCAAGTGCCGCAGGAACTGGTGACCGAGCCCCGCGCCTTCAGCCGCGCCTTCGATCAGGCCCGGAATGTCCGCGATCACGAAGCTGCGGCTCGGCCCGACGCGCACCACGCCGAGATTAGGCGCGAGCGTGGTGAACGGATAGTCGGCAATCTTCGGCTTCGCGTTCGATACCGAAGAAATGAACGTTGACTTGCCCGCGTTCGGCATGCCGAGCAGACCGACGTCGGCCAGCACTTTGAGTTCGAGGCGCACCATGCGGCGCTCGCCCGGCTTGCCGTCCGTTTTCTGGCGCGGCGCGCGGTTTGTGCTGGACTTGAAGTGCAGGTTGCCCAAACCGCCGGCACCGCCCTCCGCGATTTTCACGCTCTGATTGTGCTCGGTCAGATCCGCGATCAGTTCGCCGGTTTCCATGTCGGTAATCGTGGTGCCAACCGGCATGCGCAGCGTGATGTCGTCGCCGCCCTTGCCGTAGCAGTCCGCGCCACGGCCGTTTTCGCCGTTGCGCGCCATATGTTTTTTCGCGTAGCGATAGTCGATCAGCGTGTTGACGTTGCGGTCTGCTACCGCAATCACGCTGCCGCCCCGCCCGCCGTCGCCGCCATCGGGGCCGCCGAACGGAACGAACTTCTCGCGGCGCATCGACGCGCTGCCATCCCCTCCGTCGCCGGCGATGACTTCAATCCTCGCTTCGTCAATGAACTTCATGCGTAACTCCGTCCCGTGGTGTACAGCCAGATGGTGCTGCCAGATGTGTTGTTGCCGGATACTGCCTGATACAGCTATTTTGCCGCGCCCGCCGCGCGATGATCAATCGACCGAACGGCATAGGACGACGTCAGAATTCGCGGCGGCAACAGCCGCTACCGCAATAAAAAAAGCCCCGCTAACTTCGCGGGGCCTTTTTCCGGTCCTGAAGCCCGTGCCTGAGCAAGCTCAGACTGCTGCCGGGATCACGTTGACCATGTGCTTCTTCGCGGCGCCTTTCGTCGAAAACTTGACGTGGCCGTCCGTCAGCGCGAACAAGGTGTGATCCTTGCCGATACCGACGTTCTCGCCAGCGTGCATGCGCGTGCCACGTTGACGAACGATGATGCCGCCAGCGTTGATAGCCTGACCGCCGTACACTTTCACGCCAAGTCGCTTCGACTCGGAGTCGCGGCCGTTCCGGGACGATCCGCCTGCCTTTTTGTGTGCCATTTGATTTGCTCCTTAACCGGTGCGCTTACGCGTTGATCGCGTCGATGCGCAGTTCGGTATAGTTCTGGCGGTGGCCGCCATGCTTCTGGTAGTGCTTCCGGCGACGCATCTTGAAGATGGTCACTTTCTTGTGACGACCTTGCGACACGACGGTAGCCTTGACGGAAGCCCCACTGACCAGCGGCGCACCGAACTTAATCGATTCGCCTTCGCCCACTGCGAGAACCTGGTCGAGCGTGATTTCAGCGTCAATGTCTGCCGGTATCTGTTCTACTTTAAGTTTTTCGCCGACGGCAACTTTATACTGCTTGCCACCGGTTTTTATGACCGCGTACATTGAGAACCTCACTCTGTGTTCATTTTTTCCACGCACCGCGCGCGGAAACCCGTGATTATACATAGAGTTAGCTGCTCGGTCAAAACTCATTGAGAGCCGCCGCGTGCCGTCCGGGTGACGCGCGGCGCGCCGCCGGGCGCCGCTCCACGCTGTTCTGTGCGCTGCCGTAAGGCGCGGCGCACGGCAGTCCGCGACCCGGAACCACCGCGATTCGCCTTATAATTCGCGGCACTACCCAATTCAGCCATCATGTCGTCGACTGCCACCCCCTCCTCCAACGCCGCCAGCCTGCTCGCTCCGATAGCCGAAGACATGCAGCAGGTGAATCGCGTCATCCGGCACCGTCTTGCGTCCGAGGTGATGCTGATCAATCAGATCTCCGAGTACATCATCAGTGCCGGAGGAAAGCGGCTGCGGCCCGCGCTGCTGCTGCTGGTGGCCGGCGCGCTCGGAGAAACCACGGGGCATCGGCATGAACTGGCGGCGGTCGTCGAGTTCATCCACACGGCGACGCTGCTGCATGACGACGTGGTCGACGAATCCGATCTGCGGCGCGGCCGCCAGACGGCCAACGCGCTCTTCGGCAACGCGGCGAGCGTGCTCGTCGGCGATTTTCTGTATTCGCGCTCGTTCCAGATGATGGTCGGGGTAGGCAAGATGCGCGTGATGGAGATCCTGGCCGAGGCGACCAACATCATCTCGGAAGGCGAGGTGCTGCAGCTGCTGAACATGCACGACGCCGACGTGGACGAAGCCCGCTACATGCAGGTGATCCGTTACAAAACGGCGAAGCTGTTCGAGGCCGCCGCGCAACTCGGCGCGGTGCTGGCCGGCGCGGACGCCCGCATCGAAGCGGCCGCGGCGGAATTCGGCCGGCGCATCGGCACGGCCTTCCAGATCATGGACGACTGGCTCGACTACACGGGCACGGCAGAGTCCATGGGTAAAAATGCCGGCGACGATTTGCGCGAAGGCAAGCCCACGCTGCCGCTCATCTATCTGATCGAGCGCGGCACGCCCGAGCAATCGGCGCTTGCCCGCGAGGCCATCGAACAAGGCGGCACCGACCGTTTCGAAACGATTTTCGAAGCCATCACGCGTTCAGGCGCGCTCGACCACACGCTCGAATGCGCGAAGCAGGAGGCGCAAGCAGCCGCCGCCGCAATTTCTTCGTTCCCGGATTCCATTTACAAAGAAAGCCTGCTAGAATTATGTTCTTACTCGACGGCGAGACAGTCTTAAACGAGACGGAAACGCCGGTTTAGTCTGAATCGAGTTCGCAGTACTTTTCGGGGTGTAGCTTAGCCTGGTAGAGCGCTACGTTCGGGACGTAGAGGCCGGAGGTTCGAATCCTCTCACCCCGACCAGATTTGCCTTGTTAGTTCAAGGCTCGAAAAACCGCCCAGCTTGCTCGGCGGTTTTTTGTTTTTGCGGCGCATCTTCGTTAGAGCCCGCATGCCGCGGCCATGTCGAGCGCAAAGGCCCTGTTTTCAGGGCGGCGCCGCGCACGGCTTCGGCAGCCCCCTCTGCTATATTCTCTCCATCCTTTCCCCCTCTATCCTTCGCGACGCGTGGAACAACTTCCCTTATGGGCGCAGATTGGCGCCGTCTTCCTGCTGCTTGTCTGCTCGAGCTTCTTCTCGATTTCCGAAACGGCAATGATGGCGCTCAACCGCCATCGGCTGAAGCATCTCGCTAGCAAAAACGCGCTCGGCGCGAAGACCACGCAGGGTCTGCTCGCGCATACCGATCAACTGCTGAGCGTCGTGCTGATCGGCAACAATCTGTTCAACACGATCATCCCGGTTCTGACGACTTCGATCGCATTGCACACGTTCGGGCGCAACAACCTCGTACTGTCGATCGCGACCGGCATCGTCGCCTTCCTGATCATCGTCTTTGCCGAGATCACGCCGAAGATCGTGGGCGCGACCTTCCCCGAGAAAATCGCACTGCCCGCCAGTCTGCTGATCGCGCCGATGATGCGCGTCGCCAGACCGCTCGTGTGGTTCGTCAACCTGTTCGCCACCGGCATCTTGCGGGTGCTGCACATCAACACAAAAGGCGCGCGCGACCAGCGCCTGTCCACCGAGGAATTGCGCACCATCGTGCTCGAGTCCGGCAGCTTCATGCCGACCAAGCACCGCAGTATTCTGCTCAATCTGTTCGACCTCGAAAACATCTCCGTCGACGACGTGATGATCCCGCGCCGCCGCATCGAAGCGCTCGACTTCGACGCGCCGTTCGAACAGATCCTGCATCAGCTCGAAACCTGCTATCACAACAAGCTGATCGTCTATCAGGGCGACATCGACCGCGTGCTCGGCATACTGCACGTTCGCAAGACGCTCGCGGCTCTGCATAACCAGGAACTGGAGCGCGAGACGCTGCGCGAACTGCTCACCGAGCCTTACTTCGTGCCGACCGGCACGCCCGTGTTCCAGCAGTTGCAGTATTTCCAGGAGAGCCGCCACCGCATTGCGCTCGTCGTCAACGAATACGGCGAACTGCAAGGGCTCGTCACGCCGGAAGACATCATCGAGGAACTGATCGGCGAATTCACTACCTCGATCCCGCGTGGCGCCAGTTCACGCGGCGGCTGGAACGAGCATGGCGAATGCATCGTCGCGGGCAGCATGCCGCTGCGAGAGCTCAACCGCTGGCTGCAACTCACGCTGCCTACTGACGGCCCAAAAACGCTCAATGGCCTGATCCTCGAAATTCTCGAGGACATTCCCGACGGCGACGTGTGCGTGCAGATCCGCGACGTCAAACTCGAAGTCATGCGCAGCGACGACCAGGCGATCCGCACCGTCAAGCTGTTCAAACCGCCGGCGCGCGCAAAGGGCAAGGCACTGCTCGGTTAGCGCATTGCGCGGGCGGTCGTTGGTCGCCTCGCATGCGGACCAACCGCTCGCCTCACCGCCCGCACACACAGCATCGCACAAGGTCCGAGCGCGCACCATTAGCCGAATGGCCGAGTGTCATTCAGACGCGCCTTGCCGGAAACTGGAGCCGTCGTGTTCTACAGGCGGCGCATCGCCGGCTCCTCATGCAAGCTTCTTTTCAACCCGCCGCATCGCTGCGGCCGCTGCCCACCGACGGCGCAAACGCGTCGCGCAACAAGCCCAACCCGCTCACCGCCGACTCAGGCGCGGCAACGCTCAACGATCCAGACAACGCCCCCGCCGTGCGTCTCTTGACGGACACGCTACGCGAAGCGACGCGCCGCAATGCGTCGGATCTGCACATCGAGCCGGCTGAAAACGGCTGGCGCGTGCGCCTGCGTATCGACGGCGTGCTGCACGAAATCTCGCCGCCTCCGGCTCATCTGCGAGACGCGTTCATCACGCGTGTGAAGGTGCTTGCGCGCATGGACATCGCCGAGCGGCGCGTGCCGCAGGACGGCCGGCTGCGTATCGCCACGTCGCCCGGACGGCTCGAGGACTACCGCGTCAACTCGCTGCCCACGCTGTTCGGCGAAAAGCTCGTGCTGCGCAGGCTCGACGCGCTGCCGGCGGATCTTTCGCTCGACTTGCTCGGGCTCGACGCGCAGCAGCGCGATGCCGTCGATGCGGCAATTCGCGCGCCGCACGGTCTCGTGCTCGTCACGGGACCGACAGGCAGCGGCAAGACGCTGTCCTTGTACTGCTTTCTGAACCTGCTCAATAGCGAGGCGCGCAATCTCTGTTCCGTCGAAGATCCGGCCGAAATCCAGCTAGCCGGCATCAACCAGGTCAGCGTGCGCGAGAAGGCCGGGCTGACTTTCGCGGTCGCGTTGCGGGCGTTTTTGCGCCAGGACCCGGATGTGATCATGGTCGGCGAAATACGCGACGAAGAGACCGCCGACGTCGCCGTAAAAGCCGCGCAAACCGGCCACCTGGTGCTGTCCACATTGCACACGAACGACGCGCCGGCCGCCGTCGCGCGCCTGATCGACATCGGCGTCGCACCGTACAACCTGGCCGCCGCGCTGCGCATGGTGACCGCGCAGCGGCTCGTGCGGCGCCTGTGCGCGGCGTGCCGGGCGCCCGCGCCACATTCGGCCGCCGCCCTACGTGCCGCCGGTTTCGCCGACGATCAGCTCGGCGACTGGCAGCCGTATGCGGCCACAGGCTGCGCCGCTTGCCACGGCATCGGCTATCGGGGCCGCGTCGGCGTCCATCAGGTCATGCCGGTGTCCGCTGCCATGCGCGATCTGATCGTCGCGCGTGCCGGCAGCCATGAACTCGCGCGGCAGGCGCACGGCGAACGGGTCGGCACGCTGCGCGCCGCCGCGTTGGCTCTGGTGCGCGACGGCACCACGAGCCTCGCCGAAGCGCTTGCGGCAACGGAGCTGGCGTGAGCACCCCGATAACGCGCCGTCCTGCATCGACCGATACGCGCTTCCGATGGCGCGGCGTCGACGTCGATGGCAGCCGCAAAACCGGCGTGCTCATCGCACCGGACGCAGCCACTGCGCGGACACTTCTGAAGCGCGAGAATGTCTTCCTGGCCGACCTGAAGACGGAAGGACCGGCGCCGCGCCCAAAAGCGAATGCCGCCGAAGTCACGCTGTTCACACGCCAGCTTTCCAGCCTGCTGCGCGCCGGCTTGCCGCTCGCGCCCGCGCTCGATCTGCTGGCTCAGCCGCAAAACTCGCGCCGTGCGGGCATGCCGCGCATCGTCGGCGCACTGGCACGCGACATCACCGCGGGTCTGCGTTTTTCCGCTGCGTTGCACGGGCACCCAGCGCAGTTCAACGCACTGTATTGCCAACTGGTGCAGGTGGGCGAAGCGGCAGGCGCCTTGCCCGCCGTTCTCGCGCGAATCGCCGACGACCGCGAACGCGCCGCCGCGCAACGCGCAAAAGTGCGTGCTGCATTGACGTATCCGGTCGCGATCCTGCTGCTAGCTGTTGCAATCACCGCAGCGTTGCTCGTTTGGGTCGTCCCGACCTTCAAACAGATCTTCGACGGCTTCGGCGCCCGGTTGCCCGCGCCCACGCAATTCGTATTGGCGCTGTCGTCCGGCGTCGCGACGTGGAGCGTGCCCGCGATCGCAGTCATCGTCGCCGCATGTTCGGCTGTGACGTTTCTCCTGCGACGTTCGGAAGCGGCGCGCATCCGCTTCGCGCGCCTGTCGTTGAAAATGCCAATCGCCGGCGCGTTGCTCGCGACGCTTTGTGCCGCGCGCTGGAGCCGTGCGCTCGGCACCTTGCTGTCGGCCGGCACGCCGCTCGCCGATGCGTTCGACTCGCTCACGCACGCCACCGGCAATGCATTTTTCGATCGCGCGACCGTCGACATCGCGGTGAGGCTGCGGCGCGGCGAACGGCTTGCCGCGGCCATGCGCGCGGCGCGCTGCTTTCCGCCCGAGGTCGTGCAGCCGATCGCGGTTGCCGAGGAGTCCGGAGCAATCGACACAATGCTGCTCGACGTGGCGTCGCTTGCCGATCGTCAGGTCGACGAAAAAATCGGCACGCTGTCGAGCCTGTGCGAACCGCTCGTCATCATTGTGCTGGGGGCGCTCGTCGGCGGCCTCGTCATCGCGATGTATCTTCCCATTATTCAACTCGGCAACGTGGTGTAGCATCGCAGCCGAATCCATTGTTTATCCATGCAGGCAGCTCATTCACTCGTGCCAGACACCTCATCCAGCCTGCTTTCGGGCCCGCTTTCAAGCCTGCTGCCGGCGCATTTCGCGGCCGGCTCCGGCCAGGCATTCGGCAGCCTGCCCACTGCATTGCAGTTCGCTTTTGCAATCGTGTTCGGTCTCGTGATCGGCAGCTTTCTGAACGTGGTCGTGCATAGAGTGCCCATCATGCTCGAACGGGCATGGCGTCTCGAAGTGAGCGAGGCGACGGACGAAGCTCTCGAAGAAGACGGCCTGCCGGTGCGCTACAACCTGTGGGTGCCGCGTAGCGCCTGCCCTCACTGCGGGCACGTGCTGCGCGCGTGGGAGAACCTGCCGGTGCTGAGCTACCTGCTGCTGCGCGGCCGCTGCTCGGCGTGCAAGGCGCGCGTGAGCCTGCGTTATCCGCTGCTCGAGTTGGCCAGCGCAGCGCTCGCGGCGCTCGCGCTCGCGCTGTTCGGCCCGACGCTCGCCGCGCTTGCCGCATTCGGGCTGTGTGCGGCGCTGCTGGCAATGAGCGCGATCGACATGGACACGCATCTGCTGCCCGACTCGATGACGTTGCCGCTGCTGTGGGCGGGCATCATCGTCAATTTCAACGGTATGTTCGCGACGCTGCACGATGCGGTGCTGGGCGCGATCTTCGGCTACCTCGTGCTGTGGGCCGTGCATTGGCTGTTCCGGCTGGTGCGAGGTATCGACGGCATGGGTTACGGCGACTTCAAGCTGCTCGCCGCGCTCGGCGCGTGGCTCGGCTGGGCCGCGCTGCCGCAGATCGTGCTGGTGGCCGCCGTGGCGGGCGCGGTCGTCGGCCTCGCGGCCACGTGGCGCGGCCGCATGCGCTTCGAAGAACCGCTGCCTTTCGGTCCGTTTCTGGCAGCGGGCGGCGCACTCACGCTGTTCCTCGGCACACCGCTTTATCTGGCTCTCGGAGGCTGAAGCATGTTCGTGGTGGGACTCACTGGCGGCATCGGCAGCGGCAAATCGACGGTAGCCGATCTCTTCGCGGCGCACGGCGTGCCGCTCGTCGACACCGATGTGATCGCGCATCGCATCACCGCGCCGCAAGGCATGGCGATGCCGCAGATCGCCGCCGAGTTCGGCAGTGCATTCGTCGCCGCCGATGGCTCGCTCGACCGCGCGCGCATGCGCGCACTCGTCTTCAGCGACGACGCGGCGCGCAAGCGCCTCGAGAACATCACGCATCCTTTGATTCGCGCAGAGACCGAACGCGAACAACGCGAGGCGAAGGGGCCGTATGTGATCGTCGTGGTTCCGCTGCTCGTCGAGTCGGGAAGCTGGAAAAACCGGGTGGATCGCGTGCTCGCCGTGGACTGCAGCGTGGAGACGCAAATCTCGCGCGTGATGAGCCGCAACGGTTTCAGCCGCGATCAGGTGCTTGCGATCATCGCGCGCCAGGCAACGCGCGAAGCGCGCCTCGCCGCCGCCGACGACGTGATCGTGAACGACAACGCGCCGCTTGCCGCGTTGGCGGCGCAAGTCGACGCGCAGCATCGCGCGTACCTTGCGCTCGTGGGAGCGTAAGCGGCACAGAAGTCAGCGGCGCAGCGCGAGCGTCTGCACGCATGCCGCGGGCATCTCGCTTTGACGACAAAACCGCACGCCGATGCCTGACGTCAGCCGTTGGCGCGAATCGTTGAACTTCGGCACAGTCTGCATGCCGAAGCAGCTGAAAACCGCCGAAAACGCGCAGAAAAGTTTGCACAGACGCGCACAAAAAGCGCGCGATTGCTAGGGTAGTCCCACGGCATTAGAATGTCCTGCATTCCCGTCACCGACCACGCCCGAGGCGAGCCCGCTTGATCCTTTACGAGTACCCCTTCAACGAGCGAATCCGGACGCTATTGCGCCTCGAAGATCTGTTCGAGCGCTTCACGTTCTTTCTGACGCAGCAAGACGCCAGGGAACATCACGTCGCACTGACTACGCTGTTCGAAATCTCCGAGGTAGCGGGTCGCGCGGATCTCAAGTCGGATCTGATGAAGGAACTCGAGCGGCAGCGGCAAACGCTCGCGCCGTTTCGCGGCAATCCGGGAATCGAGCAGAGCGCGCTTGAAGCCGTGCTCGGCGAAATCGAGCAGACCTTGGCGGGGCTTTCGCAGATGCAGGGCAAGACCGGCCAGCATCTTGCAGAGAACGAATGGCTTGCGAGCATCCGCAGCCGCGCGATCATTCCGGGCGGCACCTGCAAGTTCGATCTGCCGTCGTACTATGCGTGGCAGCAGCTTCATCCGGATCAGCGCCGTCAGGACATCGCGAAATGGGTCATGCCGCTGCTGCCGCTGCGCGACGCCGCCACGATCGTGCTGAGGCTTGCACGGGAGTCCGGCCAGGCGTCGAAGGTCATGGCGATGGCGGGCAGCTATCAGCAAATGCTGTCGGGCCGCTCGTATCAGTTGATGCAGGTACGCGTGGCGCCCGAATTGCGTGTGATTCCCGAGGCCAGCGCGAACAAGTACATGCTGTGGGTGCGCTTCACGGTGCAGGACGGCGACTTGCGTCCGCGCGCGGTGGACGTCGACGTGCCCTTCCAGCTCACGCTTTGCAGCCTGTAAGCCCCGTCCGTTCCGACTGTCGGACAGATTCGGATTCACAGATACGTACAGCAGGCGCCCCCCCGGTCGGCCGCGCCTTTAAAGCGGCGCCAAATGCCCTTATATTCGTTACTGTTCAAATTGCACTAGTTGCCTGACCGTATGCCAACCGTCGTCAAATGCCCCACTTGCGGAAAGGACGTCCGCTGGACACCTGAAAGCCGGTTTCGCCCATTCTGCTCCGAGCGTTGCAAGCAGATGGATCTAGGCGCCTGGGCCGCCGAGAAGTACAAGATCGGCGGGACCGATCAGGAAGCGTCGTCGGACGAGACGCCTGACGGGGACTACAACCCGCATTGACCGGTACGGTACGGCGCGCCGCACCTGAGCGCGAGTGGCCGCAACCGCGCCGTTTCCTTTCCCGATTACTGTTTCTCCGCCGCGAGCCATTCCAGCACTGGAATGGTGGCCGGCAACAGCGGCGACACGTCGGCGGGCAGCGCCTGCCAGACAAACGCCTGACCTTCGCGGCCATGCGGCTCGCCCGTCCACTGCGTCACCTTGCAGAAAAAGAGCCGCACGTAGGCGTGCGGATAGTCGTGTTCGAGCGTATGCCAGAGGTGACAGGCCTTCACGTCGATGCCGAGTTCCTCGTGCAACTCCCGCGCGAGCGCCGCCTCGACCGACTCCCCCGCCTCCAGCTTGCCGCCCGGAAACTCCCAGTAGCCTTCGTACGGCTTGCCGGCCGGACGCTGGGCGAGCAGATAGCGCCCGTCCGGCTGCACGAGCACGCCGACGGCAACCTCTGTGACCGGGCGGCCCGCTGCGTTTGTCAGAGCGTCGCTCATGCCTGAGCTTTCCGGCCGGACCAGTCGCGCGCGAACTGCCACGCCACGCGCCCCGAACGCGACCCGCGCTCGAGCGCCCACACCAGCGCATCGCCGCGCGCCGCCTCGACTTCGGCGTCGTTGCAGCCGAAATGCCGCAGCCAATGCGCGATGATCGACAGGTAGTCGTCCTGCTTGAACGGATAAAAGCTGACCCACAGCCCGAAACGTTCTGACAGTGAGATCTTTTCTTCGACAAGCTCGCCCGGATGAATCTCACCATCGGACGTGTGCTTGTAGGTCTCGTTGTCGCTCATGTACTCGGGCAGCAGATGGCGGCGGTTCGACGTCGCGTAAATCAGCACGTTGTCCGATTGTGCGGCGACCGAGCCGTCGAGCGCGACTTTCAGCGCCTTGTAGCCCGACTCGCCGTCTTCGAACGAGAGGTCGTCGCAGAACACGACAAAGCGTTCCGGCCGTTTCGCGATCAGATCGACGATGTCGCCCAGGTCGTGCAGGTCGTCCTTGTCCACTTCGATGAGACGCAGGCCATCCTTCGCGTACGCGTTCAGGCACGCCTTGATCAGCGACGACTTGCCGGTGCCGCGCGCGCCCGTCAGCAGCACGTTATTCGCGGGCAGCTTGTGGACGAATTGGCGCGTGTTCTGCTCGATGAGCGCTTTCTGGCGATCGATGTTTTGCAGATCGTCGAGCGTGATGTCCGAGATGGCGGGCACCGGTTGCAGATAGCCGCGCCCCTGGCGCTTGCGCCAACGAAACGCCACCGCCGCCGACCAGTCGATTTCAGGCGCGGCGGGCGGAAGCATCGCTTCGAGGCGGACGAGCACAGCTTCGGCCCGTGTCAGAAACTGTTCGAGTTTGTCCATGACAATGAATGAGCGGCCCGAGGCCGCGTGATGAACCGGATTACGAGCGGTAGTCGGCGTTGATGCTCACGTAGTCGTGCGACAGATCGCAAGTCCAGATCGTGGCTTGCGCATTGCCGCGACCGAGCACGACGCGAATGCCGATCTCGCTCTTTTTCATGACGCGCTGGCCGTCTTCTTCACGGTACGCCGGATTGCGGCCGCCGGCAGTCGCGACCAGCACGTCGTCCAGATACAGATCGATCTTGCCGACATCGAGATCGTCGATGCCGGCATAGCCGATGGCCGCCAGGATGCGGCCGAGGTTCGGGTCCGATGCGTAGAAAGCCGTCTTCACGAGCGGCGAATGGCCGATCGCATACGCGATCTGGCGGCATTCGCCGACGCTCGAACCGCCTTCCACCTGAACCGTCATGAATTTGGTCGCGCCTTCGCCGTCGCGCACGATCAATTGCGCGAGCGTCTGCGCGACTTCGGTCACCGCGTCGCGCAACGCTGCATAAGCGGGCGAGTCGGTGGACGTGATCGCCGGCAGGCTGGATTTGCCCGACGCGATCAGGATGAATGAATCGTTGGTCGACGTGTCGCCGTCGATCGTAATGCAGTTGAACGAGCGGTCCGCCACGTGCCTGACCAGCGCGTCGAGCACGGGCTGCGCGAGCGCCGCGTCGAACGCGAGGAAGCCGAGCATGGTCGCCATGTTCGGCTTGATCATGCCCGCACCCTTGCTGATGCCGGTCAGCGTGACGGTGTGGCCCTCGATCGTGACCTGGCGCGAGGTGGCTTTCGGCAGCGTGTCGGTGGTCATGATCGCCTGCGCGGCGTCGTACCAGTTGGCTTCCTTGCGATTGGCCAGCGCGGCAGGCAAACCGGCCTTCAACCGATCGACCGGCAGCGGTTCCAGAATCACGCCGGTCGAAAACGGCAGCACCTGTTCCGGCGCGATGTCCGCGAGGCGGGCGAGTTCCGCGCAGGTTTCGCGCGCATGCGCGAGGCCCGGTTCGCCGGTGCCCGCGTTCGCGTTGCCGGTGTTGATCACGAGCGCGCGAATCGGCTTGCCTCCGGCGCGCACGCGCTCGAGATTCTCGCGGCACACGGTGACCGGCGCCGCGCAGAAACGGTTCTGCGTGAACACGCCGCCTACCGTCGCGCCTTCGTCGACGGAAATGACCAGCACGTCCTTGCGGTTCGGCTTGCGAATGTTCGCCTCCGCCCAGCCGAGCGTGACGCCGGCGACGGGATGCAGTTGAGCGGGATCGATCGAGGGGAAATTGACAGCCATGGTCGCGACCTGTCGAAGAAAATGCCGGCGGGCGCCGGCATCGAGGAAAACGGAACTGGTGGCTCGGGCAAGATGCCGGAGCACCGCGAAATCAACCACAACATACTGGCAAAGCGACGCGGCGCGCTCAGAGGCGCGCCGCTTTCGGCATTATGCGATCTTGCCGTGACACTGCTTGTACTTCTTGCCGCTGCCGCACGGGCACGGATCGTTGCGGCCGACCTTCGGCACGCCGTCCGCGCCGACAGCCGAGGCCGCTTGCGACGACGACGCGTGGCTCATTGCGTCGCCGATCATCGCGGCAGTCGCGGCTTCCACGGCGGCGGGCGCCGCAGCCGACGCTTCGGCGAATTCCGCATGACGGAACTCGACGTTCTCCAGATGGCCGCCCTGCTCTTCCATCTGTTCGGCCGCTTGTTCGAGCTGCTCCGGCGACTGGATCTGCACGTTCATCACGATGCGGGTGACTTCGAGCTTGACCGCGTCGAGCATCGCGGCGAACAGTTCGAACGCCTCGCGCTTGTATTCCTGCTTCGGGTTCTTCTGCGCATAGCCACGCAGATGGATGCCCTGGCGCAAGTGGTCCAACGCCGCCAGATGTTCGCGCCAGCTACGGTCGAGCGTTTGCAGCATGATCGAGCGCTCGAACGCGCTGAACGATTCGCGGCCGACCAGTTCGACCTTCGCCTCGTATGCTTCGTCCGCGGCAGCCTCCACCGCTTCGAGAATCTCGTCCGACGTGATCGAGTTCGACTCGTTGATCATTTCCTGGATCGCGAGGTCGAGCTGCCATTCGTTGCGCAGCACTTCCTCGAGTTCCGGCACGTCCCACTGTTCTTCAATGCTGCCCGCCGGCACGAACTGGTGAACGATGTCCGCAATCACGCCATGACGCATTGCGCCGATGGTTTCCGTGATGTCGTTTGCCTCGAGCAGTTCGTTGCGCTGCTGGTAGATGACCTTGCGCTGATCGTTCGAGACGTCGTCGTATTCGAGCAGTTGCTTACGAATATCGAAGTTGCGCGCCTCGACCTTGCGCTGCGCCGATTCGATGGAGCGCGACACGATGCCCGCTTCGATCGCCTCGCCTTCCGGCATTTTCAGGCGGTCCATGATCGCGCGCACGCGGTCGCCCGCGAAAATGCGCAGCAGCGGATCTTCCAGCGACAGATAGAAGCGCGACGAACCCGGATCGCCCTGACGGCCCGCACGGCCGCGCAGCTGATTGTCGATCCGGCGCGATTCATGACGCTCTGTGCCGATGATGTGCAAACCGCCCGCGGCCTTCACCTGGTCGTGCAGCGCCTGCCATTCGTCGTGCAGCTTCTGGATGCGGCGGCGCTTTTCGTCCTCGGGAATCGTCTCGTCCAGTTCGATGAACGACGCCTGCTTTTCCGCGTTGCCGCCGAGCACGATGTCCGTGCCGCGACCGGCCATGTTCGTGGCGATCGTGATGCGCTTCGGACGGCCCGCTTCGGCGACGATCTCCGCTTCGCGCGCATGCTGCTTCGCGTTCAGCACTTCGTGCGGCAGACCCGCCTGCTTCAGCAGATGCGACAGCAGCTCGGAGTTTTCAATCGACGTCGTGCCGACCAGCACCGGCTGCCCGCGCTCATAGCAATCGCGGATGTCGCGGATCACCGCGTCGTAGCGTTCCTTCGCGGTCTTGTAAATCTGGTCCTGCTTGTCGATCCGCTTGGGCGGACGATTGGTCGGAACGACGACCGTTTCGAGACCATAGATCTCGTTGAATTCGTAGGCTTCCGTGTCCGCCGTGCCGGTCATGCCGGCGAGCTTGGCGTACATGCGGAAGTAGTTCTGGAACGTGATGGAAGCGAGCGTCTGGTTCTCGCTCTGAATCTTCACGTGTTCCTTCGCCTCGACAGCCTGGTGCAGCCCGTCCGACCAGCGGCGGCCCGCCATCAGACGGCCGGTGAATTCGTCGACGATGATCACTTCGCCGTTTTGCACCACGTAATGCTGGTCTTTGTAGAACAGCGTGTGTGCGCGCAGCGCGGCGTACACATGGTGCATCAGCGTGATGTTTTGCGGCGCGTAGAGGCTTTCGCCCTCGCCGATCAAGCCCCACTCGGCGAGCAGGCGCTCAGCCTTCTCGTGGCCCGATTCGGTCAGGAAAACCTGGCGGCCTTTCTCGTCGAGCGTATAGTCGCCCGGCTTTTCGACGCCGGTGCCGTCCGCCTTCTCTTCGCCGATCTGGCGCTCGAGCAGCGGCGGCAGCGCGTTCATGCGCACGTAGAGTTCGGTGTGGTCTTCCGCCTGGCCCGAGATGATCAGCGGCGTACGGGCTTCGTCGATCAGGATCGAGTCCACTTCGTCGACGACGGCGAAGTTCAGCCCCCGCTGCACGCGCGCTTCGGGCTCGTACACCATGTTGTCGCGCAGGTAGTCGAAGCCGAACTCGTTGTTCGTGCCGTACGTAATGTCGGCCGCGTACGCTTGCTGCTTCGCGTCGTGATCCATCTGCGACAGATTGATGCCGACGGACAGCCCGAGGAAGTTGTAGAGGCGCGCCATCCATTCGGCGTCGCGCTGCGCAAGGTAGTCGTTCACCGTGACGACGTGAACGCCGCGGCCCGACAGCGCGTTCAGGTAGACCGGCAGCGTGGCGACGAGCGTTTTACCCTCGCCGGTGCGCATTTCGCCGATCTTGCCGTAATGCAGGACCATGCCGCCGATCAGCTGCACGTCGAAGTGGCGCATTTTCAGCACGCGCTTGCTCGCCTCGCGGCAGACCGCGAAGGCTTCCGGCAGCAGCTTGTCGAGCGACTCGCCGCTCGCGATGCGCTGGCGGAACTCGTCCGTTTTGGCGCGCAGTTGATCGTCCGTCAATTGCTCGATCTGCGGCTCGAGCGCATTGATCGCCGCGACGGTCTTTTGATATTGCTTGACTAGCCGCTGGTTGCGGCTGCCAAAAATCTTCTGTAG